>Ga0136619_10000624_pt1 | contig 13512 bp, 16 predicted proteins | sample AntDrymUQ3532106_2_FD_104807 | JGI IMG/M metagenome (GOLD analysis project Ga0136619, IMG submission 104807) | Polar desert sand microbial communities from Dry Valleys, Antarctica - metaG UQ353 (21.06) | ecosystem: Environmental > Terrestrial > Soil > Desert | place: Antarctica: Dry Valley...
AAGCTTCCGGAGCCGGAGAGCATGTAACCGTGGGTCATCAGGATCTTCACACCGAAAAAGCATAACAGAGTCGGAGGCGCCGCAGGCCGGTCAAACCGCCGCTCAGGCTGTAAGATGCGGGAGACGAAACGAGCTTACACGCGCGAGGAGGATCGGATGTTCGGGCGACGCAAGCAGAGCGTGGCGGTACCGGAGGTAGGAGGAGAGGCCCCGAAGTTCCAGTTGCCGAGCGCCCAGGGCGGGCAGTTGCAGTTGAGCATGCGGACCGTGCGTGGGCCGGTGGTGGTCGCCTTCTACCGGCCGTGGTCCGAGGACGATGTCGGGTACTTCGAGGCGCTGGCGGCGAAGGAGGATGAGATCAACATGGCCGGCGGCTCGGTCGTGGGGATCGGCGTCGCCGAGGCCGGCGCCGCCCGCGAGTTCGCGCGTGCCTCTGGCATAAAGTCCTACGTCCTCTACGACTACGCAAGGGTAACCTCCCGGCAGTGGGGCCTGCTGGAGAAGAGCAAGGAGCACGGCGAACACTCCCGTCCGGCCGTATTCGTGGTGGGTGGGGATCACGAGGTCGCCCACGCCTGGGTCGAGGAGCGTCCCACGGCCGAAGAGCTTCTCGCGAAGGTCAGCGGCATCACGGGCCTCCCCAAGCCCTCCGAGGAGAAGGGCGAGGAGAAACCGAAGAAGAAGGAAAAAGCGGCGGAGGCCGGAGATGTAGAGACCGCCGGAAAGGCCGAAGGCGCCGAGGAGAAGCCCAAGAAGCTCTCGGCGGAGGAGCGCGAGCGGATAAAGGCGGAGCGCCGGGCTGCGCGCGAGGCCGGCAAATCGGTGAAGACCGGTGAAGCCGCGAAGAAGGCGGACACCGAAAAAAATGGCGGGGAAGCGTCAGAAGCTGAGAAGCCCAAGAAGATGTCCGCCGAGGAGCGGGAGAGGATCAAAGCCGAACGCCGCGCCGCCCGAGAATCCGGCAAGTCCCTGAAAAAACCGCAGCAACAGGATTCCGGGGCCGGTAAAGAGGACGAGAATGAGAAGCCTGCTGCCTCCGACGAAGCTCCGAAAGCCGAAGAGACCCAGGCCCAGGTGGAGGCCAGCGCCGGGGCGGGGGAGGGCGCCAGTTCTGGCGAGAGCACCGGAAGCGAGGAGGAATCGGGCCCGGGGGCGGAGGAGGCCGGTAGACAGCAGGGCGAGAAGCGCAAGGAGGAGTAAGCAGACGTGGAGCAGGAGCGCCAGGAAGCCAGCGAGAAGCCCGGACCGGACGGCCCGAGGAGGGACGTCGGAGAGGAAATCCTCGGCGTCGAGGACCTGAAGCTGAGGCTCGGAATCAAGAACAACCACATCCGCGAGCTCTACGACCGCCTCGCCGAGGCCGAACTGGTGGCGGATGAGTCTCGGGTGGTCAGGGAGACGGCCGAGCGGCGTATGCAAGACCTCTCACGGCAGCGGGACCAACTCGGCCAGCGCATCCAGGATTTCGAGGACGAGGAACGCCGCCGGAGACGCAACCGCGACGATCAAGATCGGCAGGCGGCGCGGGCGGCGCGCGAGATAGAGCGTAGGGACGCGGAGATCTCACGCCTGGAGCAACTGCTCGCCGCCAGGGAGCACGAGCTGGAGTCGCTCGAACGGGAGGCCGGGGATGCGCGGCAAAGGATCGAGGGCCTGCAACGCGACCTGGAAGAGCGTGAGACCGAGACCGCCGACCTGCGCGCCACCATAGACGGCCTTCGGGGAGAGCTGGAAGAGGAGTACGAGCGTCAGAGGCGGCTCGCGGAGCCAGCCAACCGGCTACGGGCCGGCATGGTTCTCTTCAACGAATCCCAGCAGATACGGGCCGTCCACTCCCTGTCCCGGGACCTGGGGCAGCCCGAGGTCCACGTCGCCCTGGAAGAAGGGGAGGAGCCGCCCGCCATACTGACCTTCACCTGGCAGGGCATCACCTGGCAGACTTACGCCGCCAACCCTGGCATCGCCGTCCAGGAGCCTCGCGTCTATCTCGTGAGTGCTGGCGAAGACCTCTCCGGCGTGGACCGTCCATCCCCCAACGCCCACCTCGGTCCCGGCGGACGGGTAGTGTTGGGGTTGTAGGTTTCAGGCAACGGGTTTCAGGGAATTGCGGAGGGTGTCAGGCTACTTCTTGCGCAGCCCTTTGTCCGCTTTGCTGTCTTTTTCCGGCAGCTCTTTGTGTTCCTTGTCCCGACCGAGCTCGCTGGTGAAGTCCCGGACGCCGCGGCCCATCGCGGCGAGGAGGCCCTGGATGCGCTTGGGACCCAGGACCAGGAACACGATGAAAAGCAGGATGGCGAGTTCGAAGAGGCCGAAGCTCACCCGTATCTCCTGGCTTCCATGAGGTGCTTGAGGCGCAGAAGCGAGCGTTCGCCGTTTCGGCGGGCGAAGTGTTCCGCCCCGACGGCCCGCGCCGCCCGATCCAGAAAGCGACCCTTCAGGTGGAAGTCCCCGGTGTAGGAGACGATGCAGCCGCCATTAGTATCCGGCGAGACGACCACCTCGCCGCCGCCCTCGACGGTGGAGGTGTACGTCCAGCGGACCCTCTCGCTGCCGTGTTCCAGGACCAGAACATCGGGACGGAGCTTGCCGACGGGGCTCTCCAGCGCGAGGCGGTAGGCGTCCTCGCCGGTCTTCTCCGCGCTCTCGACGCCGACCATCCACTCTTTGGCGTTGCGGAAGTTCCCGACGTAGAGGGCGACCCTGTCCGCCGGGGCTTCGATGCGCTGTTCGATGTTGACCGAGCCCCCGTGCTTCGTCATCCCCACCCCAACTCTTCCAGTCGTTCCTCGTCGAAACCGAAGTGGTGTGCGATCTCATGCACCACCGTGACGCGCACCTGATCCTCGAGCGCGTCACGCCCGAAATCCCGCTCCAGCGGGCCGCGGAAGATCGTAATGGTGTCAGGCATCACCCCATAATAGCTGGAACCCCGCTCCGTCAGCGGCACGCCCTCGTACAGCCCGTAGAGCGTGTCCTCTCCGTAAGCCTCCAGTGTCGAGCGATTCGGCCAGTCCTCGACCATCACCACTACGTTGTCCAGCAGGTCTGAGAACTCCGGCGGCAACCCGTCCATCGCCCGCTCTACAAGCTCCTCGAAATCCAGGGTCTCCCGATTCATGGGCTTGATTGTACTTCAGTACGTCTTCGGCGTTCCGCTACGCTAGAATTGCTGCCGATGTTGGTCGCGATGAACAGGTCCGTCTTTTGAGTTTCCTATCAGGCTCACGTCCGGGGCGGTGGGCGGTGTGGGCCGTCTACCGGACGATGAACAAACCGCTGCCCGTGCCGCACGCGGCGGAGTGGATGATGATCCCGGAGCACTCCGTGGATCAGGTCCTGGAGACCGGCGCCCTCACAAGCCTCTATCCCGAAGACGTGCTCGAAGCCGCCCGCCGCATGGATCGCCAGCGCCGCGAACACGACGAACATCACGCGCAGGACAGATAAAGAAGCTGGCCTGCTGGCCGGTATACTTTTCGCATGGACCTCTTCGACCAGTCCGGATCAGACAGCCTTGCCGCCCGCGCTCCGCTAGCCGAACGTTTACGTCCGAAGACGCTCGATGATGTCGTCGGACAGTCGCACCTGACCGGAGAAGGCGGACCGCTGCGCGCGGTAGTGGAGCGGGGCCGGGTAGGATCCCTGGTTCTGTGGGGACCGCCGGGGACGGGAAAGACCACGCTCGCCCGCGTGCTAGCCGGCACGGTCGAGGAGGAGTTTGTCCCCCTGAGCGCGGTGACGAGCGGTGTGAAGGATCTACGGGCCGCGCTGGAAGGCGCCCGCGAGCGCCTCAAGTACGAGGGTCGTGGAACGCTCGTTTTCGTGGACGAGGTTCACCGCTTCAACAAGACGCAGCAGGACGCCCTGCTCCCCGCTCTCGAAGAGGGGCTCGTGGACTTCATAGGGGCTACCACGGAGAACCCGTCTTTCGAGGTGACGGCGCCGATGCTTTCCCGCTCGCGCGTGCTGCGGCTGCGCCAGCTCTCCGACACGGACCTTAACGCGCTTCTGGATCGTGGAGTGGGGGAGATGGGCGCGGAAGTCTCGCCAGAGGCGCGAGAGTACCTGTTGCGGCTCTCGGGCGGGGACGGACGGCGGCTTCTGAACGCGCTGGAGGTTGCTGTTTCGGGGACGCACGGTGTCGTCGAGGCTGAAAGCATCGAGCGGGCGGTGGGGCAGAAGGCGCTTCGGTACGGTCGGGAGGAGCACTACGACGTTATCAGCGCGTTCATCAAGAGCGTGCGGGGCGGCGACCCGGACGCGGCGCTACATTATCTGGCGCGGATAATCGAAGCCGGAGAAGATCCCGTTTTCATCGCCCGGCGGCTTGTCATTCTGGCCTCCGAGGACATTGGGAATGCCGACCCGCACGCGCTGGGTCTGGCGATCTCCGCAGCTGAGGCTGTGCGTATGATCGGGATGCCCGAAGGCCGCATCCCACTGGCGCAGGCGACCACGTATCTCGCCTCCGCGCCGAAATCTAACGCCGCCTACGCTGCAATCGGACGTGCCCTGGATGACGTGCGGAGCGGGCCTTCTCCCGAAGTTCCGCTTCGACTGCGCAACTCCCGGACGGATCTGATGCGAGAAGAGGGCTACGGCGCGGGGTATCGCTACGCCCACGACGACCAGCCGGAGGGAATGAACGACCGCTACCTGCCGGATGAGATCTCTGACCGCGTCTACTACGAGCCGAAGGACCGGGGCGCGGAGGCAGAGATTCGGGAGCGGCTGGACCGCTGGCGCAGGGAGCGAGAGGCACGGGAGGACACTGGCTAGGAGGAAACGTAGTTTACGAGGGCGAAGGTGGGGCGCAGGCTCGCGCGTTCGTACATGGTGACGGTCGCGGCGTCCTCGGATTTCGCCGCCTGTTCGTACCATTCCCGCTGCTGTTCTTCCGTCATCGGGCGCGGCATCAGCGAGGACATTCGTACCGTGCCGAGGTTGTTGATCCAACGTTGGTATAGCGGCAGAAGAACCCGCCTCAAAGGACCGAGCGCCACCAGATCGCCCACGATGTTCAGTATGGGGCGTCCGTCGTTCGTCAGGTGGCCTCGTCTTCCTGATTGCTGACGGCTGATGGCTGATCGCTCCCATCCAGCGGCGTCTTCTCGTTGGTGGCTGTAAGGAGGGCGAGGAACACGAACGGCTCAAACCACGTCACGTAGGGATAGAACCAGTAGATGACCGTGAGCTGGAACGCGATGACGAGCGCGGCCGATAAGGCAGCGAGGCGGCGCACCGTCCTTTTGCGCGGCACGAAGGCGACGAGGAAACCCAGGAGGATGACAAGGGCCGTGAGCGGGGTTTGCAGGAAGCCGAGTTGCGGCACCTGCGTGTAGATCGTCCACGGGCTCGTGCGGTCGCCCTGGAAAGCGAGGGTCTTCTCGTAGAACGTCCTGGCTCCCTCTATCGGGTTGCCGTCGAGAAAGAACACCCAGAATGACGCAATGAGGACGGCAGCCCCGCCGAGAAAGAAGTCTAGGATCGGGTTGCGCCGCCGTCCGCCCTGCATCAGCCATAGCGGCCCGAGGACGAGGGGGTATAGCTTGATGGCGAACCCCGCCGCCACCGTCGCCCCGCGGGCTATTGGAGAGGTCGCAAGGGAGAGCCCGATCGCGGCGACGGACGCCACGATGAGGTCGTTGGTGTTGTTGTTGGCCGAGTACAGCGTGTACGGGAACACGGTCCAGGCGAAGACCATCGCCGCCGCGCCGGAGCGTCCGGCGAACTTCAGGCCGGCCACGAGCATCGCCAGGGCGCCTGCGACGAAGGCGAAGACCGTCAGGGCGTGGGCCGCCGGCAGGAAACCCCACTCGCCCGTAAAGCCGAACATCAGGACGAACGGGACGTAGAGCAGGTAGTTCAGGGGGCCGTATGTGTCGCCCGTGCCCACGTCGGACGGCATGTGGCCGTAGGGCATGGCTCCGTTGAGGATCAGGTCTCCGCCCACCACGCCAGCGTAGCCAACGTCTATCACGCGGGCGTCGAGGTTGAGGCCGAGCACGAGCCCCGCGCCCGCGGCGGCCAGCACGAACAGCACTCCGTCCGGCAGGTTGCTCGTCTTCTCGACCCGCTCTCCGACGCCGAATCCCATCAGGAGGGTTCGGACTAGCAGGTAAATCAGGGGCGGATACCATAGAACAACCGCCTCGAACGAATCCCCCGCCCGGAAGAACCCGTGCGAGACCAGGAAACTCAAGAGCGCTACGATGTCCATGTTGCGCAGGGAGAACAGTTTGTCCAGCCGCCAGAACGCGAGGGCGAAGAGGAGCGCCATCGGCCCCCACACAAACCAGTAGTTGGCCTGCTTGCCGTAGGAGCCGTACTCGCCGCGGGCCATCTGCCAGCCGACCTGATCCCCGGTGTATACGTCCTCCAGGACCCAGGTGCTGTCGTCCACGGTGACCCGTGCGATCTCCTTCTCGCCCGTGTTCTCGTCGTAGACGCCGCCCACGTCACCCTTCTCTTCCTCGGTGCGGTAGTGGACGGTCCAGTCTCCGGCCTCGTATTCCGCTTCCGCAGAGTACGAGTCGTAATGGGAGAGCCAGTCCCGGATCTCCGGGTTGGCTGAGGCCAGTTTGATCGCCTCGTCCTTCGAAAGGTTCGGGTATTCCAGCACACGCGCCCGGGGAGATATCTTGACGTTCCTCACCCGGCCCGTGTCGTCCGAGATCTCGACGCGCGCCACCACGCTATCCGAGGCATCCTCCCTGAGCAGCACACTCCAGGTGTCCGAGCCGGAGTCGTAGTACGAGGAGGTCTCCACCGTCGGCCTGGAGGCGAAGTCCGTGACCTCCGGCGCCCGCTCGACCCTCTCGCGCACCTGAAGCTCGTTGAGCTGCGGCCCCGGCGCGAAGCCCAGGAGAAGCGGGATCAGGACGAGCAACACGCTCAACGGACGGAGGACCGATTTCACGGTGAAGCTACTTTCTCCCGATACTGCGAAGGAAGGAAGAGCATCGCGGCCCAAAGGACGGCGAGCAGGAAGTTGCGCGTGAGCAGGAGTTCCGCGCCCGGCGGGCGACCTTCCAGGAGATCGGCGTAGTGGTATGGGTAGACCTGGGTGGTGGTCCAGCAGACGGCCACGAAGACCGCCGACACCCCGAGGCCGGTGAATCCTCCGAAGGCCAGCGGGACGAGGGGGAGCAGCCAGATCACGTACTGCGGGGAAAGGACCTTCGAACCGAGCATGAACGCCAGTATAAGGGCCGCCGCGTACCTGGGGAACCGCGCCGCGTCGAGCCTCTCCAGCCGGTGCTCCCGGTACGCGAACAACGCTGTTATAAGTAGCAGAACTACGGTAACAGGGAAGCTGAGGGGACTGAGGAGATCCGCGCCCGGTCCCCGCACGTCGAAGGCGCCGTACTCGAAGCGCACGTCCTCAACGAGGCCCATCATCGCCAGCACAGACGCCCCGAGGCTCTCCACCTGCAACCCGCGATCCGCGTGGTAGGCGAAGCTCCGTGTGAGATCTTCGCCGCCGAGAAGGTAGGCCGGCACGAAGAAAGCTGCCACCACTGCGAAGAACACCCCGAAGCCCCACGCTGCTACCCGAAAGGTGCCTCTTTCCCCGTTTGTTTGGATGAGAGCGAGGGGGGTGGCGGCGAGCGCCGGGACCAGCTTGGCCGCCGCGCCGAGCCCCAGCGCGGCGTAACCGACGAATCGGTATCGTCCGCCGAGCGTGACGCACCATGCGGCCACGGCGAGGGTGAAGGCGACGAAGGCGTCGTAGCGGGTGACGGCCACCGGATACAGCATGAGAGCCCCGAAGGTCATGGCGAGCGCCGGGGCGGGCCAGGCCCGGAGCCCGCCGTTGCCGCGGGCGGTCAGGGCGGCAAGGACGAGCGATCCTACGAGGAGAAGCGCCATCTCGGAGGCGAAGCGGGAGACAAAGCCGGCCGCGCTGGTGGAGAGCAGGGCCGGGGGGACGAACGTCACGAAGCTGCCGGGCGGGTACTCGATGAAGAAGTCGCGGTAGGGGATCTCGCCGCGCAGCAGAGCCTCGCCGGTGGCGCGGTAGATCAGTAGGTCGTTCGAGCCCTCCACGAGGTCAGACGGCAACCGGGAGAACAGCGCCATCAGCCCCAGATACAGAGAGACGCCGAGCGCCGCCAGCGGAACCCAGAAAAGGGCCGCCTGGGCGAGCGCGCCCCGCGAGCCTGCCGCGTCCGCGCCCGCAATGCCGGGCTTATGCGCCTCGCCCCGGATTATCCCTCCAGCTCTTCGATCTCCTGGCCGAAGAGCTCGGCTAGGGGTTCGAGCCCCTCTGGGACGCCGGTGGCGAGTAGCGAGTCACCACCGCGCAAGACGTAGGAGTCGCGAGGCCGGTACGTCCAGCGTCCGCCGCGGTTCACGGCCAGGGCGTACATGCCGGTCTCTGTTTCGATCTGCAGGGCTTCGAGGCTCTTGCCGTCGGCGGGTGAGCCTGGGGAGACGGTTAGTTTGAGGACGATCTCATCGGACTCCCCGACGGCGGCGGAGAGGACCGGATGGATCTCCTCGCCCTTCTCCACCATCCAGACCATTTCCATGGCGCAGTCGGTGATGGCCTCGGAAGCGGTGGCCAGATGCAGCATGCCGCGCAGGCGGGAGGAGTCGTCTATGTGCCTGGCGGCGAGAAGGATCCAACGTTCCAGCCGGTAGCGCATCTCGTCCATCTCGTTCTCGATGGAGACAACCTCGCGCGCCAGCCCGGCATCCTGGTAGAGCAGCGCCGAGTACGCGAGCCCCACGGCCATCTCCGAGAGGTTCTTCATCTCGATGAGGATGTCCACCGCCCGCTCCAACTCCGAGAGCTGGCTTCCCTCGCCATCCGGCGCGTGTGACGGAAGCGGGCTGGCCCCGGCCAGCTCCCTGACCTCGGCGACGCCTTCCGGCGGGCCCTGAAGAAAGAGCACGTCTCTGGCTCGCAGCACATCCTCGGGCTCGGGATCGAAGTTCCATTCCTCGTCCGAACGGATGGCGATGGGGCGCATCCCCGTCTCCACGGGCAGGTCCACTTCCCCAAGCGACCTGCCGTCGAGGGCGCTGTCGGCGTGGACGCGGACGCGGGATGGGATCTCCTCCGCCTCCGGGATGTCCTGCAACAGTTCCTGCGGCACGCCGAGACGCTTCACAACGATCTTGGCGATGTCGTTGGCGGCGTTGCCGATCTTCTCTATGTCCTGCACGACCTGCAAAATCCCGGCCATCTGTTCGGAATCGGCGGGGCTGCGGGCGGCCAGTATCGCCAGGGTGCGCATGTCGAAGACGAGGGAGTTGAGGTGCTCCTCCAGCCGGAATACTTCCTCCGAGATGTCCTCGGAGTTGTAGAAGATTGCCGCGTAGGCCAGGTCCACCATCAGCTCGGAGGTGTCCTTGGCCTCGGCCAGCATATCCTTGAGGTTTCTCGGTCTTCCGTCGCGCATGTCCTTACCCCGTCAGGTCGAAGATGTTCAACGCAATTATAAGGCTCATGAAACCCAGCAAGTCCACCGTCGCCGTGATGATCGGGATGCCGTAAGTGTCGGGATCGAGCCCGAACCGGTAGCTGACGGTCGAACCGTAGTACGCCGCGAATACGGCCGCCGTCGTAGCCAGCAGCCCCGCGAGCGCGCTGACGCCGAGCATCGTCAGAAAGCCGGGGCTGAGATGGCTGGATCCCAACCCCAGCGCCTCCAGTACGTCGGGGCTCAGTTGGCCCAGGCCGACCGCCAGCCAGTGTGACGCACCCCCGATGAACAGGTACACCCCGATCGCGAAGATGTACGTCAGCGTGAAGTCCCTGAACGCGCCCGGCTGGGGCACGCCCCGCGGCGCGAGAAGACCCAGATGCACCTTCGAGGAGAGCCGGCTGGAGAGGATGCCGCCCAGAGCGCCGCCCTCCTGCAAGAAGGCGGGCAGCAAGATGAACAGGGCCGGCAGCGTCACGAAGACTTCCTTGCGGTCTTCGAGGGCGAGGCCGACCAGGATCATCACGGTCCCGGTCAGCGCCAGCAGGGGCAAACTCTCCGCCAATATGCGTCGCAGGTTCGCCACACCGAGCCGGAAGCCCAGGACACCGGCGGCTATCGAAACCAGGATCAAGGCTATCGCCAGCCCGTCCGAAAAGATGGGAATTCCTATGAGGTACGTCGTCAGGACGAGTGCCGGGAGCGTGAGTATGTCGCCTGCTGCGGTGAGCATCGGGGCGGCGATGTTGTCCATGTCCCAGCCTCGGGCGACGGACAGGCGGGCCACGACGACGGTGATGCCGAGCAAGAGCACCCCGGCCAGGATGCCGCCGACGGTCGAGATCACCACGTAGTCGAAGACGGATAGCTCCGTTGGGACGCCGAGCACGCCGCACAGAAACCGCGCCAAGAACGCCAAAAACACTCCGGAGACGAGGGAGAGCACGACGGCGGCCTGCGCGTTCTCCGCCAGCACGCCGCGTCGCAGGTTCAGCTCGAAGAGGCCGGTCTGGATGGAGGTCGAGAGGCGGCTGCCCATCGCCCCGAAGATCGCCCCACGCATCCCGATGGCCGCTGGGATGAGAACGGCCAGCCCGACCAGCTCGTCGAGCGTCCCTGAGATGCCAGCCAGCACGAGGCCGGCTACGAGCTCCCCGGCCGAGGACAGGAACAACGCCGCGAACCCCTGCCGCAGCGACTCTTTCTCTTCGGAGAGATATCCGTACACCTTCGGCCGGATGCGCGGACGCCTCCGGAGCCTCTCACGCACGGCTTCACGCCTGCCGATTTTCACTTTCTCGGGCACGCCGAAGGTATAGCCGTTTGCGCGAACGATGTAAAGCGCGGGAGTCGGGAGGCGCTTCGCTCGCTTCGGGAGTAGGGAGTCGAATAGAAAACCCGACTCCCGCACGAGAGTGTCCGGGTTGCTACTCTCCGGGCTCGCCTTTGCTCTCTTCGCCGGCCGGCTCCTGCTCGGCCTGGTTCTCGTCCTCGGGGCCGTAGACCACGGCGAGGATCGCTATCACGAGGGCGAGGAAGGAGATCCAGGTCGGAACCCGCAGGCCCAGTGCCCGGTCGAGCGAGTACTTGCCTGGACCGCCCAGCATGAGCGCCGTGGCCACAGCGATGTTGGTGACGGGGAACTCCGCGCCGCCCTCGGTCACCCAGATCGGCTGTCCGGCGTGGACCGTCTTGGCCGCCATCGCCATTGCCGCGATGACCCCGATGGGACCCAGGGGGTTGAGCAGCCCGAGCGCCGTGAGCGTGCCGCCGCCGAACTCGGAGGCGCCGCCAAGCACGGCCCAGGGTTTCGGGGGCTTGAGGCCCTGTGACTCGACCATCTGCGTGGTGCCTTCGGTCCCCGGCCCCTCGAAGGATCCGAACAGCTTCTGGGCCCCGTGGCCCGCCAGGAACCCGCCGAGCACCAGGCGCACCACCAGCGTCGCCAGGTTACTCAATCGTTCTTCTTCTCTACCCACGCGAACTTCCTTTTGCTATCGTTAGGTACGATCCTCCACGCCGTCTGGCGTGGACTTTCCGCGATGGCCTGAATACCCAATGCCGGGGCGGGCCTAACGTGCAGCGGCGCTACCTCCGGCCGCGACGGGCTTCAGGCCGGCTTCTATCTCCGCGCGGCGAGGTTCGAGGAACGGTGGCAGCGAGAGGCGTTCTCCGAGGTGTTCCGCGTCCTCGTCCGTGGCGAAGCCGGGGCCGTCCGTGGCGATCTCGAACAGGATGCCGCCTGGCTCCCTGAAGTAGATGGACTTAAAATAATAGCGGTCAATTACCGGCGTGGCGCCGAGTCTATAAGCCCTGACCCTGTTTCCCCACGCGGCATGTTCCTCATCGTCCGGCGCCCGGAAGGCGACGTGGTGGACGCCACCGCGTCCCAGATGCGCCGCCGGCGCATCCGGGCGCTCGACGACCCGCACCTCGGCTCCCGGACCTCCCTGACCGACCTCAAAGAGGGCGACCCGGCCACCGCCTTCGTCGCGCTCGTCGATCCGCCGGAACCCGAGCACTTCGGTGAGCACCCACGCTGTCGGCTCGAGCTCGTGTACGGTAAGCTCGACGGCCCCGAGGCCCGTTATGCCGGCCTCGCTGGGCACGGGGCTTTCGTCCCACGGGGTGCCTGATGAGACGCCGGCGCCTCCGTCGGCGAGAAGCCGGAGCCGTTGGCCTTCGGGGTCGGTGAAAGGGAGGGTGGGATGTCCGTCAACCTCGACTATCTCGCCGTGGTTCACGTCGAGGTCTGTGAGGTGCTGCGTCCACCACTCCAGGGCGGCCCGGTCAGGGACGCGGAGGGCGGTTTCGGAGATCTCACCGGCGCCAGGGTGGTTCGGTGCGATCCTGAACTGCGGCCAGTCGAAGAAGGTGACTTCCGTCCCCGGATTACCAAGTTCGTCGCCGTAGAAGAGATGGTAGGCCGAGACATCGTCCTGGTTCACGGTCTTCTTCACGAGCCGCATACCGAGCGTCTGCGTGTAGAAATCCACGTTAGCCGCCGCATCCGTGGTGACCGCCGTGAGGTGGTGTATTCCTCCGAGTTCCATGTTTTCTCCTATTCTCGCTTCGTATCCGTATCAGTCTGTCTGCACGCCCGGCGCGAGGGAGCGGAGGCCGGCGCTGATGCGCTCGACCGGAAGCTCCTTTACGCGCCGCTGGTAGTAGTAGAAGTCCAGGTCGAGCGGGGTGAGGAGGGCCGCCGCGACGTATTCGAGGTCGAGGTCGTCTCCGAGTTCTCCAGTGCGTTCGGCTTCCCGCAAGAGGCTGAGGACGGTCCATCGTCGCCAGTCGAAGGCAGGATGGGCGTAACGTGAGATCCTGTCCGCCCCGCACAGGGGCTCGTTGCCGCCGTAGAGCAGATCCAGGTTCTCCTCGGTGAACCACACGAGCCGGTCGAGGAAGACATCGAGCTTATCGAGCGGTCCCATGCCGGACTCGCCGAGCAGCCTCATGGTCTCTTCCTGGAAGGTGCGGGTCGGGGTATCGAGGAGCGCCTGGCAGAGCAGGCCCTTGTTCGGGAAGCGCCGGTAGAGGGTGCCTTTCCCGACTCCGGCCGCCTTCGCCACCTGCTCCATCGTCACCCGGGTTACGCCGCGTTCGTCGAACAGCGTCCGCGCCGCCTCGACTATGGCTCGCCGATTGCGCACTGCGTCCTTGCGCTCCGGTCCAGGAGACGTTCCGTGCCCCAGGTGATCCAGGTTCCACCGGCCCTCTACGTTTGTAATCTCCGCCCGATCCATCTCCACAACCTCAGAAAAAACCTTGACGCCCGAAGTCTACCGCGTTACCCTTTGACTTTGAAGTGGACGCACGTCCGTTTAAGTGAAAGGAGACACGATGGCGGCAAACGTGACGGTGATCCACTACAGCGCGACTGGCAGCTTCTACATGGAGGCGGTCGCTGTGTTCACGGAAACCGGGGCGTAGAAAAGGAGAGTCGGAACGTGGAAATACTGTTGCTGATAGGCCGAATCGGGTTGTGCCCGTAAAGTTCTGTAAATTGGTGGCCCGCTAGCAAGAGGGGCCATCGTCCTCCAAGATGGTTGGTGTCTAAAGTCAACCGATCAGAACG
>Ga0136619_10000625_pt1 | contig 13505 bp, 14 predicted proteins | sample AntDrymUQ3532106_2_FD_104807 | JGI IMG/M metagenome (GOLD analysis project Ga0136619, IMG submission 104807) | Polar desert sand microbial communities from Dry Valleys, Antarctica - metaG UQ353 (21.06) | ecosystem: Environmental > Terrestrial > Soil > Desert | place: Antarctica: Dry Valley...
GGAGACGTTCGTGGTGCCGGACATCTTCGTACCGGAAGCCGGGGCGCGCGTGATGGCGCTAGACGAGCCGACCACCAAGATGAGCAAGAGCTCGCCCACACCGGCCAGCTACATCGCGCTGCTCGACGACCCCGACGTGGTACGGCGCAAGATCCGGCGCGCCAAAACCGACTCAGGCTCCGAGGTGAAAGCCTCCCCGGACAAGCCCGCCATCACCAACCTCCTCGGCATCTACGCCGCCGTGACCGGAGAGAAGGTCGCGGAGATCGAAGCCCGGTACGAGGGCCTGGGCTACGGCGACCTTAAGAAAGACCTCGCCGAGGTCGTGGTCGAGGGACTCGCCCCCATCAGGGAGCGGGCGCTCGCGCTGCTCGACGACCCGGCGGAGGTGGACGGGCTGTTGGATCGCGGCGCGGAGAAGGCGCGCGAAGTGGCCGCGACGACGCTTCATGACGCCTGGGCGAAGCTCGGCCTCGACTAGGGACGCCCGGTGGAAGAGATCCGTCAGAAGATCCTCAAGGTCCTCACCGCCATCCCGGCGGGCGTACGCTACTCCACGTCCGACTGGGGCCGCATCCTCGGCGAGGACAAACGAGAGATCCGGCGCGTCCTCGACGACCTCGAAGCCGAAGGCGAGATGGAGGTCCAGAGGGACGAGGGCAGGCCGGACAAGCCGCTGTACAGGCTCAAGGAGGCGGATTGATGGATGCCCGCTACGTCGTGGACGAGGACGGCAAGCGCATAGCCATTCTCCTGGACATCGCGGAGTACGAGCGGCTGGCCGCACAAGACCCGTCGCCCGAGGATGACGAAGACTTCGATGACGAAGACTTCGACCCCGAAGAAGGCGAGCGCCGTATCACGGAGTTCGTAAATTCCGCCGAGGAGATTCCCGGGCCTTCCGTCGCGGACCTCGCGGAGCAAGCCGCCGGGCTGATGCGAGCGACGTGGAGCGACATGGAGGAGATCATGAACGACAAGCCCCACAACAAGGTGCTCGCCACGCAACTCCTCCTGAGCCAGCGGGCACGGGGACTGGGCGCGGAAGATCCCGAACAGTGGCGGCTCTTCGCGGCCACCACGCTCCTGAGCGGGATGATCTCGGCGCCACCGGACGCGGACGGCGAGTAGCCGCCGGAATCCGTGATCCGTGAACAGCGGGAGCCCGGTACCCGTCGAGAGACCGCGCCCTCGAGCGGACGGCGGGTGGCGTATCGTCATCCCGAACGCCGCTCACCGGCGGGCGTAGCAACATGAAGCAACTCCGATCCACGCTCGACCGCATAGACCGCAAGGGCTACGGGGCATACAAAGACCTCCAGGGCTCCTACGATCTCGGTCCCTTCACCCTGTTCGTGGACCGGGTGCAGCGCGACCCGTTCGCCCCACCGGCCCTGATCCGGATCCGCACGAAAGAGAACGGCTTCGACCCCGCGCTCTTCGAGAACCCCGTGCGCCACGTCGCCTTCGAGGACTTCCTGACGCGCGCTGTCGAGCGGGCGATCCGCGCTGTCACACACGGCAACCGCGGCTCCGGCGGCAGCGGCAAGGTGGAGATACAGCACCCCTCGCAGGTGGTCCTCCCCCGCTCCTCGATGGTCGTAGCAGCCGAGCACGTCGAGGCCCGCATGGCGGTCGGGCTCCCCGCGCGGGGCCGGTCGGTGGACGCCCGGGCCGCCCGCGCGATGCTGCTCGAGGAGTTGCCTGAGGTCGTGCGCCGCGCCCTCACGCCGGACGGCGTAGATGAACCGGCCGCCCGCGAGCACGTCGAGACCGTGGAGGACGCGGATCACCTGCGGGGCCTGCTGCCTTCCCTGGGCCTCGTGGCGTTCGTGGCTGATGGCGCGGTGCTGCCGCGCGCGAGCGGGGCGAGCGACCAGCCGCTGCGGGAGGACGCGGTGCCTTTCCGCAGCCCGGAGGAATTCCGGGTCTCCGTGGCGCTGCCGAACAGGGGCGAGGTCTCGGGTATGGGGATACCGGAGGGCGTCACGCTGGTGGCGGGCGGCGGGTTCCACGGCAAGAGCACGCTCCTCGCGGCGCTCTCGTGGGGCGTATACGACCACGCGCCGGGAGACGGAAGGGAACTGGTGGTGGCACGGCCTGACGCGGTGAAGATCCGGGCCGAGGACGGCCGGAGCGTGGCGGGGGTGGACATATCCGCCACCATCGGGGAGCTTCCCGGCGGGCGCTCCACGAAGGACTTCTCGACGGCGAACGCCTCCGGCTCGACCTCGCAGGCGGCGAATATCGCGGAGGCGCTGGAAGTCGGAACCTCGCTGCTCCTGGTGGATGAGGACACGAGCGCGACGAACTTCATGATCCGGGATGAGCGCATGCGCGAACTGGTCCGCAAAGAGCCCATCTCCCCCTTCATAGACCTCGTCCGGCCCCTGCACCGCGCTTTAGGCGTGTCCACGGTCGTGGTCGTCGGCGGGGTCGGGGACTACCTGGACGTGGCGGACCGTGTGATCCTGCTCGAAGACTTCGAGCCCCGCGACGCCACGGACGACGCCCGAGAGGTGAGGGAGAAGTTCCCGCCCCGCGCCCCGCCCGCAGAAAGGAAAGAGGTACGTCCTCCCGGAGCCCGCCGCGTCCATCCCTCCTCCATGGACCTGCGGCGCGGCAAGCGGGAGACGGCGCGCGGCCGGGGCCTCTACGCCATCGAGCTGGGCCGGGAGCGGGTGGACCTCTCGTACCTGGGGCAACTCGTTGAGGCCGGCCAGACGGAATCCATCGCCCGCATCATCGGCGCGTTCGCCGCCGGGGGAGAAGGCCGCGAGGTCGGGGAAATAGCGGCATCGGCGCTCTTAGCCATCGAAGAGGGCGGCCTCGATTCTCTGGGCGGCTTCAGGGGACATCCCGGTGAGTTGAGCCTGCCGCGGGCCCAGGAAGTGGTCGCCGCCATCAACCGCATCCGCTCGCTGAGGACAAAAGCCGGAAAATGGGGATAATCGGATCGGTAGACCCCGACGAGCCGGAAGGAGACGTCCCGGTGGACAATCCGGAGCGAGCGCGCGGACGGAGGCTGGACGACCACGATACCGTGAGCGGGACCACGATCCACGGCTGGCCCTCGGCGGCCTTCGGTTCGATCTTCGTGGCCGCCGGCGCGGCGACGGCCATCATCATCGCCGCGGACGGCTCCGTGGGCGGCACGACCCTCCTCCTGTCGCTCGTCTGCGGCTGCATCTTCATCGTCGGCGGCCTGGTGCTGGCGGTGCATGGCCTCGCGGGGGTTATCCGGATGTCCAGGCTCCGCCGGGAACGGGAGAAGCGCCCGGAGGAGCCGTGGCGCTGGGATCACCTCTGGAACGAGACGGGCGCCCGGGACGACGCCGTGAGGCGGCTCGTGCTGTGGGCCTACCGGGCGCTGTTCTTCGCCGCGTTCATGCTGCCGTTCAACTGGCTGGTCTTCCTGTCAGGAGCGCTGCCGTGGTGGGGCATCGCGGGGTTCGGGCTCGTCACCGGCCTCTTCGATCTGTTGGTCGCGTACGTCGTCTACCGTTTCGTGATGTCACTCCTCCAGCTCCTCCGGTACGGCGTCGGAGCCGTCCTGTACTCCAGCTTCCCGTTCTTCCTCGGCGAGACGCTGGATGTCTCCTTCCTGCCCACGAGCCGGATGTCAGACCTCAGAGGGCTGAGGGCGACGCTGCGCTGCGTTGAGGAACGCTACGAGGTGTTCGACCCCGACGACACCGAATCCTCCACGACCGTCGTCCCCTACGAACTCTACTCCGACACGCGAACCATCTCCGGGGGCGGTACGGACGTGAACCTGTCTTTCCCCCTGCCGGAGGATGGATCTCCGACCAGGCTTGGCGAGCGTCCGCCCGTCTACTGGGAGCTGGAGGTCGAGGCCGAAGCCCCCGGCGCGGACTACGAGGCGGCCTTCCTCTTGCCGGTCTACTCTCGCCGCCCGGCGTGAAGCGGAGGAAAGCCGGGCACACGTCCGGTGAACCTCGTGGGCGAGGCGCCGAACAGGAGCCGTTTTCGCCCGGCGCTGTTATCATGTGTACTTGTGGTATTCGTGGAGTCGTAGAGCGTGGAGTGTCGGGTCTTGACGGAAGAACCCGTTAGCATAGAAGAACAGAACTCGGAGGGTGCCGTCCCGCCCTGGTTCAGGCTGCGGGCCGTGTTCGTGCATCTGTACACGGCCAGCGGTGCCGTGCTGGCGCTCCTGATCCTGTTCGCCGCTTTCCGAGGCGAGGCCACCGAGGCGTTGTGGCTCATGCTGATCACACTCCTCATAGATAGCACCGACGGCCTTCTGGCGCGCCGTTTGAGGGTCAGCGAGGCTTTGCCGTTCTTCGACGGGGCGATGCTGGACAACATCGTGGACTACATGACCTACGTGCTGGCCCCGATGGTCCTCCTGTGGAGCGGGGGCTACCTGCCCGACGGCGACTGGGGCGTGGTAGTAGCGGCGCTGCCGCTCCTGGCCTCCAGCTACCAGTTCTGCCGGGTGGACGCCAAGACCGACGACCACTTCTTCCTGGGTTTCCCGAGCTACTTCAACGTCGTCGCCTTCTACGTGATCGTCTTCGGCCTGAGCCCGGGCACCGCCGCCGTCGTGCTCGTCGTCTGCTCGATCCTGGTCTTCGTCCCCATCCGCTACGTCTACCCCACCCGCACCGCCGCCTTCCGCAGCCTCTCACTCACCCTGACCACGCTCTGGCTCGCGTGCAACGCCGCCATCCTGTTCCAGATGCAGGAACCCGGTCCCCCAGACTCCCCGCTCCTCGGGTTCTCCCTCGCCTACCTCGTCTACTACTTCGGCCTCAGCTTCTACCTCTCCGCCAAGATGCTCGAAGCCCGCCGCATGGAGGAGCGCGAAGCCTAGCGCCAGCCCGTTCACCCACGAGAGCCCCCCGGCTTTGAGTCCAGGTTGAAGAGTTCGCTTCGTCTGTGGCTCGGGAGTCGGGAGGCGCTTCACTCAGGCTTCGCCTGAAGCTCGCTTCGGGAGTCGGGAAAAACGCAGCTCCCAACTGACGGACACACCGAATCCTTCGATCCTTTACCCGGAGAACCCGCCCCGCGCTTGACATCCCCGCGCCAGTGCCCTATTATTCTGTAAATGAACATGTTCATTTAAGAGGAGGGATGAGATGGAGGAGGCTTTGAAGGGTACGAGGCGGGGGTTGACGCCGAAGGCGCGGCGCACGCGGGAGCGCATACTGGAGGCGGCGCTGGCGCTTTTCGTCCAAAGGGGCTACGAGGCGACGACGATGCGCGATGTGGCGCGGGAGGCGGGCGCCAGCGTGGGGCTCGCGTACCGCTACTTCGCGTCCAAGGAGGAGTTCGCGCTGGCGTTGTACATGCGGCTGGCGGAGGAGTCCGAGGAGTGGGCGCGGGATGGGCTGGCCGGGGGGACGGTGGCGGAGCGGTTCGAGCGGGTGATGCTTGCGAAGTTGGCTCAGGTCTCCCCACATCGCGGCCCCCTGTCTGCCCTCCTCGCTCGCACCCTCGACCCCAACTCTCCCATCTCCGCGCTCGGCGAAGGCACTGCCGCAGTGCGAAAGAAGATGGGCGGCGTCTTTCTGGAGGTCGTTCGCGGCGCGAGCGACGTCCCCGGAGACAAGCAGGCAAAGGAACTAGGCAACGTCCTCTACGCCCTGCACCTCGCCATCCTGCTCTACTGGTTCCACGACAAGACCCCCGAGGCGCGCGCCACCCGGGATCTGACCGGCTCCGCCCGCGAGACGCTCCGCTACCTGCGGCCCACGCTCCGGCTCCCGCCCATGTCCCGCGTCCTCTCCCGGCTCGCCGGTGCGTTGGAGAACGTGGGGATGAACGCTACTGCTCCGCCCGCGGAGAAATCCAGAGAAGCATAATGACCACGGATCGGCAAGAGACTCGTCCTCTCCCCAGCAAAGTTGCCCCGGGACGTATCCTGGCGCACCGGAGAAGGCGGGCATCGCGGGTTGCGGGCCCGTAGAGGAGTAGGAATGGGTACAAGGGTTCCGCTCAGGCTGCTGTACACGATGGCCGTGATCCTCGCGGTGCTCGCCATGATTTACCTGATGATGGGGATGGAGCTTAGGATCTACGATCTCCTGGCGTCTTCCCCGTCCTCACAAACGAACGATGAATCGCGTATCGAGACTACGGTGGTCGAAAAGACCGTGACGGTCGAAAAGCCCGAGGGTGAGCACAATTGCGACGGCAGTTCGGCGCTGTATGGCGCGGAAGGGTTGACCGGCAGAATCGCCTATGTCTGCAACGGCGACATCTACAGGATGAACCTTGTCACCGGCAATGACACGAGGCTCACTTACGGCGCGAATTATCCGTGGTTCGCCTGGTCGCCGGATGGCGAGAAGATCGCCTGGGCCGACTATGAGTTCGGTAATCTGTGGGTCATGGATGTGGGCGGCGCGAGCCCGAGCCAACAGAGTAACGAGTCTTACGCCACAGCGCCCGAGTGGTCCCCCGATGGCAAGAGCCTGGCCTTCATCAGCGCGGCAAAGCCGGATAAGTGGGCAGGACTCGCAACGATAAAAGTGAACAGCACCGGGTTCCAGCAGAAGACCATACTCTCCAAAGACGAAGACCTCGACGGTGGTTGGGTCGGTAGCATGGACTGGTCCCCGGACGGAAAGAAGATCGTCTTCAGTGCCTACGGACCTCCCGGTGCGAAGAGAGGCCTGTACACGGTTAACACCGACGGCACGGACCTGACCAAAATCTCCCGTCCGAAGACCGACCCGGAAACGAACGTCAGGGAAGATGATAGGTGGTGGTGGGACCCAATCTACTCACCAGACGGCAAGAGAATAGCCTTCGTCAAGGGCTGGGAGGATTGGCAGATCTACACCATGAACCCGGACGGCACGGACGTCCGGCAGGTAACATATCAAGCCGGAGATAACGATATCTCATCATGGTCTCCGAACGGCGAGAAAATCCTCTATGAGAACTTATCCAACGGGCATCGTGACCTCTTCGTGATAAACGCCGACGGAACCGGGATGCAGCGGCGTCACGACCGGACAGTCATCGGAGGCCATGAACGGCATACACAACGTCCTGTGGCTGCCCTGAAGTGGGTCGGGTGTGAAGAGGGCTATTCTGGGACATCCGACTCGTAAAGAGGGTGAAAGCATGGAACAAAGAACCGGGATGGCGCGGCCCAACGCTGTGGAAGTCGCGCTCGGGGACGTATTGGAATGGTCAATCCAGAGTTGGGTGGCGTGGTCGGGGAGGAAGGCGCGGATCGCGGAGGCGCCCTGGCTGGAAGGACCGATCGGAGAGAAATACATCGGCGCGGAGTTCTACGAAGCTTATGCGCGAGAGACAGGGCTCGAAGCCATGACGGATGACCGGGACGCGGGCATCCTACCGGACTTCGCGGCCCTGGCGGGCGGCAACTTCGATCCTCTTTTGGTCCGGCCCGAGATCCGGGACTTCTACGAGCGGACGGCGCGCTATGACCTCTTCGTTCGGATAGGCTGGAGTGGACCGTTCAAGCATCCGCCACGGACCCTGATCTACCTGGTCGGCCGCAACGTCGGGCAGTTCGACATACCCCTTTCGGCCCCTGATGTAGCCATGAAGAACGAGGTGATCCAGCTCAAAGATTCGGTCACAAACGAGACACCATACGCCGGCTGGCTCAGGCGCTCGGCGGCCACCGGGGAAGCCATGCTCGCCGGCCTCTATGCAGTCTGTGGGCTGCCGCGGTCCCGCAGCCGGTTCTTCAAGGGCGTCTATCCGCTGCCCGGAGGGTCGGCGACGACGATCTTCCGTCCCGAGAATCGCCCGGACGGCTCCTTTGCGCTCGTCTCCGATGGCCGGCGCTTCGGGGAAGCAGGCTACTACCGCGTACACCGCACGGACGGCGGCGCGCGGCGCGTGAAGTGCGTGCCGATGGCAGAGACCATACACGTATTCGTGGACTCCCGGGGCGCGCTCCAGGCCCGTCACACCTTCGCATTCTGGAAAGTCCGGTTCCTCACCCTCCGGTACGAGATCTCGCTCCGAGATTAGAGACCGGAACAGGAAAAGCCGGAGTGGCTCGTTCGGAGCATGCGCCACATGCTATGATGCACGCGGAGGAAGCTTGCGGCCTGTCTACAAGGGATAGAAGCACACACGGAATGTCCGACGCCAAGACGATGCACGGTGAATGGTCCGCGGCATCGGCCAGTGTTGAGCGCGGCCCGAAGTCCATCCGCGAGAGATCAGGAGTTCAACGCAAGCGCCGGCGTAAGGGCCGGCTCTCAAAGGAGGATGCATGAACCGCCCACCCGCACGCCTGCTCGTAACCCTGCTCCTGGTCCTGGCCGTCTTCGGCCTCGCGCACCCCGCGTCGAGTGCTCCCCAAGAGGAGGCGCCCAAGCAGTCGACCGCGACCGGGACGGGCGGCGCCGTCGCCACGGTGGATCTCGACGCATCGCAGGTAGGGATGCGGGTCCTGAAAAACGGGGGCAACGCGGTTGACGCCGCGGTCGCCACGGCCGCCGCGCTGGGCGTCACCGAGCCGTACTCTTGCGGCATCGGCGGCGGTGGCTTCATGGTCGTCTACAACGCCGACGACGGGCGCGTCTCCACAATAGACAGTCGCGAGACGGCGCCGGCCGCTTTCAGACCGGACAGCTTCATAGACCCAACCACGGGACAGCCGATACCCTTCGACGAGCGCGTCACGAGCGGCCTCGGCGTAGGGGTTCCGGGCACGATCCGCGGCTGGGAGCAGGCGCTCGACCGGTTCGGCTCGAAGCCCCTCCCGGAGCTGCTGCAACCCTCAATCCGGCTAGCGGCTAGCGGCTTCACCGTGGACCAGACCTACCGCCAGCAGACGCTGGACAACCTCGACCGCTTCCAGGACTTCACCTCGACCCGCGATACGTTCTTGAGGAAAGGTAAAGTGCCCGCCGTCGGCTCGACGTTCCGCAACCCCGACCTCGCGGCGACCTACAGCCGCATCGCCGACGGGGGCGGTGACGCCTTCTACTCGGGCCGAACCGCCAGGGCCATCGTGGACACCGTGCAGAACCCGCCACTCGGCGCGGAGCGCAACGCGCGGCCCGGCCTCATGACCACGAGCGACCTGGCAGGCTACCGTTCCATCGAGCGCGCCCCGACCGTCAGCTCATACCGGGGCTTGCAGGTGTACGGGATGGGGCCGCCTTCATCGGGCGGGTCCACGGTCGGCGAGGCGCTGAACATACTGGAGGGCTACCCGATGGCGACGCTCCCCCGCGACGATGCGCTCCACTACTACCTCGAAGCCTCGCGCTACGCCTTCGCCGATCGGGGCGCCTACCTCGGTGACCCGGCCTACGTCTACGTGCCGCTGAAAGGTCTGCTCTCCGACGGCTTCGCGGCGGAACGCCGGTCACTCATCACGGAAACGGCGGCCCAGAGCCCGGTCGCTCCCGGGAATCCCTATCCCTACGACAGCGGTTCCGGCAGCGTCAACATGAAAGCCTCCACGGCCGTCGAAGGGCCTTCGACGACGCACCTCACGGTTTCGGATAAGTGGGGCAACGTCGTCTCGTACACCTTCACCATAGAGCAGACGGGAGGGAGTGCGATCACGGTCCCGGGCCACGGCTTCATCCTCAACAACGAGCTCACGGACTTCGAGGCTACGCCGGGCTTCGCCAACTCCCCCGACGGCGGCAAACGCCCGAGAAGCAGCATCAGCCCGACGATAGTCACGAGCGGTGGAGATCCGGTGGTCGCCCTCGGGTCCCCCGGAGGGTCCACGATCATCACGACCGCGCTGCAAGTGCTCGTCAACGACCTGGACTTCGGCATGACCCTCCCGGAGGCCATCGCCGCGCCACGCGCCTCGCAGCGTAACACGGCGACGACATCGGCGGAGCCAGCTTTCCTCAATACGCGCGAGGCGGCGCTACTCGAGTTCGAACACGGGCAGAGCTTCACCTCGACGCCGGAGATCGGGGCCGCCACCGGCATCGCTTTCCTGCCGGGAGGAGCCGTGCAAGCAGCAGCCGAGCCGGTTCGCCGGGGCGGAGGCAGCGCGCTAGTGGAGAACCCCGCCCCCTGACCGGAGATCCGGCCGGACATCCGGCGGCTCCGGAGGCTTTTGACGGCCTTCGGGGCCGCTGGTACGCTCATTGGGTCAGCACTTTCACGGAAAGGGAAAAGCATGGCACTCAACGAGATGCTACTGCGGCGTTTGATCGAGACGCCCGGTGTATCCGGGCGGGAGGAGCAACAGCGCGAGATCGCACGCGAAGAGCTGGGCTCCCTGACGGACGAGGTCCGCACGGACGCGATGGGAAGCGTCATAGGCACCAAGAGCGGCAGCGGCGACACCAGCGTCATGATCGCCGCGCACACCGATGAGATCGGCTTCCTCGTCAAGTACATAGACGACAAGGGCTTTTTGAGACTACAAACGCTCGGCGGCCACGACCCGGCGAACATGGTCTCCCAGCGCGTCGTCGTCACCACGGCGGACGGCACGGCTCTTCGCGGCGCACTCCAGCCTGCACGCAAGCCCCCGCACCTCCAGCGCGACGGCGAGGAGAAGAAACCCCCAAAGACCGACGAGTTCTACGTGGATCTCGGGATGCCGGCCGACGAGGTCAAGGACAAGGTCCGCGTCGGGGACTACGCGACGATGGATCGGACCCTGGAGAAGGTCGGAGACAACTACATCGGCAAGGCGATGGACGACCGCATCGGGGTATTCGTCATGTACGAGGCGCTGCGGGCGATGGGAGAGCACGAGGCCACGATCTTCGCCGTCGCAACGTCGCAGGAGGAGGTTGGGCTTCGGGGAGCGGAGGCCAGTGCTTCGGCGCTCGCGCCGACGGTCGCCATCGCGCTCGACGTGACGCTGGCGATGGATATCCCAGGCGGGGGGAACGAGAACGAGATCACGGCTCTCGGCACAGGGGTTGCAATAAAGCTAATGGACTCGTCCCTGATCTGCCACCCCAAGCTAGTGGAGCACTTCCGCTCCATCGCGGAGCGCGAGGACATCCCGCACCAGACGGAGATCCTGCCGTTCGGCGGCACGGACGCCGGCGGCATCCAGCGCCTCCACGGCGGCATCCCGTCCATCACGCTCTCCGTTCCCTCCCGCTACGTCCACACCCCGAACGAGATGGTGAACGCCTCCGACGTGCAGGCGACTATAACCCTCCTCGCCCGCTACCTGGAGGAGGCCCACACCGGCGACTACGCGCTGTAGGGGTGTGGAGGTGACCTGGATCGCTCCGACATAACCGTTGGGATGTGCGAGCGGATCGTGTCGGAGGCAAAGTATACTAACCAACAAGACAATGGACTCTGGCGGATCTGGGGCTATGCGCCAGAGTTGGACCGCTACATCCGGGTGATTACCAGCGCAGACCGGAAACGTCTTGTAAGCGCCTTCAAGGACAGGAACTTCACCCGTGGGCGAGCGCGATAAGGGGATAGAGAGTGAGAATCTTTTATTCGCCGGAGATCTACAGCCTCAACATCGAACTCCGGATCGGAGACCAGGAGGTCGCCGAGGAGATCATGGGCGAAGATCTGAACGACGACGTGGTGCTGCACCGCGATGAAGCGGGACGGCTCTACGAGATCGAGGTCGCCGGGAGCGCGAGCGAGGTCTTTGACCTGGAGCGGCTCGAGGTCGAAGGGTTGCCGGTCAGCGTCGAGATACCGGAGCCGAAGAGCGCCGCGAGCTAACGATCACGGCGCAAGTAAGGTGGATGTGATCGGCGGCTATGCGCTGTAGAGCACTTTAGAGACTAATGGTGCCCTCGTCGCTCACCGTCGTTTTCCTGATCGCGGTCAACCTGATCCCTTTGTTCGGTGTTCTGTTCCTCGGGTGGAGCCTGTTCTCGATCATGGTGCTCTACTGGCTGGAGAACGGCATCATCGGCCTCTTCAACTTCTTCAAGATCGGTCTGTCCGGCGGATCGGCGTTCGGGCTCCCGGACTCCGTGCCCGGTGGCCGGGCAGCGGCCGGATCCAACCCGGCGGCGGGTCTGTTCGGCAGGATGTTCTCGATGTTCTTCTTCGCCATCCACTACGGCATCTTCTGGGCGGTGCACGGCGTGTTCGTTTTCGCCCTCTTCGGAGGCTTCGAGTCTCCGTCATCCGGCTCGGAATGGTCCGGCGGTATGACAGTCGCCGCGATCTCACTCCTTCTCAGCCACGGCGCGTCTTTCGTGGTCAACTTCCTCGGCAAGCGAGAGTACCTCGCCGTCTCCCCGCAACAGCAGATGATGCAGCCATACGCCCGCGTCGTCGTCCTTCACGTCACGATCCTGGCGGGCGGGTTCCTAGTGATGGTCCTCGGGACGCCGGTCGCTGCGCTCGTGCTCCTGATCATCTTGAAGACCGCCATCGACGTCCGGGCGCACCTCGGAGAACATCGCAAGGCGAAGCAGCAATTGGATGAAGCCTCCGTGAACGAGACTGGTCATCGTGGACCGAGACGAAGAGGTGATCCGTCTACGAGTGGCGACCGCCGGCGCCGTGGAAGTTCGCAGCGGGAAGGCCCGTGGACTATACTTGACCATCATAGTCAAGTAGGGATCGAGGAGGTTCCAGGGTGGAGTCTGCGGGCGTGGCGCAGTTGAAGGCCCGGTTGAGCGAGTATCTCTCGCGGGTGAAGGCGGGTGAAGAGGTGCTGGTCACGGATCGGGGCAGGCCCGTCGCCCGCCTGGTCCCGGTCGGTGCGGCTCCGGACGACGAAGCGGAGACGGCGCGGTTGAGAGCGATGGAGCGAGAAGGTCTGGTGCGTCTCGGATCAGGCAAGCTGCCTGAGGGATTCTTCGAAAAGGAGCGTCCGGCGGACCCGGAGGGGCTCTTGAGGGAAGCCGCGCTGGAGGAACGCCGAGAAGGCCGGTAGGCGGTGCGGTTCTGGGATACTTCGGCGATACTGCCTCTCATCGCGCGCGAACCCTTCTCTGACGCGTTGCACCGGCTGCTAGAAGAGGACACGGGGATGATGGTCTGGTGGGCCACGCGCGTCGAATGCATATCGGCGATCTCACGCCACGCCAGGGAAGGTTCGCTCGGCCCCGAAGGCGAAAAGTCGGCGCGCGAATTGCTCGGCGACCTGTCCGAAAGCTGGACGGAAGCGCGTCCCACCGCGCGGCTGCGCGCCCTCGCCGAACAAGCCCTGGCTACCCACCCGCTGCGGGCCGCCGACGCCCTTCAACTAGCCTCCGCCCAGATCTGGCGCCAGTCCCAGCCAGATGGGCGTCCCTTCGTCTGTCTCGACGAACGCCTGAGAACCGCCGCCTCCCGCTCGGGTTTCGTCCTTCTCCCCGATAATGCCGATTTGACCGTTTAACACGACTCGAACTGCGAGTAACATAGCCGGAAGACGCAACGGTGGGGGGACAACTCATACATGAAGTACATACGACTGATACTGGAACCCAACAAGCCCGGTGATGCCAGATGCGCTTACGAATAACCTTGAAGAGCGAAGACGGTTCGTTACGAGTTCCGATCCAGTACAACCACCTGCTGCAAGGTTTGATCTACGCCAACCTCGACCGCGCGCTCTCCGAATGGCTGCA
>Ga0136619_10000626_pt1 | contig 13501 bp, 15 predicted proteins | sample AntDrymUQ3532106_2_FD_104807 | JGI IMG/M metagenome (GOLD analysis project Ga0136619, IMG submission 104807) | Polar desert sand microbial communities from Dry Valleys, Antarctica - metaG UQ353 (21.06) | ecosystem: Environmental > Terrestrial > Soil > Desert | place: Antarctica: Dry Valley...
CGTCTGCCGGTGCCTTTCGCTTTTCGGTTCGACGCACCGTTCGCGGGCCCGGAACTGCCCTGGAGACCGGCCTCTGACGGGTGCTCGGGCAGCGTGGGCGCTTCCGTGGAGCCCGGTGGCGAAGCGCGGTCCCGGCCGGGACGGTAGATCAAGACGTTCTGGATGAGGGTGAAAGCGTTCGACGTTATCCAGTAGACGAACAGGCCCGCGGGAAATCGGGCGATGAACGCCGTGAACACCACGGGCAAAAAGAGCATCATCCTCTTCTGGGCGGGGTTAATGTTTCTCGCGGAGACCCCCCCGGCCACGACCAGGATCGAGGCCGAGACCACCGGCAAGACGAAGTACGGGTCCGCCATGGTGAGGTCAGTGAACCAGAAAAGACCACCACTGTCGAATCCCTGTAGGGTCTCCTCGAAGTGGCGGATCACACGGTACATCGTTATGAACACGGGTATCTGCACCAGCAAGGGCAGGAAGCCGGCCAGAGGGTTCATCCGGCGCTCTTTGTAAAGTTCCATAATGGCTTCTTGCTGCTTCTGGCGGTCGTTTTTGTGTTTGCGCCGGACCTCCTCCATCTCCGGCTTAAGCTCCTGCATGGCCCGCGCGTTTTTTGCCTGCTTGACGGTGAGCGGAAACAGGAAAGCGCGCACCATCAACGTCAGCAAGACGATGGAGAGCCACCACGGGGCGCCCAGAGCGTGAAACCTCTCCAACGCGCCGCCCATCAGATCGGTCAGCGGGGCGAAGAGGTCCCCAAGAAAATTTGTCACGTGCTTTCTCCGATCTCACTTTCGTTCACGGGTAGAGACACTGGTAGCGAGCTTCCTCACGCCCCGATGTTTTTCTCTGCCCCTGATTCTTCTCGTCCACCGGTCGGTTGCGATTGCGCTCCGTCGCCCCGGTGAACGCCCGGACGCAGGTTCGAGCGGGGATCGTGAACTCGATCCCCGCAAAGTCTTGAAGCAGTCCTTTCCGCTCGCCGGAGGGTTACCGGGATCTGCGCCGAGGGCGCGGGCGGGCGACCGGATCCAACTCGCCGCTCTCGAACAGCCGGTGAAGGCTCGCCCGATCCTCGTGAATAAGCCTGGGATCCCGGATGATCCCGTCTATCTCTTCTTGAGAACAGTTGCGGCGCACGTACTCCTCCTGGAGCACTTCCTTCAGGTGCGCGCCACGACCGAGGCGATGGCAGATGTACACTCGGACCTCTTCCTCCCGCAGGGTGTGGCCGGAACCGCTAAAGAGGTTCCCGAATACCCTCTCGAAGACCGGCTCGCGCGCCGGCTCGTCCTTCTTAGCCACTGGGCTATTCTCCTTTCGATGTCCCGAGGGTTGCTCCCCTTCCTGGCTCCTTCTAACGAGGAGCGGGAAGTTTCCTCAGAGGAGGAACACCGAAAGGCGCGAAGACGCGGGTTCTCGCGGGAAGTGACGGGTGACCGAAGCCAGGCGACGCCTGGCGAGCAGCAAAGCCCCGTCCCTGCGCCACATTCGGTCCCCGAACAGCAGCCCGAGGACGGTTCCGAAGAAGACCATCATCAGCAGCGCGGTCAGGTACTCCGCGTTCACTGGTTGCTTATCCGAAGTCTCGGCTTCTTCGAGAGATGCGGACAGGTAGCTTCCGGTCTGCGTATGACCGCCACCATCCGCTCCAATACTGCTTACGTGAGATGAGTGTTCCGTTATGGGGGCTGCGAGGGTGTCGGATCCGGATGTGAGCCACGCGGGCTGCTGCGAGTAGAGAAGGATGGCGAAGCACAGCAGGAAGGCCGCCACCAGCGGCGCGACGCGAATGTTCTCCGCCAGGCGCGTGAGCTTCATGCCGAGCATCGTAACATCTCTTTACCAGACTGGAGCATCAGGCTGCTCGCGCAACCATGACCGGCTCCTCCGCGGACGACTCGGGTTGGCGGATTATCGGGCCAGGGCGTGGTATTCCTCGTTGGGGATCATGCCGCACGCCAGCGACATGCGGTTGGTGAAGTTGTACATGCTGGCGATCTCGACCACGTCCCAGACCTCTTCTTCCGTCAGCCCAAAATTCTTGAGGCGTTCGAGGTCTTCGGGAGTACATTCGAGGGGCTTCTCGGTAATTTTGGAGGCGAAGTCCAGGATGGCGGTGCGGCGTTCGTCGAGGCCGGCGCGATGGTGGTCGAGGGTGATGCGGTCGGCCAGGATGGGGTCTCCGAGGGCTTCGCGCAGGGCGGCGCCGTGGGCGACCAGGCAGTACAGACAGCCGTTCTTCATGGAGACGACGACGGCGATCATCTCCCGCTCCGCCCCGTCCAGGTTCTCCGTCTCCTCGTGGAGCTGGCGGTAGTGAGCGAACCATGCTCGCAGCCTGTCGGGGCGGAACGAGTACGCCCGGAAGACGTTGGGGACGAACCCGATCTTCTCCCGCGCCGTCCTGAAGAGCCCCCGCAAGTCCTCCGGCAACTCCGACTCGTCGGGGACCGGGAACCAACTCACGGGCACCCCACTCCCCTTGCGCGAAATATGCTCCACGCCGGACATATCGCCCTCCCCTCTACCGGCCCACGGCCCGCATCTGCTGCTCCGGATAACGCTCGCCGGAGACCGACCCACGGGGCATGGCCTCCTCGATGCGCGCCAGGTCATCGTCCGTGAGCGTCACGCCGGAAGCCCCCGCGTTCTCCTCCAGACGCTCGCGCCGCTTGGTTCCGGGAATAGGAACGATATCGTCGCCCCGGCTCAGGAGCCACGCGAGGGCGAGTTGTCCCGGCGTGATGTCTTTCTCGTCGGCGATCTCACGCACGCGCTCGGCCAACTCCAGGTTCTTGTTGAAATTCTCCTCCGAAAAGCGCGGGAAGCGGGCGGCGCGGGTGTCGTCATCGGGGAGGTCAGCCGCGCTCTTCCACGAGCCGGTGAGGAAGCCCCGTCCCAGCGGGCTGTACGGAACGAAGCCGATCCCCAGCTCGCGGGTCGTCGGCAAGATTTCGTCCTCTGGGTCGCGGGTGAACAGCGAATATTCTGACTGGAGCACGCTGATCGGATGCACCGAATGGGCCTTGCGAATGGTCTCCGTCCCCGCCTCCGAGAGCCCGAGATAGCGCACCTTGCCAGCCTCGACCAACTCTTTCATCGCCCCGACGGTCTCCTCGATGGGCGTATCGGAGTCTACCCGGTGCTGGTAATAGAGGTCTATGTGATCTGTCCCGAGCCGCTGCAAGGAATCGTCGCAACTCTTGCGGACGTATTCGGCATCTCCCCGGACGCCCTGGAAAGTGCCGTCCTCATCGCGCACGTTGCCGAACTTGGTGGCGAGGATCACCTCTTCGCGCCGATCCGCTATGGCCTTGCCGACGAGCTTCTCGTTGGTGAACGGGCCGTACATATCCGCCGTGTCGAGCAATGTGACGCCTAGTTCGATGGCACGATGGATGGTGGCGATGGATTCGTTTTCGTCGCCGGTGCCGTAGAACTCGCTCATCCCCATGCACCCGAGTCCGATCTCCGAGACGATCAAACCCCCGCTGCCAAGCCTGCGTTGATTCATCAGCTTCTCCTTCTATAAAAAGCCTTGCATCCCAACTGAGTTTACACGCGCTCGAAAACTATATCCTTCGCGCCTTCCCACAGGACGAGTTCCCCGAGAGGGCGAAGGTTCTCGCGGCCTTCAGTGACGGTGAGGAAGTGGTTCCCGGCGAGTTGTCCGACGATGCTGGCGAATCGCGTGCCGCCGTAGGGGAAGAGGATCTCGGTCTCCGAATATCCGCCAGGATACAGAAGTATTTCACCTGGCGCCGGGAAGCTGGTGTGATTCTCGAAACCGGTGCTCACCTCGAAGTCCCCGAGCGGAACCCAGGCCGACTCCCCGCTCCAGCGGACGTGGATGATCCTCTGCCGAAAAGGCAACAACCCTTCGAAGAACCCGCAAGTCTCAGGCGCCCGCTCCCGCTCCCATCGCGCCCCGAACTCATACGGCCCAGCGGTTATCCGTAGATCGGTCATCGTCCTCTCCCTTCCGCGACGCGCCCGAGGAAACGGCCCATCACGTCTATCGTGACCGCCACGTCTTCTTCCTCGACGGACTCGCCCGGGTTGTGACTGATGCCCTCCTTGCAACGGACGAAGAGCATGGCGACGGGACAAACCTCCGCCATTTGCGCGGCGTCGTGGCCCGCGCCGCTCGGCAGACGCAGTGCTTCCATGCTCGCGTCTTCGATGGCCCGTGCCAGTAAAGCGCAAAGCTCCGGGTCGGTGGAGACGGCGACGCTTTCCTGGTCTGCTTCCCAGCGATGCTCGCAACCTCGGGAGGTGGAGATCTTCGCTGCCTTCGATTCGAGGTGGTCTCGTAGCCGTTCGCGGATGGCATCGTCCCCGTGCCGGACGTCCACAGAAATTTCGACTTGACCGGGGATCACGTTCCTCGCTCCGGGACGAACCGACATCTCCCCGACCGTCGCCACCGAACCCGGCTCCGACTTCGCCGCGGCCTCCGCTTCCAGGACAAATTCCGCAGCGGCGCACAGGGCGTCCTTTCTGCCCTCCATCGGCACGGTCCCGGCGTGCCCGGCCCTCCCCGAGAAGCTGGCGCGGAGCCGGCTGAGGCCCGTGATGGCGGAGACAAAGCCCACAGGGAAGTTTCGTTCCTCGAGCACCGGCCCCTGCTCGATGTGTACCTCGCAGTAGCCGACAATGTCCTCCGGCGCGGATCTCGTACCGGACAGGGATTCCGGGTCGCCCCCGAAGGCGCGCACCGCCTCGGCCAGCGTCACGCCGTCCCGGTCCTGGAGTTCGAGGAGTCTCTTTTCCAACGCGCCCGCATAGTGCGAGCTACCGAGGTAGGTCGTGCCGAACCGGAGACCCTCTTCGTCGGCGAAGGCGACGACCTCCACCGCGAAGGGCAGCCGCTCGCCCCGGTCGCGCAGCCGCTCGATGCAGGCGAGGGCGGCGAGGACGCCGAGAGGGCCGTCGTACTTCCCGGCGTCGCGCACGGTATCGAGGTGGGAACCGAGGACGAAGGTTCCGTTTCCCGTCCCCTCGTAGCGTCCGATGAGGTTGCCTATGGCGTCCGTCCGCACGCTCATGCCAGCGTCTCGCATCCAACCGGAGACAATGCCGTTGACCTCGTGCATGGAGGATGATCCGTAGGGACGGACCAGGATACCGGGCTCCTCGCTCACTCCGCCGAGCACACTGCATCGCTCCATGACGGTGGCCGCGTCCATCAACTACCCCGGTAGGTCGTGTACGACCACGGCGAGACGAGCAACGGCACATGGTAATGGGACTCGGGCTCCGAGACACCGAACCGCACCGGGACCTCATCCAGGAAGGGTGGCGATCCGGCCTCGTCGCCGAAGTATGAGCCGACGTGGAAGACGATCTCGTATTCTCCGGCGCTCAACTCCTCCCCTTCGAGCAGCGGCGCATCCAACCGGCCATCATCGTTGGCGCGGACGGTCTTCAGGTGACGCCGCCCCTCTTTCTCGATCCCGAACAACTCCATCTCCATCCCGGCTGCCGGTCTTCCGTTCGCGGTGTCGAGGACGTGGGTTGTCAGGCGACCGGGCATAGGGTCAGGGCCGCCTCTCGACGGTGCCTTCGATCAAACCGAATGGCTCGCTGGTCGCCTGGAAGACTTCACCTTCGTTCTCCATCCCGAAGCGCGAGAGGTCGTAGAGCAGGTGATGCCTGTTGGGGAACGAAAGATGTATACGCTCGATCTCCCCGAATTCCTCAAGCACGGCCCGTCCTATCCGGTACAGCGTGTTCTGCGCCGAGGGGCTGTAGTGGTCCGTGAAGGTAGCCAGCAGCCGGTCGCGCACCCCGGTCCATAGTCCGTCGAAATCCGGATCCGTCTGGTACTCATACTCCCAGTTCGCGGTGACGACCGTAGCCAGGATGCGGTCGTCCGTGTCCGGCAGCGTCGTGTACTCGTCTCTGTAAAACCCTTCCCAGCCGGACTGCGTCGTCTTCATCACCATCAGATCCCCGATCCCGGCTTCGACGTGGCGGACACCGTCCGCGTTCCCCGTCACCGTCGCCCGCCGTTCGCCGGAGCCGCGCATGAAGGAGTGATCATGGGTCCGGCCATCAACCTCGATGCGCTCCCACGGAAACCGTGTGATCTCCACGCTGGCGCGCTCCACCGTCGGCCCGGATCGAAGAAAATGGTCCACCAGCAAGAGGCCGAACTCCTCGATGCTCGACGAGAGATGGTCCTTCGCCAGCGCGTAGACCGTGTTGCGCATCGTGTCGGTCGCCAGAAGAGCGGAGTTGTCGCCCGCGACGTGGGCCGCCACGAAATCTCCCTCCAGCGTGACGGCAACGTCGAGGTCAACAACTTCGTGACGTTCGGAGTCCCGGAACACTTTGACCAAGCGGACACGGGACTTGCCGTAGTTGTTCTGTCCGAGGACTATCTCCCCGCTCGCGGGCTGTTTTCCGGTCGTCTCTGCCATCGTCCACCCCCATCTCCATCCTCGATGAGATCCCGCAGCCGCAGGTCGGCGATCTTCGAGATCTCACCGAGAGCCGTCTCGAACTCCTCCTCATGGGAGTTATCCAGCCGGGCTTCAGCACTCTTCAGGATAGACTCCTTCGTGTGTTCCCGCACGCACACTATCATTGGAATACCGAACTTCTCCCGGTACGCCGCGTTCATCCTGGTAAACGACTCATACTCCTCTGGCGAGAGTTGATCCAGGCCCGCCGAAGCCTGCTCGCCCGCCGACTCCGACGTGAGTTCTCCTGCCACCGCCGCCTTCCCCGCGAGATCCGGATGAGCCAGGATCAACTCCATTTGTTCCTCACGCGGAGCCGCGTACATCGCCTCCCGGAACGCCCGGCTCAAATCCTCGAAACTCTCGAAAGGCCGGGAGATACCCGCGATCCGGGCGAGGTGAGGCGAACTCTCGAACACGGGGCCGAACTTCTCCACGAACTCGTCTTCATCCAGGCGGTTCGCTTCGGCGACGGTCATCTTCTTCGGCTGCACCGGCTATCCTTCGCCGAACTTTGGAGCGTCGCCTTCGGCCTCGATTTTAACCTCGACGGTGCGCGCTCCGGCGTCGAGCGCGGCCTCTATGGTCCGCGTCATTGCTTCGAGAACCTCCCGGCGTCCACCGGAGATCATCGTGGTCTCCGGCCCGGCTTCGCGTCCGAGGCCCGACTCTCCCGCTACCCGTTTCGCCTCCTCGAACGACTCCCCCTGAGACGGAACTACCTTCAACTCGGCGCTCAGTTCGGCGCGTTCGTAGCCTGGCATTATGCTTCCAAACCGGCGATGTGTTCCGGGCGGACTGGGATTCGGATGAGTTCTTTCCCCGTAGCGTCGCGGAGGGCGGCAACTATGGCGGGGGTGGAGGCGATGGTTGGGGGTTCTCCGACGCCTTTGAGGCCATAGGGGGCTTCGGGGTCGGCTAGTTCCAGGATCTCCATTCTGACGGGCGGCATGTCGAGGATGGTGGGGATCAGGTAGTCCGTGAAGGATGCGTTCTGGATCTTGCCGTCTTTCAACCGGATCCCCTCCATCAACGCGAGCCCCAGTCCTTGCGCTATGCCGCCCTCGATCTGCCCCTCCAGAGCCAGCGGGTTGATGACCTTCCCCACATCCTGCGCCGTCGCGATCTCCACGACACGCACCAGCCCAAGCTCCACATCCACCTCCACCACCGCCCGATGCGCCGCGAACGCATACTGCAAATGCACGTCCCCCTGCCCATCTTCATCCAGCGGATGCGTCGCCCGATGATGAAACTCCACCGTCTCTTCGATGGTTCCCTTGTCCAGAAGCTCCGACAGGGACACGGCCACCCGTCCATCCGCGACGACGTTCTCGCCGCTGATCGAAAGTTCGTCCGCCGCTTCGCCGAACTCCTCGGACACCCGCTCGAAGATGCGTTCTCGCACCGCTTCGCACGCCTGTTTGACGGCGCCACCGGTCATGTATGACTGGCGTGAGGCGGAGGTGGAGCCGGCGGAGCCTATCCGCGTGTCGGCTGTCTCGACGATGACGTTCTCGACGCCAAGCTCGGAGCGCACGATCTGGGCCTGCACCATCACCAGACCCTGACCCACCTCGACCGCCGCCGTGTGTACCAGCGCCACCGGCTCCCCATCCTCGACCGAGAGGGAGACCCGCGCCGTCGAGTAGTCGTCGAAGCCAGCCGAGAACCCGATGTTCTTGAACCCAACCGCGTACCCGACGCCCCGCCTGACGCCCTCGCCATGCGTCGCGTTCGAGACGCCGCCAGGCAACTCGCGCAGGTCGCGGTCCATCGTTCCGTTCTGCTCCGGCAGGGGCATGGCTTTCACCCGCTCCAGGATTTCACGAACCGGGGCCGGGTACGGGACCTCTTGCCCGAACGGGAACTTCATCCCCGGCTCGATGGCGTTCTTGACCCTCAACTCGACCGGGTCCATGCCGAGCTTTTCGGCCAATTTATCCATCTGGGCTTCGTGGGCGAAGCAGACCTGCACCGCCCCGAAGCCGCGCATCGCGCCGCACGGCGGATTGTTCGTGTAGAGCATGAGGCTCTCTATCTCCGCATTCGGGACGTCGTATGGGCCGCACGCGAACGTCGCCGCGTTCAGGCACACGGCGTTGGAGCTGGACGCATAGGCGCCGCCGTCGAAGACGAGCTTCGCCCTCACGAAGACGAGCTTCCCGTCCGCAGTCGCGCCGTGTTCGTAGCGCATCTTCGCTGGGTGACGGTGGACGTGCCCGTAGAAAGACTCCTCGCGGCCATAGACCATCTTCACGGGGCGATTCGCGTGGAGGGCGAGCATGCAGGCGTGGATCTGCATGGACAGATCTTCCCGCCCTCCGAACGCCCCGCCCACCCCCGAGAGCGTCAGCCGCACCATCTCAGGCGCAAGACCGAGACTCTCTGCGACCTGATCCCGGTCCACATGCAGCCATTGCGTGGAGATATGCAGGTCCACGCCACCCTCGCCATCGGGGACCGCAAGCCCGGACTCCGGTCCCAGAAACGCCTGATCCTGCATCCCGACCTCGTACTCGCCAGTCACAATCACATCGGCGGTTGCATCCGGGTCGCCGTGCCTCACGTCAACGCGCCGGAGCAGGTTGCCGGAGAGATGCAGCTTCGGGGCATCTTCAGCCATCGCCGCTTCCGCGTTCGTGATGGAGTCGAGGACTTCGTAGTCAATCTTTATCCGCTCCATCGCGCGTCTCGCGGTCTCGGGGTGATCCGCCGCCACGAGGGCTATCGCCTCGCCCTCGTAGCGAACTTTCTCCCAGGCGAGCACGGGCTGGTCCGGGATCTCCATTCCGTACACTTTGCGTCCCGGCACGTCCTCGTGCGTGAGGACGGCGAAGACTCCGGGCATCGCTTCGGCTTCCGAGGCGTCTATCGAGCGGATGCTGGCGTGCGGGTGCGGACTGCGGAGCGTCGCGCCCCACAGCATCCCGTCCATGTGCAGGTCTGATGAATACTCGAACTCGCCCGTCACCTTCGGGACGCCGTCGGGACGACTCACGCTCTCCCCGATACCGCCCGAGGTCCGGGCCGGGGCCGTCGTCTGCGTCATGAGGAGTTCCTTGCCGCCAACCGCACGGCGTCCAGGATTTTCTCATAGCCGGTGCAGCGGCAGAGGTTGCCCGCCAGTGCCTCCCTGATCTCGCCGTCCGATGGGTCGGGGAGGCGTGTGATCAGGTCGTGCGTAGCGAGGATCAAACCAGGCGTGCAAAACCCGCACTGCACCGCCCCCGCCTCCAGAAAAGCTTCTTGCACCGAATGCAGTCCATCTCCACCGCCGATCCCCTCGACGGTCACGACCTCGGAGTTCTCAGCCTGCCCCGCAAGCACCAGGCACGCGCAGACGAGACCGCCATCCAGGTACACCGAGCACGAGCCGCATTCCCCTTGCTCACAGGCGTTCTTGGAGCCGAACAACCCCAACCGCTCCCGCAAAACGTAGAGGAGGCTCTCGCCGGGACGCGCTTCCACCTCGTGCTTCTCGCCATTGACCGTGCAGTTCAGGCGCAAACTCTACCTTCCGTTCCTGTACTCGTCCCACGCCCACGACAGGGAGCGTCTCGCCAGCACGCCAACGGCGTGCGTCCGGTATTCGGCGCTCGCCCGGACGTCGCTAATGGGCCGCGCCGCCATCCCGGACAGCTCGCCAAAACGGGCGAGCGCGCGATCCCCGATCCCCACCCGCGACTCCCAGAGGTTCCCTTCTTCGAGGACTCCCTCGATGAACGCTTCGGCTTCGCGGGCCTGGATCGGGGTCGGACCAGCCGAGCCGATGCACGCGCCGACCGTTCGGCTTTCCGGGTGGAGCGCGAGGCCGAAGGAGCAGACCGCTATCACCATGGCGTTGCGGGGTCCGATCTTGGAATACTGTTGCGGCCCGCTGGCCTCGGGGATGAGAAAACCCGAGATCAACTCGTCAGCCTCCAGAGCGTTCTGTTTGGGACCGATGATGAAATCCCCGACGGGAAAGCGGCGCATTCCCCGGACAGAGGCTACCTCCACCTTCGCATCCGAAGCGTACAGTGGAGGCAGACCGTCGCCTGCCGGAGAAGCCGTTCCCAGGTTGCCGCCGACGGTCCCGCGGTTGCGGATCTGGGGCGAACCCACGGTCCTCGAAGCCATCGCCAGCCCCGGCAACCGATCTTTCAATTCGGCCAGGATCCGGGCGTAAGTCATCCCGGCTCCAATCCGGAGACGGCCTTCCTCCTCTTCCCACCCCTGTATCTCCGGAACCCGCGTCAGGTCCATAACGGCCTCGGGACGGGCCCTGCCAAAGTTCAACTCCACCATCAGATCGGTCCCACCGAAGATGGGCTTTGCCCCAGGATGGGCCGCCTTCGCTTCCAAAGCCTCACGCCAGTTCGAAGGCCGGAGAAACTCCAACCGCTCCTCCCTCCACGCATCACGACGCCATCCCGTATTCTACGCCACCACGCAACGACGCTACCACCCGAACAAACGGGCGACGCCGAAGCCTCTTTCTTCCACCCCGGCAAGTCCCCCATCCAGGCAGGCCGCGCGTTTCCCAGCAGACGAAAATTATCCAGCCGATCCTGGATCCTGGGTGGATTTGAGCCAGCTAGCTTGCTAGGATTAGCATATAGGAAGAATCTGGAGGACGGATGGTGCAGGTTTCCAAATCAGGCAAGATGCATGCCTCTCGTGATCTCCGTTTCACTCTGGCGATAGCCCTGGTTTCCTGGGCCGCCGGGGTGCTCGTTTTCGCCGTTTTTCCGGCGGATTCTTCCGGTCGGACGCTCACGGCGGACTACGTGTATCTGGCGTCGGCGGTCTTCTCGCTGGCGATACTAGGATACACCGTTTGGAACGTCCGGGGGCGGGAGCGGCTATTCTGGGGTTTGCTCGGCGCGGGGTTGCTCGCCACGCTCCTGGGAGACATCGTCTGGGAGGATCCTCACAACGTCAAGTTGGCGATCATGGACCCTTCCCTCGTACACGCGGCCTATCTCGTCGCGTACCTGCTGTTCGCCGGTGCTTTGCTGTCTTTGGTGGCCGTGACGACACGCAGGATCACGCCCATTATCGCGTTCGACGCCATGAGCGTCATGCTCTCCGTCGGGGTGCTGATCTGGTACTTCTTACTGGGTCCGGCGGCCACGGGCCCCTCGGGTTCGTGGGCCGCTCTGGCGACCTTCTCCTGGACGCTGTTCGACGTGGCGCTCGTGTTCCTGGCGCTCGTCCTGTTCTCGGCTGCCGGAAGACCACCTTTCGCGGCGCTGCTGGTGCTGGGTTTCCTCTCCTTCGCGGTGGCGAATGGATGGTACTTGAACGCTCACTCCGATGGCCTTTACGACGTCGCCGGGTGGCCTGACCTGTTCTGGTCGTTGGGGCTGTTGTTTCTTGGCTCCGCCGCTCTGTGGTCTAACCCCGCCGGCCTCGCGGTCAGGGATCGGATCGCCTCGTGGCAGGTGTTCGCGTTCTGGCTCGGCCCACTCTCCCCGCCGCTCCACCTCGGTTTGTTGTTCCTCTGGGGGGCGTTTCATCCGCCGCTGCCCGCCTTCGCCCTGGTCGGTGGCGCGGTGCTTATGGCCTATTTGGCCCTGCGCGTCGCGCTCGTCTCCGCCGTCACCCGGCTATTGAACCGGGACCAGGAAGAGGCGGCCCGCAAGCTGGAACAGAGCCGCATCCTTTACGAATTGCACGACACGGTTAAGGGGAGGGTACACGGCATCTCCCTGGCGCTCGCCGCCGCCCTGGAGGCTGAGAGGCACGGCGAGAGGGACGTGGCCCGCGAGAGGTTTGGCCGGGCGATGGAAGCCTCGCGGGAGACGGAGTTTTTGATCTCCAAGCCCTATGACGAACTGCATGCGCTGGCGAATGAGATCCCACTCCGCGCCGGCGATTACCTGCGTCACCGCCTCGCCAGGTTCGAGGAATACTTCGGCTTCAAGACCCACGCGGATCTGCAAGCCCCCCTGGAGAGCCTGAGCCCAGCGGAGACCGCAGCCGTCACGAGGGTCGCCGTCGAGGCGTTCTGGAACGTCGCCAAGCACTCCAAAGCCCGCAACATGTACCTGGAATCCCGGCAGGTCGGGCCGATCCTCATCATCCGCATCCGGGACGACGGGCGCGGCTTCGACGCCAAAGACCCGCCCCCCGGCATGGGTCTCCGCTACCTGCGCCAGCGAGCCGCCGAAGTCGGGGCTGAACTCGATGTGATCTCAGACCGCGGTCGCGGTACCACCGTCCAGATCCGGTTCGAGAAAGGCTGAGTCGGAATCCAAGTGAGAACCTCGCGTCTTGTCCTGGTCGTGAGTCTTGTTTTTCTCGACTTACGACCTCACGACGCAAGGACACATCGAACCCTCCGCCCGGATTCGGTTCACACCCAGGAGCCGGTGCCCATGGTGTCCTCCACGATCTCCCGCGCCTCCGGGAAGACGATGCTGGGGACCAGGACATCGCGCGGCCCCGCCGCCAAGAAGTCCGGCACGTCGAAGCCCGCCGGACGGCGGATGAGAACGGGGATGTCGGCGCCCCTGAGAAGGCCCTCCATCATCAGGGCCATCGTCTCGTTGGGCGCGCTGCCGACTTTTACCCACTCGTCCATGTGCGTACCAGTATAGCCTGGGAATGGATAGCCAGATACTCTCCGGGCGATTAGACGCGCGCCGGGACCGCGCCTATCATGGGGTTAGAGAGGGAATATGACTTCGTCCTTCGCAACTTTCACGCGCGGGCCTCGTAGTCACGGATGACTGACTGCCCTGAGTCGTGTTGGGAGGAGAACGGACATGGCGGCTACTGTTCGGCAAGAACCTCAGGAGAAGGAACGGGGGACTCCCCTGGTGGTAGAGACTCGTGGTCTCACCAAGCGATACGGGAGGATCGCCGCCGTCGAGAGCCTGGACCTGACCGTGCGGCGCGGCGAGGTGTACGGTTTCCTAGGTCCCAACGGCGCCGGAAAGACCACCACTTTGAGGATGTTGCTCGGCCTCATTCGACCGACCTCCGGCGACGCCAGGGTACTCGGAGAGAAGCCGGGATCTCCCGCTGGCCTCGGGAAGGTC
>Ga0136619_10000629_pt1 | contig 13478 bp, 12 predicted proteins | sample AntDrymUQ3532106_2_FD_104807 | JGI IMG/M metagenome (GOLD analysis project Ga0136619, IMG submission 104807) | Polar desert sand microbial communities from Dry Valleys, Antarctica - metaG UQ353 (21.06) | ecosystem: Environmental > Terrestrial > Soil > Desert | place: Antarctica: Dry Valley...
AAGCAACTCGCCGACCTGCCCCTCACCCGCCACCACTGGCACGGCGACTGGAACTACACCCTCGCCGCCCACCCACAACCCAAAACTACAAACCTGTGATTAATTTCGCGGCGGGCCCTAACGCTCGGAGGATCTTCGACTGGATGGAGAGGACGCGGGCCCGGGCGCTCGACTTCCCGTCGGTCACGCCACCCGAGGATGACGAACTCGCCGCCCTGCTCGCCCGACTCCGGTTCACCGAGGAGCAATTGCGCACCGCTCAGCTCGAGGGTGACGTCACCGGGCGTCTCATGCGGGAGAGCGCCGAGCTCCAGGACCAGGTGCGTCGGTTCAGTCTCGGGACCTCTGCCGCCTCGGCACCGGTGAGCCGAGCCGCCCTTACCGAGCGGGTCCTCTCGAAGCTCGATGGTCGGTGTCTCGTGGAGCTCGCCGTGGACGGTGGAGATCTCCATGCGGTGGTGCTCCGCGGTGATCGGGTCGTCCACCGCCGGCTGGGGGGGCTCGAAACGGTGTCGAAGGCCCTGGACGACCTGCGCTTCGCCCTCAAGCGTCTTGCCAGGCCCGGCGGCTCGGCGGCCTCCAGGGCATCGGCCCGGCTGGTCGCCGACGATGCGGTGGCATCGCTGGATCGAGCCGTTGTACCGGATGGGCTGCGCACCAACCCGCCGGATGAGGTGATCATCGTGCCCCCGGCCGAGCTCTTCCCCGTGCCATGGGCAATGCTGCCGACGTTCGCCCACCGTCTGGTCACGGTGGCTCCGGCGGCGAGGCTGTGGCTGGATCGGCTCGACGTCCCTCGCCGCGTTGGCGGCGTCGTGATCGTCGGGGGCACAGGGCTGCCCGGAGCCGCAGGGGAGTCGCTGCGGATCGCCAGGCTCTACGGTGACGTGGTCCGTTTCACCGCCAAGACCTCGAAGGTCGAAAGGGTGCTGGGGGCGCTCGACGGCGCAGCCATCGCCCACTTCGTGGCCCACGGAAGCTTCCGATCGGACAACCCGCTGTTCTCCTCGCTGCAGCTCGCCGACGGTGGGCTGACCGTCTACGACCTCGCCCGGGTGAAGCGGCTGCCACCGGTGATCGTGCTATCTGCCTGCAACGCCGGGATCGTCGCCACCCGCCCCGGGAACGAGACCATGGGGATCGTCGCCGGCCTCCTCGGTGCCGGGGTGCGCACGGTGATCGCCAGCACCGGGCTCGTCCCCGACACCGCGCTCACCGCCCGCGCCATGGTGGGATTCCACCGGAGGTTGCTGGGTGGGATGTCGCCTGCGGAGGCATTGGCCGAGGTGCAGACGAAGGCGATGGCGCGTTCCGACGGCTTCGCCGCAGGTTCGTTCGTCTGCTTCGGGGCGGGATAGGTCGACGTATCAGGGAGCGTCCTCGGGGATCGAATCTCTGACGTGACCATTGCAGAGGTTCCCGTGATGGCCGACCCGGCGGCTCAGAAAGTTCTAGCTTGGACCCTGATGTCCGCTCCCAGCACGACCGAATTGGTGGCCGCCGCCCTGCAAGGGGACCGGGCCGCCTGGAACGCGATCGTTGATCGCTACCAGCGGCTGGTGTGGTCGGTGGTGCGTGGCTACCGGTTGGGCGACGCCTCTTCGGCGGATGTCGCCCAGACGGTGTGGCTGCGCCTGGTCGAGAACCTCGATCGGATCAGGGAGCCCGAGCGGCTCCCCTCGTGGCTGTGCGCCACGGCGAAGAACGAGGCATTGCGCACCCTGCGGTCACGGCAGCGGGTGGTCCCGACGGATTTCGAGTACGACATCCCCGACCCGACCGCCCACCAGTTCGATGAGAGCCTGATCCAGGACGAACGGATGATCCGGTTGGCCGGCGCCTTCGCCGAGATCTCGGGGGATTGCCAGCATCTGCTCAGGTTGCTGGCGACCGACCCGCCGCTCGACTACGACGCGATCGCCGAGCTGATCGGGCGGCCGAAGGGGAGCATCGGGCCCACCAGGGCGCGCTGTATCGCCCGGCTGCATCGCATCATGGAAGGGAGCGGCGATCTCGATACCGACAGGCCAGGACAGACATTTCTGGGAGGCGCCCAATGACCATGAACGATGATGAGCTGATCAGGGATCTGGGGAGGGTCCTGGATCTGACCGACCCGGTGCCACCGATGGTGACCGAGTATGCCAAGGCGGGCTACGACTGGCGGGATATCGATGCCGAGTTGGCCGAGCTCGTCTTCGACTCGGCCGAGACCGGTCTGGTGGGGGTGCGCGGGGGCGACATGTCTCGGCAGATGACGTTCCGGGCCCCCGGTGCCGAGATAGAGGTCGAGCGGCTGTCTGCAAACAGCAGGCGGATCGTCGGCCAACTGGTCCCGCCCCAGGAGACCACCATCGAGCTCCGCTTCGGCGGTCGATCGATCGAGACCACCACCGATCACCTGGGTCGCTTCACCTTCGAGGACATCCCCAGCGGGCCGATCAGCCTGCGCTGCAGCGTCGGCGGAGACCAGATGATCCGGACCGACTGGATGTTGCTCTAGGGGTTCCCCTCCCACTTCGTGGGGAGGGTGGCCGACCTGGTCGCCGCAGGCGAACAACCGGCCGGGGCGGGGAAGGCAGCCAGACCGGGCCGCCACCTCGTATCCCACCCCTCCTCGCAGAGCCGAGGCACCCCTCCCAATGGGAGGGGAAAGAGAAGCGGGGCTCGGGCGGCGCGGGAGCACGACGGGTAGTCAACCCCACGCCTGTTGCAGGTACACCGGGTATGCGCCCGTGGTGTACGCCGCGCTGGCTGGTCGACTGTCTCGTTGCCAACGTCGCTCTCCGCACCCGGGCGTCGCTTCTCACCGCAGTCGCAGATTTGGCTCCTCTGAGGAGCTAACAGCTCGCCTCAGGCCCGATCCCGCCCGAGTCTTGGGGCCCTGGAGCGGTCAGTCGAGGCGGCTGCTCAGACCCTTGACCTCCATGATCGTCGAGGTGATCTCCTCGATCGAGTGGGTGGTGGTGTCGACGTTGGGGATCCCCTCCTGGCGGAATAGGCGCTCGGCCAGCCCGATCTCCTGGGTGCATCGGGCGATCGACGAGTAGTCGCTGTCCGGGCGGCGCTTCTGGCGGATCTGGTGGAGCCGCACCGGGTCGATGGTCAGCCCGAACAGCACCGGGCGGTACGGCTGCAGGCTCTCGGGGAGCGAGCCGCCGGACAGCTCGTCCATGGTCAGCGGGTAGTTGGCGGCCCTGATCCCGTACTGCATCGACATGTAGACGCAGGCCGGTGTCTTCCCGGCGCGGGACACCCCGATCACGATGAGGTCGGCGCTGCCGTAGTGGCGGATGCCGAGCCCGTCGTCGGTGGTCAGCGAGAAGTCGAGGGCGTCGAGCCTGAGCTGGTACAGCGAGGTGTCGCGGATCGAATGCGCCACCCCGACGGCGTGGCTCGGTTCGATGTGCAGTTCCTCCGCCAGGGTGTCGACGAAGTGCTCGAACAGCCCCAGCACCAGGGCGTTGGCCTCCCGCAGCCGCTGCCACAGGGCGGCGTCGGTCAGGGTGCTGAACACGATCGGCCGTAGGCCGGCGGCGGCCAGGGCGTCCACCTCGGCGACCACCGCGTCGAGCTTGGCCTGGTTGTCGACGAAGGGGCGCAGCAGATAGGTGGCCTCGAGCCCGTCGAACCGGGCCACCAGGCTGTGGGCGAAGGTGGCGGCGGTGAGCCCGGTGTGATCGGACACGCAGACGACGGTGCGCCGGTCGCTCAAGGGCGGCCGCTCAACCGGCTGTGCCGTCTGGCGGTGTCTGCCCGGAGAGCATCAGCCACGTCTCCAGGATCGAATCCGGGTTGAGGGACACGCTGTCGATGCCCTCGTCGGCCAGCCATTGGGCGAAGTCGAGGTGGTCGGACGGCCCCTGACCGCAGATCCCGATGTACTTGCCGTTGCGTTTGCAACTGGCAATCGCCTGCGAGATCAGCGCCTTCACCGCCGGGTCGCGCTCGTTGAACAGATCGGCGACCAGCCCGGAGTCGCGGTCGAGGGCGAGGGTGAACTGGGTGAGGTCGTTGCTCCCTATCGAGAACCCGTCGAAGTGCTCGAGGAACCGGTCGGCGAGGATGGCGTTCGACGGGATCTCGCACATCATGATCAGCTTCAGCCCGTTGTCGCCCCGGCGCAGCCCGTTCTCGGCGAGTATCCCCACCACCTCCGCCGCCTCGCCGAGGGTGCGCACGAACGGGATCATCACCTCGACGTTGGTGAACCCCATGTCGTCGCGGACCCGGCGCACCGCTGAGCACTCCAGGTCGAAGGCGGGGCGGAACCCGGCGTCGCGATACCGGGAGGCACCGCGGAATCCGATCATCGGGTTCTCCTCGATGGGCTCGTAACGCTCGCCACCGAGCAGGTGGGCATACTCGTTGGACTTGAAGTCGGACAGCCGCACGATCACCGGCTTGGGGGAGAAGGCGGCGGCGATGGTCCCGATCGCCTCGGTGAGCTTGGCCACGTAGAAGCTCTGCGGGTCCGGGTACCCGGCGGCACGGTCGTCGATCGCCGCGCGCAGATCGTCCGGCACGTCCGGGTAGTCGAGCAGCGCCCTGGGGTGGATCCCGACGGCGGTGTTGATCACGAACTCGAGCCGGGCCAGACCGACGCCGTGGTTGGGGATCCTGCTGAAGGCGAAGGCCCTTTCCGGGTTGGCCAGGTTCATCATGATCTTGATCGGCGGCTCCGGCATGGAATCGAGCTGGAGCCGGTGTACCTCGTAGTCGACGATCCCCCCGTAGACGAAGCCGGTCTCGCCCTCGGCACAGGACACCGTCACCTCGGCACCATCGGCGAGGATCGTGGTGGCATCGCCGGTGCCAACCACGGCGGGGATCTCCAGCTCGCGGGCGATGATGGCGGCGTGGCAGGTCCTGCCCCCGCGGTTGGTGACGATGGCGGCAGCTCGCTTCATCACCGGCTCCCAGTCGGGGTCGGTCATGTCGGCAACCAGGATGTCGCCCTCGGTCACCTTGGCCATCTCGTCGGGACTGCGCACCACCCGCACCGTGCCGGTGCCGATCCTGGCCCCGACCGCCCTTCCGGTTGTGATGACCGGGCCCCTGCCGCGGAGGTGGAACCGCTCCAGCACCCCGGCGTCGCTCTGGGACTGAACGGTCTCGGGACGGGCCTGGACCACCAGGATCTGGCCCGTCATCCCGTCCTTGGCCCACTCGACATCCATGGGGCGTCCGTAGTGGTCCTCGATGGCGACGACCATGGCCGCCAGCTTCTCCACCTCCTCATCGGTCAGCGAGAAGCTGCGGGCCAGCTCCTTGGGAACGTCCTCGACGGCGACCCCTGAACCGTCAGCCCCGTACACCATCCTGCGGTGCTTCTGACCCAGGTGGCGGCCGAGCACGGCGGGCCGCCCGGCGGCAAGCGCCGTCTTCGAGACGGTGAACTCGTCGGGGTTGATCGCCCCCTGTACCAGCAGCTCGCCCAGCCCGTACGAGGCGGTGATGAACACCACGCCGGGAAACCCGGTCTCGGTGTCGATGGAGAAGGCGACCCCGCTGACCCCGAGGTCGGAGCGGACCATCCGCTGGATCCCGGCGGACAGGGCGACATCGGCGTGGGTGAACCCGCGGTGGACCCGGTAGGCGATGGCGCGATCGTTGTACAGCGAGGCGAACACCGACCGCACCGCCGCCAGCACCCGATCCGTGCCGACCACGTTGAGGTAGGTCTCCTGCTGGCCGGCGAACGAGGCGTCCGGCAGATCCTCGGCGGTGGCGGATGACCGCACCGCCACCGCCGCGGTCCCCTCCGGGCCCAGCTCGACGTAGGCGGCGGTGATCTCGGCGCGGAGGCCGTCGGGGAGGGGGGTTTCCTCGATCCAGCGTCTGATCTCCCGCCCGGCTGCGGCCAGGGCAACCACGTCCTCGGGATCGACGTCGGCGAGCCGGTCGGAGATGCGATGGTCCAGGCCGGTTTCGCTGAGATGGCTGCGGAAGGCGTCGGCCGTGGTGGCGAAGCCCCCGGGGACGGTGATCCCTGCCGAGGTCAGGCCGTTGATCATCTCGCCCAAGGAGGCGTTCTTGCCCCCGACCTGGGGGAGATCGGCCGTGCTGATCTCGTCGAACCAGCGGATCTGAGCCATGCGGACCTCACCTCGCCATCGGTTGCCTGCCGCCGCGCCGGAGGGTACTCGGCGGGCGGCGCACGCCGGGTGGCCGACGTGGCATCATCTTGGGCATGGTCAACATCGCATCCATTTCCGGTCGTCTGTTCCGCAAGCTCACCGGGAAATCGCAAGGGTCAAGGGCGGGGTCGATTCGGCTCGATGTGGCGGGAGCCAAAGCAGGCACCGAACCGATCCCGATCATCCCCGTCGAGCTCGAGGGCGAGCGCTACGTGGTGGCGAACAGCGGCGAAGCGCCCTGGGTGATCATCCTGCGTGCCTCGGGCAAGGCATCGCTGCTCACCAAGGACCGCCGGCTGCCGGTGACCGCGGTCGAGATCCCCGTTGGGGAGCGGGCGCCGGTGATCGCCGCCTACCGGGCGAAGGCGGGCAAGGCTGTGGAGGAGCACTGGGCCCAGTATCCCGATCCCGGTGACCACCCCGTCTTCCGCCTCAGCCCCGACAGGGGAGTCAAGGGAGAAGGCGGAGGCGGCTCAGCCTGGTGACCGCCGACTAGCTTCCCCCTCCCATCCTTTCCCCTCCGATTGGGAGGGGTGCCCGGCGAAGCCGAGCGGGGCGGGAAACCGAGGCCCGGGGCGCTTTCTTCCCCGCCCATTGGGAGGGGTGCCCGGCGGCGCCGGGTGGGGTGGGATACCGACGCCGGCGGAGTTCACCGGGTCGGGTCGAGAACACCCGGCGTCGGGGCATCGACGCCCGCCGCCTTGGCGCCACCCGATCGCACCGTGGCGCTCATCACGATGAGCACCGCGGACAGCCCGATCACCCCGACCCATTGGGTGGCGGTGAGGGTGGTCCCGAAGGCGATGTAGTTGATCGTCACCGCCGACAGCGGGAAGGCGAGCTCGGCCAGCGTCGCCAGGGATGCCGGGGTGCTGCGCAGCCCCCGGTAGTAGATGGTCAGGGCCAGCAGCCCGGGCACCAGGGCGAGCAGCAACAGCGTCGGGAAGTCGCCGGCGGCGATACCCAGACTCGACACCCCCTGGTCGAGGATGGCGAGGACCGCCGCCGCGGGGAGCCCGATGCCGAACCTCAGGGCGGTCAGCTCGTTGGTGGGGAGCCGAGCCGTGAGATGGCGTCCGAGCACCGTCCCCATCCCCCACAGGGCGGCGGCGCCTGCGGCGAGCAGCCCGGCGGTGACCCGGTTCGCGGCTACGTCGGTCGGGTCGGCGAAGGTGATCAGCCAGGCGCTGCCCAGCGACGCCGCCAGGAAGAAGCCGAACCTGGGGCGGACGCGCTCCCCGAGCAGCAACCAGGCGGCGATGATCGCCAGCACCGGCTGGAGCTTTTGCAGAAGCAGCGGGGTGGTGGGGTCGCCGTAACGGAAGGCGGCGGTGAACAGGGCGGTGGCGGTGGCCGAGGCCCCGGCGCCGATCAACACCATCGCCCCCCATTCCTTGGCGTTGAGACGCCGTCGCGCCAGCTCCCAGCCCCGGCGCAGCGCCGGGAAGGTGATCGCCACCAGGATCAGGTGCTCCCAGAACACGATGGTGGCCGGAGGGAGCTCGAGGGCGAGCCCCCGCCGGAACAGCCCGTCCATTCCCCACAGGGCGGCGGCGAGGGCGACCAACGCGACGCCCCATCCCAGTGTGGAGCCCCGGGCGGTTCTGGTCGGTGGGTTCGTCACGGCCGGATGAACATTAGGACCGCGACACCCGGTCCGATGTGGTCCGGTCGACAAACTGCGGGATGATGTACACCCCGCGGGCGTCTGCTGCGTGTCATGTCCGTGGCGACGACCGAATACCGAGCCAGGAGCACCGTGAGTACTCCCCGGGACCTGCCGCGCATCGAGCGGTTCGATGCGTTCTATCGCGACGAGTTCCCTCGTGCGGTGGCTCTCGCCTATGCCCTCACCGGTAATCGTGCCGTGTCCGAGGACGTGGCCCAGGAGACGCTGCTCGCCGCCCACCGGCATTGGGACAGGATCGGCACCTACGACCAACCCACGGCCTGGGTTCGTCGGGTGCTGATCAACCGGGCGACCTCCTTCCACCGGAGACGCACGGTCGAATGGCGCGCGGTGCTGCGTCTGGCCTCACGGGGGGCCAACACCATCGTTCCCGACCTCGAGCCGGAGGATGCCGAGGTGTGGGCGGCGGTGCGGGAACTCCCCAGGCGCCAGGCCCAGGCGATAGCCCTCCACTACGTGGAGGAGCTTTCGTTGGAGGAGATCGGCGAGGTACTCGGGTGTAGCCCCGGCACGGTCAAGACCCATCTGCACCGGGCCCGCACCCGACTGATCGGGCGGCTCGGCGTCAGGTACGAGGAGACGACATGAACCAGCTCGACGATCGTCTGCGGAAGGCCTCGGCCGCGGTGCGCGCCGCCGCCGGCCAGGCCGCACCCCGGCCGATCCTCAAGGAGGCAAAGGCGATGTGGAAGAAGCTAGCGATGGCATTTGGCGGCGCATTGATCGGTGTGGCCCTCGTCGTGGGAGGGGCCGCCCTGCTGCGCTCGGCGCCACTGGAGTCCCCGGCCGCCGCAACCTCCACCACCCGGACGGACTCGTTCGGGCCGCTCGCCGTCCGTGCCCCGGCTCCGGGTGGCGATACCGCGATGTGGGGACCGGGCCGGGTGGTGATCGCAGCCAGGTGCGTCAGCCTCGTCAACGAGGACGGGTCGGAGGCGGTACCGGCGTGGAAGGCCGACGAGGTCACCTGGGATGCGGAGACCGAGACGATCACATACGCCCACCCGGACTCGGACCCCATCGTCATCCGAGCGGGGGATACGATCATCCTGGGCGGCAGTTCCCTCGAGGACGACGAGGACGCCGTCCCGATTGACCGAGATATCGAATGGGTGGCCGAGCCCGACCCGTCGTGCCTGGGCGAGTTGTTCGCGACCGACTCCGTCAGGCTCCCGTAGCCTGCTGGCTGAGAGGGTCTCTTTCCCCTCCCCCTTCGGGGGGTGGCTGAGCCAATCGCCGCAGGCGGACAAGGCAGCCGGGGCGGGGGAAGGCAACCCGACCACGTGGACCTCGGTATCCCACCCCGCCTCGCAGAGCCTCGGCACCCCTCCCAATGGGAGGGGAAAAAGGATGCGAGGGGGTGGTCGACTGAGACGCCGAAGGCGAGCAAGACGGCCGGGGCGGGGAAAGGCCAGCCCGGAACCCTGCGCCCGCCGGCCTTCGGTATCCCACCCCGCCCGGCTTCGCCGGGCACCCCTCCCGATGGGAGGGGAAAGAGTGGGAAGGGTCAGGTTGACGGTTTCGGCCAGGAGGTCCTGGGGTCGGGGAGGTCGGGATCGATGTCGTAGCGGTCGATGGCGTTGCCCACCAAGGGGGCCTCGATGGCGCCGTCCTCGACCAGGGCCGACAACGTGGCCACCACGGTGTGGCCGGTGTCGACCTCGAAGAAGCGGCGCAAAGCCTCCCTGGTGTCACTGCGTCCGAACCCGTCGGTGCCAAGAGGCCGGAACCGGCGGGGGACCCATCGGGCAATCTGATCGGGCACCGCCTTCATGTTGTCGGAGACGGCGATGATCGGACCGGCGCCGTCGTCGAGCAGGGTGGTGACGTACGGAATGCGGGGCTCGGCGTCGGGATGCAGTCGGTTCCACCGCTCCGCCTCGAGCGCCTCCTCCCGCAGCCGCTTGTACGAGGTTGCGCTGTACAGGGAGGCCCCGACCCCGTAGTGCTCCGCCAACGCCTCCTGGGCATGGCGGGCGGCGGCGTGGGCAGGGCCTGAGAACACGATGGTGGCGGTGTGCGGCATGCCCTCGGGGGCCTCCGCCCATTGGTACATCCCCTCGAGCACGCCGTCGTCGACGCCGTCCGGCTTGGGCGGCATCCGATAGTTCTCGTTGTACAGGGTCAGGTAGTAGAAGATGTCCTCGTTGTCGACGTACATGCGCTGCAGACCGTCGCGGACGATCGTCGCCATCTCGTAGGCGAAGGCGGGGTCGTACGCCTGGCACACCGGCACCGTCGAGGCCAGCAGGTGGCTGTGCCCGTCCTGGTGCTGCAGCCCCTCGCCGAGCAGCGTGGTGCGGCCGGCGGTGGCTCCGAGCAGGAAGCCCCTCGCTCTGGAGTCGGCCGCCGACCAGATGAGATCGCCCACCCGCTGGAACCCGAACATCGAGTAGAACGAGAAGAAGGGGACCATGGGCATGCCCCTGGTGGCGTAGTTGGTGGCGGCGGCGATCCAACTCGCCATCGCTCCCGCCTCGGTGATGCCCTCCTCGAGGATCTGGCCATCCTTGCTCTCGGCGTACGACAGCAGCAGGTGGTGGTCGACCGGTTCGTAGAGCTGGCCCTGGGGGGCGTAGATCTTCAGCTCCTTGAACAAGGCGTCCATCCCGAAGGTGCGTCCCTCGTCGGGGATGATCGGAACCACCCGCGGGCCGTACTCGGGGCTCCTGGTCAGGTTGCGCAGCAATCTGGTGAAGGCGCCGGTGGTCGACACCTCGTTGTTGCCGGATCCGGCGGCGAACTCGGTGAAGGCCTGTTCCGGCACGGGAGGGAGCGGACGCCGGTTGATGATCACCCTGGCCGGGACCGGGCCGTCCAATGCCTTGCGCCGCTGCGTCAGGTAGGCGACCTCGGGGGAGTCTGGTGCCGGCCGGCAGTAGGGGATCTCGCCGGCATCGAGCACCTCGTCCGGGATCTCGTCGGTCAGTTGCAGCTGGTCACGCAGTCCCTTGAGCTGGTCGACGGTGAGCTTCTTCACCTGATGGGTGGCGTTGCCACCTTGGATGCCCGGGCCAAGCTGCCAGCCCTTGATCGTCTTGGCCAGGATGACCGTCGGCAGACCGGCCGCCTCGGTGGCGGCGCTGTAGGCGGCGTACACCTTGCGGTAGTCGAGCCCGCCCCGGCGCAGCGCCCAGATCTCGTCATCGCTCATCCGCTCGACCAGCTTGCGCAGCCGCGGATCGGGCCCGAAGAATTTCTCCCTGACGAAGGCGCCACTCTCGGCCTTGAACCGCTGGTACTCGCCGTCGACGGTGGTGTTCATCTTCTCCACCAGCACCCCGTCGACGTCGCGGGCCAGCAGCGGATCCCAGTTGCTGCCCCAGATGACCTTGATCACGTTCCAGCCGGCACCGCGGAACACCGCCTCCAGCTCCTGGATGATCTTCCCGTTGCCCCGCACCGGGCCGTCGAGGCGCTGCAGGTTGCAGTTGATCACCCAGGTGAGGTTGTCGAGCTTCTCCCGGCCGGCCAGGGAGATCGACCCGAGGGTCTCGGGCTCGTCCACCTCGCCATCGCCGACGAAGCACCACACCCGCGACTGGCTGGTGTCGTCGAGGCGCCGGTGGTTCAGGTACTTGAGGAAGCGGGCGTGGTAGAGCGAGTTGATGGGGCCGAGGCCCATCGACACCGTCGGAAACTCCCAGAAGTCGGGCATGAGCCGAGGGTGCGGGTACGAGGAGAGCCCACCACCGATCTCACGGCGGAACCGGTCGAGATCGGCCTCGTCGAGACGGTGCTCGAGGAACGACCGGGCGTAGATGCCGGGGGCGGCGTGCCCCTGGAAATAGACGTGGTCGCCGGGGATCCCGTCCTCCTTGCCCCGGAAGAAGTGGTTGAACCCGACCTCGTACAGTATTGCGGACGAGGCGAACGTCGACAGGTGGCCGCCGATGCCGTCCGCCGCCTTGTTCGCCTTGATCACCATGATCGCCGCGTTCCAGCGGATGAACCGCCTGATGCGGCTCTCCAGGTACTCGTCCCCCGGGAACCAGGCCTCGTCCGAGGCGGGGATGGTGTTGATGTACGGCGTCGACACCGAGGCGGGGACGCCGACGTTGCGGGCCCTGGCCCGCTCGATGAGCTTGGCCATGAGGTAATGGGCACGGGCGTTCCCCTCGGCGGAGATCACGGTGTCGAGCGAGTCGAGCCACTCGGTGGTCTCCTCCGGATCGGTGTCCGGTAGCTGATGGGTGAACCCGTCGATGATCATCGCTCGGCGTCTCCTCGACCGCCACCACCGAGCCTACAAGGTGTGCAGGTGACGCTCTCCAGACGGATCCGCCCCCTGGCGATGCGATGAGTGGTAGCCCCGACGGGATTCGAACCCGCGTTACCGGCTTGAAAGGCCGGCGTCCTGGGCCGCTGGACGACGGGGCCACGCCCGGCCCGCTCGTGTGGGCCGTGGCGCCGTCAGGCTAGACGGCGGCGGCCTCGGTTCCTTCGGTCCGGACGAAGGCGTTCACCGGTCCGATGGCGGCGAGAGCGGCCACGAGGTCGATCCGGGACCCGCCCGCCGTCTCGGCGATATCGAGCACGGAGGCGGTGGCGGCCAGCACCGGTAGCCGGAGCGCCACCACGCTGCTGCGGTCGACGGTCCCGGTGATCCTGTCGTCCTCGACCGTCTTGAGGGCGTCGGTGACGGGTAGGGCGAGGGCGACCGTCCCCCCCGGTTGGAACAGCCCGAACATGGCCACCACCTCGTCCTCGCCCGGGGGCGTGACCCCGGTGAGCAGCACGAGCGGGGTGCGCACCGACGCCAGCCGATCGGCCAGGTACGAACCGGTCGGCAGGACAGGCTGCGCCTCGTCACCGATGGCGACCACGGTGAGCGCCAAGTCGTCCCCCGGCTCCGATTCGGGTCTCATGGTCCCTGGAATCTATCCTCGCAGCTCATCGTGAGCGAAGAGACGACGGCGCCCGTGTCTGTGGTCGTGCTCGCAGCCGGGAGGAGTGCCCGGTTCGGGGGCGACAAGCTGATGGCCGAGGCGGCTGGCCGGCCGGTCATCGAGATCTCCCTCGACACCTTCGAGCGCTCCCCGCTGGTCGAACGGATCGTTGTGGTCGCCCCCGTCCCGTCCCCGGTCGCCGCCATCGTGGCCCGCCGTCCGGCAGCCAAACCGGTAACCGTGGTTCCCGGCGGCCCCACCAGACACCTGAGCGAACGAGCAGGGCTCGAGGCGGTGCTCGCCGCCGGTGCCACAGAGTTGATCGCCTTCCACGACGCCGCCCGTCCCTTTGTCACCCTGGACCTCATCGCCGCCTTGGTAGCCGCCGCCGGCGCCGGCGGGGCGGTGCCGGTACTCCCCGCCACCGAGACCCTCTACCGCATGGAAGGGGACCGCGCCCGTCCCATGGCGACGGCACCGGTGCAGGTGCAGACCCCGCAGGTGTTCAGGACCGCAGTCGTGATCGAGGCATTTGGCCATCGCACCGCCGCCGACGATGTCGACACCGCACAGACCGTGGCGCGGACCGGGGCCGTCGTTGCTGTGGTGCCCGGCGACGAGCGCAACCTCAAGCTCACCCATCCGTTCGATCTCGCCCGCATCGCCGCCATCGCCAGGGATCTGGCGTCGTGATCCCGAGGGCGGCACCCACCACGTGTCTGTGCCCCCCATGGGCTGGGGGGCACAGACCGGTGAGCG
>Ga0136619_10000631_pt1 | contig 13452 bp, 15 predicted proteins | sample AntDrymUQ3532106_2_FD_104807 | JGI IMG/M metagenome (GOLD analysis project Ga0136619, IMG submission 104807) | Polar desert sand microbial communities from Dry Valleys, Antarctica - metaG UQ353 (21.06) | ecosystem: Environmental > Terrestrial > Soil > Desert | place: Antarctica: Dry Valley...
CAACCACATCGGTGAATGTCCCGGGGGGATAGGTGAACGTGGGCACCGCGGGGACCTCCGCGCCCAGATCCTCGATAGTGGCCGCAAGGGCGTCCGCGTGCGCAAACTCGTGGTCCCGGATCGCCGCAATCTGCGCGAGGAAATCGTCGGCGAAGAGGCCGGCGTTGACGCCCCTACGGTAGAAGATGCCCTCCAACTGCTCCAGCAGGTAGGCGAACTGCAAAATCGCCGCGTCACCGAGTCCCTGGTAGGTCTTGTACTCCTTCGCCTGGGCCTCCGCGCGGCTGACGGCCACGCCGAACCCGCCGATCCCCGCCGCCGACAGCGCGGCACCGGCCCATCCCGCCGTCTTCAGGAAGTTCCGCCGCGACGTTTCCCGGTCTATCCCGACCGAGACACGGCTTTCCATTCCACTCATCAATGCTCTCCTTCCGATGGCCTTCTGTGCTGTTTTCGTTGCCTGACGTTACTTGAAGCCTTATACGGAACTATTTTTGGTTTGGATCACTCCTTTTCTGAACATTCTGAACGAAACCACACGTACTTTAGCGGGATGTTCCCCAGAAAGCATCCGCCACAAACCTCGCAACCCGCACGTAACATGCTTCGCAAGGTCTACGGCGGCACAACATATAGGTACCGGCGTCCCCGGTGCCACGACAAGCTGTGACAAAAGCGGATACGGTGAATCGGGTGCATTGATCCGGGATCGCGGAACTGCCGTAGAATGGGGCGATGGCGAATCGAGGAAAGCAGTACCTGCTTCTGGCGGACGAGGAGTTGGTCTCTCTGGCGCAGTCCGGGGACTCCGAGGCGTTCGCCACGCTCTACGACCGCCACAGCCGGTCCGCGTACTCGTTGGCGTACCGGATGATGGGCGAGCGTCAATCGGCGGAGGATCTGGTGCAGGACGCGTTCTTGAAGGTGTGGCGAAGCTCGGGAAGCTACCGGGCCGACCGGGCCAGCGTGCGCACCTGGGTGCTGTCCATAGTGCACAACCGGGGCGTTGACCAGCTACGCTCGACCGCCAGCCGGCGCAGAACCCAGGACAGGGTCCAGGCGTCCGCGCCCAAGTCTCAGCCGAGCGAGGCGTTCACCGAGACCTGGCGCAACTCGCAGCGGGACCAGGTGCGCGAGGCCCTCAACACGCTGCCGGACGAGCAGCTCAAGATCCTGGAGCTCGCGTACTTCTCGGGCTACACGCACGTGGAGATCGCCGATCTTCTGGACCTGCCCCTGGGAACCGTGAAGGGCCGGCTGCGCCTCGGCCTGAAGAAGATCAAAGGCTACTTCGATTCGCAAGACATGGCGGTGCCGGGATGAGCGACGTGGGACGGGAACGTTTCGAGGAATTGAAGGAAGCTTACGTTTTGGGCGCGCTCTCGGGCGAGGAGCGTCTGGAGTTCGAGGAGCACCTCGCCAGGCATCCCGAGCACCAGGCTGAGGTGGACGAGCTGCGGGCGGTCGCCAACCTGCTGGCGCTCTCACCGGCCGAGCAGGAGCCATCGTCTGAGCTGCGAAGGCGCCTGATGCGAACGATCCGCGCCGAGGCGAGCGATCCGGAGCCCGAGCGCCGTTCCTTCCTCTCTTCGCTGCGAGGCCTCTTCGGATACCGGGCGCTGGCGGCGGGTGCGGCGGTGGTGGCCCTGATCGGCCTCCTCTACTGGAACGGGCTGCTGCAGGGCGAGATCCAGGATCTCCAGTCGAGGCTCGAGGTCGTCCAATCGCAACCCGAGACCACCGAGCCCCGCGTCCTGGTGTTGCAGGCGGCGGAGACCGCCGGAACAGCCTCGGGAGAGCTCATCGTGCTCGAAAACCGGCGAGGCGTTCTGGTCACCAAGAACATGCCGTCCATCCAGGAAGACCAGGTCTGCCAGATATGGGTGATAGAGGGAGAGAAGCCGAAGGCGAGCGGCCTCTTCCAGCCCGACGAAGAGGACCCGGTTGCCGCGTCCCTGACGCGCTCACCCGGCAAGGGAGCCGTCGTTGCGATCACTGTGGAACCCGCCGGAGGGTCCCCGGCGCCGACCAGCGATCCCATACTAACCACTCAACTCTGAGGCCCGCCCCTCGAAGGCACGCACCGTTTATCACCAGCGGGGACCGGGTAAGCTACGGACGGGGGAATCGACCGAAAGGAGACGCCTTGTCCGTCGCCAGAGTAACCGAAATCAGCGCGACCAACCCGAACAGCTTCGCGGAGGCCGTGGAAGAGGGCGTCAAGCGCGCTACGAGTACGCTCCGCAACGTGGAAGGCGCGTGGGTCAAGGATCAGAACGTCCTGATCGAGAACGGCAACATCGTCGGCTACCAGGTGAACCTCGCGATCACCTTCATCCTCGAAGACGCCCAGGACATCAGCTAACCGTAGACCAACGTGTCACCAGGTAATAAGCCCCCGGCCGCAATTTGGCCGGGGGCTCGTTTTATTGGTGGGATCAGTCATCCCGGGCCAGCCAGTCCAGGGCGACGGCCGCGGTCCAGGACTGGTCGCCGGAGCCCAGCGGCTCGCCGGTGAGGGGCTCGAAGTATTCGGCGAAGCCGTCGCTTGCAAGCTGGTCCAGGGCTTCTTCTCGCAGACGCGCAGCGTGGTCCCGCTCCCCGGCTCGCTCCAGCGACCACCAGAGGAGCCAGTTGATGACCGGCCACGCGGGACCGCGCCAGTAAGTGCGAGGATGGAAGCGAGGCTCTCGCGGGCTGGTGGAAGGCGGCAGGCTCCACCGCAAACCCGGATAGCCGAGGAAGTCCGGCGAACGCAGGTTGTTGACCAGCGTCTTCAACCGCTCAGGTTCCAGGCCGCCGGCCACCAGCGGGGCGAAGCCCGCGACCGTCCGCACCCGCAGCGGCGTGTCCCGGCGGAGATCGTGGTCCAGGCACAGTCCGAGTTCCGCGTCCCAGCATCCTTCGAGCCCCGCGCGACCGCGTTCGATGAAGGTGGAGACCTCGTCCCGCTCATCATCCGGGGCATCCACGACTTCCGCAATGTCCAGCAACGCCTCGTTGGCCGCGACCAGGATTGAGCTCGCCAGCACGTCCTTCACCAGGAAAGGATGCGAACCGTAGATGGCGCGCTCGTCGTAGCGGACGCGCTTGACGAGCTCGACGAGCCAGAGGTAGCGGTCGTACTCAAGGTCCGTCGGCCGCTCGGAGGCGTCCTCCACGTGCTGGAGATCCTTCCTCTCGTAGTGGGGCACCTCGCCGATCTGGACCGCATCCAGCGGCTCGTCCCAGCGGGGGGAGTTGTCCGTGCCGCTCTCCCACGGGTGGAAGATGGTAACGAGGCCAGACTCCTCGGGGTCCCGCTCCGCGGCGAGATAGCGGTGCCAGGCCAGGAGCTTCGGGTACATCGAGCGCAGGAAACGGTGGACATCTCCCAGTTCCTCGCCGTTCCGCTCGCGGGCGACCTCCAGTACGCGGCGGGCCGCGAAGGCGTGGACCGGAGGCTGGCACAGGCCGCTGGTCCGCGTCGGGCGGGGCGGGGCGTCAGGGGACTCGGCGGCGGTAGCCCAATGCTCCGGCCCCGGGAAGTAGCTGCCGGGCGGAGCGTACGGGTTGAAGACGATGTGCGGGACCTTGCCGTCCCGCCACTGCCCCGCGAAGAGGGTCTCCAACTCGCGGGCGGCGCGGCGGACGTCCATGTGGGCCAGCCCGATGGCGATGAACGCGCTATCCCAGCTCCACTGGTGCGGATACAGCGTGGGAGAGGCCCTGGTCCATCCTCCCATGTCGTTGTGGAGCAAGACCGTCTCGGCCCCGGAGATGAGACCCCGCCACCTCCCGAACGGGTCTTCCAGAGGTAGGCTCATGCGCGGCTCCCCAAGCTGGACATCTCGCCGGGGGACCGGATCATGGGTGAGCATGTTACCAGAGTCGCGCGGCCTCCGGTCTGCCGCTGTTCACAACGGGATGCAGGACACAGCCAGACCGCGCCGGCCAGTGTATACCCGGACCATGATACGGCTCGGCTACCCGGCCCAGAATCTAAGTATCCCGGAGACCACCAACCGCACGCTGCGTCTGGCGGGCCTGCGCGGCGTGGAGCGACTAAAGAGCATCGTCCGGGAGAACATCGTGGGGCTGCGCTCGATCCTCCACTGGAACGCCGAGCGCGGCGTCGGGCTTTTCCGCATCGGGCAGGATCTCATTCCGTTCGCCTCCCACCCGGCCTTCCCCTACGATTGGGCATCGGAGCATGGCGGTGAGCTTCGGGATGCCGGAGACTTGGCGTGTTCGCTTGGCATCCGCATCAGCATGCATCCCGGACAGTACATACAGCCGGCGAGCCCTCGCCCGGATGTCGCGGAGCGCGGCATCGAGGAGTTGCGCTACGTGACGCGGGTCTTCGACCTCATGGACGCGGAGGACGCCGTGACCGTGCTCCACATGGGCGGCGCATACGGAGACAGGCCGGGCACGGCCGCGCGGTTCGTGGAGGCGATGCGCCCGCACGCGGATATTTTACGATACCTGGCGCTGGAGAACGACGAGCGCATCTGGACGGCCTCCGAGATCGTGGAGACCTCACGAGCCTTGAACATACCGGCGATCACCGACTCCTTTCACCACGGCCTGAACCCCGGCGGCCTCTCGCTACGGGAAGCCCTCGACCTCTCGCTGCCCACCTGGGAGGCGCGGGCGGCGCGCCCGAAGCTCCACCTTTCCAGCCAGGACCCCGAGAAGCGTCCCGGAGCCCACGCCTACCTCGTGGAAGCCGGAGATTGGGAGGCGCTGCTCTCCGCGCTCGACGGCCGCGAGGCCGACGTGATGATCGAGGCCAAAGGCAAGGAGCAGGCGCTCGCCGTCATGGGCGTCAGGGTAGAATCTCGCCGCGAGCGAACGGGGAGCGGCATGAGCATACATTCGGTGGAAGAGGAGATCCGGAACCTCCTGGAGAATTCCCGAACCGTGGCTGTCGTGGGTCTCTCGAACGATCCGTACCGTCCGAGCCACGGCGTCGCGCGGGCCTTGCAGAGGTTCGGGTTCAGGATCTTCCCTGTCAACCCCAACCTCACCGGCCCGGTGCTCGGCGAGAAGCCATACGCCTCGGTCGAGGACATCCCGGAGCAGATAGACATTGTGGACGTGTTCCGAAGGAGCGAGGAGGTCGTGCCTGCGGCGGAAAGCGCCGTGGCCTCCAGGGCGAAGGCGCTGTGGATGCAGTCGGGCGTGATCAACGAGGAAGCCGCGCGACTCGCTGCGGAGAACGGCCTGACGGTGGTGATGGATCGCTGTCTGGCGGTGGATTGCGCCGCTATTCTGGGCCGCTGAGGGCTCGCCCCCGGTTACGCATCCGAAATATCGGGTAGGTCTGGTAGGATTGAGGCGATGAAAGGAGTGGCGCATGCCACGCATCCAACCCGTCGAACCGGAGAACGCTCCGGAAGCGGCGAAGCCCCTGATCGAACAGGCTAAAGAAGCCGCGGACGGACAGGTCCTCAACTTCCACAGGGAGATGTCCAACTCCCCCACCTCGTTCAAAGCGTACCTGGACTTCAGCGGTACCATGCAGGGCGGCGCGCTTGACCGCAAGGCGCAGGAGTCCATCGCGGTCGCCGTCTCGGACTTCAACGGCTGCAAGTACTGACTGTCGGTCCACTCCGCCGTGGCGGAGAAAGAGGGCCTGAGCGAGGACGAGATCCGGCGCGCGCAGAGGTTCGAGTCCGAAGACCCGCAGCGAGCTGCCGCCCTCGGGTTCGTTCGGGAGGTCGTCGAGAAACGTGGGCACATCCCGGACGAGGCGTTCGACGCGGTGCGCGAAGCCGATTACAGTGACGAGCAGATCATGGAGATGATCGCCAACGTCGCGCTCACTACGTTCTCCAACTACACGAACGTCACCTTCGGGACCGAGGTGGACATCCCCCCCCAGGAACCGATGCACAGCCGGTAGCGGAATCTCAAGGACACTTTTCGAGTCGACCGAATCTCCCTGCCGTATCCTGACACCGTGAAACGGCCGCGGCTCGAAATCTTCGTATACGGGACACTCAAGCGGGGTGAGTGCAACCACGACCGCTTCTGCCGGGGTGTGCTCCGCGTCCGCGAGGCCACGGTTCGAGGGCGGCTCTTCGACCTCCCGTTCGGATTCCCGGCCCTCGTCGTGCCGGAGGAGAGCATCCTCACCACAGGTACCGCAGATTACCTGGCCGACGCGGAAGAACAGCGTTCCGCCGGTCCCGGGATGGGCCAGATCCGGGAGAACACGGTACACGGCGAGCTACTCACCTTCGAAGACCCGCTAAAGCGGCTGCCGGCACTCGATGGCCTGGAGGGATTCCGGCCGGGCGAGAAGACCCTGTACCGGCGGGTCTTGATCTCCGCACAGGTGGACGGCGAAACGGCGCCGGCCTGGGCCTACGCGGTGGAGCGTCCTGCCGGGGAGCATCTGCCCGGCGGACGGTGGCCGCCTTAGGGCGTGCAGCGAAAACCGTGTCCAACCGGAAGCGGGACCGGCCTGAGCCGGTCCCGCTTCTCCAGGGCTCTATGTAACCAGGGCGTTACTGGCTGCGACCGGTATCCTCGTCGGCGTCCTCGACCTCCTCGCGGACGATGCGGCGCCGGATCTTGGCGCGCCCGCCTTCCTCGAAGGTCTCTGTCTCCTCGGTCTGCCGGCTGATCGGCGTCCCCTGGGTTCCGCCTCCGCCTAACGTCGAGCCCTCGGGGCCTGAATCCCGCGCGGCCTCGTCATCACGATGCTCCGTGCCACCTGACTCGTCTGCGGACGAAGTTTCACGGTTCTCGACGCTCTCGCCGGAAGGCCGGTCGGAATGGTCCGTGGCTCCCGTAGCCTCGAAGCTATGTTCCTCGGTATTCGCACCCTCGGTATCCGTGCTCTGTGTGTCCCCGGAGCTACGGTGCTCTGCTTCGTCGTAACCGGCCGCGGGCTGCTCGGCTGTCCCGGTTTCCTCATCGTCCCTGGTTCCATGCTCTCCGGTCGAAGACCCGGCGGCGGCTCCGGTTGCAGCTCCAGCCGCAGCTCCAGCCGCAGCGGAACCGGTAGAGGAAGAGTCGTAGCCTCCACGGGAAGAGGAGCCGGAGGTTTCCAGGCCGAAGTGGCTCCGGATTCTCTCCTCGTACTCCGTGGTGATGTCGTCATCGTCGTCAAAGTTGGGGGCGTTCTTGACGCGGTCCTTGGACTCGGAGACCTCTATGGTTCGGTTCGTTTCGTTCACGCGGACGATGTCCATCGGGATCAGGGTGGACCTCATGCCGAAGAGGCCCAGCTTCACGCCGATGTATTCCTCATGGTCGGACTCGTCTATGAAAAGGTCGTCTACCTTCCCGATCTTGCTCCCCTGGTTATCGTAGACTTTGTAGTCCTCGTACTTTTCTTCGAGTTCCCTGAGCCTGTCCTCGCTCGCCACGGTTCTCTCCTCCTCGGAACGTTTGCGACTACGCGACCTGCGTACCCGCGCCACGGCGGCAGGTAAACATACGCCGCAAAGCCAGATCCGGGTCTAGCGTTGATCCATGGGCACGTAGTCCGCCTCGCGGGGACCGGTATAAATCTGGCGGGGACGCGCGATCCTGAACTCGGGGTCGTTCATGAGTTCGAGCCACTGGGCCGTCCAGCCGGGGGTGCGCCCGATGGCGAACATCACGGTGAAGGCGTCCGTCGGGATGCCCATCGCCTCGTAGATGATCCCGGACCAGTAGTCCACGTTGGGGTAGAGCTTGCGGTCGGTGAAGTACTCGTCGTCGAGCGCCCGCTTCTCCAGCTCTATGGCGATGTCCAAAAGCGCGCTCTGCTTGCCGGTCGCTTCCAGTACCTCGTCCACGTGGGAGCGGATGATCCTGGCTCGCGGATCGTAGTTCTTGTACACCCGGTGGCCGAAGCCCATCAGGCGCTCGTCGCCATGCTTGACGCCTTCGAGGAAGTCGGGGATGTTCTCGACCTTCTCTATGCGCTGAAGCATCTTGAGGACGGCCACGTTGGCGCCGCCGTGCGACGGCCCGTAGAGTCCGGCGACGCCCGCGGCGACCGAGGTGAATGGGTCGTTGATGGCGCTTCCGACCACCCTCACGGCCGCAGCCGAGCAGTTCTGCTCGTGATCGGCGTGGAGGATAAAGAGCACGTCGAGGGCCTTCTCGATCCTGGGGTCGGGCTCGTAGCGAGGCTCGGCCATCTTGAAGAGCATCGAGAGGAAGTTGCCCGTGTAGGTGAGGTCATTGTCAGGGTGGACGTAAGGCAGCCCGAGGCTGTGGCGGTAGGCGAAAGCGGCGAGGGTCGGCATCTTGGCGATCAGACGCACCGCCGAGACGTAACGCTGGTAGTCGTCGCCGACTTGCCTGGCCTCGGGGTAGAAGGTGGAGAGCGCGCCCACCGATGCGAGCAGCATGCCCATCGGGTTGGCGTCGTGGCGAAAGCCGTCCATGAAGCGTTTGATCATCTCGTGGACGTAGGTGTGGTGGGTGACGTCAAAGACCCACTCGTCATACTGTTTCTGGGTCGGCAGGTGCCCATACAGAACCAGGTACGCGACCTCGAGGAAGTTGGAGTGTTCGGTCAGTTGCTCAATGGGGATGCCCCGATGCTCAAGGACGCCCTTCTCGCCGTCTATGTAGGTGACCGCGCTGCGGCTGCTCGCCGTGTTTGTGAAGCCGGGGTCGTAGGTCATCAGGCCGAAGTCCTCTTCGTCCACCTTGATCTGGCGGAAGTCCATCGCCCTCACGGTGCCGTCTTTTACCTCGATATCGTAGCTCTTGCCCGTCCGGTTGTCGGTGACGCTCAGGCTTCCTTCGCCTTCGACGGTCGAAGTCCCGCCATCCTGCGCGCCGTGCGGCTCCTCACTCACCCTCGTGCCCCTTTCTCACAACTTGTTTCTCCTCTTTCGCCGGACGGCCACTAGGTGCCTTCGGCCTATAGCCATACCTTAACACACGGCGTGCGGTTCTCCCTTCGGTGAGAGCCTCCGGCGGAGGAAGAGAAGGGCCCCTGGGGAAGCGGGAAAGGAAGGTTGGGTGATGTCGGGCCCTGCGGTGGTTATCGGACGGCCCTTCGGAAAACTCTAGCGTTCCGCGGCTATCGCGCCAAAAATTACCGGCTGCGAAACCCGGCCGCCCCAAAACCGTATACGAAGGCGTAATCCGAACAGGAGGACGCTGATGCAAGAAGAGCCTCTCAACTACGGGGTGCAACAGGAGTACGAGCCGTACCGCGGGCCTTCCCACGGGCCGTCCCCGAACCTCCGTCCGCCCCAAACCGGGATCTCCTCGTCCAACGAGCGGACTTGGTCGGCGCTGGCGCACCTGAGCACATTCCTGAACCTGTTTACCGGATTTCTGGGGCCCGTGGTGGCGGGTGTGATCTGGCTGGTCTACAGGGACCGCTCCCGCGCCGTGGCCTCGCACGCGCTACGCTCGGTCGTCTACCAGGTGGTCTGGTTGACCGCCATCACCGTCGGGTGGACGATCACGTTCGCCCTGATGCAGATCCTGATCGGCTTCCTGCTCGTACCGGTGATGATCCTGGTCACCATCGCCCCGTTCGTACAAGCCTCCCGGGCGGCCTACGAAGCCTACAGCGGCAGGTCATTCCACTACCGGAGCCGTTGGTCCGCCTGCTCATACCGGAGCAACAGGTCCTCCCAATACATCTAGCGGCCGGATGCGCTAGTGTGGGGTGCGCGCTCCGTACTCGTATTCGCCGCGTATGAGCCGCCCTTCCTCGAAGCGGCGGAGGTCGTAGTTTCCGAGCCCCGGCCGCTTCGGGGCCCCGTCAAGGACCCAGCGCGCCACCTCAGCCCCGACGGCCGGGGCCTTCTTGAAGCCGGTCCCGCTCCAGCCGGTGGCGAGGTAGAGTCCGTCCGGCCCCTCGGGGCCCAGGATGGGCCTCCCGTCGGGCGTCATGTCCAGAACGCCGGATCTCCCGGAGCGGTACGGCGCTCCTTCCAGCGCCGGTATGCGCCGGCTGGCCATCCGGGACGCTTCTTCGATGAAGGCAGGATCGGGGACCACGTCCGGTTCGTCGGGGTCGTCGAGCCATTCGAGGCTGGACCGGCTACCGACGAGGGTGGCGCGCTCGGCGGCCGGGCGGGCGTAGAAGCCCTCGACCGTGTCGATCAGGGTAAGGTGCGTGGGCAGCGAGTAAGGGCGCTCGAAGAGCGCCACCCGCACCCTGGCGGGCCGGATCGGGAGTTCCAACCCCACGCTTCCGGCGACGGGCACCGACCACGCCCCCGCAGCTAGCACCACCGTCCGGGCCTCCACGGTCCCCTTTTCCGTGTATATGCCCCGCACCTTTCCCCCGCGCTCGACGATGCCCGTCACGCGCCGCCGCTCGAAGCGCGCGCCAAGGGCTTCGCCCGCCCGCAGGAGACCGACCGCCGTGGCTGTAGGATCAGCATATCCGCCACGCGGCTCGTAGGCGGCGAGGGTCACGCCATCGGTACGCAACGCGGGGTCTATCTCGCGGAGGTCTTCCGGCGTGATGAGGTTCGTCTCCGCCCCGATCTCCTGCTGCATCGCCACGTTGTGTCGCAAGGCCTCTTCGTTCTCCTCTCCGACTAGGTAGGCGAAGCCGGTGCGGGTGAAGCCGCATCCGCCGCCGACCCGCTCACCCCACGGCTCGAAGTAGGCGGTGAGGCTCTCCCAGGCCAGGCTCGTCTCAAGGGCCGTCGGGTAGTGGGCGCGGACGAGGGCTCCGGAGCGGGCGGTCGAACCGGCGGCCGGGCCGTCGCGGTCGAGCACCAGGGTGTCCACTCCGCGCTCGGCCAGATGGAAGGCGACGCTCGCGCCGACCACCCCAGCCCCGACGACTATTGCGTCAGTCATCGCGCAGGGCTTCCAGCCCGTGGTTGATCCCGTCCAGGTCGAGCGTCACCGGGTCGAAGTCTCCTCCCACCCACTCGAGCATCTCTTCGTGGTCCGGGTTCTCTTCATCCTCGATGGCTTCCAGCATCATGTAGTAGCCCGGAATGCCGCCGCAGTCCTCCGGCGGGGCGGCGTATTCGCCGGCGACGCAGACCGGATAGCGTACGCCTTCCTCCGGCGGCGAGATCTCTTCGACCAGGACGTCGTGCTCCCAGCCATCGCCGAAATCGTACTCGTAGAGCAGACGGGCCCCGGGATCGGGGATCACCTCCCGCAGCCTGGCGGTTCGCTCGCTCTCCGGGTCCGGCATGAAATCATCGTCGAGACCGTAGCGCCTGTCGTCCGCGATGAACTGGTGCATGTGGTAGTTCTCCCAGTCCATCACAACCTGGATGACGTGGTGCAACTCCTCCAGGCTAGTGTCACCGGAAAGCCGCACCCGGCGCCAGATTAGCGGCTCACTGTCCAGGAGCGTCACCCGGATCTGGTGGATGGATCCTTCATTGCTCACGGTTATCCCGCCTCCTTACGCTGTCAAATCCGATGCCGCCTTTGGAGGTGGCTCTCGATCAGCCTGTAGAGCCGGTCTTCTAGCTCCTGCTGGCTGTCCATGACCTCCGGCACGAGCCGCCCCTTCTCCTCTATGGAGCCAGAGTCTATCTTCTCGAAGATCCCGTCTCGCACGTCCATCCGGCTTCGAAGCTCCCCGAAGACTTCCCGATGCTCGGGCACGAGATGAGGGTCCAGCTCCGCGAAGAGGCGGTCTTCGATCTCTCGCTGGCGGTGGAGCAGTTCCATGACGCGCCCCAGATCCAGATCCCGGGCGCGCTGCTGGTCCAGCTCTCTTTGCAGGTCTCCGACCAGCGCGTCCTGGTCCAACCCCTCGAAGGGCTGGTCGGCTTCGACGGTGATCTCATGCAGCCGCGCCTGGGTCCGCGTCCGCTTCATCCCTTCCAGAAGTCGCTCCCGCCGGCCCAGCGTCTCGCCAAGTTTGCCCAGCAGCCGGTTCAACTCCTGCTCGTGGTCCGGGCTACTCCCTGTCTCGGACACGCGCTCCTCCGCTCCGTGGTTACCGCCATACTCAGGATAAACCCTGTGGGTCCGGGCGTCTCTTACCTTTCGTCGTCCCGCAGGGCTTTCTCGAGCGTCGAGATCAAGGGCGGGAGGTCATTTTGCACGGTCTCCCATACAACGTCGAGGTTCACGTCGAAGTAGGCGTGGATCAACCGGTTTCTCCTTGCGACGATCTCCCGCCACGGAACACCGGTAAGTTCGGCGCGCCCCTCTGGCGAAACCGTCGCGCCAGCCTCGCCGACGATCTCCATGAACCTGACGAGGGCCAGCGTGAACATCCGAGATCCGTGTTGAGGAAAAAGTCCAGCTCCCGGTTCAGGAACCGCCCCAGGTCCTTGTGGATGAAGTAGTCGAAGGTGTTGCGCGCCGTGTACTCGTCCAGGTGCTTCTCCAGCAACGTCCGATCCGGATTCGATCCCGTCGGCGCCCGTTCCGAGAGCCGGGCCTTCCACTCACCGGGCGCGTGGTCGAAGATCGTCGCTACGGCGCTCCTGTTCAGGTCGGCCTGCCTGTCCGGGTGCGGCCTGTACTCGAAGGCGACGCGCAGTTCTCCGTCGCGCTCCTCGACCAGCTCCTCCTCTCGCAGCACGAAGCGCCGCTCCCTGCCGGTTCCTGCCTTGTTGTTGTCCCGCTCCGTGCCGGCGGAGACGAGATCGAAGGCGACGCTCCCGCCGTCTTTCGGCGCGAAGCGGTAGCGGCGGAAGTTCTCGGCTGTCTTCACGTAGTACTGGTCCGCGTTGGCCCAGTGGAGCTTGACCTCCTCGCCCTCGTAGGGGAGCGCGTAGACGCCCTCCTTGTAGCGGCGCAGGCTCAAGAAGTCGCCGTTCTTGTAATAGCGGCGGAAGAACGTGTACAGGTCCGAATACACCTCGTTCTCCAGCGCCTCCACGCCCCCGGCCTCCGCGACCTTCTCCTTCAGCGCCAGGTATTTGGGCGAGGATTCCGCCGAGACCCCCGCCTCCCCCAGGGTTTTCTCCAGCCTCGCCAGCTCCCGGCGGGCCTCTTCCTCCTCTTCGCCCCGGTACTCCGCGAACGCCTGCTCCACCTGCGGCAGCAAGTCATCGTCCAGGAACGTCGAGACCTCTTCGCGTTTCTGGTTCATGATGCGGTAGATCCCGAAGTCCAGGTCCTCGCGGTCGAACTGGAAGAGCTCTTCCAGGAGGGCTTTCAGCTTGTCGTAGGCTTGCGTCATTCCGGTCCCTCCCCCACGTCGAGCCGTCCCGGCGTCCCGCGAGAGTCGCGAGCTTTTTGATCCATGTTCCAAGTATAGCGGCCCAGCATCCCGGCACCACGCCCGAAAACCCGCCATGCACGGCCCCGCAAAAGCGCCGCGCTCGGACGCACTTTTTCGGCACGAACCAAAGGCAGCCAGATCAGGCGTGCGATAATGTGGGCGCCTATAGGAGCGAAGATGGAGCAGCCAATAGAAAAACAGGCCCAGGAGATCTGACCTTCGGCAATAAGTTCGGACAGTGGTAGAAATGGAGACATGGCTACTACTACACAAAGACATCTACCGTTTGGTCCCGAGAAGCTTGTGCCCTTCACGACCGAGATCTTTGATCG
>Ga0136619_10000632_pt1 | contig 13440 bp, 9 predicted proteins | sample AntDrymUQ3532106_2_FD_104807 | JGI IMG/M metagenome (GOLD analysis project Ga0136619, IMG submission 104807) | Polar desert sand microbial communities from Dry Valleys, Antarctica - metaG UQ353 (21.06) | ecosystem: Environmental > Terrestrial > Soil > Desert | place: Antarctica: Dry Valley...
CGGCCAGCCGCGAATGGTCTCGATCTCGCTCGTCCACGACGACCACGCCGAGCCGGGCTCGCGCCCGTTCACGTGGGTTCAGGACGCCTCGATGGGCGGCGGGCGACTGCAGGGCTACGGCGTTCACGACCTCGACCTGCTGCTCGAGGCCTTCGGCGAGATCGAGGCTGTCGCCGCGGCCATGGACGTCGGTGTGTCCGAGCGCGCGGGCCGCGACGGCACGCCGCAGGAGGTCACCGCCGAGGACGCCTACGCGATCCTGCTGCGCTTCAGCGGTGGCGGGCTCGGGCAGATCAGCCTGACGGCGACGGCACATCACAAGCGCGCCGACACGATCGAGCTCTACGGCTCGCAGGGCAGCGTCCGCCTCGACGAGGACAAGCGCCTGTGGTGGGGTCGCGCCGGCGAGGAGCTGCGCTGCGAGGGGCCGCTGCAGGCAAGCTCGAAGGACGCCTTCAAGCGCGTCGCGCGCAATTTCGCCGCCGCCATCCGCGACGGCGCTCCGCCGGACCCCTCGCTGGCCGAGGGCCTGCGCGTGCAGGCCCTCTACGACGCGGTCCGAACCGCCGATGCGGAGCGCCGCTGGGTCGAGCCCGAGCGGATCGCTTGACCTCCAGGCGCCTCTACATCGTGCGCCACGGGCAGACGGAGAGCTCGGCTCGCAAGGCGTATTCCGGGCGCTCGGATGTCGCGCTGACGCAGATCGGTCGCGAGCAGGCGCGCCGCGCCGGCGAACGACTCGCCGGGGCGCAGATCGACGCCGTCCTCAGCAGCCCGCTCAGCCGTGCGCGTGACACCGCCGAGGCGATCGCCGCTGCAACCGGCGCAACGCTGACCGTGGACGAGCGCCTGACCGAGATCGACTACGGCGAATTCGAGGGCCTGGACCGCGCGCAGGCCCTGGAAGCACTCGGGTGCGCGTTTCAGGCGTGGCGCGACGACCCGTTCGGCTCGCCCGTGCCGGGGATGGAACCGCTCGACGCCGCGCTGGCGCGCGCTCGCGCCGCGATCGCCGATGCGCTCGCCGCGGCGCAATGCCCCGTGATCGTCGGCCATCAGGGCATCCTGCGGGTCGTGCTGATCGCCCTCGGCGAGCTCGAACGCGCGGACTACTTCCGCCGGCGCCTGCAGGAAGCCGAGCCGATCGCCGTGGACGATCCGGCCGTCGTGGCCGCGTAGTGGGTCTTCAGGTCAAGACTTACGAGAAGACCCACTCGATCGCTCGCCGGTCAGCGCAGCCTGCGGCGCGTCTGCACCGCCGGCAGCGTCCGGCCCGAGCGGAACGTTGCCTTTGCGCGGATGCGCAGCACGGCGCTGCGCCGTGTGCTGAGTAGCCGCAGCCCGGCGCGCGTCAGCCGGAAGGTCACGCGCCGCCTGCCCTCTCTCCTGAAGGTCATCATGCGTGCCGTCACGACGGGCTTCGCGCTCTTCGACGCGCGCTCGAGCAGCGCGGAAAGCCGCACCGTTCCGGGCTCGGACAGCTCGACGGTCATGCGAAAGCGCCTGGTGCGCCGAACCGTGCCGATGCGCGGCAGCTTGCCGCTCAGCTTGAGGACGGGCCACTTGCGGTCGAGCAGCCCGTGTGCGTTGAGAACGTCGCGCAGGACCTGCTCGTGGATGCCGCCGTAGAGCGCGCGGTCGGTCAGGATCAGGGCGATCGAGCCGTCGACGAAGTCGGCCGTCTTGGTCAGCGGATAATGCGACTGCACCACGAGACGGTCGGCCGTGGGTCCGCCGATCAGGCCGCGGACGCGCCACAGCGCGCCCGACCAAGCCGTGCCCGCGCAGTGCGGCTCGGTGTTGCACCCCGTTCCCGGGCCGCCCTGGCTGGCGGTCAAGTCGGTGTCGGTACGCGTCAGGCATTGCCCCGAGTCCGAGTCCTCGGTGTCGATCGCGTCCCATTCGGCCACGCAGGGGTTGAACGTGGCGCTCGGCGCGCGCTGGGCATCGAGCGCCGCCTGCAGGTAATCGCTGAAGCCCTCGCCCATCGCCGCGCCTTGTGGCGATTCTCCGAAGTCCCGCACCTGCGCGTCCTGCACGGCGTGGCCGTACTCGTGGACGATCACGTCGCCGTCCTCGCCGTCGTCGACCCCGCCTTCCCCGAGCGTGATCGACTTGTCCTCCGTGTCGTAGAAGGCATCGTCGGCGGAGGTCCCGTTCGCGAGCACGCGCTGCGACCGGTTGAGCAGGCTGGTGAAGCCGAGGCTCTCCAGGTAGGCGCGCGCGCGGTCCACGTGCACGTAGGCCATCAGCGCCTCGAAGTCGTCGTCGGCGCGGGTGACCGAGGTGAAGTCCGCATTCGGCTTGCACACCTCGCCTGATGGCAGCTTCGCGTGCACCCAGCGTCCTTTCAGGCAGCTCGTCCCGCTCTTGAGCCGCTCGAGTGCGACCGGCGTGCGCAGCGAGGTCAGCAGCGGGCTGTCGCCGTCATCGTCGTCGTCGAGCCCGGCGCGCGAGCCCTGGGCGACAACCGGGTTGGGTATGAACACCGCCGCTTTGCCGGTGTCGTGCTTCAGCCGGTCGCGGAGGCGCACGATCGCCCCGGAACGGGCATCGACGAGCGCCTCGAAGGAGGCGAGTGGGCTGCCCGACGCCAGCAGCACGCGCCAAACAAGTCGCCCCCCGCGGGCGGTGGGCAGGATTGCGCGCCCCGCCCGCGGCGCGGCGCGCAGGTCGGAGGCGCGCGTCGCCCTGCGCGCCGCGGCGATCGCCTCGACGCGGGTCACGGTCGCCCGTCCGGGGGCGCGCAGCCCGCGCCGCGAGCGGTCGAGCTTCAGATCGGCCGCTTCGCCTGGCGCGTTGGTGACGACGACCTCGCCGCCCAGCACCGGCACGCCGTCGACGCGCTGCTGATAGCGCTTGAAGTCCGTCCCGAGGCTGGTCGTCGTCTTGCTGAGGGCGAGCTGCCCGCGTGGAGCACCCGCAGCATGAGCGCTGCCCGCCAGCACGAGCCAGGCCGCGAGCGCCAGCCCGAGCGATGAGCGTTTCACCCGCACAACGATCCCAGACACCGGCGCAGCGCGCGCCGCGCGAGTCGCATAGGCACCCCATGCTGCCCCTGACGAGGTGCTCTCCTAGAGTCCGCCCTCATGGCCTCACGACCCGAGACGACGCCGCGATCGCCCGCACCCTCGCGCGGGCGGGGGCGCAGCACCGGGGTCGTCGCGCTGTTCTCGGCCACGCTCTTCTTGAGCGCGGGGCTGACCTTCCTCGTCCAGCCCATGTTCGCGAAGTTCGTGCTGCCGCTGTTTGGCAGCACGCCGGCCGTCTGGAACACCTCGATGCTGTTCTTCCAGACGACGCTTCTTGCCGGCTACCTCTACGCGCACGAGAGCACGCGTCGCCTTGGCGTGCGCCGCCAGTCCGCCGTGCACCTCGGGGTCCTGCTGGTTCCGCTGCTGGTGCTGCCGGTCGGCGTTCCCGACGACTGGATCCCTTCTGCTGACGACAACCCGGTGCCGTTGCTGCTCGGCCTGCTGGCGGTTGCGGTCGGTCTTCCCTTCTTCGTCGTCTCGACGACCGCGCCGCTCCTGCAACGCTGGCTCGCCGCCACCGATCATCCAGCGGCCGGCGATCCCTACTTCCTCTACCGCGCGAGCAACCTCGGCAGCGTGCTCGGGCTGCTCGCATATCCGCTGGCCGTGGAGCCGTCCATGCGCCTCGCCGAGCAGGGACGCCTGTGGTCGGCGGGCTATGGGCTGCTCGTCGTGCTGGTGCTCGCGTGCGCGGCCGTGGTGTGGCGCTCGCCGCGCGGGTCGGAGGCCGCTGGGGTGAGCGAGGATCCCGAAGCTGCGCCGGAACCCGCTTCGGATGAAGCTCCCGCAGCATCCCAGGGCGCCGCGGCACGGCCAACGCTCAACAGGCGCTTGCGCTGGGTCGGGCTGGCCTTCGTCCCGTCGAGCCTGATGCTCGGCGTGACGACCGCGATCACGACCGACATCGCGCCGGTCCCGCTGCTGTGGTCGCTGCCTCTGTCGCTCTACCTGATCTCGTTCATCCTCGTCTTCGCTCCGGGCTCGCGGTCCGATGGGCTGCAGCGCGCGATGGTGCTCGCGCTGCCCGCGGTCGTGTTGCTGATCTCCGTGACGCTGCTGCTGGAGGTCCGCGGTCCGCTGTGGATCATGGTGCCGCTCCACCTGGCGAGCTTCTTCGTCGTGGCCGTGGCGTGCCACGGGGCGCTGGCGCAAGACCGCCCGCCGACGCGCTGGCTGACCGAGTTCTACCTGCTGATCTCCCTCGGGGGAGCACTCGGCGGGGTGTTCAACGCGCTCGTGGCGCCGGCGCTGTTCGACTCGCTGGCCGAGTACCCGATCGCGCTCGTGCTCGCGGCGCTGTGCCTGCCGAAACGCCCGCCTCTGATCCCCCCGGGCCCCTACGCGCGCTGGCTCGACTTCGCGCTGCCGCTCGCCCTCGGGACGACGGTTGCGCTGATCGTCGCGCTGATCGAGCTCGCGGAGGCCGACGCACAGCAGTACGCCAAGATGTTCGCCTTCGGCCTGGCGGCGGGGGTCGCCGTCAACTTCATCCGCCGGCCGCTGCGCTTCGGGCTGTCGGTGGGAGCGATCGTGCTGGCGGTCACGCTGGCCTCGGCCCCGGACGATCGGGAGCTCCATCGCGAGCGCAGCTTCTTCGGCGTCTATCGCGTGACGGCGGCCGAGGGGGGCAACCTGCACCGGCTCGTGCACGGCACGACGACGCATGGTGCCCAAGACTTCTCCCCAGGCCGCGAACGCACGCCGAACAGCTACTACCACCGGGGCAGTCCGATCGGACGGCTGCTCAGCTCGATGCCGCCCTACGTGACGACGCGCGCCGCGATCATCGGCCTCGGGACGGGCTCCATCGCCTGCTACAGCCAGCCTGGCGAGCAATGGACGTTCTACGAGATCGACCCCACGATCGAGCGCATCGCCCGCGACCCGCGCTTTTTCACCTACCTGCGCGTGTGCCCGGGAGACTTCGACGTGGTCCTCGGCGACGCCCGGCTCAGACTCCCGCGCGCCGCCGATCGACGCTACGGGCTGATCATGGCCGATGCGTTCAGCTCAGACGCCGTCCCCGTCCATCTCATCAACCGCGAGGCGCTCGCGCTCTACCGCTCGAAGCTGCGCGAGCACGGAATTGTCGCCTTCAACGTGTCCAACAGCTATGTGGACCTGGAGCCCGTCCTCGGAAACCTCGCCCACGACGCGAGCATGGCCTGCGTCGCTCAGACGGACCGCAAGAGCGGACGCGACGGGATACCCGAGACCGACGCCTCGAACTGGGTGGTGATGGCCAGGCGCACGCCCGACCTCAGGGCGGCCGCCTCCGATCAGCGGTGGCAGGACTGCCGGCGCTCCCCCGGCAGCGCTCCGTGGACCGACGACTACTCCAACCTGCTCGGCGCGCTGGACCTCGACCGCTGACGTCAGTCCGGCCAGACGAGCGAACTCGACTTGACGCGGCCCGCGCGGAACGGTGTGCTTACCCGGTGAGGTGGGGGTATGGCCGACCACGATGACCTGCTCAAGCGGTTTGCGCCGGTACTGCGCTACGACTCCAACGAGCAGTATTTCGTCGACAGCGCCGTGCAGTGGACCGACTGCCCGAACAACGAGCTGCGCCGCGCCGATGTCGCCGAGGGCAAGAAGGGCCCGGTGCTGGCCGAAGCGGTGCCCACCGGCAAGCAGACGAAGCTGACGCTCGCCTTCCTGGGCCGCGAGAAGTACGCAAGCGGCGAGCCGTTTACGAAGGGCGACATCATCGGCCACTCGGGGCGGGACTATCGCGAGGCATACGTGCGCCTGCGCAAGGAGCGTCCCGAGCTGCGCAACGTCATGTACGGCCGCGCCGTCGAGCAGAACGGCCGGCTCTGGCTGCAGTACTGGTTCTGGTACTTCTACAACGACTACCAGCTCGCCTTCGACGCCGGCCTGCACGAGGGCGACTGGGAGATGGTGCAGTTGCGCATGCACCCGACCGAGGAGCGGCCGGACCTCGCGGTCTACGCCCAGCACCGCTACGGCGAGAAGCGCTCCTGGGGCGGCGTGCGCAAGGACGGCGAGCGGCCGATCGTCTACGTCGCGCGCGGCTCGCACGCCGCCTACTTCGAGCCCGGCTTTCACCAGACCGAGGCCTGGTACGACCTCGCCGACGGCAAGCGCCCGGCGCCCGATCTGACGCTCGAGCTGATCCGCCCCGACACGCACGCCTGGATGCTGTGGAAGGGCCGCTGGGGCGACACCAAGCCCAACCCGCGCGACAAGGTCGGGCTGCACTCCAACTCGCCGACCGGGCCGGGCCGTAAGACGCAGTGGGACAAGCCCAGCGACTGGCACAACGAGGCGACCGAGACGAAGCTCGGTGAGGCGCAGGAGCGCCCCGAGGTCAAGGCGGTGCGCGATCGCGGCCGGCTGCGCATCGACTACGACTTCCGCGAGCGCGACCCGCGGCCGTCGGCGCTCGTCGTCACGGTCAACTCGCGCGACGAGACGGGCGTGCCGCCGCAGACGCACACCTTCGAGGACTTCGACGCCACCGGAAAAGGCCACCTCGCGACCGGCGTGGCGCTTGATCCGGCCAAGCACTACGACGTCTACACGAGCACGGTCGCGGGCGACCCGCCGATGCCCTCGGAATCGAGGCTGAGCGAGATCGATCCGGTCGGAGGCAAGAGGCAGGACTCGCTCGTGACGCGGCTGACGATCTTCCTCAGCCGCTTGATCGCGCGCGTTCGCGGCGACCGCTGAACCGTCAGTCAGCGCCCACCGTGGCCCGCTCGTCCTCGACTGCCGCTCGCGCGATGCAGCCGACGACGTGATCGTTGACGATCCCGACGGCCTGCATCAGCGCGTAGGCCGTCGTCGGGCCGACGAACCGAAAGCCGCGGCGCTTGAGCTCGCGCGCCATCGCCTTGGACTCGGCGGTCGCGGACGGCGTGTCGGCCAGCGACGCCGGCGCGCGCTGCGGCCCGCCCGGAGCGAAGGACCACAGCAGGTCGGTGAGGGTCTCGCCGGCCCGCTGCAGCGCGAGCGTCGCGTTCGCGTTGGCGATCGCCGCCTCGATCTTGGCACGGTTGCGCACGATGCCTGCGTCTGCCATCAGACGCTCGACGTCCTCGTCGCCCAAGCGCGCAAGCCGCCGCGGGTCAAAGCCCTCGAACAGCTCGCGGAAGCGCTCGCGCTTGCGCAGGATCGTCAGCCACGACAGGCCGGACTGAAAGCCCTCCAGGCACAGCCGCTCGAGTAGGCGCGCGTCGTCGCGGACGGGCCGGCCCCACTCCTCGTCGTGGTAGGCGATGTAGAGCGGGTCGCTCATCGGCCAGCAGCGCCGCGGCTGCGCGCCGGTCACGGCGCGATCCGCAGCGCCTCGGCGCGGCGCGAGTAGCTCAGGCCGGGAGTCGGGCCGCCCTCGAGGACGTGGATGCTGCCCTTGTGGGCGATCGCGCCGAGGCCGTGGCGCGGCGTCGGCAGCCGCCTGCGAAAGCGCCACCGGCGCGTCGCAGGGTGGTAGGACTCGACCTCGGCGATCGTGCCCGCGGCCTCTTCCCCGCCGACCACGACAATCCGCCCGGCGACGGTCACGGCCGCGATGCCGCCGCGCGGCTTGCGCAGCTTCGGCACGCGCTCCCAGCGGCGGCGCGCGGGGACGTAGCGCTCGACGACGGCGAAGTTGCCCTTGCCCGCGGCGCGCCCCGCGATCGCGTAGAGCTTGGCGTCGTGCACGGCGGCCGCGAGGTGCTCGCGGGGCAGGCGCATCGGCGGGCCCGTCGACCAGCGGTCGGTCTGGAAGTCGTAGATTTCGAGCCGGTCGAGCGCCTTGCCGTTCTCGGCGCCGCCGACGACGTACATGCGCGCGCCGATGACGCCCGCGACGTGGGCGCCGCGCGCGGTCGGCGCGTCGCGCAGCCGGGTCCAGCGCGCGGTTTTCGGGTCGTAGCGCTGCAGCGCGCCGGTCTCGCGGGAGAGGCCGTTGGCGGCCGCGTAGCCGCCGACGACGTAGAGGCTGCCGCGGTAGGCGACCGCGGCGGCGTGGTTGACGGCGATCGGCAGCGGAGCGGCGCGCGTCCAGCGGTTGCGCTCGAGGTCGTAGCGCTCGACGACGTTCGAGGTGACGCCGTCTGGCTCGGCGAAGCCGCCGATGACGTAGACGGCGTGGCCGATGCGAGCCGCGGAGACCTCGGTGCGACCGATCGTCGACGGGGCGAGGTTGCGCCAGCGGGCGGCGCCTGCGCTTTTCGCCGCGGACGTTTGCCCTTCGCCGGCGACGGAGCCGTCGCCGCAGCCGATCGCGACGACGGCGAGCGCGATCACGAGCGCGCAGGCACGAACGCGTTCGCGCGATCCTCTCACCCGCCCGGCTCCCGATCGCGTGGCGGCGTCGCGCCGAGGCGTCGCACGGGCTGCGCATCTCGCGGCTCGTAGCCCGGACAGCTCGTGACCGGCAGCCGCGGGTAGCGCGGGTATTGGTCGTCCTCCCGCGAGCGCTCACACAGCGAGAACGACGACCCGCGCGTGTTGCGCACCACGCGTTGATGGCGGCAGCTGCCGCACAGTCCTGCGGGTGGCGCCGGCATGGAAGCGATCGTAGATGATCGATCAGGGCTGCCATCAGCGCCTGACGACTCTCCCCGCGTCGGTCGTTGCCCAAGCAACTACAATGCCCCGATGTCGACCTTCCGGCGCCTGCTCGGCTTCCTCGCGCCCTACAAGCGCGGCGTTTGGTGGTCGGGGATCCTCGCGGCGATCGCGATGGGCGCGACGGTCGCGATCCCCGCGCTGACGGGCGCGGCGGTCAACGCGATCGATTCAAGCGATCGCGACCAGCTCAAGCTGCTCGTGGCGCTGATCGCCGTCGCCGGGCTGGCTCGGCTTGCGCTGACGGTCGCGCGCCGGCTGATCGCCGGACGCGTGTCGCTGGGCGTCGAGATGGACCTGCGCAGCCGCGTCTACGAGCACCTGCTCGCACTCGAGCTGGGGTTCTTCGACCGCCAGCAGACGGGGCAGCTCATGTCGCGCGCGACCGTCGACCTGCAGGCGGTGCGCTTCTTCCTCGGCTACGGCCTCGTGATCATCGCCCAGTCGGCGCTGACGATCCTCTTCGCCTCGATCGCGATGTTCGTCATCGACCCCATGCTCGCGCTGGTCGCGCTGTCCCCCGTGCCGTTCGTCGTCTGGATCGCGCAGCGCTACGGGCAGCGCGCGCGACCCGCGCTGCAGGAGGTCCAGCAGCGGATCGCCGAGCTGACGGCCGATGTCGAGGAGAACGTCGGTGGCGTGCGCGTCGTCAAGGCGTTCGCGCGCGAGGGGCTTCAGCGCGAGCGCTTCAGTCACAGCGTGACGCGCGTCTTCGAGCAGTCGATGATCTCGACGCGCCTGCGGGCCTTCTACAACCCGTTCATCGGCTTCCTGCCGCAGGTCGGGCTCGCGCTGCTGCTGTTCCTCGGCGGCCGCGCGGTCATCGACGGGCAGTTGAGCATCGGCGAGTTCACGGCCTTCTATGCCTACCTGCTGGCGCTGCTGGGACCGATGCGGACGTTCGGGATGCTGCTGGGGATGTCCCAGCGCGCGACCGCCTCGGGGGCACGGATCTTCGAGCTGCTCGACCGCGAGCCTAGGATCGTGCCGGCGCCCGACGCCGTCGCGCTGCCAGCGGGCTCGGGCCGCGTCGAGCTGCGCAACGCTTCGCTCACCTACGAGGACGCGCGCGAGCCGGCGCTGCACGACGTCACGCTGACCGTCGCTGCAGGGACGACGCTCGCGCTCGTCGGCCCCACCGGCTCGGGCAAGACGAGCCTCGTGCAGCTCGTCTCGCGCCTCTACGACGCCACCGCAGGCGAGGTGCGCGTCGACGGCGTCGACGTGCGCAGCGTCGACCCGCGCGCGCTGCGCCGCGAGATCGCCGTCGTCACCGACGATCCGTTTCTGTTCAGCGCCAGCGTGCACGAGAACATCGCCTACGCGCGCGCCGATGCGACGCGCGAGGAGGTCGTCGCGGCGGCCAGGCGCGCGCAGGCGCATGACTTCATCGAGAGGCTGCCCGATGGCTATGACACGCGCGTCGGCGAGCGCGGCCTGACACTGAGCGGCGGGCAGCGCCAGCGGATCGCGATCGCGCGCGCCCTGCTGGCCGACCCGCGGATCCTGATCCTCGACGACGCTACGTCCTCGGTCGACGCGTCCACCGAGCAGCAGATCAAGCGCGCGCTGACGGAGGTGATGGCGGGCCGCACGACGTTCGTCATCGCCCACCGCCTGTCGACGATCACGCTCGCCGACGAGATCGCCGTGCTCGAGCAGGGCAGGCTGCTCGACCACGGCACGCACGACGAGCTGCTCGAGCGCTCGCCGTTCTACGGCGAGATCGTCGAGAAGGGGCTGCCCGATCAGGTCTTCCTCACGCGCAAGCCGCGCGAGCGCGAGGTGGCGGGACTGTGAGCGCGCGCTCGCAGGAGATCGTGCGCCGCTGGCGCCAGACGGGCGGCCGCGGGCGCAAGCTGCGCGGGCTCGTCTCGCTGCTGGCGCCCTACCGCGGCCGCGTGATCCTGATGTTCGTCGCGCTCGTTGCCGCGACCGCCGCGACGCTCGCGCCCGCACCGCTGGCGAAGTACGCGATCGACGACGGAATCAGGCAGGGCGACGTCGGAACGCTGAACCTCGTCGTGCTCGCGTTCGTCGTCAGCGCGCTCGTCTTCTGGGCGGCGTCCTACGCGCAGACCTTCCTCGTCGGCTGGGTCGGCCAGCGCGCGCTGCAGGACCTGCGGCTGCGCATCTTCGGTCACCTGCAGTCCCAGCCGATCGGCTTCTACGAACGCCGCCAGGCCGGCCAGCTCATCTCGCGGATGACCAACGACGTGCAGGCGCTGGACACGCTCGTCACCGACAGCGTCGTGACGCTGTTCTCCAGCTCGCTGACGCTGATCGGCACGATCGTGATCCTGGTCCTGCTCGACCTCGAGCTGGCGCTGCTGACGTTTCTCATCTTCCCCGTCGTGGTGATCGGCTCGATCGCCTTCCGGATCGTGTCCGCGGACGCCTACTCGCGCACGCGCGAGACGATCGCGGCGATCACCTCGTACCTGCAGGAGTCCCTGTCGGGCATCCGCATCGTGCGCTCGTTCGGGCAGGAGCCGCATCACAAGCGCCGCTTCGCCGAGCTCAACGACGACAACCGCGCGGCGAACATGACGACGGTCAACCTGAACGCCGCCTACTTCCCCGCGATCGAGCTGCTGAGCGCGCTGGCGACCGTCGGCATCCTGTTCTACGGCGGTCTGCAGGCGATCGACGGCAACGTGACGCTCGGCGTGCTCGTGGCGTTCGTCGCGGCGCTGAACAACTTCTTCGACCCGATCCAGCAGCTCTCGCAGGTCTACACGACCTATCAGTCGGGGATGGCCGCGCTCGACAAGATCTTCAGCCTGCTCGACGTCGAGCCCGATCTCGTCGATGCGCCCGACGCCCTCGAGCTCGGGCGCCTGCGCGGCGAGATCGAGCTGCGCGACGTGAGCTTCCACTACGGCTCCGGCGACGACGCGGTGTTCGCGGTCGCCGACGTGTCATTGACGGTGCCACCGGGCCAGACGGTCGCGCTGGTCGGGGCGACGGGCGCGGGCAAGTCGACGATCGCCAAGCTCGTCGCGCGCTTCTATGACCCGACGCGCGGCGCCGTGCTCGTCGACGGCCATGACCTGCGCTCGGTGACGCAGGCGTCGCTGCGCGGCCAGCTCGGAATCGTGCCGCAGGAGGGCTTTCTGTTCAGCGGCACGATCGGCGAGAACATCGCCTTCGGGCGCCCGGACGCGAGCGAGGAGGAGATCCGGGCAGCGGCACGGGCGGTCGGCGCCGACGACTTCATCTTCGCGCTGGAGCAGGGCTACGCGACGCCGGTCGGAGAGCGAGGGACCCAGCTCTCAGCCGGCCAGCGCCAGCTCGTGGCCTTCGCGCGGGCGCTCGTCGCCGACCCGCGGATCCTGATCCTCGACGAGGCCACGTCGAACGTCGACCTGCACACCGAGGGGCGCATCGAGGCCGGCCTGCGCCGGCTGCTGTCGGGCCGCACGTCGATCGTCATCGCCCACCGCCTGTCGACGATCCGCCAGGCCGGCAGGATCGTCGTGCTCGACGGCGGGCGGATCGTCGAGCAGGGCAGCCACGACGAGCTGCTCGAGGCGCAAGGGGCCTACTGGCGGCTGTACCGGGACTGGATGGAGCAGGCGGCGGCGTAGCTGGGGTGCGGCGCTAGGCAGCGACTGCAGATGCCTCGCCGCCCAGCGCGGCATGGCAGTTGGGACACAGCAGCATCAGGTTCTCCAGGCGGTTGTCGTCACGGACGCCGTTGATGTGGTGAAGGTCGAGAGGAATCGGGGTTCCCAACCATTGGTCGGCGTTGCAGCGCTCGCACCGTGCCGGCTTGACTCCCTCTGCCAGGAGCCTGCGCTTGATGTTGTGCCGCGAGCGGGGACCGACGACCAGCAATGAGTCCAGCGGCATGGCGGCAGTCCTCGCGACGATCTCGCCCCGAAGCCGAGCGGCGTGCCAGCTCTGCAAGGAGAATCCAAATGCTTGTGCGCATTGGCGGACCGAATGACCGGCGTCGTAGTACGCCTGGATCTTGCTCCAGTCGTAACGCCTCGCGCAGCGATCGTCGATCGCGGCACCCAGGCGACGCGCGTGGTAGCTGACGGTCGGGCGACTCAGACCGAGGGTCGCGGCGACCTCGGCTCGGCTGAGGCCTTGTTCAAGCAGGCGCTGGACCTGCGGTCGCGTCTCGATTGACCAGCGAGCGCGAGGTGGCAGCTCGACGTGCCCAATGGCCTCGGGATCTCTCGCGCCCTCTTCCCGCAACCTACGAATGTGGTAGTAGACGGTGTTGCGCGTGACCCCAAGAGCGTGCGCGATCTCGAGCGCGGTCTTGCCTTCTGCGATCAGCTCGGCGACGGTGCTTCGTGTGCCAGACACAAACATATGTTCCCACACGCTCCGGACGTATCTGGCCGCCCATGGTCACGACCGGGAGCGCGCGAGCACGGATATACTGGCTCGTTGGTGCCGGATAGGGTAATTGGCAGCCCGCCTGGTTCTGGTCCAGGTAGTCTAGGTTCGAGTCCTAGTCCGGCAGTCTTGGAATCACAAACGTGATGTGGGTCGTCGGCCCAGTCGAGCCCCGGAACTAGCGACCGACCACCGCCTTCGCACATCGGCTGAGCCTCGGCTGCCCGCCCTGCCCGTTAGCCGCGCAGAGGCGGACCGTCCTGCGCAACCCGGCCTTGACGAGAATCCCCACACGGCTCTTTGGCACGAGCTTGGCCGCTCGGTCGCTGTCCTGATCACGCTGATCGCGCTGTTTGGTAGCGCGCGGTAGCGGCGCCCGGACTTCACGAGCTCGACCGCAGCGGCCAGGTCGTCGCGGCCAGGGACGTTCGACAAGTGGCTGTACGGCAGAAAGTACGCTCACACG
>Ga0136619_10000634_pt1 | contig 13427 bp, 16 predicted proteins | sample AntDrymUQ3532106_2_FD_104807 | JGI IMG/M metagenome (GOLD analysis project Ga0136619, IMG submission 104807) | Polar desert sand microbial communities from Dry Valleys, Antarctica - metaG UQ353 (21.06) | ecosystem: Environmental > Terrestrial > Soil > Desert | place: Antarctica: Dry Valley...
CCGAAGTCGACGCCCCACTTCCACCCGACCGAAGCGAACGCCTCGACGAGTGCCCCGCGGACGACCGCCATCCCCGGCCGGTAGCGGCTGCGGTCGACGAAGGCGCGACCCGCAGGCGGTGAGACCCGCGAGTCCTGGACATACGGGTTCTCGACGGGGTTCACGTCGATCGCCTCGCCGAGGGCGTGCATCGACCAGCGCGACGTGCCACCGACGAAGCGGCAGTTGAAGCCCGACGTGTTGTCGGCGGCCATCGAGGCCTCGTCGCTGCCGCGGTAGGCCGAGACCGGACGAAGGCGGCGGATCGGGAACCGTTCCTGCCAGAGGCGCCGGAAGACGCTCATGATGTCGGCTTCGACGCGGCGGGCGACGATGATCGACCCGATGCGGGAACGTCCGTCGAAGCCCCAATAGGACAGGCGCAGCGTTCGCAGCTGCGACGGCTTGACGGGACAACCGGCGCGGTACGAGTGGCGCAGCTCCGCCCAGCTCGCGGGCTTTGCCTCGCCGGTGAACGCCGGCGGCGGTGAGTTGCTCGCCGGACCGATCGTGACGACCAGAGCTGCGACGAGCACGGCGAGGCGCATCGGGGTCAGCGTACCCTTGGCTGGTGCTCGCCCTCGCAGTTCTCGCCGCCGCTGTCGCCGGCGGCTGCCCGCAGAACCTGGCGAGTAGCCTCGACACGCCGACGAGCGCGAGGCAGCTGGTCACGGTGGAGGCCCGCGTGGCGTCGACGACGCATGCCACCCTGCGCACATGGCGTCGGCCGGGTCGCTGTTGGCTCCCCGTCGCAGGGCCGTACGCAGCACGGGTCGGGCGCAAAGGCGTCTCCGCGAGCCGGGAGGAGGGGGACGGCACGACGCCGACGGGCACCTACGCGATCGGCAGGACGATGTACGGCAACGCACCGAACCCCGGCGTACGGTTTCGGTACCGACGCCTCCGATGCGGCGACTGGTGGGATGAGGATCCCGGCTCACCGACCTACAACTCGTTCCAGCAGGTGCCGTGTGGGAAGAAGCCGCCGTTCGCGGGCTCGAGCGAGGGGATGTGGGAGCAGCCGGGCGCGTACCCCTATCTCGCCGTGGTCGAGTTCAACATGCGACCGGTGGTGCCGGGCAGGGGCTCCGGGATCTTCCTGCACGCGCAGACCGGCGGCCCGACAAACGGCTGCATCAGCCTTCGACGCGATCAGCTGCGCTCCGTGCTCCGGTGGCTGCGGCCGGCCGCCGCGCCCGTGATCGCGATTGGTACGAGTCGGCAGCTGGGCAACGCGCACAATCTCAGCCGGCACTGAGAACGTCCGCGCCTGATGTTTCGCGCGGCGCGCCGTGCTGTGACCCAAGACGGCTAGAGCGTCGCCCAGTCCTCGTCGAAGTGCTCGCGGTCTCCAGGGTCGGCGATCGCATCGCCGGCTTCGCGCGCCAATCGCTTGTAACGCTCCGCGTCCGCGGCGTTCCCGGCGAGCTTGTAGGCACGCGCGAGCGCCTCGTGTGCGAATGCGATGTCCCAGTCCTCAACCCCGCCGCGCTCGCACCACTCGAGGCACTTGCGGGCGTGGTGAACCGCCGGCTCCGGCCGTCCGGCGACGGTGTACACGCGCGCCAGCTGCCACTCGCCCCGCGCCTGATGCTTCGGCTCCTGCGACGCCTGGCTCCAGTGGTAGCGGGAGGCGTACGCGGCGTGGATCATCGCCTCGTCCTCTTCCGCCGTCCGCTCCGGCTTCTCGAGGAACCGCCACGTGTGGTTGAAAAGGTCGATGCCGAGCCGGCGGTGGTCGATGTCCATACACGCTTCTACCATGATCCCTTCCGGGACTCACGTTCGCGAGCTACGTTCCGCACGTGTCCAACGAGGAGTTCGCCCGGCTCCAGACGCGGCTGCGCACTCTGTGGCCTTCGGTAACGCTGCGGTCGATCGGTGATGTCGAGCGGACGGTGGTCGTCGCGCTTCCCGGCCGATCCCGAATACGCGCCCCGGATCGCCGCCGAGGCGCTGAAGGTCGGCCGCCGTCTCGCGCGCGAAGGGGTGATCGGACGTTGCGCGGTCGACTTCGTGGCGGTACGGCAGGAGGGTGAGTGGCAGCCGTACGCGATCGAGATCAACCTCCGCTGCGGAGGGACGACTCATCCGTTCATGGCGATCTCGACGCTGACGGATGGTCTCTACGACCCGCTCGCGGCCGAGTTCCGTACCCGCTTCGGGGACCTCAAGCACTACGTCGCCACCGACCACCTGGACGCGCCCGCCTACGCGGCTCTCACGCCCGACGATCTCCTCGACGTGGTCGCCGAGCGCAGCCTCGGCTGGGACCCTGCGCGGGAGGCGGGCATCGCGCTGCACATGGTGAGCGCCCTCGCCGTTGCGGGCCGGATCGGGCTGACGGCCATCGGCGACACGCCCTCCGAGGCCAAGGCTCTCTGCCGTGAGCTCAAGCAGACGCTCGACGGCCTCGCGGCGAAGGCTGTGGGAACGAGGGCGCACCCCGCCGCCCTCGCCCAGCAACAGTCTGTTACCTAGTCAGACCGGCGGCCCGGAGTACGTCGCGCCCCAGCCGTTCGGCCTCAGACCGGGTGACGCCCGGCCGGTAAAGCTCTACGACGATGACCGTCGTGCGCTCGCCCTGGTAAACGATCGCGGCGGTTGTCCTGGTGTCGGAGAGCCAACCGTTCTTCTCGACGAGCGTAGACCCTGTGAGCCACCGCCGGAGCAAACCCCTGTTGTCGGCGATCGGTTGTGACGACGCGAGCACGCGTAGCCCCGCCTCCGCCTGCCGGCGCGTGACCCCGAGCAGGCGTAACGCCCGCAGGTCCCCGTGCGCTCCGGCGTGGAGACGGTAGAGCGCTCGACCGAGATCGCGGGCGGTGGTGACGCGCGTGTGCGGTCCCGGGGGGCGCCACGCGGTCGTCGCGCGATACGGCCCCGGATAGGTGCTCGACGTCATCCCGAGACGCCGGAGACCCTCGCCGATCGCACCGTAGCCCAGCTCGCCGGCGATCCTGTTCGCCGCAAGGTTCGACGACCAGAAGCCGATCTGTCGCACGTCGTACCACCAGCGGCTTCGCTCGGGCACGGGCGTCGCGCGCAGGGCGGCCGCAATTGCGCCGAGCTTCACCGTCGAGGCCGCAGCGAACCGCAGATCGGCCTGATGCCCCGCGTAGCGGCCGGTGTCGAGCTCGTGCACCCAGATGCCCACGGCGCCGTTCGCACGGCCGGCAGCTGCGGTGAGGCTTCGCACGAGCGCCCGGTCAGGACGGTGTGGGCCGATCCCCGCCCCGTTGCCCGGCCGGGACGCGAGGGAGGCGCCACTCCGGAAACCGGTCGCTCGGTCGAGCGCCTCTGCAAGCGCGACCTGGCTCCGCCCGCGGTCGTGCAGCTCGGCGCGGAGCCTGCGCAGCCCCGGCCGCACGGAGCCGGCCGCACGCACCGCCTCCACGAGGTTTCGGCCCGCGTCGTACCGGGCTTGCACCCCATCGGGCGTGTTCGCATAGCGCAACTGCACGGCCGGGAGGTAGCGCTCCCTCGCAGCGAGCAGCTCTTCGTCGCCGGCGACCGCTGTCGCGGGCACGAGGAGCAGGAGCAGCACGAGCGCCGATCGCCGCATGCACAGGTTGTACCGTGCCGCCGGTGGAGCCGCTCTCGCTGCGCGATCTCAACCGGGCGACGCTTGCGCGCCAGCTGCTCCTCGAGCGCGTGTGCCTGGACGTGCCGACGGCGGTCCACCGGCTCGGCGCGCTCCAGGGCCAGCGCCCGCGCGCGCCCTACGTCGCGCTCGCCGCCCGGCTGGACGGCTTCCAGCGCGAGGACCTGTCCCGCGCCCTGTACGACCGTCAGGTCGTGAGGGCGACGCTGATGCGCGAGACACTCCACCTCGTCGCGGCCGCGGACTATCCGCACGATGCGGTCGCGATGGCGCCCTATTTCAGCACGTTACGGGAGCAGCACCTACCGGACGGTGTCACGATGGAGCGCGTGGTCGAGCTCGCAGCGCACGCCGCTGCAGCGCTGGCAGAGCCGCTCGAAGCAACAGCACTACGACCAATCCTCGCCAAGCTCGAGGCGGAGATCGCGGACGACCGAGTCTGGCGGCGCGTGCGCACCAATGCGGCGATCCTGCATGTTCCGGGCGACGAGCCGCACGCGTTCGGACAGCGGAACCGTTTCGTCGCGGCGGCGGCGTGGCTCGGCGCGTGCGAGGCTGAGCTTGCCGGGGGGCTGACGCGACTCGTGCGTCGCTATCTCGGCGCCTACGGCCCGGCGAGCCGGGCAGACGCCGCCGCCTGGACGGGGTTGGCGGTCGGGACGCTCACCCCCGCGCTCGTCGCGCTCGAGCCGGAGCTGGAACGACTGAAGGACGAGCGCGGGCGCGAGCTCTACGACCTCCGCGGGGCGCCACGGCCGTCGGCGGATACGCCCGCCCCCCTACGGCTGCTCGGTGAGTGGGACAACGTCCTCCTTGCGCACGCCGACCGGACGCGGATGTTCGATGACGAGACCCGTCGGCGCGTGATCCGAAAGAACGGCGACGTAATGCCGACGATCCTCCTCGACGGTGTCGTCGCCGGAACCTGGTGGTGGCGGCGGAGGAAGGACGTCGCGACGCTCGAGGCGATGCCGTTCGTCAAGCTAACGAAGGCTCTTCGCGAAGAGCTCGAGGCAGAAGCTGAGCTCGCCCTGCGGGTGCTCGAGCCGGCGGCGGCACAGGTCGATGTCGAGTTTGCGGACTAGCCTCTAGGCAAACGGATCGACCACGAGCACGCCGTCGTACCGCTGTCCGGCGTTCAGGTCCTCGCTGTAAAGCGTGCCACAGCCGAGTGACGCAGCGCTGTGGACGATCATCGCGTCCCAAAACAAGAGGTCGTGGCGCTCATGCAGCTCGATCGCGGCGATGACGTCGCCGGCGTCCGGTGCGTGCGTCGTCCAGTGGGAGAAGTCCTCGACCGCGGTCGCGGCGGTTCGTGCGTCGAGCGGGTGCGGGATCTTCCGCGTCGCGGTGACGAAAAACTCTTGGAGCACCTGGACGCTCAGGCACCCGGCTTCCGACTTCCAGAGATCCCGCACGATCGCCCGAGCGTGGTCACGCTTCGTGCCCGCCGTGGCGTCGTGCGCGTAGACGAGCACGTTCGTATCGACGAAGGCCCGCTCCTCAGCGCTCATGGAGATCGTCGCGGCGCCAATCCGCTCGACCGCCTGTGCCGAGCCCCCAACCCTGCTCGAGCGCAGCGAGGCTCCGCTTCCGCGCACGCTGGTACCCGGTCTCGCGGTTCAGGATCTCGTCGAGCGTCTCGGTGAGCAGGCGCGAGATGGACGTGCCGCGCTCGGCCGCGAGCACCTTGAGCCGCCGCAGCGTCTGTGAGGGAAGGGAAAGCGTCACATTTCGCTTCACATAAAAGAGTGTAGCACCAAAATACGTGCATTGACGTTACTCTGCGATCAGCAGAGCCGGATCAGACGACCGGTGTCGACGTCGTACAAAAACCCTCCCACCCGCAGGCGTGTGAGGTACGGCCACGATTGCACCCGCTGGACGTCGGCACGGACGGTAGCCTCTTGATCGCTCGCCACCAGGAAGGCGAGGCTCCGCGTGTCGGGCCCGCCCGCTGCGCCGATCGCCTCGTGCACGTGGTCCTCGTCCTCTGCCGCCATTCGGCAGTGCGTGTGCGCGACGACCATCGCGCGTTCGACGCCGAGCAGGTACGACGCGAGTACGAGCGTGCGCAGGACGTCGTCGGTGACGCGGGCGCCGGCATTTCGCAAGATCTTCGCGTCGCCGGGTCGAAGACCGAGCATCGCCAGCGGCTCGATGCGGGAGTCGATGCACGTGAGGACCGCCAGGCCCCTGGCGGCGCGCGCCTCGAGGCCCGCGAGTCGGAACTCGTGGGCGTACGCTTCGTTCGCGGCAAGCACGTCCGCGAACGCCTGATCGCTTCGCACGATGCGATCGTAAGTCACCTCAGCTCACCAGGAGGCCGTAGTGCGGTATCCCTACACGACGGGTTACGAAGCCGCGAGCGAGCCGCCTCGATCTCACAACCCTGTTCAAAGCTGTCCCGCCACCACTCGCCGTACTGGAAGTCCATCGTCGGCGGATACCGCCACGGGCGGATCTCTGCCAAGACCACAATCGTCGCTCGATGGGACGCGGTGGCGCAGCGAGCGGATCGTTTCCCGAGACAGCCAAGAGTCGAGCTACGAGGCGCTGTTTCTCGTTTCTCGTGGTCTCCCTGGCCGACACCGCGAGCACGTCGATGTCGCTCTGCGCTCGCAGCCGTCCGAGGACAGTGGAGCCATGCAGATACGCGCCAATGAGCTCCTGGCCGAGCACGTCACGCAATGCGCTGACGACCTGCGCGATCTGCGCCCGATCGGCCGCTGCTAGAGCAACGTGTGCAGGCAGTTGACGAGCGGTTGCCATCATGCGTCAAGTCTAGGAAACGTCTGTCAGACTCAACGCTTGGCTCCTGAGGCCCCTCTTTCGTGATGGCTGTCGTCGATGCGATTCAGATCGACGAGACTGGATTCCGCGGGCATGTCGTTCGGCCTGGGGATCCGGACTACGACGTGCAGCGCAAGATCTGGAACGGCTCGTTCGACAGGTATCCGGCGGTGATCGTTCGCTGCGCGGGCGTCTCGGACGTGATCGCTGCGGTGAAGCTCGGGCGGGCGAGCGACCTGCCGGTTGCGGTGCGGAGCGGTGGGCATTCGTTTCCGGGCCTGTCGGTCGCAGACGACGCGTTGATGATCGACCTCTCACCGATGAAGGGCGTCCGCGTCGATCCCGAGAAGCGCACGGCGCGCGTGCAAGCCGGAGTCCTGCTTGGTGAGCTGGATCGGGAAACGCAGGCGTTCGGGCTCGCGGTGCCGTCCGGCATCGTCACGCACACGGGCGTGGCGGGGCTGACGCTCGGCGGCGGGATCGGCTGGATCATGCGCAAGCACGGACTGTCGATCGACCAGCTCGTCTCGGTGGATCTGGTGACGGCCGACGGTGAGTTCGTCAAGGCGAGCGCGGACGAGAACGCGGATCTCTTTTGGGGTGTGCGTGGGGGCGGCGGCAACTTCGGGATCGTCACGGAGTTCGAGTTTCGTTGTGTGCCGCTGGGGACGCAGGTGCTGGCGGGGCCGGTGTTCTGGCCGATGCAGCAGTCCGCAGAGGTCTTGCGCTTCTATCGCGACTGGGTGGCGGAGGCACCGGACGAGTTGATGACGATCGTCATCCACCGCAAGGCGCCGCCGCTGCCCTTCGTCCCGGAGGAGCTGCACGGGAAGCCGGTCGTGATGGTCATCTGCTGCTGGGTCGGCGACGTCGAGGAGGGGGAGAAGTTCATCCGTCCGCTAAAGGAGTTCGGCTCGCCGGTGGCGGACCTCTGCCTGCCGAAGCCATATCTGACCCACCAGGCGATGTTCGATCCGAGCTTCGTGCCGGGCCGTTGGTACTACTTCAAGAGTTGCGACGTCGCGGAGCTGAGCGACGAGATCATCGACATCACGGTCGAGCGCTCGCTGCAGATCTCCTCGCCGCTGACGTCGTTCCCGATCTGGCAGATGGGCGGAGCGGTCGGCCGGGTGGGCGAGGACGAGACGGCATTCAACGGCCGCACGGCGGGCTTCACGTACAACATCGGCGCGAGCACGGAGGCAAGCGAGGGCTTTGACGAGGAACGCGAGTGGGTGCGGAGCTTCTGGTCGGCCCTGGAACCGTGGCACGAAGGCGTGTACGTGAACTTCCTGGGTGATGAGGGGGCCGAGCGGGTTCGCCAAGCCTACGGGCCGGAGAAGTACGACCGGCTCCGAGCCTTGAAGCAGAAGTACGATCCGGACAACTTCTTCCGGATCAACCAGAACATCTCGCCGAGCTAAGGCTTCTCCCAAACCGAAACGTGCTTGCGGCTGTCGCTCGTGAACGGCTCCCGGTTCCACCCACCCCAGCGCTCGCGCAGCCTCATCCCGGCAAGCTGGGCCATCAGGTCGAGCTCCGAGGGCCACGCGTACCGGAAGGGAATCGAGCTGCGCTCGACTCTTCCGTCGAGGAGCTCGAAGTGATGGGAGATGAGGCCTTGAGTCGCGACGTCGTACTCGTCGAACCCCCATCTGGTCTCGCTCACATGGAAGGCGTGGATGGTCTCGCCGGGCGGGAGCCGCTGGAGCCCGGGGACGCCAACCTCGACGACGAAGCAGCCGCCGGGCTCGAGCTGCGCCGCAACCTTGCGGAAGCACGCAACCTGCGCCGCCTGCGTCGTCAGGTTCTCGATCGTGTTGAACACCAGATACGCGACGGAGAACGCCCCGTCCACGGTCGTCGTTGCGAAGTCGCCGATCGTCACGCCGATGTCTTCGCCGCCGGGCTTCGCGCGCAGCCTCGCGACCATCGCGCTCGACAGCTCGATCCCGTGCACCGGCACTCCCCGCCGTGCGAGCGGTAGCGCAATCCGGCCCGTCCCGATCCCGAGCTCGAGCGCGCGTCCGCTCCCGGCGAGCTCGACCAGGAGATCGATCACCGGGTCGACGACCGCCGGGTCGAACATCTCAGCGACCTCGCCGGACTCGTCGTATCTCGCGGCGACGCGTTCGTCGAAGTAGCCGTCGCCGTCGTGCACCGCTCGAATCTACCCCTTTGACACTGTGCCTCCGGCGAGCTGCTGGAGGCCCTTTTGCAAGTCCTCTCGATTCATGACCGGAAGCATCTCGATCGTCGCCTTTGCCCCGCGGAAGAGTGGCTCGGAAATCGAAGGGATGTCCGAAGGGTCTTTCAGGTCGGCCGGGGTCTAGTCCTCCCCGTCCCAGTAGTCGAGCATGGGACCGGGCCGGCTGAGGAGGATCCGCTCGCCGGCGACGCTGCGGGCACCGATCTTGCCGCTGTCGAGATACTCGACGATGTCCGGGGCGATGAGCGTGGAAAGCATCAGGACGCGGATCGGGGAGTCGGTGCGGTTGCTGACCTGGTGTGCGCCGTCCTTGCCTCGCCGAAAGCAGACGACATCGCCCTCTTCCAGGTCCTGCTCTCCTTCGGGTGAGCGCAGCGTGGGCGTTCCGCGGACAACGAGGAGCCACTCCTCGTTCGCGTGATGAGTGTGGTAGGGCCACAGCCGATCTCCGGGCTCGAGCTCGTACATGCTTCCACCGATCAGCTCGGCGCCGACGCGCGCGCCGACCCACGCGTCCTTCGAGCGCCAGCCCTCCCGCTCCTCGATCCGGTCCCAGTCATCTCCGTGGAGATTGAAGATCTTCACGGCCAGAGCCTAGCGTCGGTGGGCGCCGACTCGAGCGTCCGCCAACGCGGCGGCTACTCGGGAAGCCAGCCGTCGCGGTACGCGGTCGGCTTGCGGCGAGGGAACGAGGCGTACGCAACGTCGGGATCAGTCGTGTCCTCCTCGACGCTCACACCGTGGCGCCTGGCGACTTCGTCGACGGTGAAGCCGATCCAGTCGGGCCGGGTTGAACGTTCGCGTGCGCCGACTGCGATCACGAGGCACGGGCCGCTTCCTGCCCCGATGATTACGTGTTTCGTGTTCGGCGGGCAATGCACGAAGTCCCACGCGCGCAGTTGGCGCTCCTCGCCTTCGATGACCAGGACTGCTTCGCCAGAGACGACGAGGAAGTTCTCCTGATCGGCCTCCCAGTGGTACACGGCCATTGGTTCGCCCGGTCTGAGCACGAACGGATTGACGCCGAGCTGCTCGAATTGCCGCTCGCCTTCGAAGTCGTCGAGCGCAACGCAGACGGCGCCGCGGCCGTCGGCGTGACGCCACTCGGCGTCGCGCATGTTGAGGACGAACCATCCCCCGCCCTTCGGAACGAGGCCGTGCTCGGTCTTCTCCAGTCTCGACTCGGGAATCATGAACTCAGAGTCTGACCTACCGGCCTCTGTGCTGCGTAACGCCTTAGCGCTCCGGACCACCGAGAGGCCCGCCCGGTGGTCCGGTGACGGCGGCGTTATCTCGACTACGACTTGCAGCTGATCGCCGTCGCGCCCGGCAAGTCCTGGTACGACGTCGTCGGTCGGGTTATCGGCGACTCGAGTCGTGCGCGAGCGAGCACCCCGCGCGACGGCTTCGGGATTCCGGTGTACGCGCGTCGCCCCGAACCGCTGGAGCGCGTTGGTCAGGTTCCCGCTGGCGGGTCGGAGGCGACTGATCATCCCGAACCGAGCGCCAGTCGGGTGCATGAGTCCACCTCCAGTCGTAGAAACAGTCGTCGTCGGCCGCTAGCAATCCCGCCAGGTCCCGCATGCGCCGCTCCGGCCTTTTCCGGTGACGTTTTTAGGATCCGCACGCTGGGCACGGTCGCCCCTTGTCACAGTAAGTTCCGGAACGCCTCCGCCGCGAGAATGGCGCATCTGGCTACGCTTGGAACGTGTGCGTCGCAAGATCGCGAGGCGTTCTCCCGGCGGCCGTCGCGGGGGTCGCTCTCGTGTTGTGCGCCGCGAGCGGCTCGGCGGGATCGGCCACTGCCGACTCATTGGTGCGAGAATGCGACATCGCTCGCTCGAGCGTGCAGTCGGTCACCGGCGCATGGCTGCGTCGGATCGTGGAGGTCGCCGGATACGAGATCGCCTCCTGCACCGCCAACGCTTGGATCGGCGTAACGCCGCTCACGCACTTCACCATCTGGGCAACCGAACCATGGCGGCGCCCGCCCGGAATGATGCCCGCGACAGAGTCGGCGCTGCGCGGCGCCTACACCGACGGGACCCGCGTCGTCTGGGAGGCTCAGGGACTGGCGATCTGGGTCGGGCCCGGACCGGGTACCGGCGACGTCCTGCCTGAAAGACTGCGTTCGGTTGGCTCCAGAGCGCCTCAAAGGGCTTGCCAAGGCGATACGGTCCGATCGCGTTCATGCCGACTCCCGCCGCCTCCCTACGCACCTGCCGCAGCGACGCGAGGCTCGCGCCTGCATGCCCGCTCCGCATTCCACGATTGCTGTTCTCCGGCTGGCACACCTCCCCAAAATCCGCCGCGGCCCGTGAACGGCATCTTCGACATGCAGCGCGGAGGCGAGATTCCCGGCAAGCCTGAGCTCATGCGGCCCCCGGGGAACCTTCACATTGAGGTCGAGGTCGCGGTCGGCGCCGCGAAGCCGCGCGGGATCGGCTTCCGCTGGCCGACATCCGGCGCGGCCAGGCCGCGCGACGGGATGGTGCACGAGGAGCGCTCGCGGCCGGCCCTCTTCGGGCGCGTCAACTGGGGCGGCAGGCTCGGCACCGTCGCGCTCGCACCGGCGTACCCGAACGGCGGCAGCCAGGGAAACCATGTGGTCTTCCGCTGGCGGGACGGCCGATCGACCTACCTCGTCGGCATGCACGCATGGGAGCCGTTCACGGAGGCGTACACAACACTCCGGCGCGTCGTCGCGAGCCTCCCTCGCTGACCGGCGCGCGACCTATTCACGAGCTCGCTAGGCCGGCCCGACCGCATCCAGCCCGAGCCACGAGGCCAGATCCTCCAGCTCGGACCGCACGGCCTTGGTCATGGTGCGGGTGAACCTCACGTCCTGGTGGATCGCGTGCACCCGCAACACGGAGGCCTTTCGGTCGGCGGTGGCGTCCACCTTCCCGACCAGCCGGTCGTCGTGGAGTATCGGCAGGGCGAAGTAGCCCCAGCGGCGATTGGCCTTGGGCTTGTACATCTCGAGGGTGTACTCGAAGTCGAACAGCTCCTGGGCGCGGACCCGGTCGTGGACGAGCCGGTCGAACGGCGACAGCAGCGCCGTCCGCCCTTCGAAGTCCTCCGCGAGCGCGGCGGGGTCGACGCGCCATTCGCCCTTGGTGCCCTCGACCACGGCGGGCTCGCCGGCCTCGCCCACGTGGATGGGTTCCATCGGCATCGCTCTGCCCTTCTGCCGTGCGATGCCGAGCGAGGCGAGCCGCCGCTCGTTCTTCACCCGATCGGCCTCGTCGACCGACGGAATGACGACGTCGGCCGGGTACACCCGCTCGGCCAGGCCCCACAACCGCTCCCGCCCCACGCGCCCGGCGATTGCGACCTCGCCGCGCATCATCAGGCACTCCAGCATCTGGGTGACGTTGCGGTTGTTGGTCCACCCGGTCGAGGCCCACGGCACCACGCACGTGTCTGGGATGTCGCGTGAGCTCAGCGGCCCGGAGTCGCCGAGCAGTTCGAGGATGTCGCGCCGGAACGTGTCGTTGTCGCGGATCCAGGCACGCGTGCTGTCGTAGCTCGGCCAGTTCGCCGCGCCGGCGAGGTACGGGCCCAGGTCGCTCATCGGCCGCACCAGCGCGTTGTGCTCGAACAGCGTGCGGTCCTGCTCCAGGGCCTGCCGAAGGTGTGCGGGCTCATATGCCGAGCCGAGGCGGCTCCAGGCGACAAGGTCCGCGCTGGGCGCGATGGCCGCGGTCGGGTCGATCTGCAGCAGGGTCAGCCGGTGCACGACCGTGAGCAGCTCGGTCGGCCGGGGTGCGTCGAGCAGTTGCGCGCGTACCGCGATGCGCCGGGCCTGCGCCTTGGTGAGCCGGTGCACGGACGGGAGGCTACGTCAGGGTGTCGGATCGTGGGAGCCTCTGCCTGGGCCAGGAGGCACCGTCGCAGAGAAGTACGACTATGTGCTCTACACACTGCGGGATCGGGTGGGGCGCGATGATTCTGGAGCGCCGCGATCGTCTACATCACCGTACCCCCCCGAGCCAGGAAGAGGAGTGAGTCCCATGCGCATCGTGATCAGCGAGTTCATCAGCTTGGACGGCGTCGTGCAGGCGCCAGGCGGACCCGACGAGGACATTGACGGTGGCTTCGCCCACGGCGGCTGGTCGCACCCGTTCTTCGATCCGGAGGTGATGGGCGACGCCTTCGACGACGCGATGGCCAAAGCCGAAGCGCTGCTGTTCGGCCGCCGCACGTGGCAGACGATGGCTGCGGCGTGGCCCGAGCGAGCCGGCGACCCGTTCGCCGACCAGATGAACGCCATCCCCAAGTACGTCGTGTCTGCGACGCTGGGCGACGACGAGCTGACGTGGGACAACACGACGCGCATCCCCGGTGACCAGGCAGGTGCCCGAATCCGGGAGCTGCACGAGACCGACGGCGGCGACCTGTTGGTCATGGGGAGCCCCACGCTCGTGCGCAGCCTCCTGCGCGAGGGCCTGGTCGACGAGCTCCGGCTCATGATCGAGCCGGTGATCCTCGGCGGGGGCAAGACGATCTTCCCCGACGATGGCGCGTTGCGCACGCTCGAGCTGGTCTCCACGGTCACCAGCGGCACGGGCGTGCACGTGTGCACCTACCGCCCGGTCGCCGAGGGGTAGGTTGGGTCGGCGGCGCCGTTCGCGCCGCCCGGATGGTGGTATTGCGGTTCTCGTAGGGGACGATGGGCTCGGCAAGAGGCACGCTCGGCCTCTAGACCCTCACAGTGGACTTCATGTCTTTTCTGACACAGGAGGTACGCGTCCCGTGATTGATGTGCAGCGAGTGGAC
>Ga0136619_10000635_pt1 | contig 13417 bp, 14 predicted proteins | sample AntDrymUQ3532106_2_FD_104807 | JGI IMG/M metagenome (GOLD analysis project Ga0136619, IMG submission 104807) | Polar desert sand microbial communities from Dry Valleys, Antarctica - metaG UQ353 (21.06) | ecosystem: Environmental > Terrestrial > Soil > Desert | place: Antarctica: Dry Valley...
CTCGACCACACCAGCGGACTCGCGGACGTCTTCAACGACACCACGAAGGTCGGGATCGAGACGCATCCCGAGCGTGCCTGGAGCGGCACCGAGATCATGGAGACGCTGCACGAGCCGTGGTATCGCCCGGGCGAGGGCTGGGCCTATGCGAACACGAACTACTACCTGCTCGGCCTGGTGGTCGAGCGGATCACGGGCGCCACGCTGGCCGAGGAGCTCGATCGGCGATTCTTCACGCCGCTCGGCCTCGAGAGCACGAGCGTCCTGACCGGCGACACGTCCACCCGAGACTCGCTCGAGCCGGCCTGGGCGACCATCTTCTGGGCGTCCGGCGCGATGGCGGCTTCGGCCTCCGACCTCGCCCGCTGGGGCGACGCCCTCTACGGCGACGCGCTCCTCAACGAGGCATCGCGTGCCGAGATGATGAAGCTCAACACCGACGACTACGGGCTCGGCGTGCAGCGCATCGAGGTGCCGGGCTCCGCCGGGTACGGTCATACCGGGATGCTCAAGACGTACACCTCGCTACTCCTCCACCTGCCGCAGGAGAACGTGACGCTGGCGCTCCTGGTGAACCGCACCCACGTCGACCTGGCCGGGATGCTCGGCGCGCGGGCGGGCGACGGGCCCTCTCTGCTCGAGTTGGTCGGGGTGCAGAAGCCCGCCGCCGCGCCCGCACCCGCCACGCCTTAGTCCTGATGGCGGGCCTTGCCGCTCAATCGGCGGTTGCCTCAACGTAGCGAGCCACCTTCACACGACGGCCGCACCGCACGCCGATCCCGCGCTGGAATGAGGCCCGGCACGCACGAAGCGCACGCCGACGCGCGGCTCACGCTACCGGGGTCTCACTCCAACGCGGGAATTGCACGCCGGAAGGTCCCCGCGTGAATTCACCTCACTTCACCGAGCGAGGGGCAGGGATGTCAGTCGCCGAACAGGATGTCGCGGATGACCGGCATCGGCGGCGTGCCGTGGCCGATCACCGATTCCAGGAACGGCCGCCACTCGAATTCGCGCCCCGCGGCCCGCGCGCGCCGGCGCGCCTCGTGCTCGAGCGCCGTCATCTCGACGCTGCCGAGGTAGTACTCGCACAGCTGGGTGCTCGACAGGCGTGCCCGCGACCACTTCTCGGTCGCCTCGGAGCGCTCCTGAAAGCCACCCTCGACCATCATCGCCATCGCCTCTTCCTCGGCCATGGTGCCGGTGTGGATGCGGATGTCCATGAGCGTGTTCGTGACGGCGCGGAGGAAGTACTTCCAATGGTTGAGTCGCAGCGCCGGGTCCTCGGCGCCGTAGCCGGCGTCGATCATGGCCTGCGTGGCGTACACCGCCCACCCCTCGGCAAAGACGCCCGATCCGAAGACCGCTCGAGGCAGCGAGTCGGATCGGTTCGACCAGGCCAGCTGGAGGTAGTGGCCGGGGACGGCCTCGTGGATCGTGAGGAGGCGCAGCTGGCGCGCGTTGTACTCGCGCAGGAAGGACTCGACCTGCTCCTCGGTCCAGTCTTCCGGCGGCGGGGTGATGGCGAAGAAGCTGTCCAGGCCGCGGTCGAGCGGCCCAGGCGGGATGAGCATGGCACCGCCGAAGGCGCGCAGGAACGGCGGGGTCCAGATGATCTTGAGCGGGTCGTCGGCCAGGCCGATGAGGTCGCGCTCCCGGATGAACGCCTCGATGCGCTCGTTCTCGGCCCGGCAGAAGTCGAGCAGCTCCTCCGCCTTCGGGTGGTCGACCGCGATGGCGTCGAGAACACGGCGGGTGAGCGCATCGCCGTCGTCGGGCATCGGCTCGTCCCCGATCCAAGCCGGCCACAGCTCGCGCGCAAGGCGCAGCATCTCGGCCCTGACCTCGTCATAGGCCGTCGCGGCCCGTGACTCGAGCTCCGCCGGAGAGATGGTTGCTTTGAGCGCGTGTCGGAACTTGCGCTCGTACAGGTCGCGGCCCAGCCGGAATTCGCCGTCCGCGGTGGGCAACAGCTCGTCGTTGAGCCAGGACGTGAACGACTCGACCGCCGCGATCGCGGGCATCGCGGCGGCGTTCACACGTTCTCGCACGTCGTTGCTCAGCTCGGAGGCCATCTCGACCGCCGTGTTGCACAGGTCGGCGACGCCGGGCATGGTCTTGACCGCCTTCTCGACGTGGAAGCCGCTCACGGCCCGGTCACGGCCCGAGGTGAGATTGGCGCGCGCGGCGTCCAGCGCGTCCGGGATGCCCTCCATGCGGCCGGCGACGCTGGCGAGCCGATCCGCGAGCGGAGCGAACTCGCGGCTCAGCAGGCCGAACAGGCCGGCGCCGAGGAGGTAGCTGTAGGTGATCGGGCTCCAGGAGAGCTCGTCGAGGTCCTCCTCGTCGAAGCGCATGGCGTCGATCTGGGTGAGTAGCACGCGACGGTCGATCTCCTCGTCGCGCGTGGTTGCGTCGGCAGCTTCCAGCCGAGCGCGCGCATCGGCCAGCCAGGCCAGGCGCTCGGCGGAGCCGGCATCGGTCAGATCCGGCCAGCGGTGGTCGTGCTCGTGGTTGCCCGCCTCGGTGGCGTGAATCGGATAGAGGCGGAAGTAATCGGCGAAGAAGGCGTCCTGCGTCTCCGCGAATGTCATTGGCGCATGGTGCCATGCGCGGACCGGCCGCAGGAGGTCCCCCGACGGCCGGGCCGGTCGACGACGATGACTACGGTGCTTCGATCTGAATCGACGCGAAGATCGCCTCGAGCTCAGCCTGCACATCGTCAGTGGCATCCGGCGTGACGATCGAACTGATGACGAGCCGATCGCCGTTGACGTCAAGGATCCACACCCGCTCGACATCGTCCGGACCGGGCGGAGGCTTGGCGTCGGGGCCGCCGTTGATCGGCCAGAGCGCAGCTTCCCCTCCGAAGCACAGGGTCCAGGACGCCTGGGCCGTGAGCTCCGTCTGCTTGCCCGAGAATCCGTCCACCGTCACGTCCGTCGGCGAGGTGGCGTCCAGCCCGGGCACGGTGCCGAATGCCGTCGCGAGGTCGTCGACCGTCGGTCCCACGGCCGGATCGCGCAGCCCCAGGTCGGTCTGACACGGGTCTTCGTACAGGTTGTCGATGTTCCAGAACCCCAGGTTGGCCCCCTCGCCCCAGACGAGGCCCGGGACCCTGACCCGATCCCAGCCCGCGGGTACGGTCACGGTGATCCGGAGCGGGACAACATCGGTGATGACATAGGAACCCGGCGCCACCTCATTTCCAACGGGCTGCTCGGCGAAGACGGCGGGGGTCGGCGTTGGAATCGGCGTCGGGGTCGGAGCCGGAGACGAATCGTCGAGACCCGGACTGCCGATGTTCGGGGCGACCAGGTAGTTGAAGCCCAGCAGCGCAGCAACCGCCACGGCGGCAGTAGCCAGCGCGATGCGCATCGTGTTGCTCATGATCGGGAACCTCCGTGGCGGCCACCCATGCAGGGCGGCGGACTGGCGCGTGGAGCGAATCTCGAGGCGGGCGGCCTCGGTAACCCGGCTGGGTGCCACCGCTGGGCCTGCGTCCAGCCAGGCGTCCAGGAGCTGCTCGACTTGGCGGTCTCTCATGCCGGCCGCTCCTTTGCGGTCGGCCGGGCATCGGCCTCGAGCGCGGCTCGCATTGCGCCGCGGGCGCCATGGAGTCGCGAACGGACCGTGCCGACCGGGATGCCGAGCACCTCGGCCATCTCGTCATGCGACAGATCCAGGTAGTGCTGCAGGACGAGGACGGCGCGCTGCTCAGCCGTTAGCCGTTGGAACCCCCGCTCCAGCTGGTCCCGATCGTGGACCGACGGGTAGGGGTCGTCGTCGGTGGCGCCATCGGTCAGGCTGCCCGGAGGAGCTTCTCGGCGGCGCCGGCGGTGCTCGGCATACGAAGCGTTGACCAATAGGCGATAGGCCCATGCTTCGAACCGATCCGGATCGCGGAGGCCGGGCAGCTGGCGCCAGATAGTGACGAGCGCCTGCTGGGTCGCGTCCTCGGCATTCGGCCCGTTCCGCAGGATGCGGTAGGCGACCGAATAGAGCCGATCGACGACGCGGAAGGCAAGCTGGTCGAAGGCGTCATGATCGCCCTCCTGCGCTCGGATCACCAGCTGACGCTCCACGTTCCTGCCTCAATGCGGTCCCCAAACGGCACCGTCTGTCCTGTATGAGTCGCGGAACATCTTCGTCAATCGATCTTCGCAGGGCAGCTGGCACCAGCGCGACTACCGATCGATACGGATCGAGGCGAGAATGCCCTCCAGCTCAGCGAGGTCTTCGGCGGACGTCTCCGGCATGTGCGACGCGTCGATCACCAACGGCCGACGATCGACATCGACGATGTACACCACGTCGATCTGACCAGGGGCGTGATGGGAGTTGCCTCCGTCGACGACATCCCACTCGCTCCAGCTCCGGAATTCTCCGCTGTCACAGGCGGGCAATTCGAGCTCGGCCGGTATCGAGAGCTCGATGCGGAGGGCGAGCTGCCCACCCAGCGTCACCCCGGACGGTGCGGATGCGTCGCGGCCCACCTGATTCTCCAGGGCCGTCGAACCCAGTGCGGGTACACGAGTGTGGTCGTGGATGTCGAGCAGCGGACTCAGCGCGCTTCCCTGCCAATGACAGGGGTCGTCGTAGACCTGATCCAGCGTCCATGCGCTGAACGCCACCTCGCCCGGCTGATCCATGTGCTTGTACACGAGGCCATCGCGGGTGGCCCAACCGTCAGGAAGCGTGAACGTGATGCGCCGATAGTCCGCGCATCCGCGCACGCACGAACGGACCGGGTCCTGATCGATGTATGGGTTGCGCATGAAATAGGTACCCGGAGCGAGCTCTGCGGCCGCCGGCAGCTCGCCGGGCGTCGCTGTCACCGTCGGGCTCGGCGTCGCCAATGGGAGGGCCGATGCCCGGGGCGCGGTCGGTCCAGGCGGTCCGCCGATGCCGCGACCGAGGAACGATGCTCCCATGGCGGCGGCCAGGATAACGACCGCGGCCACGAGCCCAAATCGGGCGGCCAATGGCAGCGGGAACATGCGCGGGTACCTCATTCCTCTTGCCAGTGGACCGACCTGTTTCGTCGTGGGGAGGTTCGCGCGAATGGCATCGCGGACTGACTCGGGCAGCGGGGTCGCGCCCTCGTACCCGTCGAGGTAGTCCTCGAGCAGGCCGACGAAGTCGGGTTCGCGTGTCATGCCGTGCCTCACGCCGATGCGGGACGCGCATCGGCCTCGTGCATCGCCCGCTCGACGCGCTCGCGCTCCATGACTTACCAGCTTTCCGCTGACCGCCTGGAGCGGCCAATCGGTGAGTATGAGAGGGCGAGCCGACCGAGCGTTCAATCAGGCCGGCCGCCGGATAGCTCCGGCGGCCGACGCTTGCTGGGAGATCCGGAGGATATCTACGGGCAGGTGACTTCAGGATTCCAGTGGGCGAACATCCCTGCCGGGTTATGACTCCAGATCCAGGCATGGAGGGTGTGGAAGCCCACCTGCGGCACCAGGATGTGCATCCCCATGCCGAACGGGGTTGGCGCCACAGCCGGCCCGGAAGGATTGGAGTTAGGACCCGGGACGACGTATTCCACGGCCACGAGCTTGAGCTGCCCGCTCGGGCTCGAGGCGTAGACCAAGCCCTCGGGCTTGAGAACGTCCACCACCAGATCGTCGATCAGTGCCTTGTTGAAGTAGTGGTAGCCCATCGCCCCCGCCCCCATCGGGTGCGCGATGCAGCCGTCGATGATCCGAGCCCCGTCACCGTTGACGTAGCCGAGCTCGTAACCGGCTGCGATCGCGGCTTCAACACGATGGAATTGGGCCGTAGCCCGGCGCACCGCCGCCAGCTCATCCTGTGGGCCCGGCGCCGCCAGCACGTTGCCGCCGTATGCCGCCAGGCCGACGATCGCGATGAGAACCGCGAATTTGAATCGAGTCTGCACTGTCTGCTCCTTTTTGGACCTGAGGGCCTCCTCCCTGGAAGTTGCCCGCCTAATTCACAATCGTTCACGGGTCGCCGACTACGATCCGCCGAGCAGGATCGAGTCGACGACTGGCCACCGCCGCTTACGAGCCCGTTCAGGGTTGCGGCTCAAATTGAACCGAATCGACCACGGCCTGCTGTGCGGCGAGGTCCTCGGCTGACGTGCCCGGATACGAGAAGGCCTCGATGATCACGCGCTCGCCATCGATGTCCACGATGTGGATGGCGTGGGTCTGGCCAGGCTGCCAGCCCCAGACCTGGCCTCCGAGTCCCTCGTCGAAGAGGAGGAACCTGTCGTTGCCCGTTGGGCTCAGGTCGGCGTCCAAGGGGATCGTGAGCTGGACGAGCTGTCCAGCGTAGCCATCCACCGAGATGTCCGTCGGCTCCGTGGCCGTCCACGCGGGGTGGCTCACGATCGCCTGCACGAGGTCGTCGACCGTGGGGCCTACCGGGGGATCCAGGACGCCGTCGCTCGCCGAGAGCGGTTCGTTGAAGAGGTTGAACTGGTCACCGGCGGTATAGAACCGGATTGCCATGCCGTCGGGCGCGTCGTTGCCCTTCGGGCCGATCGCGACCCAGTTGCTGCCGGCCGACCAGCCCTCGCCAGCGGGAAGCGCGACCGTGACGTCAACGGGGAGATTGGTGTCCACCCGATACCGGCCTCCGAGATTCGATTGACCATCGAGGACCGGCACCGGCGTGGGGGTCGGCGTCGGTGTCGGGCCGGGACCTCCGAGGCCAACACCACCCGGCAGCAGGAAACGGATGCCCAGGAACGCCGCGACCACGACGGCCGCGGCCCCCAAGGCCAGCTTTGCGCTGTTGTTCATCTCGGGGAACCTCCGCGCCGGCCACCAGGCTGGGCGCTGTTGGGTCGAAGTAAGTCGGGCACGGATGGCATCGCGGACCTCGTTAGGCAGCGGCGTACTGCCCTCGAACTCGTCGAGGTAGCCCTCGAGCAGGCCGATGAAGTCGTCGTTGCGCGTCATGCCGTGCCTCGCGAGGTTTGTGGCTGTGCATCGGCCTCGAGAGCCGAGCGCAGCTGCTGAAGGGCGTAATGCAGCCGAGATCGCGCCGTGCCGGCGGGCGTCCCCATCCGTTCGGCGGCCTCGGTCGGGCTCAGGCCCAGGTAGTGGACCAGCACGACAACCGTGCGATGTTCGACGCTCAGGCGGCGAAAGCCGCGGTCTAGCTGGTCCTGGATGGCGATGCGAGAGCTCGAGTCCGGAGCGCTTCCGCCGTCGTGAGGCAGCAGCCGGAGGTTGCCGCTATGACGTCGTTCGCGGCGAGCTTCGGTGTAGCAGGCGTTCACGAGGAGCCGATACGTCCAGGCCTCGAACCTATCGGGATCCCTCAGCTGCGGCAGGCTCCGCCAGGCATCGAGCAATGCCTGTTGTGTGGCGTCCTGGGCGAGTGTCGTGTCGCGCAGGATCCTGCGCGCCACGGAGTGCAGGGAGTCGCCGATGCGTTCGACAAGCGTGTCGAATGCCTCTTCATCGCCGTGCATCGCCCGCTCGACGAGCTCGCGCTCCACGCCTCACCCGTTCTATGCGCTGACCGCGTCCGCGGCCAATCGGTGAGTATGAGAGGGCGTATTGCCCGAGCGTTCAATCAGCCCGATCTGCCCAACATGGAGCCGGCGTCGGATGACCGACGCCGGCAGACCGGGACGTGCCAAACCGAGGTTTACGGCTCGATGCTGACGGACGAGAGGATCGCTTCGAGTTCCGCGAGGTTCGCCTCGGAGGAGCCGGGCATGTGCCAGGTGTTGACCACGATCCGGGCGCCCTCGACGTCGAGGATGTACACCACGTTGACCTGACCGCTGCGGAACAGAACGTTGGACGGATCGACGGAATCGAGGTCTGGATTCCGGGAGTGGAGCTCACCCTCTTGCAGCCAGTCCCGGTAGTACCCGTTGTCGCACGTGGCGATGTCAAGGTCGGCGGGTACCGACAACTCGATCCTCGTTGCCGGATAGCCGCCAACCGCCACGTCGGTCGGCGGTGATGCGTTGCGCCCGACCTGGTCCAACAGTGCTGTCGCGAGATCCTCGACGGTCGGCCCGACCGGTGGATCGAGCAACGACTCTCGCCACTGACACGGATCGGCGTATGTGTTCGTGACGATCCACACGCCCAGGGCGACCTCGCCTGATCCACCGTGGTCCTTGCGGATGATGTCATTCCGATTCGTCCACCCGTCCGGAACGGTGAAGGCGAATCGCACTGGGGACGCTGTTCCCACGTCCCAGAAGTAGGTGCCGGGCGCCAGAGCCGTCGGTTGCGGAAAAGCGACCGGCGTCGCGGACGGAGTCGGTGTTTCCGCGGGGCCTCCAACGTTCTGGCTACCGGGTACCAGGAACCTTATGCCCAGGAGTGCCGCAACCACGACGGCCGCGGCCGCCAGGGCCAGCTTCACGGTGGTGTTCATCTCGGGGAACCTCCGCACCGGCCACCAGGTGACTCGGCGCTGTGGGGTCGTGTCGAGCTGGTCGAGCACGGCATCGAGGACGCGGTCCGCGGATTCGTGTTCGTCCGTTCTCAGCCATGACCGGACGATGCGCGTGGTGTCGCGATCGGTGCTCATCGGGCAACCTCCTGCGTCGTGGACCGCGCGTCGGCGTCGAGCGCCGCGCGCAGGCCGCGCATCGCGTAATGAAGTCGTGATTGGGCCGTCCCGACCGGGATGCCGAGCGTCTCGGCGACCCGGTCGAGCGGCATGTCGAGGTAGTGGTGCATCACCACCACCGCGCGATGGTCGATGGTCAGGCGGCGGAAGCCGCGCTCGAGCTGGTCGCGGTCGGCGACCGAGCTCATACCGTCTCCCCTTGTCGGCTCGTCAGCTGGCAGGAGGTGGAGATTGGGCGCCCAGCGCCGCTCCTTCCGGCCCTCGGCATAGCAGGCGCGCACGAGGAGCCGATACGACCAGGCGTCAAAGCGCGCCGTGTCGCGGAGCTGCGGGAGGTCCTGCCAGATGCCCAGCAGCGCCTGCTGCGTCGCATCCTCGGCGAGGTCGATGTCGCGCAGGATCCTGCGCGCCACGGCAAGGAACCGATCGGCGATCTCGGTGGCAAGGACGGCGTACGCCTCCCTGTCACCATGCTGGGCTCGGACCACGAGATCGGTATCCATGCCTCTTCCGCACTGTGGCACCGGTTCATACCGATGCACGTACACGGTATGGGTCCCAAAGGCCGATGGGAACTTCAATCTTCGTCCGCCACGGCGAGGTGCCTCTGGCAACGGTGCGATGATGGGCGGGATGGAGACCTGGCAGGCGATCAACTCAATACGTGTGATCCGGGAGTTCGCGGACCGACCGCTTGCGGCAGAGCACGTGGAACGCATCCTCAACGCCGGCAGGCGCGCGGGGAGCTCGAAGAACGAGTAGCGTTGGGCATTCATCGTGATCCGTGATCGCGAGCACCTGGAGGAACTCGCCGAGGTCGGCCGTTACGCGGGACACCTCGCCGGGGCGGCCGTTGCGGTGGCACTCATTTCCCCCGAGCCGTCCACGACATCCCATACCTGGGACATGGGTCGTGCCGCGCAGAACATGGTCTTGGCCGCATGGGAGCTCGGCGTCGGGAGTGTGCCGGCGACGGTGTACGACCACGAACTGGCGCATCGGCTGTTGGGCCTTCAGTCAGACCGGCGCTGCGACTACCTCCTGTCGTTCGGATATCCGGCCGATCCGTCCCAGCTGAGCGCTCCGAACCGGTCAGGTGGGCGCCTCGCCCTGGCGGACCTGATCCACGAGGAGCGCTGGTAGCCCGCTCCGCTAGTCGGCGGTGGGCGCGTCGTGGATCTGGCGCGCGGCGCGGATGCCCGACTCGAGGGCACCCTGGATCCAGGCGTGGTAGAGCGAGCAGTGCTCACCGGCGAAATAGATCCGGCCTTCCGGCGACACGATGTCGGCCTGGAGCTGGGTCTGCTGCTCGGGGGCGAACATCGCGAAGGCGCCGCGCGCCCATCGGTCGCCGTACCAGGCGTATGAAGCGCCGACCTCGTAGACCTCGCGGATCCGGGGGTGGATGCGCGCAACGTCGTCGAGCGCCTCCTCCTGCCGCGTCTCGTCGTCCATGGCGCCCCACTGGAGCGCGTCCTGCCCCCAGGTGTAGGAGGCGAGCAGCACCCCGCGTGAAGTGCTCGGGTCGGGAGTCGGATAGTTCATGCGGCGGATCGGCAGGTCGGTCACCGATGCGCCCCCGTTGATGCCGTCCTCCGTCTCCCAGATGCGCTCGCGGACCTGGAACAGGATCTTGGTTGAGGCGTGGTAATTCAGCTGGCGGATCGCGCGCTGCTTGCCGTGGGAGAGCGGCGTCATCATCTCCACGCTTCGGAGCACCGAGAACGGGAGCGTGCAGACGGCATAGTCAGCGGTGGTGCTGAAGCGGCCGGCCTCGGACTTGTAGTGCACCGTGACCGAGGTGGCGTCCTGGTCGATGGCAAAGACCTCGGCGCCAAGGCGGACCTCCTCCGACAGCTCCCGGAAGAACGCGTTCGGTAGCTGGTCCATGCCACCGGCGATCTCCTGCATGTCCACGTAGGCACCGCCGATGTCCTCGCGCAGGACCTCCACGAGTGCGTTGTGCATGTCCGACTCGAGGAAGTTCATGACGGCGAAGTACTCGATCGCCCCGGTCGACCAGCCACGGAAGCGGAGGAACTCGTAGAGCGAATACTGGTCGTAATCGCGAACGATCTTCTCCCAGGCGATGTCGCCCTCTCGGTCGACCATCTCTCGGAACTCGCCGATGGCCTCCTCCCACAGGTCGTCAGCCGTCCGGCCGCGCTCTTCCTCGGCCAGGTCGAAGTGGAGATGCGAGGAGTCGGCGTTTGCCTCCTCCACCGTCATCCTCTTCCCGCCCACGTGCACCAGTCCCCTGGGATTGCCCATCAGGAACGGGCGGAGCGGCAGCTCGAACTCATCGCAATAGGCGAGGGTCAGGCCGTGCGCGCGGGGGATGCGCATCGCCCCGGCCTCCGCGTACAGCCCCGGCGCGAAGCTGCGCAGCGTGTACACCCTGCCTCCGACGCGATTCTGGGCCTCGAGCACCACCACGTCGTGGCCCCCGCGCTTCAACTCGTACGCCGCAGCCAGGCCGGCGAGCCCGGCGCCGATGACCACGACACGCTTCGGCGGCTGGTTGTTGGGCTGGAGGCCGTGCTCCGGCACCGCTCGCACGGCGGCGGGCACCGGCGGGGTCTTGTCGGGCGGTGGCTGCGGCGAGCGGTCAGGAAGATCCTGTGGCAGATCTGATGTCATGCGCGCTCATCTTACGGCCGCCCCGTACGCCGACGGCGCATAGGCGCATCCACTTGCGACGCCAATTGGTCACGAACCCTGGATGCAGGTCGGCCGCGCGACCGTATCGGCGTCCGATCTTTGACAGCCACGCTGTCGCCGCGCACAGTGGTGACGAGGCCCGACGGGCGGGCACAATGCTCGAATCTCGAGCGGGGGCCGAGCCGATGATCCGTCTGAGAGCGGTCGTCGCGATGCTGCTCATAAGTGGCGGCTGCGCGACGCCAGGCGGGTCAGATCCGACGCCGACGCTGACCATCGAGGGCGCCGGCGGAGGCGGAGCCGGCGGCAGCGCAGGTGCCACGTCGTGGACCGATGCGTCCGACTCGGCGCGGCCGAGCCCCACCAGCACCTGTCGTCCCCCGACCGGCGGCGCCGACGGATCGCATCTCGAGCTGAGCTACACCTACACAGTCGCGCTCGAGGTAATTGCTCGTCGCAGGCTCGGCGAAATGCGGGCAGGTCGTGGAGCATGATGCCGCGGTGATGGAGCCACGCGATCCCAAGCTACTCCGCCAGACTTTCGACTCGGCCGCCGAACGATACGAGCGCGCGCGCCGGCCCTACCCCCCGCAAGTGTTCGAAGACCTCGCGGAACTGGCTGAGCTCGAGGTTGGCAGCCACGTGCTCGAGATCGGCTGCGGCACCGGCCAGGCGACCGCGCCCCTCGCCGACCGTGGGTACGACATCATCGCCGTGGAGCTGGGGGCCGAGCTCGCCGCGGTTGCTGACCGCAAGCTCGCGGCGCACCCGAACGTCGAAATCGTGGTCGCAACCTTCGAAGACTGGCCTCTGCCGAGCGAGCCGTTCGATGCCGTCGTCTCCGCGACGGCGTTCCACTGGATCGATCCCGAGATCCGGGTGACGAAGGCTGCGCAGGCCTTGCGTCCGGGCGGAAGCCTGGCGGTCATCGAGACCCGTCGCATCCCGCTGGGGGACGAGCAGCTCCTCGCCGATCTGTGGCGCTGTCATGAACGCTTCGATCCAACGGCACGACCCGCTCGGAAGCCGGAGCCTGACGAGCCACCAGAGAGCAACGCGGAGATCAATCGGTCCGGCCTCTTCGACCGCATCGAGTCCCGGCGGTACGAGTGGGATCACGAATACTCGACAGCCGATTACCTCGAGCTCCTCCTGACGTTCTCGAACGTCCTCGCAATGGAGCCGGCCCAGCGATCAGAACTGCTCGAGTGCATCGGCGAGCTCATCGATCGCCAGCTGGACGGACGTATCCGCGAGCACACCGTCAACCACCTGCTGGTCGCGCGTGCGTCGGGTCAGCCGCGAGCAGGCGCTAGCCTGTGAGCGTGAGCGAGAACATCTGCTACACCGATGCCTACGCGCGCCAGACCGATGCGACCGTAGTCGAGGTCGAGGCCGATGCGAACGCGGTCCTGCTGGACCGCACCGTTTTCTACCCCGGCGGTGGCGGACAGCCGGCCGATACCGGCCTCCTGATCGGCGACTCCGGCGGCTCGTGGCGCGTCACCGGCGCGAAGAAGCGCGGCGACGACATCTGGCACACCATCGAGGCAGGTTCCGAGTTGCCCGCGGTCGACACGCAGGTGAGCGCCGAGCTCGACTGGGATCGGCGCCATGCGCTGATGCGCACCCACTCGGCCCTCCACGTGCTGTGCGGTGTCGTCTGGCGCGACCACGCGGCATCGGTCACCGGAGGCAATATGGAGCCGCTCTCGGGACGGATGGACTTCGAGTTCGAGACGATGTCCGGGGAGCTGGTCGGCGAGATCGAGAAGCGTGTCAACGAGGAGATCGATGCCGACCGCGAGATCCGGGTCGCAATCCTTCCGCGGGAGGACGCATTCGCGATTCCCGACCTGGTCCGGACGAAGATCAACCTGCTGCCCGAGGGCATCAGCGAGGTGCGCACCATCGAGATCGTGGGCCTCGACCTCCAGGCCGATGGAGGCACCCACGTGGGCCACACCGGCGAGATCGGCCGTGTGAAGGTGACCGGCTACGAGTCGAAGGGCCGGATCAACAAGCGCATTCGGATCGAAGTGCTCGATGGGTGAGCGTCTCAGCCCAGCATTCCTCTCATCGGCGCCTCGATCCTGCTCCCTGCATGGGTGACCTGACGCCGAGTGGCTCCGCGATGCATAGCGACCCGGGCGCTCGTGGCCCAGCTTGGCGCCGAGATCGC
>Ga0136619_10000636_pt1 | contig 13406 bp, 9 predicted proteins | sample AntDrymUQ3532106_2_FD_104807 | JGI IMG/M metagenome (GOLD analysis project Ga0136619, IMG submission 104807) | Polar desert sand microbial communities from Dry Valleys, Antarctica - metaG UQ353 (21.06) | ecosystem: Environmental > Terrestrial > Soil > Desert | place: Antarctica: Dry Valley...
CGCCCCATTTTGCTGTACCAACTAAACCCCTCGGAATCCGGCCGCTCGCAACCCGCTAAAACAGCGGGCTTTCGTCTTCCCAAGAGCGTACCAAATAAAGTAGAGCAGCCTGTTGAAAAACGGACCTGCAGGAGCGCGGTTCCCGCGCCACCGCTAGCATGGCCTCCCGACCTTCCCAGTGGTCCAGTAGGAGGCAGCATCGCCGTGATGGGCACCAAGCAGCGCATCTTCTCCCCGTTACCCCCCGACCTCTCGCTCGAAGAGCTGGTCCCCAACGACAGCTTCTACCGCCGCCTCGAGGCGAGGCTCGATCTCTCGTTCGTCCGGGAGCTTGTGAGCCCGCTGTACGCGAGGGGCGGCAGACCCTCGGTGGACCCGGTGGTCTTCTTCAAGCTCCAGCTCGTCATGTTCTTCGAGGGCATACGGAGCGAGCGACAACTCATGAGGGTGGTCGCGGATCGTCTCTCGCTGCGGTGGTACCTGGGATATGACCTCTTCGAGCCGCTGCCCGACCACTCCAGCCTCACCCGCATCCGCGAGCGCTTCGGCGTGGCGGTCTTCCGCCGCTTCTTCGAGCGAACCGTGGAGGAGTGCGCCGAGGCGGGGCTTGTGTGGGGAAAGGAGCTGTTCTTCGACGCCACCAAGGTCGGGGCCAACGCCGCCGTGGACTCGCTCGTCCCGAGGTGGGCCGTCGAGGCCCACCTCGAGGACCTGTTCGACGGCGAGGGCTCGGACGCGGGTGAGCCGGAAGGAACGACGCACCTCGCCGAAACCCTGCCCTCGGCCGACGACGAAAAACTCACGGCCGCCAACGCCACCGAGAGCGACTGGGTCTCCAGGGGCGGCAAGCAGGACAGAAGCGTCCGCAGCGGCAGCTACCAACGGATCTCGGATACGAGGGCCAGCAAGACGGACCCCGACGCAACCCCGATGCGCTACGGTGGGGAGAAACTGAGGTTGGGCTACCACGTCCACTACGTCGTGGACGGCGGCAGGAGCCGTGTCGTGCTGAACGCCTTGGTCACCTCTTCCGAGGTCATGGAGCAGCAACCGATGCTCGACCTCTTGTGGAGGACGGCCTTTCGCTTGGGTCTCTGGCCCCGCCGGGTCACCGGGGACGCCGCCTACGGCACCCGGGCCAACATCGCGGCCGTGGAGCGCGCCGGGATACGCGCCTACGTGAACCTCAAGGAGCGCGGGAACCCGGACAAGCGCTTCTTCCCTCCGAGCCTGTTCGCATACAACGAGGAGCGCGACCTCTTCCGATGCCCGGCGGGACGGGAGCTGACGCCCTGGAACAGCGGGGACTCCCGAGAAGGCACCCGCTACAAGGCGAAAACGAAGGTCTGCGCGGCCTGCTTGCTCAAGCCACGATGCACGCCCAACAAGCGTGGGCGGACGGTGTTCCGGCACTTCGACGAGGGGTACGTGGACAGGGTCAGGGCCTACCGCGAGACCGAGCCGTACCAAAAGGCGCTGCGCAAACGCAAGGTGTGGGTGGAGCCTCTGTTCGCGGAGGCCAAGGACTGGCACGGGATGAGGAGGTTCAGGCTCAGGACGCTCGAGAAGGTGAACATGGAAGCGTTGCTGATCGCCTCGGGCCAGAACGTCAAGCGGCTGCTCGACTTCGGAGGCCGCGGGCCGAAAAGGCCGGCTCAGGCGGCGGCCCTGCGCCGGCCCGCCGCTGCTATCCACGAGATCAGTCGTACCCAGGAGCACCGCTGGAGCCGCTCTTGGCGGCCAACGAGGGCATTTTTCAACAAGCTGGAGTACCTTATACGGTACGGGCACCCGCCGAACCAACGGATCGGGGTCCACGCTCCGATGAGGACGAGCCTTCCTCTGTGTGGTTGTGGTAGAAGCCGGCCGGAGACCGCCGGAGGCGTTTGTGGCCGGCTTACCGGATCGTGACCTCGCTTGCTCCACCCGAGACCTCGATCTCGTAGCGGTCTGATGCCCCGTCGTAACCGGGGCTCTGGAGCCGCACCTTCCCGCCCACGGCATCCAAATTCTGCTCGTCGAAGGTTAGCTTGCTGGCGCCGCCCTTCATGCTCACCCGCGCCTCGACCCCGGCGGGACGGCGTATGCCCACCTTGCTCGCACCCCCCGACAGACGTATCGGGACCACCCCCGACGGTTCCGGAAGCGTCAAGTCCAGGTCGCTGATCCCCCCCTTTAGGACGAAGGAGGACAGCACCACCCCCCCAGGTCCGCCTCGATCTCGGACGCCCCGCCGCGCATCTCGACCTCCCAGGGCACCGCTGCGTTGAGCGTCACCTCCCCAGAATGCCCGCGCCACTTGAGGGCTCTAAAGCCCCAAGAATAGCGTACGGTCACCGTCCCGTCTTCCGCCTCGACCTTCGGCGCGGGCCCCTCGAAGCTGGCCCGGTAGAGGTCGGCCATCCCGGCGGCCCGTAGGTTGAGCCGGAGGGTCCCGTTAGCGAATACCAACCGCCCGCTCTTCAACCGGCCCAGGGGAGCCGAGAGCTCGCCCCCTCCGTCTCCGCCTGATTCGGCCCGGATACTGGCGATCTCCTCCCTTGTGGCGGCGTCGACCTCGGTCTGCTTGACCCACTTCCTCAGGGACTCGGCCGACACCCCGAGCTCGCGGGCGGCCTCCGAGATGGGCCTCCCCGAAGAGCGGACCATCCGGACGGCCTCCCGACGAAACTCCGGTGGGTACGGCGGTCTGGTTCTCGGCACCTCTTCTCCTCTCCGTAGACGTTTGTCACCAAGTCTCTACCTGTCCACGGAGGTGAAGCAATCCCAGTTTTCGTGCTGGAGCACGTCCGGGAGGGCTGGTAGCTCGGGCGGTTCCTTTTACCGCTTTGCTTGCAGCAACCTGCGTTGCATACGATTTGTGAACATGCCATACTGCCTCCCATAAAGGGGTGAACCGCGACGCTCATTTGGTGGCGCCGGGATTAGTTTTGAGGGAGGATACGGCCATGGACGACTACACGTACCATCTGCTGGAGGAGCGGCGGGCCGGTCGCATGAGCCGGCGAGAGTTCCTGCGGCGCGCCACCGTCGCCGGGGTGTCGCTGACGGCGGCGTACTCGCTTCTGGCCGCCTGCGGGTCCAGCCAGGAGCAGGGCGGCCAGGAGCAGGGAGCGTCCGGCCCCATAAAGCGGGGCGGGACCGCCCGGTTGGGCCTCGTCGTGCCGGCCTCGGACCCCGAGCCGGTCACGATGTTCAGCAGCGGCGCCATCTTTACCGTGATGACCGCGGCCGAGGGGCTGTGCTTCCCGAGACCGGACTACACCCTGGAGCCCAAGCTCGCGACAGAGTGGAAATCGGGCAACGGGGCCAAGGAGTGGACCTTCACCCTGCGCCAGGGCGTCAAGTTCCACGATGGCTCGACCATGACCGCCGACGACGTGGTGGCGACCTTCGACCGCCTCACCAACCCCGACAACGAGTCCGCGGCCCTGTCGGCCTTCGGGGGCATCCTCTCCTACCAGCAGACGGAGAAGATCGACGACATGACGGTGCGCTTCAACCTGGATCGTCCGTACGTCGACTTCCCTTACCTGCTGTCGCTGTTCAACTACAACGCCCTCGTGCTACCCAGGGACTATGAGGTCGGGACGTTCAGCAAGGGCAACGTGGGTACGGGGCCGTACATCCTCAAGGAGTACCGCCCGGAGCAGGGCGCGACCTTCGTCAAGAACCCGAACTACTGGGCCAGGGGCAAGCCCTACATGGACGGCGTGGAGGCCAGCTACTACGACGACAACTCCCCCCTCGTGCTGGCCATGCAGGGCGGCGAGATCGACGCCGTGCCGCAGATACCGTTCCAGGGCTCCCAGGCGCTGTTCCAGGACCCCAACATAAGCGCCCTCGAGAATCCGTCGAGCGAGTACCGGGGCCTGCACATGCGGGTGGACAGGGAACCCTTCACCGACAAACGGGTCCGCCAGGCGCTCGCGCTGTGCCTGGATCGCCCCGCGCTCGTCGCCGGGCTGTTCGACGGCCGCGCCGTGGTGGGCAACGACCACCCGTTCGCGCCCGTGTACCCGAACTCGCCCACCGGCTCAGCTGTGCCCCAGCGAGAGAGAGACATCGCCCGGGCCAAGAGGCTGCTCTCCGACGCCGGGCACCCGAACGGCATAAAGGTGGAGCTGACCACCGAGCGCTTCCTGGAGATGCCGCAGTACGCGGTGACGCTCAAGGAACAGTGCAAGGCGGCCGGCATCGAGGTGAACCTCAACATTCTGCCCCAGGCGGAGTACTACGGCTCCGGCGACAACCAGCCGTGGCTGGAGGTGCCGCTGGGCGTCGTGGACTGGGCCTCCCGCGGGAGCGCCAGCCAGACCATAGCGCCGGCGTACCTGTGCGACGGCATCTGGAACGCCGCGCAGTGGTGCAACGAAGAGTACGACGGCCTGGTGCGCGACTTCGACGGCGAGCTCGACGAAGGGCGCCGCAAGGACCTGGCCGCGCAGGCCGCCCGGCTACAGCAGGACGAGACCCCCGGCATCATCGCCTATTGGACCAAGGAGTTGCGCGTCGTCAAGAACAACATCGGGGGCCTCGCCAAAGGCCCGAACATAGTGCTCGACATGTCCCCGGTGTGGACCTCGGGTTGACCCCCCGGGCCGTCCGCAACCGCCGCGGGGGTGCCGTGGGCCGGTTCCTGCTGAGGAGGCTGTGGCTCAGCGCCATTACCTTGCTCCTCGTCTCGATCGTGCTGTTCGCTGTGGCCGAGGTGCTGCCCGGCGATGTGGGACGCACGATCTTGGGACCTTTCGCCACCAAGGCACAGGTCGTCCAGCTCAACCGCGAGCTCGGGCTGGATCGCCCGCTTCCAGTCCGCTACGTGGACTGGCTAGGCGGCTTCGTTTCGGGCGACTGGGGGCAATCGCCCCTCCTGAACACGCCGGTCAGGCCGCTGGTGGTCGAAAGGATGATCAACTCCCTCATGCTCGCCGCTTTCGTCCTGGCGTTGGTCGTGCCAGTATCTATAGGTCTGGGCGTGCTCGCCGCCCTGCACCGTGACGGTCCGATCGACCGGGCGATCTCGGTTACCGGGCTGTCGCTCATCGCCTTGCCCGAGTTCGTCGTCGGAGTGATCGTTCTCGTCATCTTCTCCGTGCAGTTGGGCTGGTTCCCCGTGTCTTCGCAGGTGCCGTCGGCCAACCCAGTCGACGTGTTCCGCCAGTTCCTCCTGCCTTCCATCCCGCTGATGCTCGTCCTCTTCGGCTACATCGCCCGCATGGCCCGGGCGGGGACGGTTGAGGCGCTCGACTCCAACTACGTCCGTACGGCGATCCTGAAGGGCCTCCCCCGCCGGACGCTGATCTGGCGACACGTCTTGCGCAACGCCCTCCTGCCGACGATCAGCGTCGTCAGCGTGCAGGTCGGTTACCTCTTCGGGGGGCTCGTGGTCATCGAGAGCCTTTTCAACTACCCCGGTATCGGCAAGCTGCTGCTCGACTCCGCAGTGGGGCACGACCTGCCCGTTCTGGAGGCGACGGTCCTGGTCGTCGCCGTCCTCTACATGCTCTCCAACCTCCTGGCGGACTCGCTATACGCCGTATTGAATCCGCGCATCCGGGTGTCCCGCTGATGACCGAAGGACGCAATGCTCCCGCTAGCGTCGTTGTAGCCGAACCGGCGCCGGCGGAGCCGCCCGACCGTCGGGAGGGTTTCAGGGACCTCGCCGTCGCTGCAGCCTCGTCGAAAACCTTCCTGACGGGCGCGGCTATCCTGCTGTTCTGGGTCCTGATGGCCCTGTTCTGGGGGACGGTCGCACCCTACGATCCGCAGGCGGTCGACCCCACGGCGAGCCTTGCCCCACCTTCGGCCGAACACTGGTTCGGCACCGACAACCTCGGCCGCGACGTGCTCTCTCGCGTCCTGGCGGGGGCGAGCTCCGTGTTGACGGTCGCCCCGCTCGGCACGGCCCTCGGGATGCTGGGCGGCATCGCGGTGGGGCTCGTCACGGGATACTACCGGGGCCGCGTCGACGACGTCGTTATGCGGGTCGTCGACGCGCTGCTCGCCTTCCCGCTCATCATTATCGCCGTGCTCGTGCTCTCCGTCCTCGGGTCGTCGAAGGTCAACGTGATCCTCGTGATCGGGGTCGTCTTCACACCCATCGTCGCCCGGACCGTGCGTTCGGCTGTGCTCTCCGAGCGGGAGCGCGAATACGTGGCCGCGGCCCGCCTGCGCGGCGAGTCGGGGGCCTACATCATGGTGTCGGAGATCCTGCCCAACATCCTGTCGCCTATCGCCGTCGAGGCGACTATCAGGCTCGGGTACGCGATCTTTACGTCCGCCACGCTGTCTTTCCTTTCGCTCGGCATCCAGGAGCCGTCACCGGATTGGGGCCTCACCATCTCGCTCGGGCGCGTATACCTGCAGGTGGCGCCGTGGATGGTGCTCTTCCCGGCGCTCGCGCTGGCTACGCTCGTGGTAGCGGTCAACCTCGTGGCCGACGGGCTCCTGCAGGCGGTCGAGGAGTGAGCGCCGTGGACGTCCACTCGGCCCTCAGCATTGAGGGGCTTACGATCAGCTACCTCCGTCGCAGGCGTCCGCTGCGTGTGATCGAGGACCTGACGCTCTCGATCCGGCCGGGCGAAGCCTACGGCCTGGTCGGCGAATCGGGCTGCGGCAAGTCGACGGTGGCGATGGCACTGATGCGTTACCTCCCATCCAACGCCGTCGTGGACTCCGGTCGAATAATGTTCACGGGCGAGGACCTGCTGCGAGTCGACGAGGCCACTCTGCGCCGCTGGCGCGGCAGCCGGATGGCGATGGTCTATCAGGACCCCGCCAGCGCCCTGAACCCCTCTATGAGGGTGGGGGTGCAGATCGCCGAAGTGTACCGTCAGCACCGCGGGATGTACAAGACGGCGGCCTTCGAAGCGGCGGGAGCCATGCTCGAAAAGGTAAGGATTACCGACCCCGGCAAGGTACTGAGGCGCTACCCGCACGAGCTCTCCGGCGGACAGCAGCAGCGGATCATGATCGCCATGGCACTGTCCACGGACCCGGAGTTGCTCGTCCTGGACGAGCCGACCACAGGCCTGGACGCGACCGTCGAGGCCGAGGTGCTGGATCTGGTAGAGCAACTGCGCAGCGACTTCGACACTTCCATCCTGTTCATCAGCCACAACCTCGGCGTCGTGGGCCGCGTGTGCGAGCGCGTGGGCGTGCTCTACGCCGGGCGCCTCATCGAGGAGGGTCCGTCAGAAGAGCTCCTCCGCCAGCCGCGCCACCCCTACACGCTGGGGCTCCTCCGCTGCGTGCCCCGGCGGGGCATGCGTAAGGACGCGCTGCGCCTGGAACCGATACCCGGCTCGTTACCCCCGCTGGGCGCCGACCTGCCCGGTTGCGTGTACGCCTCTCGCTGCCCCATCGCCCTGGAACGCTGCCACGTCGAGCCGCCGCCACCTTACGACACGGGGAACGGGCGGATCAGTCGATGCCACTACCACGACGAGGTGCCCGCGATACCGCTGGGCGAGCAGCAGCAGCAAGCGACACCGCCATCTCCACCGTCCGACGGGGTGGTGTTGCTTCGGGTCGAGGGCCTCGTGAAGACCTACGGCACGTCCAGAGCCTCCGTGCAAGCGGTGGCCGGCGTCTCCTTCGAGGTGCGGCAGGGCGAAGTGTTCGGGCTCGTGGGCGAGTCGGGGAGCGGCAAGACTTCGCTCGCCAGGTGCCTAAGTGGGTTGGTAGACGCCTCGGCTGGCGATGTCACCTTGGAAGGCTTTAAACTCTCCGCCGCCGAGCACCGCCGCAATGCTGAACTGCGCCGCAAGGTGCAGATGATCTTCCAGAACCCGGATACCTCGCTGAACCCGCAGCACTCCGTCCGGCGCATCCTGGGCCGCGCCTTGCGGCTGCTCGCCGGCATAAAGGGTCGTCGAGAGCAGGAGAGACGGATGCTGGATCTGGCCTCGTCGGTGCGGCTGGAGCCGCGGCACCTGCAGGTGCGTCCCGCGGCACTCTCCGGAGGCCTCAAGCAACGGGTCGCCATCGCCCGGGCCTTCGCCGGGGAGCCGGCGCTCGTCCTGTGCGACGAGCCGGTCTCCGCCCTGGACGTCTCGGTACAGGCGGCCATCTTGAATTTGCTGCTTGACGTACAGACGGCCAGGGGGGTCTCTTACCTCTTCATATCCCACGACCTGAACGTCGTCCGGTACCTCGCCGACAGCATCGGCGTCATGTACCTCGGCCAGCTCGTCGACGTAGGCCCGGCCCAGGCGGTCTTCGATCCCCCGCACCACCCGTACACCGAGGCGCTCGTCTCGGCCATGACGACGCTCGAAGACCTTGATGATCCGCGCCCGCACGTCAAGCTTGGCGGGCCGATGCCGAGCCCCAGCGATCCGCCGTCCGGGTGCCGGTTCCACACCCGCTGCCCCCGGTTCCTGGGCGACATCTGCCGCAACGAGGCGCCACCGTGGCAGCGCGACGGTGAGGGGCATCAGTATCGCTGCCACATTCCGCCCGGAGAGCTGCGGGAACTGCAACGGACCAACGGGGCTTCCCCAGGCGAACCCGCATCGCGACCAAACGGGATCACCCCCCCGAAGAGAACGGGCAACCAGGGTAAGAAGCCACGTAACCGACTGCCCTGAACATTGCGAAGGCCGGCCCGGTTCGGCAGCCGCCGTCCGCTTTCGGGCCTCGCTTTGTCTCCTACAACCTTACGGGCTGCTGGGGGAGCGTCCCGCCACGCCGCACCAGTCGACCAAGAGGCAGGCGATGGTCTTGCTCGCCGTCAGCAGATCGTCGATAATGATGTGCTCGTCGGCGCCGTGCGCCCAGCCCACGTCCCCGGCCCCGTACATCACGCAAGGCATCTGCCCGAAGTGGATGAAGAGCCGCATGTCCGCCCCGTAGCTTACGCCCTCAACCGCTGGCGCGTCGCCCGTCGCGCGTTCGTGGGCGCGCATCACCGCCTCGCAGATCGGCGCGTCGAGCGGAACCTCCACGGGCACGGTCTGGCCGCCGAACCACTTGATCTCGGGCGGGTGCTCGCGCAGCCAGGGGTCGATATCCGCGACGGCCATGATGCGCTCCTCGATGAGGGATTGCAGCGGCCCGACTTCCTCACCCGGTATCATCCCGACGCGGACGTCGGCCTCGAGCGACTCCGGCACCGTCACCGCCCAGTTGCCCGAGCGCACGACGCCGACGTTGATGGGCACCTTATCTTCCATGCCGTCGAAGAGCGGATGGTAGAGCGTGGCTGTGCGCTCCCGCTCCAGCGATCGGAGATCCTCGAAGATCGGGACGAACTTCTCGAACGCCGAGACCCCCCGGTGGCGCACCGCAGCGTGGACCGCGCTGCCGGTGATCTTCAATCGGAAGACTATCGAGCCGGCCTGGGCCGGTACGAGCGCGAGACGCGTGGGCTCGGTGATCAGGGCGGCGTCGCCACGATACCCGTCCAGGACGGTCGCGAGCGCGCCGACGCCGCCGTCCTCCTCGCCGACCGTCGCCGCGACGGTCACGTCTCCCCCAAGCTCGATCCCGAGCTCCTCGAGCGCCCGCAGCGCGGCGACGAAGGTCGCCAACCCTCCCTTCATGTCGCACGAACCGCGACCGTACAGGCGTCCCTCGGCGACGTCCCCCGAGAGCGGATCGTGGGTCCAGGCGCCGGGATCGCCGTTCTCCACGGTGTCCATGTGCGCGTTCAGCAGGAGCGCCCTTCCCCCGCCGCTACCGCCCCTGATACCGATCACGTTCGGCCGGTTCGTGAACCTGGTCTGTACACCTACGTGCTCGTAGTGGAGCGAGACCTGTTCGGGGGTCGCCTCGCACAGCTCGACCGCGAGCCCGCTCTCCCGGAACGCGTCCGCTACGACCTCTTGAACCGCGCCTTCGTCTCCGGTTACCGACGGAACGCGGACGAGGTCCTGCAACAAGCGCACCGTGGCGTCGCGTTGCGCTTCGACGGTCCGAACTATCTCGTCCCGAAGCGTGGCATCGGGTTCGATCATGCGTCGTGCTCTCCTGCCAATAGGGTTTCTTCGCCGTCAGCCAAAACCCGCGGACCCCCCGGATACTGGGCGATCATCGCCATCCCGGGTCCGGACAACTCGAGGGATAATAGAATCCGTCATCTCGACCTCGAACAGACCCGGGTACTCCATCCTAGTCCCGGTTTCTCTGATGCTTGATCTCGTGCTCCAGCTCGGAGAGGGCCAGGCCTGTGATCTCGACGATCCTGCTCAATACTTCCCGGTCGGCGATGAGCGCCGGCGAGAACTGGATGACCGGGTCCTCCTTGTCGTCGAAGCGACAGATGAGCCCGTTCTTCAAGAGGCTCTGGGGAAGCACGCCCTGGAAGTACTTCTGGTAGTCTTGGCCCGTTATCGGGGTTCCGTCGGGCCACTCCGCTCTGATCTCGACGCCCCAGAAAAATCCCATTCCCCGGACTTCTTTTACGAGCGAGTGGTCGGCAGCCATCCTCTTCAGCTCGTCGCCGAAGTGCCCTTCGAGGGCGTGGACGTTTTCGAGCAGCTTCTCGCGCTCGATGATCTTGATGTTCTCTAGCGCCACCGCCGCCGATACCGGGTGCCCGCCGAAGGTCGAGCCGTGCATGAACATAGCCGCGTTCTCCCGCATGGTTTCCATGATATGCGGACCCGCGACGAGCCCTCCCATCGGCGAGTAGCCGGAGGTGGCTCCCTTGGCGAAGGTCGTCATGTCCGGCACCACCCCGAAGCGCTCTATGCCGAACCACTCGCCCAGGCGCCCGAAGGCGGAGATCACCCCGTCGGAGATCAGCAACACCCCGTGCCGGTCGCAGATCTCGCGCACCTGCTTCCAGTACCCTTCCGGCGGCACCAGGCACCCTCCGCCGTTCTGCACCGGCTCCAGGATCACCGCAGCAACCGCCTCCGGCGGCCCGAACTCTATGGCTTCCTCGACGGCATCCGCCGCCCCCTCCGGGTCCTGGTGGGTATTCGTGACGTGCGCGAAGCCCTGCAAGAGCGGCTCGAACGGCGCTTTGAAGGTGGGCAGGCCCGTCGCGGAGAGCGCGCCCATCGTGGTGCCGTGATAGGCGACCTTGCGCGAGATCACCTTGTATCTTTCCGCCTCCCCGTTGGCCTTGTGGTACTGTCTGGCGAGCTTTATGGCCGTCTCCACCGCCTCGGAGCCCGACGAGACGAAGAAGCTCGTGTTGAGATCCCCCGGCGCTATCTCGGCAATCTTGGCCGCGAGCTCCAGCGAGCGGGGGTGCTGGAAGCTCCAATTGGGGAAGAAGGCGAGCTCCTTCATCTGGTCGTACGCAACCTGCGCGAGCTCCGTCCGACCGTTCCCGACCTGCGTCGTGAACAGGCCCGCTAGCCCGTCCACGTAGCTGCGGCCCTTGTCATCGGTGACGTAGCATCCCTCGCCCGAGACGATGACCGGCAGCTTCGACCAGTCCTCGGAGTAGGGCGTGAAGTGCAGCAGCAGGTTCTCCACCCCGGTCAGCGATGTACCCTCTCCGCGCTCCTCGAAACCTCTCATAATGTCCATACGCCAACCAACCTTTCTCCAATCGCAGCCCGCTCGCTCTTCATAGTCGTCTTGAGATCGAAAGTCCTCGGAATTTCCTATCCCTTCACCCGCTCGTAAACTATCCCGTAGATGATCTCATATGCAGAGAGAAAAGGCATGGAGAGTTGCTATACAAACAACCCCGTAGATCGATCCTGCGAAGGTCAAGTCCTGAATCTCCTGTAAACGTCGCGGCCCGAGTCACGCTACTTCGCTGCCCTTCTGATGATTCACCTCCTTGCCCCGCTCCGGCGGCGGATCTATTCCGAGTTCCTGCCGCAGCAGCCCCAACTGCTTTCGCTCCAGCTCTGAGACCGACACCCGACTCGGGGTTTGGGTATTCCTCGAACTAAAAGACCCGCTAAGCAGTTTTGGCGCGGATTTGGCCTCGATAGGTACTGATAAGTCGCATTATTGGCAAGAACTTCGACCTGGGCTTCTGATAATGCGTCTTTCCGAGGACTCCAACCGCCGATTGAAGCTTCTGATAACAGGGAAATCGCGGCTTTGATACTGTTTGATCGCCTTAGCGGATGAAATCGTTCCGGTAATACTCAGACTCCGAGCCCTCCGTCGACACAGAGCTTCCGACAAAGACGCCCGAGGACCGGAGACGATCACGCAGTCGCTCCCGAGGAGACCGGGCTTACTGAAGCTCAATGGGCACTCATCGAGCCGCTGCCGCCATTCCGGAGGGGTCGGGTAGGAAGGCCACTGCACGACCATCGCAAAGTGCTCGGCGGTATCTTGTGGGTAGCCAGAACCGGCTGCTCGTGGCGAGAGATGCCTGAGGAGCATGGGGAGTTCACCACCGCCTACAGACGGTGGAGAGCGTGGAAGAAGCGGGGATTGTGGCAGCGTATCCTCCAGGCGCTGGGATGGGAAGAGTTGCCCGGACCAGCGACCAAACCCCGCAAGTGATGCTGTAGGGATACCACAGCCTGTTGAAAAAGCTCCCGCTGGGGCCCAGATGCTTCTCCCACGATGTCTTCGGACACCATGAAACCCGGACCGGCCGGCTTCGGGCCGTCGGAGGGCCGCTGCCTGAGCCACTCTCTTCGGACCTCTGCTCCCGAAGGCCAGGAGCCGCATGACGTTCTGCCCCGAAGCGATCATCAGGGCCTCGGCGTTCACCTTCTCGAGTCGCCTTAGAGCTTGCGCCAGTAGGCGTGAATAGCACGGGGACGTGAAGGGCGGGCACGGATCGTCCATCATGCGGGGGAGTCCTCTAAGCTTCCCGAACAAGGAGCGTTCCCCGTGCCCGCCATCCAACCTTACATCATCGAGCCCATCTTCCAACAGTTCTTGGCTTTGCTGCCCCCCAAGAGTACCGAGCACCCGCTGGGATGCCATCGCCCCCGGATACCCGATCGCGTTGTCTTCGAGAAGCTCGTTCAGGTGTTGGTGTTCGGCTGCGCCTACTGGAGGATAGCCGACGAGACGTGCTCGGCCACCACGCTGCGCCGCCGCCGAGACGAGTGGATAGAGGCCGGGGTGATGGACGAGTTGGAGGAGGCGGCTCGCGAGGCCTACGACCGGGTCATCGGCCTTCAGTTGGCCGACGTGGCCGTGGATTGCCGCATCACCAAGGCTCCCCGCGGAGGCGAGAAGGCAGGCAAAAGCCCGGTGGACAGGGGCGAACAGGGCCTCAAACGCTCGATGATGGTCGACGGGGAGGGCATCCCTTTGGGCGTGGCGGCGGCTGGAGCCAACCGCCACGACTCGCCGCTGTTGGCACCCACCCTGGACGCCCTGAATTCGCTGGGCGGGCCGCCAGATCCCGTGAGCGTCCATCTCGACCGTGGCTACGACTCGGATGTTGCCCGTCGTCTGCTGGAGGAGCGGGGGCTTTCGGGGGTGATCTCCGAGAGAGGCGAACCGGACCCATTAGGGAG
>Ga0136619_10000639_pt1 | contig 13384 bp, 12 predicted proteins | sample AntDrymUQ3532106_2_FD_104807 | JGI IMG/M metagenome (GOLD analysis project Ga0136619, IMG submission 104807) | Polar desert sand microbial communities from Dry Valleys, Antarctica - metaG UQ353 (21.06) | ecosystem: Environmental > Terrestrial > Soil > Desert | place: Antarctica: Dry Valley...
GCTCACCCGCAGCCGATGTCCACGATCCGTCCGCTGGCCAGGCTGCCGATAAACGTCGCCAGCTCAGCTGCCCGCGCCTCCGACAATGGGCTATTGAAGCTCAGGTCGTCGCGCATCGGCGGTAGCTCGAGTGTCATCCCGCGAGACTGAGGGTCCGTCCTTCCATACGCAACCCAATTGCCGGCTTCTCGGGCCGCCGCCTGCTCGCACACCCTCGATCACGCCCGAGAGCCCTCGCGCTTGAGCTGAGGCAAGCGCCGGCGGTCATCGGCCTCAGCGCCCAACCCATCCCGCCGCCTGAATCTTGAGCGCTTCGACGGTGTTGCCGCCGTAGTAGTTGATGAAGTGGCCGCCGTGGGCGGTGAGCACGTCGGCGACGCGGCGCTGGGTGTCGCCCTCCCCGCCGCAGAAGACCTCGATGTCAGCCTCGGAAAAGCCGCCGCTACGCAACGCCTCGACGGCGGCGCCAACGTCGGCCTCATCGACAACGCAACGACTCGTTGCAGCGGGTAGCTCAGGAACCCTTCCTGCTCCTCCGCGTTCACGCTGACGTGCCCGAATCCGTCTGCTGATGTCATGGCAGCGCGTTTCCTCCCTCGGCATCACTGATCGCGTCGGGACATCGGATCAACTCGTATATCCCACGGGGAGCGGATCTCATGCCGGCCGGCGCCGGACTCAGCGCTGCTGGCGCAGGGCGATGACCGCCTTGCTGCGCTTGTCGATCACGACGGTGAACGAGGTGGACGCCAGCGTCCCGGCCCGCAGGGCCGACCGCAGCTGGTCAACCGTGGTGATCGCCGCGCCCGTGCTCAATGTCGCCTCTACCCGCACCGCCGTCGGATCGGGGATGAAGATGGAGCCGGTTTCCCTCGTGGTCCGGCCGCTCGCGCCGTACGGGTCGGTGAAGTCGCTCAGCCACAGATCACCGTCGCCTTTGGGATTCGCGCGGGCCAGCCCGATGAACCTGAAGGCTGTTTCGGCATAGTCACCAGGAAGGTGCAGCTCGCCGCTGTACTCGTCGCTGCCGCGAAAGAAGCCTGCAGAGGCGGCAGACACAGCAGTGAAGGTCAGTGACGTGATGCGCCCGTCGTTGACGTCAACGACGAACCGCCCGTCGGTGTGGTGGTAGCTGTCAGCCAGTCCGGGCTCTGGGTCGCGGTCGCTGAGCCGGTAGACATCGGCGACCGGGGCGTCGGACGGGCAGCGCGGCAAGCCATTCGGCGCGGGATCACCGCACAGCCTCGCGGGCTGCAGTCCGACTTGCTCAAGCAAGCCGTCCACCACGACACCGAGGGACTCGCCGGCGACCAACGCCTCCTCGGGAGTCACGGCGTCCGCCTCGGCGTAGTGGTATCGGTAACCGTCACCTGTGATCGCCTCCCCCTCGGCCGGCCAGCAGGCCTCGGTATCCAGTTGCGCAATTCGCTCGGAAGGACGGGGCGGCGCAGCGGTGGGCGCACCCACGATGACCGTTCCGTCGGACGCCTGGGCGTTGTAGGCCGCCATCCCGGTCGGGGAGGGCCCGAAGGCGTACTGACCGCTTTGGTTGAAGATCGAGCCGTGCTGCACGTCGATGAAAGCGGCACCGGCTTCGCACCACGCGAGCAGCTTCTGCGTCGCCACGTGGGGGCTGTGGGCGTCAAGGACTGACACCCTCCCATCGATGTGATGGACCACGAAGACGGGTCGGGTCGGGTCGAGGAACTCCGGGCTGACGGACCCCAAGGGTGGCAAGGGCAGCCGCACGCTGCCTTCGGCCGGCGGTCGGTCGGTCGGTTCGAAGCGAACTCTTGCGGTGGGCAGGCTCAGCAGTCCCATCGCTACGATTGCGGTGACAGCAGCCACGGCGACGGTCCCGCGACCCGTCCACCGTCGGGCGCGGCGGCGCGCAGCCGCCTGGATGATGGCAGTGGTGTCGGTTGGCGCCGGCTCGGGCCCAGCAGCCTGTCGCAGGCGGTCACGCAGGTCGGACATCACTCGCCTCCTCGTCGGCGAGCCCACCGCGGTCCCGGAGCTGAGCCAGCGCCTGAGCGGTCAACGCCTTTACGGTGCCCGGCCGGCAGCGCATCGCAGCTGCCACCTGCTCGACCGGCAGGTCGGCGTAGTAGCGCAGGATCAGCGCCATGCGGCGGCGGGGCGGAAGGTCGGCCACCGCCTGACGCACGGCGATGGCATCGGTCGCATCCACGTCGTGCCGCCCGTCCCGCCTGGCCGACAGCCGCTCGTTCGCGCGTCGCTCGGCGCGGCGTCGCGTATACCAGGAGTTGGCGAGGTTCAGGCCCACGCGATGAGCCCATGCAGCAGGTGCTGTCATCGTCCGAACGCGCTTCCAGTCACGACACACCCGCACGAGTGTCTCCTGTGCCAGCACCTCGGCCACGTCGCGGTCACCGCAATACAGCGTCAGCGAACCAACCAGCCGCCCGTGCTGGGCAGCGCAGAACGCCGCCATCTCTGACCGCTCCTCAGCGTCCACGAGCCCCCTACTGGGCCGCACCTGTCACCGAACATGACCAATGAGCCTTCGCTGCGGTTTAGCGCCGCTGCCTCAGCGCTGTTGGCGCAGCGCGATGACCGCCTGGCTGCGCTTGTCCACGACGACAGTGAAAGAGGTCGACACCAGCGTCCCGGCGCGCAGGGCCTTGCGCAGTTGCGTCAGCGTCGTCACCGCCGAACCGTCCGCGAGCTGCGCCCTGACCGACACGCGTCCCGGGTCGGGAATGTGCACTGCCGCCGTGTCGTCGCTGAACGTGCCGACCGTCGTCGGCCCCGTGTAGCTACGCAGCCACAGGGCCTCGTCGACGTCCGCACGTCCGGAGGCATCCCCGACCGACATGAATGCGTCCTCGTCAAACGCGCCCGGCAGGTGCAGCTCACCCCGGTACTGGTCGCGTCCCTGGTAGTAACCGAAGCGCTCGGCAACCACCATCGGCGTGAAGGTCAGTGCCGTCACCCGTCCGGCGGTGACGTCGACCACGAAGCGCCCTTCAGACTGCTGATAGCTGTCGGCCTCGGGATCGATGGCTTCTTTCAGGCCGACGATGGGCGCGTCACGTGGGCAGCGGGGCAGCCCTCGGGGCGCCGGCTGGCCGCATAGTCGCGGCGGCCGTTCGCCGATGCGTTCGAGCAGGCCGTCGACCACAACTCCTTGTGCGTCGCCGGCTGCAACCGCCTGCTCGGGCGTCATGGCGTCGCTGCCGGTGTAGTGCGCCAGGTACTCGGCGGGCGGAAGGCTGCCGTCCGGCGCCCAGCAAGCGCCCGTTACCGACGCGTCGGTGTCCGACCCGCGAGGCGGCGCCTGTCGGGCCGCTCCGGCGTTGACCTCACCAGCGACCACCTCGACCTCGTATGGGGTCATCCCGGTCGGCGCGGGCCCAAAGGTGTAGCGCCCGTGCTCGTCGAAGGCCGAGCCGTGCTGCACGTCGATGAAGGCCCGCCCGTCCTCGCACCACGCCAGCAGCTTGTTGCCGAGGTGCGGGCTGTGCGCGTCGAGCACCGAGACGCCGCCGCCGGCGTGGTGGACCAGGAAGACTGGCCGCGAGCCGTCGAGGAACGCGGCGGTGACCGACCCACGAGGCGGCACCTGCAGTCCGTCGTCGCGCAGACGGGTAGGAGCCGAGGACGCCCGAGGACCGTTGACGGTCAGCGACCCGGCGAGGGCGCACAGCACGACCGCGACCAAGCCGGCGGCAACACGGAGGCTGCGCCGCCCTGCCAGCTGCGGTCGTCGCTGCGCGGCCACGGGCTCCTGCCGGGATGGTTGTACCGGTTGTTGTACCGGTTCCAGAAGACGATCAGGCGTCCTCGCCGCGTTGGCAAGCCCCATCGCCCTGATCGCTAAGGTGCGGGGCGTGCGGTCGTTGTCGTGGGAGCAGGTGATCGGCTGGCGCCTGCGACGTAGCCATCTCGTCGCGCCGGTCGCCGACGAGACGGGAGAGGCAAACGTCGTCGGTCGCGTCGTCGGCGACATCGCCGGCGTGCAGGCGCAGATCATGTCGGCCGCCGGGCTCGCCATTGGCATCAGAGTCGCTGGCGTGACGCAAGTCGACGTGCGCGCCGAGGTGTGGCAACACCGCAGTCTGGTCAAGACCTACGGCCCGCGCGGCACACTGCATCTGCTGCCGGCTGCCGAGCTGCCGCTGTGGATGGCGGCCATGCGGGCCTGCTCCTCGCCGTCGCAGGCTCGCGTCTACACCTACCACGGCATTGAACCGCCACAGCTGGCAGCGGTCACGGACGCCATCGGCGACACACTCGACGGGCGCTGCCTGACCCGTCAGGAGCTCGCCGACGAGGTGGTGCAGCGCGTGGGGGAGTGGGCGCGGGAGCGGCTGCTGTCGGCATGGGGGGACCTGCTACGACCTGCGGCGACCACCGGCCTGCTGTGCTTCGGGCCGAGCCAGGGCGCCAAGATCACTTTCGTGCGCGCCGATCAGTGGCTGCAAGGCTGGCGGGACGTCGATCCCGACGAGGCCATTGCCGAGGTGGCCAAACGCTACCTGGCCGCTTACGGTCCCGCGACCAAGCAGGACTTTGCCGGCTGGTTCGGGATCGAGCCTGACGCCGCCGCGGGACTGTTCGCTGCGTCGGACCTCGTCGAGGTCGACGTCGAGGGCGCCCGACGCTGGCTGCTCGCGGAACACGCTGACGGTCCCTGGGAGCCACCACGTGGCAGCCTGCGCCTGCTCGGCCAGTACGAGTGCTACCTGCTGGGATCCTATCCCCGCGCCCGGGTCGTGCCGATGGAGTCGCGGGCGCGGATAACCACCTACGGGCGGGGGCGTTTCGAGGGAGCGGTCGCGTTGAGCGTGCTTCTCGTTGACGGCGTGGTGAGGGGCATCTGGCGACGTCAGCGGCGCGGCAACCGCATCGATCTGCGCGTTGAGCCATTCATCGAGCTGTCTGCCGACCAGAGCGACCAACTGGCGTCTGAGGCCGCCCGCGTCGGCGAGTTCCTCGGCACCGACGTGGCCTTGTCGGTCGGCGCCCTCGACTGAGCGCCGCATGTCGACCGGTCCTGACCCGGGGTGCCGCGACTTTTGTCAACGTGGGGCGTTGACAAAGTCGCGGGACCGTTGTCGTCAGGCGCGGTGGGTGGGAAGGACCGTGCCACTGACGGCCCCGAAGCCGACACGGGGAAAACCGGGCGCGGCGCACGCCGCGCTGATCTCGACGGTGTCGCCGTCCTCCAAGAACGTGCGGGTGCTCCCGTCGGGCAGGGCCAGGGGTACGCGGCCCCGATCGGCCAGCTCGATGAGGCTGCCGAGAGTGTCAGGCGCGGTCCCGGAGACGGTGCCGGAGGCGAACAGGTCGCCGGTGCGCAGGCTGGCGCCGTTGATGGTGGCGTGGGCCAACATCTGCGGGATCGTCCAGTACAGGCCGGCGAACGGCGGGCGCGACAGCACCACCGGCCGACTCCCGCGCCGGCCCATCGCCGCGCTGGTAAGGCGTACCTCAAGGTCCAGCGCCAATCCCCAATCGCCGGTGGTGCGCAGGTACTCCAGCACCGGCGGATCCTGCACCGGCGACGGGACACGGAAAGGCTCCAGCGCGGCCAGGGCAACCACCCACGGTGACACCGACGTGGCGAACGACTTGCCCAGGAACGGGCCCAGCGGCTGGTACTCCCAGGCCTGGATGTCCCTGGCGCTCCAGTCGTTGACCAGCACCAGGCCGAAGACGTGCTCGGCCACGTCGTCCGTGGCGACCGTCGAGCCAAGCCGGCTGCCCGACCCCACCACGAACCCGACCTCGGCCTCGAAGTCGAGCATGCGGCTGGGACAGAAGGTTGGCGCCTCGGTGTCGCCGAGCTTGCGCTGGCCGTTGGGCCGGACGATTGGCGTGCCGCTGACCACCACGGTTCCCGCGCGCCCGTGGTAACCGACGGGCAGGTGCCGCCAGTTCGGCAGCAGTGGCTCGCCGCCCGGTCGGAACATCCTGCCCAGGTTGGTCGCATGCTCGATCGAGGCGTAGAAGTCGACGTAGTCGGCGACCTCGAACGGCAGCTGCAGTTCGACCTGCGTGGCCGGGACCAGCGCCCGCTCGGCAAGTCCGTCGATGTCGCGCAGCCGGTGGTCGGTGGCGTCGAGCAGCTCGGTCAGGCGTGTGCGGACGGCGTCCCACGTGCGCCGGCCCCGCGCCATGAACGGGTTGAGCCGGTCGGCGCGGAACAGCGTCTCGCCGCCGTCGACCACGTCGTCGAACAACCCGGCGCGAGCGACCTCCGCGAGATCGAGCACCTGTTCGCCGATGGCGACGCCGACCTTTGGCGGCTGACGGCTGCGGCGGAAGACCCCGTAGGGCAGGTTGGCCAGCGAGAAGTCCGAGCCACCCGGCACCCAAACCCAGGACCGCCGTTGCGGCGATGCGGGCTGGCGTGCCGCGGCCGTTGACATCGCGGGCAAGTCTAGGTGTCATGCTGCGCCAGCGATCCAGGAGAAAGGGAGGCCATGGCCTACTACCGCCAGGTCGGCGAGATCCCGCACAAGCGCCACACGCAGTTCCGCCGGCCCGACGGCGGGTTGTACGCCGAGGAGCTGATGGGCGTCGAGGGCTTCAGCTCCGACGCGTCGCTGCTGTACCACCGCCACCTGCCGACGGCCATCACCGCCGCCGAGCCGGTGCAATGCGAGCCGGATCCGCTGGTGCCCAACCATCCCCTCAAGCCGCGGCACCTGCGGACCCACCAGCTCAAGGGGGGCGGGGACATGGTCGACGCCCGGCAGCTGCTGATGGCCAACGACGACGTACGCCTGTCCTACGTGGTCGCCGACGCCAGCAGCCCGCTGTACCGCAACGCCATCGGCGACGAGGTCGTCTACGTCGAATCGGGCGAAGCCATCTTCGAGTCGGTCTACGGCGCCATCGCCGTCGGGCAGGGCGACTACCTGGTGATCCCGACCTCGACCACCCACCGGTGGACGATCGGGGGTGAGGGCGGCCGCTCCGCGGCCGCCGGCGGGCGGGGATCTGAGGCGAACGGCGTGACCCTGCGAGCGCTGGTCATCGAGGCCTCCGGGCACGTGGCGCCACCGAAGCGCTACCTGTCCTCGCGCGGCCAGTTCTTGGAGCACAGCCCCTACTGCGAACGCGACCTGCGCGGCCCCACCGAACCGCTCATCGCCGAGGCTGACTCAGCCGAGGTGCTCGTACGCCACCGGCACGGGATGACCCGCTACACCTACGGCCATCACCCGTTCGACGTGGTGGGCTGGGACGGTTGCCTGTACCCCTACGCCTTCAACGTCGCCGACTTCGAGCCGATCACCGGCCGCATCCACCAGCCGCCGCCGGTACACCAGACCTTCGAAGGGCCCAACTTCGTCATCTGCAGCTTCGTGCCGCGCAAGTTCGACTACCACCCCGAGGGCATCCCGGCGCCGTACAACCACGCCAACGTCGACAGCGACGAGATGTTGTTCTACGTGGGCGGTGACTTCATGAGCCGCAAGGGGGCAGGCATCGAGCTCGGGTCGATCAGTCTGCACCCGTCAGGCTTCACCCACGGACCGCAGCCGGGTTCGGTCGAGGCCTCGATCGGCAAGGACGCCACAGACGAGCTGGCGGTCATGGTCGACACCTTCCGGCCGCTGCACTTCGGGCCGGCGGCGCTGTCGTGCGAGGATCCCGGCTACGCCTGGACCTGGGCGGGCGGCGTCGAGACGGAGGCCTTCGGCTCGCACTAGAGGCGTCGCGGTCGGTTCCAGAACTAGGTTCCCGTGGCGATCACTGCTCTCTAGGTCAGCGATCGCCACGGGAACGGAAGAATCAGCGGTTATCCGCCCGTCGCCAGTTGCCGCAGCAGCTCGGCGATCTGGTCGAGCAACTCGTCCTGGCCGGCGATGCCGTGGCGGCGGGCGAGGTAATGCGGGTCGTTGTAGCTGACCTTGATCTCGCTGCCGTCGCGCCACACCAGCAGCTTCTGCGGCAGGTCGATGCCGATCGTGCGGGCGTCCTGCAGCAGCGGGGTACCGGCGGCGGGGTTGCCGAAGATCAGCAGCCTGGTCGGCGGCAGCGACAAGCCGGCCTCGCCAGCGCCGCGGGCGTGCTTGACGACCTCGATCAGGGTCAGGTCGGGATTGCGGTTGATGTCGCGGCGGATACGCCGCACAGTCGGCAGGAAGCGCTGGTCGCTGGTCACCGTCACCAACCCCGCGACCTCGTCGCTGTCCTCGCCGCCGATCGCGCCGCAGGCTGCCCGGTCGCCGGCGTCACCGGTGGCCAGGGTCTCCTCGTCGGGACCGGTCTCGCCGGACAAGCTGGAGGTGTAGCGGTCAGGGATGTTGGCGAAGTTGTCGCGGCCGGCGTGGACCATCACGGCCGAGCCGTCGGCGTCGCGCAACTCGTCGAGGGTGTAGGCGTCGGTGTGGAAGGCCAGCTTGGCGGTGCCGTTGTCGGCGACATACAGCGACGGCATGTCCCCGGCGTGGTCGCCGTGGGCTCCACCACCGCCGACGTAATGGCCGCCGGCGCTGGTGAACGGTCCTTCGGCGGCGTCGGGGTCGCAGATGCCGGTCGTGTGGACGTGGAAGCCGTGGAAACCAGGCGTCAGTCCCCGCAGCCGGGCGTGCACCATGACCCCGCGGGCGTGTTCCCGTAGCCGGACCACGCCAACCCGTGCGCCGTCGACGTCGCGCAGCATCACCCGCTCGCGCCGGTCAGCGCCGCGCCGATCAGCGCCTTGATGGCCTGCTGAACGCTGCGGTTGTTGCAGTGCTGCGGCGCCGGTGGCGGCAATCAGCAGCAGCGACAGGGCAAGGAGCATGATCCGGCGCATGACAGAACCTCCGCAGCGGTAGACGTCTGATGTCGCTTACCCGGATGGAGGCGCACGGAATCGTCAGGCGGCAGGCCCCGAGGCGGCCTGTCGGGCGCTATCCCCTCGCGCCGTGGAAGTCCACCGCGTCGGCCGTCACCCTGACGATGACCCGCTCCTCCCCAGGCTGGGAGAACGGGTAGCGCTCCTTGCCGATGTACTTGCGCGCCATCTTGTCGATGTGGTCGTCGGCGCCCTCGTCGACAAGCTCGGCGCGGCCGCGGACCTGCAGGTAGGAGTACGGGTTGTCGGCGGCGCAGACGCTGATGGCGATCCGCGGGTCGCGGACCAGGTTGCGGTGCTTGGCCCTGCCCTTGGCGGTGTTGAACACGACGACATCGCCGTCGCGGTCGATCCACACCGGCGTGGTCTGCGGCATCCCGTCGGGCATCAGTGTGACGATGTGGGCGAAGTTGCGATCGTCGAGCAGGGGGTAAGCGTCGGCGGGGATGGGCTCGGACATCGGGGGTCTCCTCGGCGGTCTGGACTTCCAGTGACCGTACCCAGCGCCCCGCACACGAGTCCCGCGAGTAGCGTCGTGCGCCCATGGACCCGTCGCCATCGGAGTCGACGAGCACACCTTCGATTCCCTTGGCGCGTCGCGCGACTCGCTTGCCGTGGCCAAGCAGCCGGGCACCGCGGCGTCCCGGGCCGGCGAGTGCATCCGGCACCAGCAGATCGACCTGAACGCCATCGTGCGTCTTCCACTTCCCGGGATCGTCCTGCAGCTCGAAGCCGTGTGACTCCAGCAGACCGCCGATGGTGGGTTCTTCGGCGAGGAACTCGGGACCGATCGCGAGGTCGGCATCGGTCGTGAGCTCGGCCACTGCGAGGTCGGCAGCGCCGGTGTGGAGGTAGATGGCCTGCGCGCCGACTACGACGAGGGCGTTCAGATGTGGCTCGAGTGCGGCAAGGCCGTCGAGGAGGGCGCGACGCGCGCGAACGTACTGCGGGTCAGGCCCGCCAGACATCGGTGTGCTCCCTCATCCACGCGAGTAGTTCTTGGCCTTCGCTCGGGGATCGGCCGGGTCCGGTCAGGAGATCTGCTGCGAGTTGGCTGGGATTGACGAGCTTCAGGCCGTTGCGCACGAGGAGTCGCTCGAAGACGATGTCGTCGTAGGGCTGGAGCAGAATCACATTCGCGCCAGCGTCGGTGGGTCGCAGATCGAACTCATCGGCAGAGTTGGAGAAGTCGTCGACGTAGACCATGGCGAGTTTGGCAGGGGCGACCGGAGCGAATGCTTGAGCCGCGAGTGAGCCCGTCAGGGCGTACCGGAGCTTGGTCGTCCGGAGCGCGTCCGTCAGGGCCGCAAGCCCCCGAGGCTGGATAAAGGACTCGCCGTCGTTAGTGCGCAGGACGTCGTAGTCCTGCGTCCAGCGCCGGATCGCGCCGGCCCAGTCCACGTCGGTGACCACACCCTTATCGTCGCGTACCGCCAGACCCTCCCGTACGAGCAGGTCGATCACCCGGGACAGCGTCGCCGCCGAGGCGTTGGTCCGTCCAGCGAGCTCCCGCACACGTGAGGGCGGGGCGAAGTCCACAAGCACGCGCAAGGCCCGCATCGCGCCCTTTCCGCGCAGCGACTGCAACGACTTGTCGGTGGGCCACGGGTTCCTGTGCGCACCAGCTCCGGCCACAAACATGCCTGGACGTTCAGCGAGCAGCTGAACGTTACCGGTCGCGTCGGCGTAGCTGACACCCTTGTCGGCGAGCGCTTGGCGGGCACGGGCGCTGAGCCAGGGAGCGATGAACATCGGTCTCGTGTCGCTCACGGCGTCGAGGTGGGAGCGGAGGTGGTCGAGGGCGTCGCTGATCTGGCGGGCGTCGCCGTTGGGCTTGGCCTCGCCCACGAATACGACTCGCTCGCCGGCGGATGATGCGATGGACAGCATGACGTCCGGTCGCCAGCCGCACTGCCCTACCGGTCTTCGCTCGACCGCAAGTGTCCAGCCTGGGGGAAGCAGCCCGCGCAGGACTGACTCAACTTCGGCGAGAGTCTGGGTCTGCGTGAGGGCGTTCGTCGTCATCGTCACCTCGCTTCTACGTTCCAGGAGTCGCCCTGTTTCACTGTCAGTGAAACAGGAATCATAGTGGAACGACCGTAAATCCGCTGGCCTCGGCGGCCGACCGCTGAGGGCCCGTCACAGCCCCTCGATAGACTCGGTGTGTGACCGATCTGTCCACCTCCAACGACGCCGACCAGGCGCTGCTGGAGGGCCTTAATCCCGAACAGCGCGAGGCCGTACTGCACGACAGCGGACCGTTGCTGATCGTGGCCGGCGCAGGGTCGGGCAAGACCAGGGTGCTGACCCACCGCATCGCGCATCTGATCCAGCATCGGCGGGTGAACCCGCACGCGATCCTGGCGATCACCTTCACCAACAAGGCCGCCTCGCAGATGAAGGACCGCGTCGGCCGGCTCGTCGGCGACCGGCTGGTGGGGGTGGACCGCGACGAGCACGGTGTTGCCCGCGCCCGCCCGTGGGGCGGCATGTGGGTGTCGACCTTCCACTCGGCCTGCGCGCGGCTGCTGCGAGCCGAAGCACCCCGGCTCGGCTACGAACGGTCGTTCACCATCTATGACGCCGCGGACTCGACTCGCCTGGTCGGCCTGTGCATCAAGGACCTCGGCATCGACCCCAAGCGGGTGACGCCGCGCGGCGCGGCCGCGGTGATCTCCAACGCCAAGAACGAGGTCATCGACTTCGACACCTTCGCCCTGCGCGCCGAGACCTGGTACGACAAGCAGGTCGCCGACGTCTACCGGCTGTACCAGGAGCGACTCCACCGCGCCAGCGCCTTCGACTTCGACGATCTGCTGGTCAAAACCGTCGAGATCTTTGAGCTGTTCGACGACGTCCTGCAGCGCTACCGCAGCCAGTTCGAGCAGATCCTGGTCGACGAATGGCAGGACACCAATCGGGCGCAATACGAATTGGTGCGACTGCTGTCCTGGAAGCACAGGCAACTGACGGTCGTTGGCGACGGGGATCAGTCCATATATAAGTTCCGTGGAGCTGACATTAGAAACATCCTCGACTTCGAGCGTGACTTTCCTGACGCACGACGTATCACGCTGGACCGCAACTACCGGTCCACTCAAACCATCCTTGACGCCGCCAACGCCGTTATTGCCAACAACACCCAACGGATACCCAAGCAGCTGTGGACCGACGCCGGTGGCGGCGTGAAGGTCACGCGCTACACCGCCGACAACGAGCACGACGAGGCCGCCTTCGTGGCCGAGGAAGTTGACCGCCTGACGGGCGAGGGCGGCGCGTCGGCGCCGCTGGGGGGCGGGGATCGGGTCGATGAATATGGCTATCGCCGCGGCGAAATCGCGGTGTTCTACCGGACCAACGCACAGTCACGGGTGCTGGAGGAGGTCCTGATCCGCCTGGGGCTGCCCTATCAGGTCATTGGCGGCACCCGCTTCTACGAGCGCAAGGAAGTCAAGGACCTGCTGGCCTACCTGCAGCTGCTCGTCAATCCCGCCGACGACATCGCCGCCAAGCGCGTCCTGAACGTCCCTCGGCGCGGCATCGGCGCCAAGAGCGAGGCGGCGCTGGACCTGTTCGCGGGTCGTGAGGGGGTGTCCTTCATGGACGCCTGCCGGCGTGCGGAGGAAATCCCGCAGCTGTCGGGGCGGGCCACCGGCGCGGTCCTGGACTTCGTCAACCTCCTCGATGGGTTGCGCACCACCGTGGTCGAGGAGCAGCCCGAGCTGCGTGACATCGTCAAGCTGGCGTGGGAGCGCAGCGGCTACCTGACTGAGCTGGAGGCCGAGCGCACCGTCGAGGCGCTGGGCCGGGTGGAGAATGTCCGCGAGCTCGCGGGCGTCGCCGAGGACTTCGCGGGCCTGCAGCCCGACGCCACCCTCGCCGAGTTCCTCGAGCGCGTGTCGTTGGTCAGCGACGCCGACAATCTCAGCGATGACGCCTCGCGGCTGACCCTGATGACGATGCACAACGCCAAAGGCTTGGAGTTCCCGGTGGTGTTCGTGGTGGGGATGGAGGACTCGGTGTTCCCGCACCATCGGGCGCTGGGTGACCCCGACGAGCTTGAGGAGGAGCGTCGCCTCGCGTACGTGGCGATGACCCGCGCCGAGCAGCGGCTGTACCTGACGTCGGCCTGGAGCCGCACGCTGTTCGGCGCCACCAACGCCAACCCACCATCGCGCTTCCTCAAGGAGGTGCCAACAGAGCTGGTCGAGCAGCGCGTCAACGACCGTGGCGGCCCCAGCCGCAGAGCCGTCGCCAAGGTCGGCGTCCGCTCGCAGTACCGGCCCGGTGCCCCCGGTGCCGTTGACGCCGAGGAGACCTTCGGGCCCGGCGACCGTGTGCGCCACCCTACGTTTGGGCCCGGCAAGATCCTGGAGCTCACGGGCACACCGGGCAGCGAGGAGGCCCTCATCCGCTTCGACGAATATGGGACGAAACGCCTGCTCTTGGCTTACGCCCCGCTGATCCGCGCCTGATCAGCGAGGCAGGAGATCGCTGCGGCACCGTCGAAGTACACCAGCAAGTGGCAGATGAGCGTTCGCCGTGACGCTCTCGCCAGCCACC
>Ga0136619_10000640_pt1 | contig 13380 bp, 11 predicted proteins | sample AntDrymUQ3532106_2_FD_104807 | JGI IMG/M metagenome (GOLD analysis project Ga0136619, IMG submission 104807) | Polar desert sand microbial communities from Dry Valleys, Antarctica - metaG UQ353 (21.06) | ecosystem: Environmental > Terrestrial > Soil > Desert | place: Antarctica: Dry Valley...
CAGCTCGCCACGTTCCGTCTTCGTCAGATCCTGAACGCTGTCGAGCTGCTCGCGAGCGTCCTTGCCGAACCCGCAGAAAGCGGGCACAACTTGCACACCGGGCTACCCGTCCACCGCGCTGAGTTGGCAAAGCACCTGGTAGACGGCGCAGTTCTGTGCGGCGATGGTGAGTGGACCTGTAAGCGGGATTCTGTCGCTGTTCTCACAGCGGGTGGCCATCCATCTTTGCGGCCTACCCGGAAGTTGTCCCCGGAGGGACGGACGGGCCGTCCATGCTTCCTGCTTGGCCTTGCTCCGGATGGGGTTTACCGAGCCGTCGGGGTCACCCGCGGCGCTGGTGCGCTCTTACCGCACCGTTTCACCCTTACCTGTGACCGCATGCGGTCCATCGGCGGTCTGCTCTCTGTTGCACTCAGCCGTCAGGTCGCCCCGACCTGGCTCTCGCCAGCATCCTGCCCAGTGGAGTCCCGACTTTCCTCGACACGGTCAAATGCCATGCCGCGGCCACCCGGCCCACTCACCATCGCACCACCCACTCTACGGGGTGCTGCTCAGCAGCTCATCGACTCGTAGATGATCGAGTTCGCTGCCGGCGTCTCGAGCGTGGCCGAGAAACGTCCCCCAGCCTCGTCGGCTTTGCCCAGCATCACTATCAGTGCTCCGAGCGAACCGAACCGGCTCTGCAGGACGAACGGCAGTGCCAGTCCGTCCTCCTCGGCTCCGGCGCCGGCCCCGGCGCCGACCTCGGACTCGGACTCGGCCTCCGCCCCGCCGCCGGCCTCGGCCCCGGTGCCGGCCTCCGCCTCGGCCTGTTCGGCCCCGGCCGCGGCGCCGACGAGTTGCGGTCCTACGTAGGCCTTCGGCGTGCCGGTGCGGATCATCGCGATCACAGAGGCATGACGCACCTCGTCAACGGCGATCAGCATCAAGTCACGACGCAGCTCGGGCTCGGCCAGTTGGCCGACGAGAGCCTGATAGCTCGCCCCAGCGAGGTTCTCGAACGCCATCGCCACGTTGACGACGTCGCGCTGCGGATTGTCGCTCGGTTCGATGCCCGCGCCCTCGTCGCCGAGGACGTTGGCCAGGATTGGCGCGACAGCGCGATCCATGATCCAGGGATTCGGGCACGTGTACGGTTCGCCGCCGGCCTGAGTGGTCAGCGAAGACAGCAGCTCGGCGTGTTCCTGATGGTCGCTGACGAAGCGCTCGAACGGGGTCATGTACGCGTCGTCGACGAGACCCGCGGCGGTGACGATGCGGTACACCTCGATCGCGGTGAACTCGAGCGACGACGCTGTTCGTAGCAGGGCGAGATCGTCGACATCGCCCTGAGGAAGATCCGTGACGGGCGGAACGTTGCCGACCCGACCTGGCGCCTGGCTGACCTGGCGGTCGCCGCAGGCGGCGACGATGGCGCCGAGCGACAGCACACCCCCTGAGCGCAGCAGCGCCCGGCGCGACAGTGGGCTCATGATCCTGTCGCCGTGGTCGCAGTGTCCGATGAGACCGGCGAAGACAGTGGTTCTGCCGGGTTCTCCAGCAGCGCCTCCAGGTCGTTGCCGTTGCCGGAGAGGTCGGCGAGGATGGCGCAGTGGCGGGCTTCGGAGATCAGGATCGAAGCGAGTAGCTCGGCGGCGTCGCGGTTGCGCAGCTCGCCGACGAGTTGAACGTGCGTGACGACCAACTGCGACTCCAGCTGATAGGCAGCGTCGGCCAGTGCCGGTACGTCGGTGGTCTCGAAGTCGGCCAGTCGCTCGTCGAAGACGGCGGCGTCGGCTGCCTCGTTCGCCGATTCCCCGATGATCGCTGCGAGCGAATCGGCATAGGCGCCGTGATTGTCGGCCAGCACCACGATCAGGTCCGGTACGGGGGTGGCCGCTCCTTCGGCGTGGGCAGCCCGGTACAGATCACGCGCCGCCAACTCGGCCCCCAGCATGAACTGAAGCGACTCGGCGTCGGCGCCCGTCGGTGCGCCGGTGTCGGGTTGAGACGGTGGAGTCGTGGCCGGAGCCGCGCGCCCGACAGAGAGCACCGGTTGGTGGGTGTTCACGAAGCAAGGTCCCTTCGACTGGGAGGGGTGCAGCGGTTCAGCGTCATGGGTCGACGTACAGCATCCTCGGCGCAGGCACAGCGGGGCAACTCTAGAAGTCCAGGCTCGACAGTTCCGGTATCCATCCCGCCGATCGCTCCACCGCCGATCGCCAGCGTTCCCGGTCCTTCGATGCATCGGATTCAGGGCCTGGCTCCACGACCGACGATGGATTCCATGTTGAGGCGATCTCGTCCATGCCCGACCAGGCGCCGGCGCCGAGCCCAGCAAGAAAGCCGGCACCGAGCGTGGTGGCCTCCACGACGGGTGACACCTCCACGGGCAGCTGGGTTGCCGTCGCGAGCGCCTTGACGAACACCTCGTTGCGGCTCATCCCGCCGTCGATGCGCAGCGAGGGGATGCGGGCGTCGAGGTCGCCCTGTGCTGCCTCGACGAGGTCGGCACCGCGATGGGCGACGCCTTCGAGCACAGCGCGGGTCACGTGGGCGGCCGTCGTACCCCTCGTCATGCCGACCAGCGTGCCTCGGGCACCGTAGTCCCAGTACGGCGTGCCAAGGCCCAACAGCGCCGGCACGTACATCGTGCCTTCGCTGGTCTCGCATCGTGTCGCCATCTCGGCGCTGTCGGCACTGTCGTGGAACAGACCGAGATCCTCGACCAGCCAGTCGACGTTGCTACCGGCGGCCAGCATGATCGCCTCCCGCGCCCACGTACGGCGTCCTTCGAGCGACCAGGCAACGATCGGGAACGTACCGTGCTCGCTTCGGCACGACCGCTCGGGCGCGTCATGGCCACTGCACACGTCGAGCATCCCTCCGGTGCCGAACGTGATCTTCGTCAACCCGACGCGCACGCACCCTTGACCGACGAGTGACGCCTGCTGATCGCCGGCAAGGGCCGTGATCGGTGGCGTCCCGTCGAGCAACGCGGCGTCGGCCACGGTGCCACCGGCCGTGTCGACGATCTCGGGAAGCATCGACATCGGTATGCGCAACACGTCACAGACCGTCTCGTCCCACCCAGAGCCGTCCGCTCGCATCAAGCCGGTCACGGAAGCGTTCGTGGGATCGGTGATGTGACGCTCACCTCGCGACAGCACCCAGACCAGCCAGGAGTCAACCGTGCCGAAGCACAGGTCTCGCTCCCGGGCGCCACCATCGGCCCCGCGTTCTGCGGTTCCGGCGTCGATCGAGTCGAGCAGCCAGGCGATCTTCGTCGCCGACTGGTTCGGCGCGAGTGTCAGTCCGTGTTCTGCGCCGGCCGTGATGCACTCGTTGACGGTCCGCAGGTCCTGCCAGCCCAGGCCCGGGCCGACGGGCACGCCGGTACGACGGTCCCACACGATCGTGCTGGCCCGCTGGTTCGTGATGCCGACGGCATCGGCAGCCTGCCCGCTGGCCGCCACGACCGAGCGGGCGGCGTCGAGCACCAGATCGGACATCGCAGCGGCATCGAACTCGACGAGGCCGGGGAACGGCGTCGTCGGTGGGAACGGACGGTGATCGAGCTGGTGGATCCGGCCGTCGTCGCCAACCATTGCGGCACGCAGGCCCGTGGTGCCGACGTCGATCACGAGGAGGGCTGTCACGGCGTGAAGCCTCGCTGGCGCAGGCGCTGACCGAGCAGCCCGCCAATTAGTCCGGCGAACACGACCACCGTGAGGTTGAAGGCGATGGCGAGCCATCGAACTTCCTCGCCCCGCAACACGCGGATGATCACGAACACGGCCTGCGCTGCGAGGTATGTGCCGGCGGCCGTGACGATGCCATGGGTGAGCGGCGTGCCGAGCAACTGCACCCAGGCGGCACACCCGGCGCCGATGACGAACCCGATGACGGCGCCCAGCGTCAGCCACACGGCGAGCGTGTCGTTGCCGTCGTCGGCGGCGACGCGGGCCAGGATCGAGAACGGGATGGCGAACACGAGCGCCACGCCGCCCCCGGCTCGCAGCGCGGCGACGTCGAGCGGCGACGTGCGATCGAACGCCGTCTCACGCGCTTCGTCGCTCATGACGCTGAATGCCTGCGGATCATGGCCAGGCCACCTGGCCAAAGGGGGAGTCGAGCCCGAACTTGCCGGGGTTGAGGATGCCGGCCGGATCCAGGGCCTGCTTGATCGCTGCCAACACCTGGTGGCCGCCGCCCAGTGCCTCGCCGGCGAAACGGGCCCGGTTCAGCCCCACCCCATGGTGATGCGACAAGTTACCTCCGGCCCGCAGCGCTGTCCGCTGACCGGCGTCCCACAACGCCACGTACGTGGCTTCCATCTCGTCGGCAGGGGGCTTGGCGGCGAACGTGAAGTACAAACAGGCACCGTCGAGGTAGCTGTGCGACAGGTGGCACGAGGAAACGAGCGTGTGCGGAACGGCCCGCTGTGCCTCGGTGACCGCGGCGACGAGCCCGTCCAGACGGGACCATGGCGCCGCCACCTCCATCGTGTCGACGACGTACCCCTTCTTCGTCAGCGCTTGTAGCGCAGAGGTGTCGTTGCGGTGCTGCATCCAGCGAGCGACGAGCTCGTCGTCGGCCGGGGCGCCGTTCTGGCAGGCATCGGCGACGACGGCCATCGTGGCGTCGACGATGGCCGGGTCGCCTTCGTCGAGCACGAGCAGCACGCAGTCCGTACCGTCGCCACCGCGATCGGCCGCTGACTCGATGACGTCATACAGCCTCAGCACAGCCGGGGTGGCACCCCGGCGCACGAGCCGCCTGCAGGCCTCGAAGCCAGCGCCAAGCGTGTCGAACCGGTAGGCAGCGCGTCGTTCGGCCTCCGGCAGCGAATGGGTGCGCAGCCACACCGTCGTGATGATGCCGAGCAGGCCCTCGCTGCCGACGAACAACTGCGTCAGGTCGGGACCGGTGGCGGCTGCCGGTGAGCCGCCCGTGCGCACGACGCTGCCATCGGCGAGCACCACCTCCAGCGCTGCCACCATTTGTTCGATCTTGCCGTAGCGGGTGCTGTACTGGCCGGCGCCTCGACAGGCGACCCAGCCGCCGACGGTGGCCAGCTCGTAGGACTGGGGATAGTGCCCGACCGTCATCCCGTGGTGGCGGCGCAACTCATCCTCGAGATCCGGACCGAACGTGCCGGCCCGCACACCGACGAGTCCGGACACGTCGTCAACTTCCACGATGCCCTTGAGCAAGGTGAGGTCGGCGACGACGCCGCCGAACACGGGCACGCTGCCGCCGCACACGCCGCTGCGCCCACCTGCAGCGGTGACGGGCACCGACGCCCGGACGCAGGCGGCGATCACGGCGGATACGTCCTCCACGCTCGACGGCCGTACGACCGCTCCGGCCCGTCTCGGAACACGGCCGTCGAGCGCCCAATGGAGGGCCAGCGGCCACCAGTCACGGCTGGCCTCGGCCGCGGCGTCCACGTCGGTGAGGGTGGCGCAGATCGCCTGCAGCTCGGCGACGAGCGCTGGGGAGACAGGCGACACAGCACCAATGAGTCGCTCGCCCGTTCCAGCCAACTCGATCGGCGGCGTCACCGTTCGATCGGCCACTGTCCGATCCGTCACCGTCCCGTGACCCCGACAGCCCGGTTGGCCGACTCCTCGAGGTCGCACAGCGCCTCGTACGCGGCCACCTGGCAGTCGACCTCCGCCCTGTCCCAGCCGGCGTCATCTGCGACGAGCGCCGCCACGGATGCGGCCACGCTTCGTGCGGCACGACGGTCGAGCAGATGCGCCCTCGTGCGACGCGTCATCACGTCGATCAGTGTGGTCGCCATCTCGTGACGCACGCCGTAGACGGCCTCGGCCCGCAGATACGGCAGGCCTGGCACGAGCGGGTCGAGCATGCCGGGATCGGCGTCGGCCAGGGCCGCCACGTCGGGTGCGCGGCTGCCGAATCGCTCTACGAGGTGGGCCATCGGTGTGCCAGGTTCCGAAGTGGGAACAGCGCCGTCGGAGCCGACGAGCGCCAGACGCTTCGTGCGGCAGCGCCCGGAGCGTCCGAGGCGTTTCATCACCACGTCGACAGTGTCCTCGGCCATCTCTCGATAAGTCGTCAGCTTGCCGCCGGTGACGCCCACGACGCCGTCGTCACTCGTGCTCACTACATGGCGGCGCGACAGGTCAGCCGTGCGCTCACTGGTGGCGGCCGCGACCAACGGCCGCAGCCCCGCCCATGTGGCCGTGATGTCGTGGACCGTGATCGGCTCGGTCACGTTCCGGTCGAGGGCGGCGTTGATGGCGGCGAGGATGTACTCCACGTCGTCGGCCGAACACTGAGGGTCGTCGATCGGCCCCGAGTACTCCGTATCGGTGGTACCGATGTAGCAGTGCCGAAACGTGCCGTCCGGCAGCTCTCCCCACGGCACGACGAACAGGCTGCGCTTGTCGCCCGGCACCGGGATCACGACGGCGACGTCGTTGCGCACCTTCTGCCACGGCACCGTGATGTGCACGCCCTTGGCCGGACGAAGCGTGCCGGCATGCTGGCCATCGTGCAGCGCGCGCACCTCGTCTGACCAGACACCGGCGGCATTGACGATCACGCCGGCGTGCACGTCGAACTCCTCGCCGCCCACTCCGTCACGCACCCTCACCCCGTTACTGCCGGTGGTGAAGCCGACGACCTCGCAGCGGTTGAGGACCGTGGCACCATGGGCGGCTGCCGTCTTGGCGATGTCGAGCGTCAGGCGGGCGTCATCGGCAGTGGCGTCGAAGTACAGGTAGGCGCTCGTCAGCCGATCCAAGCGTGCCGTCGGCATGTGCTCGAACGCCTGATCGGCCGAGAGCCGCTTGTGGAACTTTCCGATGCGAAAGCCGCCCGTCAAGTCGTACATCCACATCGCCGTCCCGAGGGCGCGGGCGATCCTGCGCGACACGACGCTGTCCTTCGTGAGGATGGGGATCATGAACGGCAGGATGCGCACGAGATGGGCGGCGTTTCGCCGCAGCCGGTACCGCTCACGCAGGGCCTCGTACACGAGCCGGACGTCACCTTGCTGCAGATAGCGAAGGCCGCCGTGCACGAGCTTCGAGCTCTTGGACGACGTGCCGGCGGCGAAGTCGTCGCGCTCGACGAGTGCCGTTCGCAGCCCTCTGGTGGCGGCGTCGAGCGCCACGCCGGCGCCAGTGATGCCACCGCCCACGATGACCACGTCGAACTGGTCCGCCGATCGCAGGTCGTCGAGCATCGCCGCACGCTCGAACGTGGAGGGTTGACCCATCAGGGCCGCAGCCTACGGCTCATTGCAGCAACGTTTGTGGCGGCGAAGTTGTACTGGCGAAGTGCTGGTCAGTGGTTCTAGTGTCGTTCAACACATTGACCGCCAGACCAGGGGGGATCGAGTTGGCGCGACAGCAAATCGAATGGCGCATGCTCGGCGCGTGCCGGGGGTTGGACGCATCGATCTTCTACCCGGACGAGGACGATGATACCGAAGTGGCCAAGGAGGTGTGCGCCGCCTGCGACGTGCGCACAGCGTGCCTCGAACACGCGTTGATGAACCGTGAGAAGGTGGGCATCTGGGGGGGTGCCACTGAGCGGGAGCGCCGCCGCATCATCCGCCAGCGCCGTCGCTCGGCCTGACGGCCTGCTCTTTGCCTGGCCTCGCTCGCCTGCCGCTCGCTCGGCTGCTCCTCGTCGCTGGCGCTTCCCTCGTCGCCTGACGTCGAGTGCTCAACATCCTGGGGGCCAAAGCGCTAACGCGCTCGGGTCACGTCGCCGGGCAGATCCGGGGGCCGAAGCGGTACACCCTCCGGTCACGTTGTTGGGTCGGGTCTAGATTTCGTGGCTGTGAGTGACGGTGGGTCTGCTGCGGGCGTCCAGATTGGCGATCTGGAGGAGTATGGGGGGTGGCCGGCGTTGTTGACGTCGTTGCTCGAGCGGCGTGACCTGACGGCGCACGAGGCGGCCGAGGCGATGCGCACGATCTTGCGAGGCAATGCCACGCCTGCCCAGCTCATCGGCTTCGTCGTCGCCCTGCGAGCGAAGGGTGAGACGGCCGACGAGATCTCCGGGTTGCTCGACGCTGTGCTGCAGTTCGCCGACCTCGTGCCGCTCACCGACGAGCAGCGGGCGACGGCCATCGACGTCGTCGGCACCGGTGGTGACCGTTCGCACTCCATCAACGTGTCGACGATGGCGGCCCTCGTCACGGCCGGTGCTGGCGTGACCGTGTGCAAGCACGGCGCCAGGGCGGCGTCGTCGAAGTGCGGCACGGCTGATGTGCTGGAGGCACTCGGTGTCGCCATCGAGCTGTCGCCCGCCGGCGTCGCCGAATGCGTCACCGAGACAGGAATCGGGTTCTGCTTCGCCCCCCGGTTCCACCCGGCATTCCGCTTCGCCGCGCCGTCGCGCCGCGAGATCGGTGTGCCGACCGTGTTCAACCTGCTGGGCCCGATGGCCAACCCGGGTCGGGTGCGCCGCCACCTGCTCGGCATCGCCGACGCCTCCAAAGCCGAGCCGATGGTGGCGTCGCTGGCGGCCCACGGATCGACGCACGCCTGGGTCGTGCACGGGGGAGGCCTCGACGAACTGAGCACAACCGGCCCCTCCCAGGTGCTGGCTCTCGGTCCCGACGGCGTCAGCACGTTCACGATCGACGCCGTGGAGCTGGGGCTGACGCCGACCACGCTGGACCAGCTCAGCGGTGGTGATCCGGCTCACAATGCCGGCGTCGTCGACGCCGTGCTGGCGGGCGAGCACGGCCCGGCCCGCGACATCACGGTGCTGAACGCGGCCGCCGCCCTGATCGTCGCCGAGGCCGCCGAGTCGATGCCAGAAGCGGTCGCCAGAGCTGCGGCGGTGATCGACGACGGTCGGGCCGCCGACCTGCTGCAACGCTTCCGAGATTGTTCGCAGCGAATCTGGTCCCTCGAATCTGAAGGAGCACGCCAGTAAAGTCGGACGGAGTGCGATGCCTCCCCCGTTCACTCGTGGCAGCCGCCCTGCTGGCGGTCGCCGGCTGCTCGCCGGATGTACGGTCCAGCCCCGATCCCACCGACGCCAGCCCGACCGGTTCGGGCGATTCGGGTGCCGAGACGCCCGGCAACACGTCGTCACCGGTCACGACGGCAGGTACGACGCCAGGTACCACTACGCCGGCAACGACACCCGAGCAGGGCGAGCGGGCACGCGCCGAAACGGCGGTCGCCGACGCGCTGACGGCGCTCGGCCGCCAGCCGGCCGTGACGTACTCCAGCCGGCTGTCCGGGTTCGCCCCCCAGCCGAAGAAGAAGAGGAGCCAGAACAAGGAGCAGAACAACGAGGAACGGCCGACCGTGGACCTCGGGCGGGTAGGGGTCATCGCCACGAAGAGCGGCCTTGTGCACGGTGGAGGAACGGTGCGCGCGGAGCCGCTGGAGATGTTGACGATCGACTCGAAGCTCTATCTGCGGATGGGAGCTGGCCATTGGCAGCGTCTCGGCGTCGACGTCGACACGGCCCGAACGTTTGCCGGCAGGTGGACCGTGACGAGCCCCGACGATGTGGGCTTCGATCCCCGGCGGGGACTTCGGCCTGCCACCCTGGCCGAGCGACTGGCGGTCCCCGACGACCGCGAGCTCTCGTACCGGACGGTCCGGAATGCCGAAGGCGAGCAGATGTACCGCGTCGACGTGAAGCGCGGCACGATCGATGTGAGCGTGCGCCGGCCGCACCGGGTGACGAGGACGACGGTGCCGCTCTGGGACGAGCTGACCACGGGAGGGGCATCGGGCAACCTCAACTTCGGCAAGACGGGGGGCACGTTGCTCAGCGAGCCCACCCCGTTGGAGATCCGCTACACGCGAGAGGTTCTGTTGGGACAGCGATCAGGTCTGAGCACGTCGTTGCTGCTGGCCCCGAGCCTGCGCATCCGGGTACCCAACGTCGCCACGCTGTCGTGCACCCAGCTCGGCCGATGCACGATCACGGCTCGCATCACGAATCGCGTGAAGAAGGAGTTCGTGCCGGCGACATCGGTGCAAGTGCTGCTGCGCGGATTCCTCAACGGTGGACCGCTCGGCGCCAAGCGCTGCACGGGCGACGGATTGATGGTGGTGAACTCGGCGACCCGAGTCCGCTGCTCCGTCGAGTTCGTTGTGCCGGCCGAGGGGCGGCGCTACGACATCACCGGGCGCGTGCTGGCGTCTGGCTTCGCCCGCTGGGACCCGAACCCGAGGTCGATCTCACGTCAGATCGGTCGCCACGCCACCGAGACGCTCCAGGCACTGGCCGACCAATAGCCATTCTCGTCGCGATCAGGAGTCAGAACTGACCGCAGATCGTCGCGACAATGCGATGGTGGTCAGCTCGGGTCCCGGTGGGACGGGGAAGTTCCACGACCCCGTGGTCTTCACCGTCAGCCGATGCGCGTGGCGGTCGAAGTAGCGGGCCAGGCACAACGCCTCGTCGGTCCAGACGCGTGGCAGCACGCCGGCGGCCGGCGCAGGTGGAGGATCGACCACCCCAGGGAGCGTGGCCGTATCGACCGTGAGCAGGCGCGCCTGTTCGATCACCCAGCGTGACCGGCCGTCTTCGATCTCGACCCGACCGCCGTCGAACAGCGCCTGGACGAGCGCCTGGCGGCGCAGGGCGCCAGTGAGCGCTGACGTCCGGTCACGCACGAACGCCGCCTCCTCGAAGCGCTGGGCAGCTGCGAGCAGTTCCATGCGGCGCTGGAGGTCCTAGACGACGTCGCCGGCGTCACCGCTCAACGTGCGCGCCGCCCTCGTCACGGCCGCCTCGTACTCTCGAGGGTCGGCGGCTCCTGCGCACGGGCAGGCGGAGACGCCGAGCTGAGCCGCCGTGCACAACGGCGTGCCCAACGCCGGCTGGTACCGGCGGGTCAGGCGCGTCGAGCACCGGCGTAGAGGAATCACGGACTGAACGGCCTCGACCACGAGCGTGGCGACGGCTCGCGACGGCAGTGGACCGAGGTGCACACCGCCGGCGCTCGGCTGGCGAACGACGGTCAGCCGTGGCCACGCACTGGCGGTGTCGAGTCGCACATAGCAGCACCGATCGCCCCGCGTGCCCTTGCGGTTGTAGCGGGGGAGCAGCGCGGCGATCATCCGACCCTCGATGACCTCGGCGGTCAACGGGTCGGGTAGCTGCATGTGGTGGATGGTGGCCGTCTCCCGCAGCATCGGCCCGATGCGGCGCCGGTCCTCCGAGCCGAAGTAGCTGCGAACGCGCTGGCGCAGGTTTGTCGCCTTCCCGACGTACAGCACGTCGCCACGCGGACCGCAAAACCAGTACACGCCAGGGGAGCGGGGCAGGACCGACGTCATTCGCAGCTTCGATGCCTGAGGATGGGCGGAGATCGACGCCAGCGCCACGAGATCATCGAGTCCCGTGACGCCCCATGCGGCCGCCCGCTCGATGAGCAGATGCAGCAGGTCGACGGTGGCAAGAGCGTCGTCGAGCGCCCGGTGCGTCGGTCGGTGCTCGAGGCGCAAGCGGCTGGCCAGCGTGCCGAGCGAGCAGTTCGGCACTTCGTCGCGAACGAGCCGCCGGGCGATGGCCACGGTATCGACGCGGGTGTTGACCAGCTTCGACCGCCCGGCCCGATCGAGCGCAGCGTCGAGGAAGCCAACGTCGAAGCGCACGTTGTGGCCGACGATCACCGACGAGGGGCCGATGAACTCGAGCAGCGACGGCAGCACGGCATCGATCGGCGGGGCCGGCGCCACCAGCGCATCGGTGAGTCCGGTCAGCACGCTGATCATCGGCGGGATCGCCCGGCCGGGGTTGACCAGCGTCTGGAACGTCACCATGCACTCGCCGCCGCGGACCTTGACGGCGCCGACCTCTGTGATCGCCTCGACGTTGCGATCGCCACCCGTCGTCTCGAGGTCGATGACGCAGAACGTCACCTGTGCCAGCGGGGTGCCGAGATCTTCGAAGGACAGTTGTGCCACGGACATCTGTTCGATTGGATCACGAACAGCTGTTCGGATCAACTCGCACGGGGCGACACCCCCCGAGTACCCCCCGAGCGCCTCGAGTCGCACGAATGCCCGGAGACCCGGTTTGTATCCTTGGCGACGTGGCCGACGCCGACCGCCCGCTCGACGATGTGGAGGTTGCCAACACGCGCCTGCGCTCGGCGCTCGAGTTCGCCGTCGCAGTCGCTACGGAGGCCGACAAGCGCCAGCTTCCAGTGCCCGAGGGACTCGCCTCGTTCCTCGGCCAGGACCGGCTGCCCGCCGTCGCCTTGCGCCGAGCGCGCCAGGCCGTCATCGGATCGGACGAGTTCCGCACCCAACTGGGAGTCGTTGCCGTCGATGATGTAGTCGACGAGCTGGGCCGAACGTGGCTGGCCCGACCCGACGGCTGGGCGGACCGGGTGCGGCTGCTCGACCGCTTGGCCGACGAGCGTGAACGACGGGAGCAGGCCGAATCCGAGGCTCGCAGGGAGCGCAAGCGCCGAGAGGCGGCTGAAGCCAAGGTTGGCCGCGTCGAGTCGGCCTCCGGGCAGCACACGAGCGAGACGGGCCGGCTGCGAGGCGCGATGGGCGAGGCGCGTGCCGCCGAGCGGGCCGCCACCGAGGCACTCGGAACCGTCCAGACCGAACTGGCCGACGCCCGCACCGCGGCCCGTCATGCCGCCGACCGTCGTCAAGCGGCCGACCGTCGGCGGGCCGAGGTGGAGGCGACCATGGCGTCGCTGCACGAACGAGTCCGCCACGCCGAGGCCCAACGCGACCAGGCGCTGGCTGAGCGCGCCGGCGCCGGCCTGTCGGCGAGCGGAATCGCCGAGCTGCGCACGGCGGCACAGCGCCTCCAACGCGTGAGCGACGACGTGGCAGCGCTCGTCGACTCCCCTCGACGCTCGCGCGCGCCGCTGGCCCTGCCAGGAGCGGTGATCGGCAACCACGTGGCCACAGCCGAGTTCCTGCTGCGATCGGGCGCAGCCGTGATCGTCGACGGCTACAACGTGGCCAAACTGGGCTGGCCGGCGCTGACGCTGGAGGATCAGCGCAACCGTCTGCTCGACATGGTCGACAACATCGTGCGCCGGTTCGCCTGTCCGGCCACAGTCGTGTTCGACGGGGCCGATGTCGTCGGGGCCGCCAGCGACCGCCGCCGCCTCGCCCGTGTGACGTATTCACCGGCGGGCGTCACGGCCGACGACGTGATCATTCACGAGCTCGAGGGGCGCCCCACCGACCGGCCTGTCGTCGTCGTCACCGACGACCAGGATGTCCGCCGCCGTGCCCGACGCCGGGGGGCGAACGAGTTGTCCAGCGCCTCGTTGCTCGATGTGGGGATGGGATGAGGGACGTTCATGATGCGGCCGCCGAAGCGCCTGGAGGCGCCGGCGTACCGAACCGGGTGTTCACCTCTGAACGACGCGACCGGTCCGTTCATGATGCGGCCGCCGAA
>Ga0136619_10000641_pt1 | contig 13374 bp, 12 predicted proteins | sample AntDrymUQ3532106_2_FD_104807 | JGI IMG/M metagenome (GOLD analysis project Ga0136619, IMG submission 104807) | Polar desert sand microbial communities from Dry Valleys, Antarctica - metaG UQ353 (21.06) | ecosystem: Environmental > Terrestrial > Soil > Desert | place: Antarctica: Dry Valley...
ACGAGCACGACCCGCTCGCACCGATCAGCGCTGACGTGCTCGCGGATCACCTCCGGACGGGGCGCGGCTGGGCGGTGAAGGGCGTCGCTGCGGACCCGGATGCTCGGTACTACTTTCTCTTGTGGAACTCGCTCTGGCGTGCGGGCGGTTCGATCCTGCACGGCCACATGCAAATGACGCTCACGCGCGGCCTCCACTATCCGAAGGTGGAGGCGCTGCGGCGCCAGTCGCTCGGCTACTGGTCCGATCACGGGTGTGACTACTTCGAGGACCTCTGGTCCGTCCACGAGGCCCTCGGCCTCGGCACGACGGTCGACGGAGCGCGCGCCATGGCGTACCTCGCACCTACCAAGGAGCGCGAGATCTTGGTCCTCGGCCGGTCCGGCGAGGATGAGTCTGCCCTCGCGGGAGGCATCGCGCACGCGCTCGCGACGCTTCGCCGCGAGGGCGGCGTCATGGCGCACAACCTCGCGCTCTACCTGCCGCCGCTTTCCGCAGACGGGAGCGACTGGTCGCGGTTCCCGCCGCTCGCGCGCATCGTGGACCGAGGCGACCCGGCAGACCGGACGAGCGACATCGGAGCGATGGAGCTGTACGCGGCGAGCGTCATCTCCTCGGATCCCTTCCGGATCGGCGAGGCGCTCAGGAGCTGATGTCCGGCTGCACCCGCACGCGCGATTGACTATCGCTCTCTCGCCTGCTTAGCCTGCGAGACGGATGGCGGACGTCACCTTCGTATCCCGTCGCGACTCGAGCTTCCGGGAGTTCCCGCCCGCCTCCGCGCACCTCGCCGTCGTGCTTGCCTTCTACGGGGAGCTCACGGTCTGGGTCCGCAAGCCGGGATCGGCGGGCTGGCACCTTCCGACCTCGGGCCGGAGGTCGCGCGAGACGATAGTCGAGGTCGACAGGCGGGAGCTCTGGGAGTCCGCGCGGGTGCTGGCCTCCCGGCTCGATCTCCTCGGTGCCATCACGCAGGACCTGCCCAAGCCTTCCACGGGCTATGTGTACATGTGCGACGTCCAGCACCTGCCGTGGTCCTACGAGCTCCCGCAGGGCGTCGACGAGGTCGGCGTGTTCAAGGTCCCGCCCGCGCAGACTGGGTCTGAATGGAGTCAGACGGTCCTCGACCACGCGGTCCGGGCCCGGCGGCTGGGGCTGCGCTAGCAGCACCCGCGCAGCGGTGGCATCCCGTTGCGTGGCTGCTCACGCTGCTGGTCCCGTTCGTCGTCTTCGGCGTCACCGCGGCGCGCCTGGCGAGGGCCTTCGGACTTGGATCGACGCCCGTGGCCGACATCTCCGCCGAGGAGCTCTTCGTGCGGGCACTCATCGTGGACGTCCCCCTCATCGTCGGAACGCTCGTCCTCGCGCGGTGGCTGCTGCGGGCACGGCCGGCTGATCTCGGCCTGCTGACTCCGCGCCGCGCCGACCTGCGCTATGGGGTCATCTTCGGCACCGGCCTGTTCGTCGCGAGCGTCGCCATCGGTCTGGTGCAGGCCGCCGCGGTGGGGAAGGAGCAGCAGGCCATCGCGCAGGCGCTGCTCGGCCATCGCGGGCTCGCCGCGCTTGCGCTCGATCTCGTCTCGGTCGCAGTGCTCACTCCGATCGCGGAGGAGCTGCTCTTCCGCGGGGTGCTCTTCGGCGGCCTGCGCCAGCGCCTGCCGTTCGTCCTCGCCGCGGTCGTGGCCACGACGGCCTTCACGCTGGTCCATGAGCCGCAGGCCTGGCCGGGCGTGTGGGTGCTCGGCTTCGGCCTGACATTGGCGTACGAGCGGACGCGGACGCTCTGGGCGCCGATCGCCACGCACGCGACGGTGAACGGGCTCCCGTTGCTGCTCATCGCCATCTCGGGGCGGTGACGATCGGAGAGCCCCTCACGGGAACGCGTCACGCAGCGCACGCGCTAGCTCCGCGGGCGTAAGCCCGTTCCCCAGGTACGAGTCCCCGATGCGGATCTCGAAATGCAGGTGTGGGCCCCCTTCGGGGTAGCCGCTCGAGCCGACGGTGCCGATGACCGCGCCTGTCCCGACGTGATCGCCCACGGCCACCGCGACGCTTTCAAGGTGCACGTAGCGCGTCACGACGCCCTTACCGTGGTCGATCCATATCTGTCGGCCGCGGATCCGATCGAGCGTCCGCTCGGGAGTGTGACCCACCTCCAGCGCTTCCTGGAACGCCGCCGCCCGCTCGTTGGCGGTCCAGTCGCTGAACTCGGTGTCGGCGCGGACGACCCTCCCAGCGGCCGCGGCGAGGACCGCTGTGCCAGCCCTCGCCGGGAAGTCGACCCCCTCGTGGATGCCGGAGCGGTAGTCGCGCGTGGCCTCGGGCAGCAGGACGGCGTCGGCCGGGAGCGACTCCCCGGCCAGGGGGATGCGGAGCGGCCCGACTCGTGGGCGCACGCGAGTCCCTCGCCCGACGCCCGCCTCCGGCGGTCCCGCGGACGCGAGCGCCGGCGCGCTGTGCGGCGGCGTGGCTGTCGCGGTCGCATCGCCTCGCGGCGATGACAGCGGCACGGCGGCAACGAGGCCGAGCGCGAGGGTGAACGCGAGCGCGCCGGCGAGCGCGATCCGTGCCTGCATATACTCCACGAGGCTATAGCGACGACCTTTAAGTCCGGTCCTGAGAGGCCGGGAAGGAAGTGGCGAGTGTCCATCCTGCTCACGGCGGACGATGTCCGTCGGGCCATCACGCGGATCGCGCACGAGATCGTCGAGCGCGAGCGTGACTTCTCCCAGCTGGCCATCGTGGGTGTCCGCGCGCGCGGCGACATGCTCGCCACGCGTCTGCGCGACGCGCTCCGCGCGACCTGTGGCCGTGAGGTGCCGCTCGGCCTGCTCGACATCACCTTGTACCGCGACGACCTCACGCGCATCGGCTACTCGCCGACGGTCCACCGTACCGACATCCCGTTCCCCGTGGACGATCGTGTCGTCATCCTTGTCGACGACGTGCTCTTCACCGGGAGGACGGTGCGAGCCGCGATGGACGCGCTCTTGGACTACGGCCGTCCGCGGGCGATCCGCCTCGCCGTCCTCGTCGATCGCGGCCACCGGGAGCTGCCGATCCGCGCCGACTTCGTCGGCAAGAACATCGCGACCGCGCTCGGTGACGATGTCCGCGTTCGGCTCGTGGAGAGTGACGGACGCGACGAGGTCGAGCTCGCGCAGAAGGTACCGGCGTGACCGTCGCCACGTGGGCACGTCGCCACGTCCTCTCCACCGAGGACTGGTCGCGCGACGAGATCGAGCTCGTGCTCGAGAACACGAGCGCGATGACCGAGGTGCTGTCACGCCCGGTCCGCCGCGCGCCACCGTTGCGCGGACGCACGGTCGTGCTGTTCTTCGCGGAGGCCTCGACCCGCACACGCGTGTCGTTCGAGCTCGCGGCCAAGGCGCTCTCGGCGGATGTCGTGAACATCAGCGCGGCCGGGTCGTCGGTCGAGAAGGGTGAGACGCTGCTGGACACGGTCCGCACGCTCGATGCGCTTGGCGGCGACGTCATTGTGATGCGTCACAGCGCGTCGGGCGCGCCGTACTTCGTCGCTGCGCGCACCACCGCGGCGGTCATCAACGCCGGCGACGGCTGGCACGCGCACCCGACGCAGGGGCTGCTCGACGCGTACACGCTCCGCGCCGCGCTCGGGGACCTTGCAGGCCGAAGGATCGTCGTCGTCGGCGACGTGCTCCACAGCCGCGTCGCGCGGTCGGACATCCACACGCTCGTCCCGCTCGGTGCCTCGATCACGCTTTCAGGCCCACCCACGCTCATGCCGTCCGCCTGGCGATGCGGCGCGCTTCCACCCGGCGTGACGTACGAGCCGGACCTCGATCGTGCCCTCGATGGTGCGGCCGCGGTCATCGCGCTGCGCCTACAGCGGGAGCGCGCCGAGTCCGGTCTGCTCCCGTCGCTCCGCGAGTACGCACGCACGTGGGGCCTCAACGAGGCGCGCGTCGCGCGGATGCGCCCTGACGCTCCGGTGATGCATCCGGGTCCGATGAACGAAGGCATCGAGATCGAGGCCTCCGTCGCCCACGGCGCCCGCTCGCTCATCGCCGCGCAGGTGACGAACGGTGTGGCCGTGCGGATGGCGCTCCTGTACCTCCTCGCCGGGCACCCATCCTGATGGCGCTGCCGGCACGTGCGGACCTCGAGCGACGCGGGCTGCTCGTGGTCCCCGGCTTCGTCGACCTACACGCGCACCTGCGCGAGCCCGGGTTCGAGGATTCGGAAACGATCGCCACCGGCGCCCGCGCCGCCCTCCGTGGAGGATTCACGACCGTATGCGCCATGCCGAACACCGAGCCGCCGATCGACTCGGCAGGGCTTGTCGCGGAGCTCATGGCCAAGGGCGCGGCGGCGGATGCCGCGCGCGTGCTGCCGATCGCGTGCATCACCCGCGGCCGGCGGGGCGCCGATCTCGCCGATCTGGTGGAGCTCGCACGGGCCGGCGCGGTCGCCTTTTCCGACGATGGGTCGCCGGTGAGCGATAGCCGGCTCTTCCGGAGCGCGCTGGAGTACGCACAGGTGGCCGGCCGCGTCGTCATCGAACACCCCCAAGACGTGTCGCTCTCCGGGAACGGCGTGATGCACGAGGGCGCCGCGTCCGCGGGCCTCGGCCTGCCCGGGATGCCCGCCGCCGCCGAGGAGACAGCCGTCGCCCGGGATCTTGCGCTCGCGCGTCTCACTGGCGCGCGCCTGCATCTCACACACCTTTCGACGCGCGCCGCGATCGAGCTCGTCCGGCAGGCGAAGGCCGACGGCCTCGCCGTCACGGCCGACGTCACGCCACACCACCTCGCGCTGACCGACGAATGGGTCAGCGGGTCGAGGCGCTTCGCGTGGGAAGGATCGGAAGAGGACGCGCGTCAGGGTGCCGCCATCCCCTACGACCCCAACACGAAAGTGAACCCGCCGCTCCGCACCCGCGCCGACGTCGAGGCGTGCTGGGCGGGACTCCGCGACGGCACGATCGATGCGATCGCGACCGACCACGCGCCTCACGCCTCCATCCGCAAGGAGGTCGAGTACCAGGACGCCGCCTTCGGCATCTCCGGCCTCGAGACCGCGCTGCCGCTCATGCTCGCCGGCGTCAGCGCGGGCCGAGCGCCGCTCGAGACGGTGCTCCGCGCGCTGAGCGAGGCGCCCCGCCGGATCCTCGGGCTGGCTGACACCGGCGACTGGATCGCGATCGACCGTGACGCGGAGTGGACTGTCGACGCGCTGGAGCTCGGGTCGAAGGGAAAGAACACGCCGCTCCTCGGTCGGCGCCTCACCGGCCGTGTCGTCATCGCGGTCGTCAACGGAAAGGTCAGGTATGACGCTGGCGCGTCCGCCGCGTTCGCCTAGGCCGCCGCGTCGTCCGCGCGGCCGACCGGGATGGGATGCCCTCTGCACCGAGTGGCAGTTGCATCTTTATTCATTCAACTCGTATAGTTATGCACCCATGACACGGACGGCGGTGCTGGGGCTGGAGGACGGCTCCGCCTGGTGGGGAGAGGCCTTCGGAGACTCGGCGGGCGCGTCGGGTGAGGTCGTCTTCAACACGGCGATGACCGGATATCAGGAGGTCTGCTCGGACGCCTCGTACAACGGGCAGATCGTCGTGATGACATTCCCGCTCATCGGCAACTACGGCGTCTTCGATCGCGCCGCGGAGTCGCGGGTGCCCTGGGTCGAAGCCCTCCTCGTGCGCGAGCTCAACTCCACCTGCCGCGAGGGGACGGGGGACCTCGACACCTACTTGCGGTCGCACGGTATCCCGGGCCTCGCCGGCGTCGACACGCGCGCGCTCGTGCGGCGACTGCGATCGCAGGGAACCGTCCGCGGCGCGCTGCTCCAGGTCCCGCCGCATCTCGCGCACGATCCCGGCGTCGCCGCGGAGGCGGTGGCTAGCGCCCGCACGTCGACTCCGCTCGCCGAACGGCCGCTCGTCGCTGAGTCAACGGGTGCGGTCCGTCAATTCGGCTCCGGGCCCAAGATCGCGCTCCTCGACACCGGCGTGAAGGAGAGCCAGATCCGCTGCCTGACGGATCGCGGGGCGATGGTGCGCGTCTTCCCCGCGACCGCCGGCGGGCACGAGGTCCTGTCGTGGGCGCCCGACGGCATCGTCGTGAGCAACGGACCGGGCGATCCCGCGGCGATCCCGCAGGTCGCCGCGAACGTGAAGGCGATGCTCGAGGCGGCGGTCCACCGCGGGTCCCGGCGGCCCCTGCCGATCCTTGGCATCTGCCTCGGGCACCAGCTCATCGGGCGTGCGATCGGTGCCTCGACGTCGCGGCTGCCATTCGGGCACCACGGCAGCAACCACCCTGTGCGGGACACGGCGACCGGTCGGGTGGTCGTGACCAGCCAGAACCACGAGTTCCAGGTCGACGAGGCGACGATCCGCGAGCAGTCGGGCTTCGTTGTCAGCTCGCGAAACCTCAACGATGGGTCCGTGGAGGGCCTGCGCCACTCCGTGCTGCCGATACGCACCTACCAGTACCACCCCGAGGGCGCGCCGGGCCCGCGCGACAACGAGCCGGCGTTCGACGAGTTCCTGCGCGACGTCAGACACGCGGTGGCCTGTCGATGAACGGGCGGCGGCCGGAGGTCGAGGAAGGGGTTGTGCTCGCGAGGGAGCGGCCCTGCTGCCGTGATGCGGCGGGCGTGAGCGGGCCGACCGAGCGAGCACGCCCCGACCGAGGCAACGTTCGGCCGACGCAGAGCCGCGTGTCATGAAAGTGCTGCTCATCGGCTCGGGTCCGATCCTCATCGGCCAGGCCGCTGAGTTCGATTACGCCGGCACGCAGGCCTGTCGCGCGCTCCGCGAGGAGGGGATCACGACCGTCCTGGTGAACTCCAACCCCGCGACGATCATGACCGACCCGGGTGTGGCGGACGTGACATACATCGAGCCGCTCACCGTGGAAGTCATTGAGCGGATCATCGAGCGCGAGCGTCCTGACGGCCTCCTCGCCACGCTTGGCGGCCAGACCGGCCTCAACCTCGCCGTGCAGCTGGCGGAGGCGGGGATCCTGGAGCGCTACGGCGTGCGGCTGCTCGGCACGCCGCTGCGCGCGATCCAGCAGGCCGAGGACCGCGAGGCCTTCAAGCAGCTGCTCGTCGGGATCGGCGAGCCCGTGCCCGAGTCGGCGACCGCGACCTCCATCGACGACGCGCTCGCCTTCGCCGCCCGTGTCGGCTACCCACTCGTTGTGCGGCCCGCGTACACGCTCGGCGGCACGGGCGGCGGGTTCGCCGGCACCGACGAGGAGCTCCGCACCGTCGGCGCTCGCGGCATCAGCGCCTCGCCGATCGGGCAGATCCTCATCGAGCGATCGCTGGTGGGCTGGAAGGAGCTCGAGTACGAAGTCATGCGCGACGCCGGGGATACCTGCATCACGATCTGCAACATGGAGAACGTCGACCCGATGGGCGTGCACACCGGCGACTCCATCGTCGTCGCTCCATCGCAGACGTTGTCGGACAAGGAATACCAGCAGCTGCGGAGCGCCGCGCTGCGGATCATTCGCGCGCTCGGGATCGAGGGCGGCTGCAATGTGCAGTTCGCTCTCCATCCGGACCGGCCTCCCTCCGCGGACCCCGACGCCAAGGTCCCGTACTACGTCATCGAGGTGAATCCCCGCGTGTCCCGCAGCTCGGCGCTCGCCTCGAAGGCGACCGGATACCCGATCGCGCGGGTCGCCGCGAAGATCGCCATCGGCAAGCGGCTCCACGAGATCCCGAACGCGGTCACGAGGCGGACCACCGCCGCTTTCGAGCCTGCACTCGACTACGTTGTCGTGAAGATCCCGCGCTGGCCGTTCGACAAGTTCCGTGGCGCAGACCGTCGCCTCGGCACCCAGATGAAGGCGACCGGAGAGGTCATGGCGATCGACCGCACCTTCGAGGCCGCGTTCCTGAAGGCCCTTCGCTCGCTCGAGGTGAAGGGTCAGGGGCTCCTCTATGAGGCACCGGCCTGGTCCGAGACGCGCGAGCCCGCGGCCTTCGTCGCCAGGTACCTCTCCCCGGTCGCCACCGACGACCGGCTGTGGCGCGTGTTCGCCGCGCTGCGGCGCGGCGCGACGGAGGCGGAGATCAACGCTCGGACCGGCATCGGGGTCTGGTTCCTGCGGAAGCTGCGTGCCGTCGTGCGATTCGCCGAAGAGGAGCTGCAGGGCCGGACGCCGACTCCCGGGCTATTGCGGCGCGCCAAGCGCCTCGGCTATGCCGACACCGACATCGCCGCGCTCGTCGGCATCCTCCCGTCGGACGTGCGGCGCCTCCGGTCGCAGTGGGGGATCCGCCCCGTGTACAAGATGGTGGACACGTGCGCCGCGGAGTTCGAAGCCGTCACGCCCTACTTCTACTCGACCTACGAGCAGGAGAACGAGGCACTGCCGCTCCCGGGGCGCAAGGCCATCGTGCTCGGCAGCGGCCCCATCCGGATCGGGCAGGGGATCGAGTTCGATTGCTGCTGCGTCCAGAGCACCCTCGCGCTCCGCGAGCTCGGCGTCGGCTCGATCATGGTGAACAGCAACCCCGAGACGGTCTCGACCGACTTCGATTCCTCCACCCGCCTCTACTTCGAGCCGCTCGACGAGGAGTCGGTGGCGTCTGTCATCTGGAATGAGTCTCGGGCCCAGCCCGAGGCCGAGGGAGGATCGCTCGGCTCGGACGTGGATTCCTCGCCGATCCCCGTCCTCACGCAGTTCGGCGGTCAGACCGCGCTCAACCTCGCGGATCGCGTCGAGGCGCTCGGCGGCCGGGTCATCGGCACGAGCCCAGATGCGATCGGCCTCGCCGAGGACCGGCGGCGCTTCCATGAGTTCGCGAGCGCGCTCGGCATCCCGCAGCCGCCGGGCGGCACCGCCGACTCGGCCAGCGAGGCACTCGCGATCGCAGGCGATGTCGGGTACCCGGTGCTCGTGCGCCCGTCATTCGTCCTTGGTGGGCGAGGGATGGAGATCGCGTACGGCCCGGAGGATCTGGAGCGGTTCTTCCACCACGCGCTCGATGCCGGCACCGGGCGTGTGCTCGTCGACAAGTACCTGCACGGCCGCGAGATCGAGGTCGACGCGGTGAGTGACGGCACCGACACGCTGGTCGCCGGGATCATGGAGCACATCGAGCGTGCCGGCGTGCACTCAGGCGATTCGTTCGCGGTCTATCCGGCTGCGGACCTGACCCCTGTTGAGCGCGACCTGGTGGTCGTGCTCACCCAGCGCATCGCCCAGGCGCTCCCGGTCCGCGGCCTGCTGAACATCCAGTTCATCCTGACCGCCCAGTCGGGCGAAGCCCTCCCTCGCTCGAATCCCGCTCGCAAGGCGGCTGCGCCTGCTCTGCTCGCCGGGGGCCCGCCCGAGATCTATGTGCTCGAGGTGAACCCGCGCGCCAGCCGCACGGTGCCATTCCTGACCAAGGTGACCGGTGTCCCGCTCGTGCGCCTCGCCACGGCGATCTCACTCGGCGCGACCCTCCGCGGCGAGGGGTTCGCGCCGGGTCTTTGGCCGTCGCGCGGGCTGGTCGCGCTGAAGGCACCGGTCTTCTCCATGGCCAAGCTGCTCGACGTCGACACCTACCTCGGTCCCGAGATGAAGAGCACGGGCGAGGTGATGGGGATCGACATGAGCTTCGCGCCGGCGCTCTGGAAGTCGCTCGTCGCTGCGGGGCTCGCGCCCCCCTCCTCCGGCAGCGTCCTCATCACGATCGCGGACAAGGACAAGCACGAGGTGGTGCCGGTCATCGAAGGCCTGCACTGGCTCGGGTACGACATCGTCGCCACACGCGGGACCGCCGCGCTCTGCCGGACCCTCGGGGTGCCCGTTCGCGAGATTCCGAAGCTTGCCGACGGGGACGACGCGATCCTGCGGCTCATCCGCTCGGGGTCGTGCGCTGCCGTCGTCAACACGCCGACTCTTGGCAAGGATGTCGATCGGGATGGCTTCCTGATCCGGCGCGCCGCCGTGGAGGCGCGTGTGCCGTGCCTCACCTCGCTCGATACGGCGTTCGCCGTCGTGACGGCGCTGCGCACGAGCGCCGTCTCCTACACCGTCGCGCCGCTCCTCGAGTACCGGGCGGCCGAGGCCGTGACCGCCGCAGAGTGATGGACGCCGTCGAGTACGGTCGGACGCTCCAGGGCCTGACCCTCAACCTCATCGTCCGCGACGTCGCCCGAAGTGTCCCCTTCTATACGGAGGCGCTCGGCTTCGCGGTCGTTCACCAGACCGGCGACTACGCCGCGCTCGAGCGCGACGGCGCGAAGATCCAGCTCCACGCGGATCACACCTATCGCCGGACGCACTGGGCCGCCGATCTTGCCACGGGTATCCGCCGCGGACTCGGCGCGGAAGTCCGGCTGTTCGGCCTGGCTCCCGAAGCGGTCGAGCGTGCCGCGCTGCAGTACGGGTCGGTGCTGCTCACCACGGGGGAGCGGGCGGGGCATGGCTGGCGCGACGTCGTCGTCGCCGACCCGGACGGGTACACCTTCGCGGCGGGGGTGTCGCTGTGATCCTCGAGGAGGGCCGTGTCCTGGCGACGTTCGACGTCGGGCAGCTCGGCACGGTCATCCAGGTCGCCGCACCGGGCGTCGCCGGGCGCGCGCACGCCGGGCAGTTCGTGCATGTGCGGCCGGGCCCGCGGTTCGATCCCCTCCTGCGGCGGCCGTACTCCTTCAATCGCATCGATCGGAAGGCGGGGGAGATCGAGCTCATCGTGAAGCCGCTCGGCGAGGGCGGTGAGTGGATCGCGACCCGCCGGGCCGGCGACACCCTCGATCTGCTGGGGCCGCTCGGGACCGCGTTCGTCATCCGGCGCGACACCAAGAACCTGCTGCTCGTCGCGGGAGGCACCGGTATCGCGCCGATGCGCGTCCTTGCCGAGCAGGAGTCGGCGCGCCGCAACGTCACGCTCGTGATGGGCGGTCGCTCGATCCACTATCTGTGGCCCTCGCATCGGCTGCCCGCAGCCGTCGAGTACGTGACCACGACCGACGACGGCTCGTTCGGCCTCCCCGGTCGCGTCACGGACGCGCTGGCGGATCTGCTCCCGTGGGCGGACCAGCTCTGCGCGTGCGGGCCCTGGCCGATGCTTGCCGCGCTCGGAACGATGCGCGAGGGCGCGGAACGCGCCTCCGCGCCGTACGCCGGGCGCCGCGTGCTCGCGGAAGCGACGATCGCTGTCGAGCAGCACATGGGCTGTGCGGTGGGCGTCTGCCGCGCCTGCGTGATCGTCACCACGGACGGCAACGCGCGCGTCTGTCGCGAGGGACCGGTCTTCGCGCTCGATGCCGTGCGCTTCAGCGACGGCGAGCCGGCGACGGTCGGCGGCCGCTGATGCCGCGGCGCGCTCCGCGCAAGCGCGTCGAGCGGCCGATCAACGTGAGCCGCTCCACCGAGGAGTCGCTCGAGGAGATCGCACGCGGCGACGAGGACGACGACTCGGTCGAGGTCGCGGAGCTCGACGGAGCATCGATCACCGAGGCTGCGACGGGAGAGCCTGAGGACGATCGGACGCCATCGGAGCTTGCGACCAAGCTCGGCGCTGCGCTGGGCGCGTCGGATCGTGGGCCGGCGGTCGGGCCGCCGAGACCCTCTCATCGCGACGGGGTCCCCCCGTCCTTCGGACGGCGCCCCATCGCGCGGGGGCCCTCGGCGGCCCAGTCCGCCGACCCTCGATCCTCTTCTGCCCAGCCGGCTGCCGCCGGTCAGGCACCGTCGGCCGACCCTTCGCTGCCGATCGAAGATGCTGAGTTCGGCGTAGATCTCACTGTCGAGGCGGCGCGCGGGCTCACGCTGCGCAACCCGGTCATGACGGCGTCAGGCACGTTCGGCCAGGGGGTCGAGTACGCGGAGCTCTTCGACGTCGCGCGGCTCGGGGCCATCGTCAACAAGGGCACCACGCGCGATTCGCGGCCCGGCAACCCGCAGTACCGCATCGCGGAGACGCCCTCAGGGATCCTCAACTCGATCGGTCTCGAGAACCCCGGCGCCGCGGCCGTCTCCCGCTGGTATGGGCCGAAGTGGGCGGCGCTCGGCTGTCCGGTGATCGTGAACGTCGCGGGATACAGCGTCGACGACTACGTCGCCGTCGTCCGCGAGCTGGAAGGAACGCCCGGCGTCGCCGGCTACGAGCTCAACGTCTCGTGCCCGAACGTCGAGGGCGGCACGCTCTTCGGCTGCGATCCGTCCCTCGCGGCCGAGGTCGTCCGGGCCGTGAAGGCGGAGACGTCCCTGCCGGTCATCGTGAAGCTCACTCCGAACGCACCGGACGTGGTCGGGGTCGCCCTCGCATGCGAGGAGGCGGGCGCCGATGGGCTCACCGCGATCAACACCATCCTCGGCATGCGCATCAACACGGCCAAGCGCCGGCCGATCCTCGGCATGGGCTCGGGCGGGCTCTCCGGTCCGGCGATCCGTCCGGTCGCCGTCCACATCACGTACCAGGTCGCGCGCGCGGTCTCCATCCCGATCATCGGCGCCGGCGGCGTCACCTCCGCCGGCGACGCGCTCGAGTTCCTCATGGCCGGCGCGTCCGCGGTGCAGGTCGGCACGGCGACGTTCGCCGACCCGCTCGCGCCGATCCGGGTGCTCGAGGGGCTTGCGGCGTATGTGCGCGACCAGGGGCTCATGTCGATCCGCGAGGTGATCGGCGTCGCTTTGCCAGCCGAGCCCGCGTCCACGCTCCAGGAGGATGCGGAGGGTGGTTAGGCATACTCACGCCGTGAGCCCGTTGAAGACCGCGAGGCCAGCGAAGCAGAACCGCGGAAAGCCGCTGCCCGAGCACATCGCGTGAACGACACGCTCCCGCGCCTCCGCGCGCTCCACGGGCTCTGGGAACGTGGAGTCGCGGGCCTCACGGCCGAGCAGGTCAACCACGTCGAACGCGCCGGCGTCCTTCCGATCGCCTTCACGCTCGTGCACTTCGTCCGCGGCGAGGACGCGCACGCGGTCGAGCTCCTCGATACGGAAGGGCTGCTCTGGGACCAGCACGTCACGCGCTTCGGCTACGAGGGGGTCATCCCCGGTCGCGGTACGCCGATGGCCGACGCTGAGCGCGTGCGCATCGGGGACATGGACGCGTGGCGCGCGTATCAGCGCGCGGTGTTCGCTCAGGTCGAGCAGGGTCTCGAACGCCTGCCGGAGGAGCGGCTGGCGCTGCCGATGTTCGGTGGCGGGCGTCCCGAGTCGCTCCGAGGCGGGTTCCTGGCCGCGTACGTCCCCGAGGGGACGATCACGCGGCGGCACGCGATCGAGGCCTGGCTGTATCAGCACGGCTGCCGCCATCTCGGTGAGCTCGAGCACGCCCGCGCGCTCGTCGGGCTCGGCGGCCTCTCCTAGTCGGCCCGGTCGGGCGGCTGCCTTCCTCGCCAGACCTCCTCCCTCGAGCCGCCTCGGG
>Ga0136619_10000642_pt1 | contig 13373 bp, 17 predicted proteins | sample AntDrymUQ3532106_2_FD_104807 | JGI IMG/M metagenome (GOLD analysis project Ga0136619, IMG submission 104807) | Polar desert sand microbial communities from Dry Valleys, Antarctica - metaG UQ353 (21.06) | ecosystem: Environmental > Terrestrial > Soil > Desert | place: Antarctica: Dry Valley...
ACGTGGAAGGAGAAGGGCTGCGGGCCAGGATCACACGCGACCTCGCCGAGCACGCGGCGCTGACGCAGCGCGCCCCACGGGATATTTCACGGAGCGTCCCGCGAAGCGTTACGGGAAGAGCAGCCCGGCGAGCGCGATCTGGGTCCAGATGAAGGCCGAGGCCACGGGCACGAAGCCGACCAGGCAGACCACGACGGCCGTGAGCGTGGGGATCTTGTACACAGTCTTCACGGCGATACCCATGAGGACCATCAGGGCGTAGGTGAAGGCGATGGCGTTCACGACCGGGACCCACGCCAGGATCATGGCGGAGCAGGCGTAGGCCAGCATCCGGTAGACCTCCCGAATGTCCGACACCTTGCCCAAAAAAGTCCTGACGGAGAGCAGATACACGGCCGCCGCCACCCCGACCAGAACCGGTGAGAGCAGCGCGAAGACCCCGGCCTGGAGTGCCGTCAGGCCGGTCCTGCCGGGGCTTATCTCACCGAGGACCGCACCCACGACCAGGCCGACCAGCACGTACAGAACCGCCGAGATACCGCAGACGAGCAGGACGAAGAGCGCGGGTTCCCTGACCGGACCCTCTGCGGAGAAATCGCGGTAGAAGCCGCGTGGGTCAAGCAGGACGGCCCGTATCACGGCCGCGGCACTGGCGGGACGTGACGGTTCGAACTCGGGGACTTCGGGCATGGGGAGATTATACAGACGGAGCAAAAATTTCTTGCGAAACTGCGGGGTGAAACTTAGACTATGAGACCCGGCATCCGTGGTGAGAGGTAGCTTCGAGGGATGTTCAAATGGTACGTCGCTATGATACTGGTGGCAGAGGTAGCCGCCTTGCTCCTGCTGTTGCCGCTCGCCGCGCCGGATAAGCTGGCGTTGCTGCTCGCGCCGGTGGTGCCGCTGACGGTGATCCTGGCGCTCTTCCTGCACTCCCGGCGAGACAGCGTCTCCCGCGGGGCGTTGCGGCTCTCGCCGGAGAGGATCACGGGTCATAGGAGCCGGACATCGCGATCCGACTCGCCCGAGGACATCTCCCGCTCCATCGTCGAGCGGACGGCCGAGATCCGGCGCGCCCTTCAAGAAGAGCCGGACTCCGGGGTGCGCCTGGAGATGTGCGCCCTGGGCTACCGGGCGTGCGTGAACGACATGATCACGCTGACCCACCTCGTCAACGAGGAGGCGCCAAACGCCCCCATCTTCCGGCGCCTCAGACTGCGCCGCGCCCGCAAACGCGCCATAGAAGCCCTTTCCGCCACCCGCGAAGCCCTGCCGCCTGGCCTCCTGCGAGCCGAGCACCAGGAGAGGCAGTAGATGTCAGGTATCGGGTTACAGGCTTCGGCCATCGGGGCTTCTCTGATACTCGATGATCGCGGCGGTCTCCGGCCCGCCGTTCCGTGGTAACTTCCCGGCGTGAACGCACCGGAAAACGTGGACACGTCTTTTGCGATCTCCGGCGCGACCGGCGCCGTGGGCGGCCGGGTGGCGAAGCGTCTGGCGGACCTGGGGTATGAACAGCGGCTGGTCGTCCGCGACGCGAGCCGCGCCCCGAACCTTCCTGGGGCGGAGGTCGCTGAAGCCTCCTACGGAGATCCCGAGGCGATGAGGACGGCTCTGGACGGTGCGGAGACCTTCTTTATGGTCTCGGCCAGCGAGGCCCGCAACCGGGTACGCCAGCACCAAGACGCCGTGGACGCGGCGGTGGCGGCCGGCGTCGGGCGCATCGTGTACCTGTCCTTCCTCGGGGCCGCGCCAGACGCCACCTTCACGTTCGCCAGGGACCACTGGCACACGGAAGAGCGCATACGCGACCCCGGCGTCCGATTCACGTTCCTGCGCGACAGCGTGTACCTGGACTTCATCCCGGGCATGGCGGGCTCCGACGGCGTGATCCGCGGCCCTGCGGGCGAAGGGCGCGTGGCGGCGGTGGCACGTGACGACATCGCGGACGTGGCGGTCGCGGTTCTGCTGGGCGAGGGCAAGCACGACGGACGCACCTACGACCTGACCGGGCCGCGGGCGATCACGCTGCGCGAGGTAGCCGGAACGCTCTCCCGGGTCACCGAGCGCGAGATCTCCTACCACCCGGAGACGCTCGAAGAGGCGTACGAGTCGCGTAAAGGCTACGGCGCGCCCGAGTGGGAGGTCGAGGGCTGGGTCACCTCTTTCAGGGCGATAGCGGCCGGCGAGATGGACGTGGTGAGCGGCGCGGTGGGCGAGTTGACCGGCCACGCCCCGATGTCTCTGGCCAACTTCCTGGGCCAGCGCCCCGAGAGCTACCGGCACCTGCTCGACGCCTGAAGCCTAGACGGCCTGGATCTCGCGTACTTCCGGGACTTCGCGCCGGATCAGGCTTTCGATGGCGTAGACAAAGTCTAGTTGGGAGAGCGGGCAACCGCTGCAAGCCCCGATCATCTCTATGCTCACAGAGCCTCGCTCTTCGTCGCAGTCCACGATACGGGCGTCCCCGCCGTCGGCCTGCATCGCCGGACGCACCTTGTCCAGAGCGCCCTCGATCCGGCCCCTCATGTCCCGTCTCTCCGTCATACAGCCCGGATTATATCCGAGTATCAGCCGGGTATGATCTCCAGCCGATAGTAGAATGGACCGCCGGAGAGAACCGGGCTTCAGGAAGGGAGACGCATGAAGGACGAAGGACAGAACCTCCTTGTAATAGGCGCACCCGAGCACGATGCGGACGCCTACCATCTCTCCGGGTTCCTGGCGCCTGACCCCGTGATCTGCCTGCGTGTCGCCGGCAAGAGGTATCTGGCCGTCTCCTCACTGGAGTACGGGCGTGCCAGCAAGGAGGCGCCCGTAGACGAGCTGCTCTCATACGAGGAACTGGAGATCATCAAGCTCGCCCGCGAGCTGAAGAGCGGCGCCAGAGCCTACGCCACCGCGATCTCGAACCTGCTGGAGAGGCTCGGCGCAGCGGACTCACCCGTCATCGTGCCGGCGGGCATGGCCGTCATCTACGCCGACGCGCTGCGGGATCGCGGGGTGGAGATCACACCCGACCGTCAGCTCTTCGACGGCCGGCGCCGCGCCAAGACAGACGGCGAGATCTCTCACATCGAGAAGGCGCAACGTGCCGTCGAGGCGGCCTGCACCCACGCGGTCGAGATCCTGCGCGATTCCGAGGTCGGCGAAGACAATGTCCTCCAATGGCGTGGCGAGACGCTTACGAGCGAGTTGCTGCGTTCCGAGATCGACGTGGATCTCCTGCGGCGTGGCTGCGCGGCCGACGGCACCATCGTCGCGGGCGGGCCGCAGGGCGCCGACCCGCACGAGCGCGGCCACGGTCCTCTGAAGGCCGGGGAGTCTATCATCGTGGACATCTTCCCGATGGACCTCTCGACCCGCTACTACTCGGACATGACCCGCACGTTCGTCAAGGGCGAGCCGGGCGAAGAGTTGCGGAGTATGTACGACGCCGTCCTGGAGAGCCAGGAAGCGGCGCTCTCCATGATAAGGGCGGGCGTCAACGGCAAGGACGTTCACGGCAAGGTCTCGGACATCCTGCACGAACGAGGATACAAGACGGACAAGCACGACCGGGAAGAAGGCAAACCGCTCACGGAGGGCTTCTTCCACGGCACGGGGCACGGGGTGGGGCTGGAGATCCACGAGGCCCCCCGCGTCTCCACCGCCGACGAAGAGCTGATCCCGGGCGACGTAGTCTCCGTCGAGCCCGGCGTCTACGACCCGGCGGTGGGTGGCGTCCGCATCGAAGACCTCGTCGTCGTCACAGAGGATGGTTGCCGCAACCTCACGGACTTCCCGAAGGAGTTCGTGGTCTAGGTTTCGGGTTCGATTGGTCGGTCACCTGGAGGTCTTGCATTGGGCGGATCGTACCCTCCATAGTTGCCCTCGAAGATGATCTCGAACGGATCGTAGCCTAGCTGCTCCAACTTTCGGCTCAAGAATCGGATGCTCCGCCAGGGGCACGAAGGATCTCTGCATGGCTCGTCCGGGTCGCCGTCGTGTTCAAACACGATGTGGAAGCAGAGCCAGTGCATTCGCTCGAAAACTTCGTACCTGTCGCGCTCAACCACTACGGGACTGCCGCAGAGCCTGCAAAGTAGCGGGGCTTCCGCGGTCATTTCAGTCGCCGCCCCGGGAGTTGTAGATCTCACCGCTCCGCTCGGCGTACTCGCGCAGCACGGCGACGGCCTCTTCGCGCAGCACGTCCCGTGTGACGGTGATGCCGCGCTCCTCCAACTTTCGCGTCCATTCCGGCGGTTTCGGGCCTTCGTCGAAGCCTATGGCGCTCGCGTCCTCGTCGCGGGCGCCACACAGGAGACCGCGCACGCCGGACCAGGGGGTGGCGCCGAGGCACATGGCACAAGGTTCAGTCGAGGCGACAAGCTCACAGACGGGCATCCCTGGCGCGCCGAGGTCGAAGCTCCCCATCCTCCGCTGCGACACCATGATCGCCACCATCTCAGCGTGGAACGCCGAGCATCCAGCCGTGACGACCAGGTTGACGCCGGGCGCGATGAGCCTGCCCGTATCCCGCTCGAAGATGGCAGCCCCGAACGGTCCTCCGGTGCCGCGACGGACATTCTCCCGGGATAGCTCGACGGCGAGCCGCATCCGGTCCTCCGGGGTGGGGTAGGCTCCATCCGGGGGGACGAACTCCTCGACCCACTCCGGCAACCGCAGCTCGACGGCGGGGAATCTCACGTCGCATCCTCCAATGTGGCCTGATGATCGGCCTCGCCAACGCTATGCGGCGCATTTTGCACCATACACGCCGCATAGCAAGCCGGAGAGCGGGTAAAGTTGTGGGGACAAAGCCGTGTATCCATGTTGGGAGGACCGATGGAAAGCAAGAAGGTCTCGGATCACACCTCATTCTCGGAGGAGAAGATGCAAAAGAACGCCCTCTTCGACTCCGAGCGTCTTTTCTACGACGTGTACTGTCTCATGCCGGGCCAGAGCCAGAAGGTCCACTCCCACGAGGACTCGGACAAGATCTACTACGTGATAGAGGGCACCGGCTCCTTCACCGTGGGCGAGGAGGAGCGGGCGCTAGGCCCCGGCACCGCAGTGATGGCTCCGGCCGGTGATCCGCACGGCGTCCGCAACGCCACCGAGGAGAACCTGGTGCTCCTGGTCACGATGGTCCCAAGGCCCACCTGATGCCGGCCAGGGACATGCCGCAACCGCCTTACGTGCTCCTCTTCCAGGAAGCGGCGCCCGGCGCGGAACCGCTCATGATCTCCGTGGACGACCGCCCCTCTCTGCCGCTCTTCGGGTCCGCAGAGAAGGCCCAGGCCTTCCTCGACGCAGCGGACTTCGGCCCCGATTGGAAGCCCGTCGAAGTCTCCGGCGCGGGCCTGTTGGCCGTCCTCGAAGGATGCCGGGGGAAGGCGGAGTACTTAGCCCTCGACCCGCCGCCCGCCGGGGAGGGCGGCATGCGGGTGGAGATGGGCAGCCTCGAAGGGCTCATCGAAGCCCTCCAGACAAGCCTGCAGGAGACGGACCTCTTCGGGCTCGGCTCGAACGGCTCCAACGTATGACGCAACCGCCTTGAGCGCATCGAGCTTCAGGATGCCTCGAAAAAGTCGCGGGCCTTCGAACCAACGTAGATGGTTAGCACCTTGTTGGTAGCAGTTCCGATAACCACACCAACGCCGAACGGAATTGCTTTTTCGAGTCCCTTTCTGGTGAAGGTGATACCCACTTTCTTGAAGACTTCTTTCACGACTACCAGAGTCGGACCTTTCAGGTGCTCTCGCACCATCGAGACAAACGCTTTCGTTCCTGCCGCTTTCCCGCCCTGCTTTCCCGCTTCGCTGATAGCGCCCAGACCGGCGACGACGAAGCAGATCCTCTGCTCCTCTTCCTTTTCGATATCGTGACCGTAAGCCACCGCCAACGCCATCACCATCTCGACCTGACACTTCATCGTCAGGGCGGTGTCGGCGGCCGCTCCGCCAAGGGTTGCGACTACCGTTCCCAATCCAGGAACAACACCCGTCAGTGCCGTGGAGCCGCCAACAAAAGCCGCAAAATACGAGTAGTTGGAGATGATTTTCTTTGCGACCATCTCCTGTATTTCTTCCTTGCCTTTTTTCGACCCGTATTTCGCCTCATATTGGTTGAGCAGTTTCAGGGTCGCTGTTTTGATATCCGTAGGGTCGGCAAGGATCAGCTCGATCGCCTGTAACAATCGGGGTTTATCGAGATCTCTGCTCTGATCTTCAGGTTTGTCAGTGTTGGTCATACTCCCCTTCGTTCGGCTCGAAAGTGGTAGAAGCTCGCCATTACGGGAAGAGATTGTAAACCTCCATAGACCAGCCCGGTGTCGCCGGCTCCGCTTCGGCCACGTCGCCGCGACGGTAGACCGTCGGCCGTTCTGGGTCACTTGCCTGATACACTCGCACCACGTCGTCGTCGAGCAGATCCACGTCCCACACCACCAGTGTCTCGGCGGAAAAGTAGTCGGCCCGCTTGTCAGCCATGTCCCGCTCCGCCCTGGCGCCGTAGTCGCCCTCGCTCCTGACCTCGACGGCAAAAACAGGCGCTCCCTCCAGGAAGCCCATGCTCAACTCGCCGGTGTAGAAAGCTGCGTCCGGGCTGAAAGACTTGCGGTTCGGTAGATCGACGATGAAGCCGACGTTGTCAGCCACCGCGTGGCCCGTTCCGGTACGCTTGGCATACTCGCGCAGGCTGGCGAAGACCTCGGCGCCCGCGTAGCCGGGCAACCCCCAGTAAGTGCCATTACGACGAGTTTCCTATCAACGACCTCGGCCTTACTGTTCTCGGGTACACGGCGAAGGCTCTCGATAGCCGTTTCGGTATCCGTGCTCATAAACCACCTCTTTCGCTGACCGTCCATACTTTACCCTCTCCGGAGCGCGAGCAACACAACGTAGACATCGCGGCTTGTCGAAATCCCGATGTATGTCTGTTCAGTAGCCGGCGGCGGAGCCCCCGCCGCGCGGGTCGGCGGCGCCGGTGAAGCGGGTGGGCTCTCCGTCGGGGCCGTACTCGACCGTCAGAGCGTGGGCGTTACCGAGCGGGTATTCGGCGGGGACCACGTCGTGGCCGAGCGCGGAGAGGTCGCCGGTGACGGACGGCGGTATGCCTTCCTCGACCACGAGCAGGTCCGGCACCACGTGGCCGAAGCGTGGGGCTGAGACGGCCTCTTGCGCGTCCATGCCGAAGTCGAGCATGTTCGTGATCATCTGCGGCGTCGTCTGCTGGATGGTGCGTCCGCCTGGGGTGCCGAGCGCGATGCGGGGCCTGCCGTCGCGCATCACGATGGTCGGGCACAGCGCGTAGAGGGGCTGGCGGCCGGGGTACACGTCGAAGACATTGCCCACGGGCTCGAAGCGCGACCACGCGAGGGCGTCGTTCAGCCAGATCCCCGTCCCCTCGGGCATCACCTTGCTCCCGAAGACATTGCCCAGAGTCTGCGTCGCGCTGACGACGTTGCCCTCCCGGTCAGCGACGACGAAGTGCGTGGTGTGCTGCTGCGTGTCGGGGTATCCAACCGGCTGGTAACCCGTCGGAGAGCAGGTCGCGGCGGTGTCGAACTGCGCGGGCGGGTCGTATGGCGCCACGCTGTTCGGGTCCACCCGTTCGGATTCGCGCTCCAGGTACGCGTCGGAGAGGAGGCGGTCCAGTGGCGTCGGGGCCTTCTCGGGATCGGCGGCGAGGCGGCGGGTGGTCGTGGAGACGCGCTTGGAGATCTCGGTGGCCGCGTGGACGTAGGCCGTGGTGTTGTGGTCGGCAGGTCCCATGTCGTAGCGGCCCATCACCCCCTGCCGCAGGAGCGCGGCCCACGCGGTAGAAGGCGGCGCAGCCGTGACCACCCTGTGCCCCCTGTAGTCAAGGCCGACCGTCTCCCGCCACTCGGCGCGGTTGCGGCGCAGGTCCTCTTCGGAGAGGAAACCACCCTCGCTCCGTGCGGCCGAGACCATCGCCGCGCCGAGCCGTCCCCGGTAGACGGCGTCGGATCCCTCCTCGGAGATGAGACGCAGGGAGTCCGCCAGATCGTCCTGTACGAGGCGTTCACCGGCGGCCAGGGGGACGCCGTTCGGGCCGTAGATCTCCTGCGCGTGCGCCGGAAACGCAGCGTACTCGGAGCCGAGCCAGGCCGCCGTCTCCTGGTCCAGAGGGAAGCCTCGATCCGCGTACCCGATGGCGGGCTGGAACAGGGGCGGCCACTCCGCTTCCCCGTACTCCTCCCACATCGTCTCCCAGGCGTTCAGGTTACCCGGCGTGGCGACGGCCCGCGCCCCGCAGCGATTCTCCGCGTAGCCTGGCGTCGGTGGGCGGAACACGGACGGGTCGAGCGAGGCAGGCGTGCGGCTCCCGACCTCAAGGAAGCGCGTCTCCCCCGCTTCGGCGTCGTAGACCACGATGGTCCCGTACCCGCCGATGCCGCTCATCATGGGCTCCACTACGCCCAGCGAAGCGGCGACCGCCACCGCTGCGTCGTAAGCGTTGCCCCCATCCTCCATGACCTCCAGCCCGGCCCGCGTCGCGAGCGGGTGCGCCGAGCTGACCATCCCACTCGTCCCGACCGCTGGCCTGCTCGCCGTGTTCCGGCTCGCGGGACCTTCCCGTACCTCTGGCTCGGCCTCTGCGACAGTTCTCGGGGCGGTGGCTTCGGCGGTTCCTTCGGCCGTGCTCTCTTCCGGCATGGCGGTTGTCTCCAGGACGGATGACTCCACGGATGCGCCCCGACCGCCGGTTTCTTCCCTGGCGGCGCCGTCAGAGGCCGAGGGACCGGCGCCGCAGGAACAGAGAACTACAGCCATTACGGCCACGAAGAGGGCTCTTCTCAAGGTTCGAACCCTACTTGGAACTGAGCTAAGCCTTCAGTCGGTCGAGGTGCTGCTTGCGGAACTTCGCCACCTTCGGCGCGATGATGACCTGGCAGTACGGCTGATACGCGTTGTTGCGGAAATACTCCTGGTGGTAGTCCTCAGCGACGTAGAACTCCTCGAACGGCGTCACCTCGGTCACGATGGGGTCGTCCCAGATGCCCTTCGCCTCCAGTTCCGAGATGATCTCTTCGGCGGCGCGCTTTTGATCCTCGTCGTGGTAGAAGATAGCGGATCTGTACGACTCGCCCACGTCAGCGCCCTGCCGGTTCAGGGTCGTCGGGTCGTGGATCGAGAAGAATACCTCAAGCACCTCCCTGAACGAAACCACCTCCAGGTCGAACGTCACCCGCACGACCTCCGCGTGCCCCGTCGTCTCCGAGCACACCTGGCGGTAAGTCGGGTTCGGGACGTGCCCGCCCGAGTACCCCGACTCCACCTTCTCCACGCCCCGCAACTCGTCGTAGACGGCTTCCAAACACCAGAAGCACCCGCCCCCAAGCGTCGCGGCTTCCGTGCGCGACGAACCGTTGTTCCTCTCCATTATCCCTCTTTTCGTATGTTTTCTGTAGTTCCGGTATACCGCATCGTGGCGTCGGATGCACGGCGTCCAGTGCCGCTCGAAGCAGGCCGGGATCATGCGAGGGCTCTACCGTGGACGTGCGGCTCTCCAATTGTTCAGTGTAGATCCGGCGGTCAATCTACCCGTACCATAAGATCGGCGCAACTAGAGCATCGTCTCCGGCGTAACGTGTTTAAATGAGCCAGGAAATGAGCGAGGATTCGGAACCATGATCGAACGCATCAAGAAGTACGCCCGGCGGCACTGGCGGGAGTTCAGCAAGGGCAGGCCGGGAAAACGCTTCCAGGACCGTTACCATCGCCGCCAGAAATACGGTCACGGGCCGTTGGGGGTCCGCAAAATCCTCAACCTCACCCTCGGGGTCGTGCTCGTGGCCGCGAGCGCGGTGGGCGGTCTGCTGCCCGCCCTCGGCTGGGGCACCGCCATCATAGGGTTCGCCCTGATCGCGGGCGAGTTCCTCCCCGCCGCCCGCATCCTCGACTGGGCCGAGGTGCGGCTGAGACGGTTCTGGCTGTTCGTCCGGGACATCTGGGGCCACTCGTGGGCGGGGAAGGTCCTCGTCGCAGCCACGGCCCTGCTTATCGTGTCCGCCTTCGGATACCTGGTTTACTATCTGCTCTTCCGCTGAAGGGCAGACCTTCTTCCGGCGCCGGCTACTTCCTCGCCTCGCGGTCGAGGACGGTGACGGTATCGCGGTAGAAGTTCCGGGCGCTCTCGTGGCTGTCGCCGATACAGACGGTGCCGAGCTTGCCGTACTGGGAGAGGGCCCCGATCAGGTGGAACACCACCCCCTGCTGGGAGGCGCCGTCGAAGTGGAGGCCGTTGTCCACCGCGATGTCCACGAGGTCGTCGGGGGTCAGGCCCTTGTAGGCCAGGCTCTGGAGGTTGTCCGAGGCGTAGTAGTAGCAGGGCTTGGTCGTTGGTGTGCAGTAGAGCCCCTCGTCCGGGTCGTAGGTCCCGTCGGTGAGGAAACGCAGGATCAGGTACGGGTGCGTCGTGCCGCCCTTGCGAAGGTTGATCTCGATGGCGGCGTGCTCCCACCCTCCCTCGCGCCTGACGGAGATGAAGTCTATGGCGAAGCGGCCCAGGGCCCCCGCCTCTCCAGCACCTCCCCGACCCGCTTTCCGGCCTCCTTGATGTCCCGGCTGTACTCCGAGTCGGCCGGGAACGTGCTGCCCAGGAAGATCTGACCCGAAGGCCCCCCGAGCACCTGGTCGTGGGTGGAGACGATACTCGCCTCCCTGACCGGGGATTATACGCGAGGCCGGCTCTCCCGCGCGATGCGGGCGTCAGCGTTTGTACGGATCGTGGTGCATGTACTCGGCCAGCTCGTAGGAGATCATCTCCCGCTCCTCGGCGATGTAGTGCTCGATGGCGCGCCTGAAGGCGGGGTGCCGGATCTCGTGCGCACTGTACGTCACAGCCGGGAGAAAACCGCGCGCCAGCTTGTGCTCGCCCTGCGCGCCGGCCTCGAAGAGCCCCATCCCGCGCTCGATGGCGAACTCTATCCCCTGGTAGTAGCAGAGCTCGAAGTGCAGGTTGCGCACGTCTTTGGAAGCTCCCCAGTACCGCCCGAAGAGCGCCCCTCCCTTGAAGAAGAACAACGCCCCCGCCACCGGACGGCCCGTCAGTTCGTCCCGGGCGACGGCGAGCATGATGCGATCCCGCATCGTGTGGAAGACCTCGTGGAAGAACCGCTCCGTGAGGTAAGGGCTCCCCCACTTCCTGTCGTACGTATCCAGGTAGAATCCGTACATCATGGCCGCGTGCGCGGGTCCGAGGTCCTCGCCCGTGAGGTGTTCGACCTCCACCCCTTCGAGTTGGCGCCGCTCGCTCGCGACCTGGCGGCGGCGCTTGCTCGTCATCGCGTCCAGGTAGTCGGGGAACTCCCCGTACCCGCGGTTGCGCCAGTGAAACTGCAACGAGTGCCGGATCGCGAACCCGCGTTCCTCGAACGCGGCCAGGTCTTCCCGCGGCAGGAAGAGCGCGTGCGTCGAGCTCACCCCGGACTCGTCGCTCGACTCTCTCACCCCGTCCAGCAGCGCGCGCGTCACCGCCCGGCGGTCGGCTTCGTCCAGGCCGGGGCGCAAGAGGAGCTTCGGGCCCGTGGCCGGCGTGAACGGCACGGCGGAGACGAGCTTCGGGTAGTACGGCATCCCGTGCTCGTGGAAAGCGTTCGCCCACGCCCAGTCGAAGACGTACTCGCCGTAGGAGTCCGTCTTGAGGTACAGGGGCAAAGCGCCGAGTATCCTCTCTCCCTCCCTGCAAACCAGGTAGACCGGCGACCATCCGGTCCCGCGCCCGACGCTGCCCGAACGCTCCAGCGCGCGCAGGAACTCGTAGTCGAAGAAGGGAAAGTCCGGCGGCTCCAGGGTCCGCCATGCAGCTTCGTCCACCCGCGAGATGCTGGAGGCTTGCTCGACCCGCATCACGCTTCCAGCGCCGTCGTTGCGCCGCTGATCAGGGGCGGGCGCGTACCAGCCTCCTGGTGGCAGAGAACAGCAGCGAGCCGGCGACCAGCCCGCCCGCGGCGAGAAGCCCGGCCTTCTTCGCGGTACCGGCATACATCTGGCGCATCTGGCTCAGGGTGTCGGACTGCTGGATGCGCTCGACGATCCTGCCGTCGTCCAACGTGGCGTAGTCGAACATGTTGACCTCGTAGGCGCTGTTCGTGGCCGGGATGCCGTAGAAACTGCCGGAGTTCGTGCCGCGGACGGTCAGGCGGGCGTAGACCTTGTCCCCCTCGGCCACGAGGTCGTCTATCTCGGCGTTGAGGTCGGGGATGCCGGCGAGGACTTTTTCGAGGGAGGCTGCGGCTTCGGTGATGTTGACCCATCCGGGGGTGAAGCCGACGCAGATCTCACGGTACCGGGCAGGGTCCACGACCTCGGGCAAAGAGCCGAAGTCCTGGGCGTTGAGCAACTCGATGTACCGCCGGTAGACGCGCTTGTTGTTCTCCAACTTCGTGCCGTTCTCCATCGTGCCCTCCGTGTGCGCCGCCGCGTCACCCGAAGTCTACACGCTCGGGGCGAGAGGGTGGATCAACCCAGAACGTAGCCAGCCAGGACGCTCTGGACATCGTAGATGTTTAGCTGCTTGTTGAAACGTTTCTCGATGGGCAAGGGGCTGCCGGAGATCCATATCTTCAACTCCGCGTCCAGGTCGAAGTGCCCGGCCGTCTCGACGCTGAAATGGGTGATGCTCCTGTACGGCAGGGAATGGTACTCGACCTTGTTGCCCGTGAGACCCTGACGGTCCACCAGGATCAGGCGCTTGTTCGTGAAGACGAACAGGTCCCTGATCAACTGGTACGCCTTCTCGATGCGCTCGTCCGGAGAGAGCACCCTGGCGAAATCCGCCTCTATCCCCGAAGGTTCGATCTCCGAGGCATTCCCCATCAACCCGTCTAGCAGTCCCATTTATCCTCCTCGCGTATCCCTCCGGCATTGTCTCACGCAATAGATCCGGCCCGCAAAGCGGCCGAAGATCTCCGTTCACGTCTATCCGGCGATGAGCCGTGCTTTCCCGTTGGCGACAGAGACGCTGGCGACCGCGCCGGAGTCGAAGGCCAGGTAGTCGGCCTCGACGCCGTAATAGTTTGGATCGAAGTGTTGCCGGTTCGAGGCATCGGGCTATGGGGTTCGAGTGTCGGGTGGGATGAGGGACGTGTAGGCGCGGGGCTGCGTTATCGTCTTTCCGGGGGGTGAGATCTTCTGCTTCCCGTTCCTCGGCCCGCGGGTTCAGGTTTACGAACGGGAGGCGCGCCAGACCAGGGCCATGAGCGGGATCTGTAGCGGCATGCGCGCCCACAGGATCGCCACCCGAGATATGATCGAAAGTTGTGGATCGGGGATTTCTTGAAGAGCGTGGTGTACCTTCCCTTCGAGCAATCGAATGGAAGAGCCGACGTAGCAGCGTCGGCGGGAAGGGTACACCGATGGAGA
>Ga0136619_10000644_pt1 | contig 13361 bp, 17 predicted proteins | sample AntDrymUQ3532106_2_FD_104807 | JGI IMG/M metagenome (GOLD analysis project Ga0136619, IMG submission 104807) | Polar desert sand microbial communities from Dry Valleys, Antarctica - metaG UQ353 (21.06) | ecosystem: Environmental > Terrestrial > Soil > Desert | place: Antarctica: Dry Valley...
TCGGGCGTACCGGACGTTCTTTCGCCGCTGCATGCCGCAAGAGAGCTTTCCACGCTACTGCCGGGCGCACTGGTGATCGTGGCCGGCACCCGGACGGAGGCGTACCTGGCCCAGACGCTTCCCGCGGTCCTTCCTGGCGCGCCCACCACACCCCGCGACTCGCGGCTCCGCTTCATCGTCCTTGACGCCGGAGAGACGCCGGAGCAGGGGCAGGTGGCGTCGCGCGTGATCGAAGCCTGCGCCGGCGTCCCGAAGACGCGGATGGCGCTGCTGGTCGCGGGCCGTTCGGCGGAGTTGATGGGCGTGGACGCGGACTTCGAGGCCCGGCTCGCCGCCAGGCGGCTGGAGATCCCGGTGAAGGTCGTGGACCCGGACCCGGCCCCTGACTCCCACGCCTGCCTCTCGACCGACCTGGAGGACCACGCGCTGGCCGCGCTGGTGGAGATGTGCCGCGAGACGACCTCGGATCTGGTGGCGGCCAATCCTGCGTCCCCGAAGCGCGGCGGCCTCCTCGGCGGTTTTCTCGGCCGGAACCGGGACGAGGACCGTGAGGCCAAGCGGACTCCCGTGGTGCTGCTCGGAGCCTCGCCGGATTCCGCAGAGGACCTCTCCCCGGAGCTGGAGCGCGCCGGGGTGGCGGTCTCCGGGAGTGTGTCCTTCGGCGTACCCGCCGCCGAGGACCTTCCGGCCATCGGCGAGGGCACCGTGGTCACGCCGCTGGACCCGCACCTGGCGACGGCCTGCCGGACAGCGGAGAAACGGGGCGCGAAGGTGGTCAGGACGCTTGCGCCCATCGGGGTGGACGGCACGGCCCGCTTCATCCAGGACGTCTCGGCGGCCGTCGGGACGCCGGCGAGCGAGATCGCGCACGCCAGGGAGGTGTGGGCGGGCCTGGATTCCTTGAGAAACCGCGTTCGGGGCAAGAGGGTCTTCTTCGCCGGGGATACGGGGCTGGAGCTTCCGCTCGCCCGCTTCCTCGCCGACGCCGGAGCCGTGGTCCTCGAGGTCGGGGCGCCAAGGTTGGATCGCCGGGCGCTGGCGCCCGAGCTGCACTCTCTGGGCTCCGACGTGGACGTGGTCGTGTCGCCGGACCGGGAAGGCCAGATCCGTCGCATAGACGCCGCCAGGCCGGACGTGGTCGTCTGCGGCCCGGGCCTCTACGTGCCGCTGGTAGCCCGGGGCCACCTGTGCCGCACCACCCTGGAGCTGCGGCAGGTGGGTGTCCACGGTTACGCGGGAGCCCGCCGGATCCTGGAACTGCTGGCGAGAACCTTCGAGCGGGCCGAATCCCTGGACGCCCTGGACCTGTGATGGTCCCGAAACATTCATGAGGCTGCTGCGCGGCGTCTACGAAGGCCCGGGGAGCCATGGCGTCCTGCGGATGGCCGCGGGCATGAGGGGCGTGCGCGCCGTGCTGCGGGCGCTGCCGGCAGAAGGCTACTTCCACTCCCTCCACGGGGCGTGGGCCCGTTCCGGGGAACCGGCGCCGGTCCACATTAGCCCCGTCTGGGAGAAACCGAAAAGTTCCCGGGAACCGGGGGACGCGGCCAGAGACTTTTCGGAACTGATCCGGCGCCACCCGGAGACGGAGGCCGTTCTCGTGGTCCGCTCGGAGACCGCGCTGCTCTCGGGAGAGCCCATCTCCGCCACCGCCCTACCGGATAACGAGACGGGCCGGGCCCCGAGGCTGGTGGCGTGCGAGTGGGAGGCCGTGGGCATGGGCGAGACAGAGGCTGCGGACCTGGCTCTGGAAGACATCGTTCGTGCCCACGCCCGCCCGGCAGAAAAGAGCCCCTCGCCCACGGTCAACCTGTTCGGGCCGCCGCTCTTCGATCCCAACGCCGCGGCCGAGTACGACGAGGCCAAGCGCCTGCTCTCGCTGCTCGGGGTTGGGGTGAACGCGCGGGCGCCGCTCGGCGCGACGATCTCGGACCTGCGACGCCTGCCACGGGCGTGGGCGAACGTGCTCATCTACCGGGAGACGGGTGATGCGGCGACGCTATTCTTGCAGGACGAGTTCGGTACGCCCAGGGTGACGACGCCCATGATCGGGGCGGCCGGCACGGGAGCGATCCTGCGGAGCGTCGGCGACCTGTGCGGGCTGGACGCGCAGACGGTTAGGCGGGCGGCGTGGAACGAGCTGGGGACGACGGCGAAGCTGCCCTGGTATGCTAGGCTCCAGACTCCGGAGACCTTCCGGGGCATCCGGGCCGCAATCTTCGGGGACTTCACCCGCACACTGGGCCTGGGCTACGCACTCTCCCGGGAGGTCGGCTTGGAGGTGGGAGCGTGCGGCACGTACCTCACGCACCTGGAGCGGGACTTCCTGTTCCACGCCAGCACCTTCACCGACGGGGCGTTCGTCGCCGACGACCCCGAGGAAGCCGCCTCGCGCATCGAAGATTCGAGGCCGGACCTCCTCATCGGGACGCACCTCGAAGGGGAGATCGCGGACAACCTGGGGATCCCCTTCCTCCCGCTCTGCCCGCCTGTCCTGGATCACCCTTTCGTGCAGCGGCCGATCATGGGCTACCGGGGGTCCAGCGTCCTGGCCGATCTCCTCGAAGACGCCCTCCGGCGTCCGAGACGGGAGCAGCGGGAAGCGGAACCATCTTCGACCGAACTGCCGTGGACCAAGGAGGCGCTGGAGGGACTGGAGGAGATCCCGGCGTTCCTCCGAGGGAGGACGCGGCGGCTGGCCGAGGAGCGCGCCCGCGCGGCCGGGTCCCGGGAAGTCACCCGCGAGGCGCTCGAAGAAGCCCGCGCCTGAGCCGGTATAATCCGGCGCGTGGGCATCAGGGACTTCATCCGGCACCTGGAAGAGCACCGGCGGAAGCTGGAAGGGGAAGCGGGGCTCTCCGCCGGGGAGCGGGAGGAGATGCTCCGGGAAGCGGAGACGATGGTCGGGATGGCCGACGCCGCCATCAAGGAGCTGGAGTCGGTGATCAAAAACCGCCGCGTCAACCTCCCCGAGGAGCACGCCGTCCGCTTCGCCCAGGACGTCTTCCTCTACCTCCGGGACGAGGAGGAGAAGGTCAAGGAGCGGCTCCGGGCGCTCGCCTGCTGACCACCCGGTACACCGCTCCGTACATGGTCCCCCACCCCAGGCGCTTCACCAGCACGACGCGGGTCGGAGAGATTCCGTGCCCGTCCAGGGACTGCTCCAGCACCGCTTCGAGACCGCCCATGCGGCACCCTGTCTCTGGGGAGATGGAGACTCCGAACTCTTCCGCCGAGCACGCGGTCTCTATCTCCGGAGCCCGTCTTCGCGGGAGAGAAAATCTCGGTGATCCCTGCTCCAACCGAGGCCGCTAGCAGGCGTAAGCTGGCCTCTGCCCGAGAACCTCCGGCTACAGCCGGCCGGCGCGGCGCCAGCCGAGCGGAGTGGCGCCGTGGGCGCGCCTGAACGTCCTCACGAAGTAGCCCGGATCTCCGTAGCCCACTCTCCGGCCGACCTCCTCTATCGTTAGGTCGGTCTGGACGAGCAATTTGCGCGCCTCAGCCATGCGGCGCTCGGAGATCCACTCCAGAACCGTCCTCCCCGTTTTACGCCCGACGACCGTGGTGAGGTGCCCCGGCGACAGGCTCACCGCCCGCGCCACCTCTTTGAGCGAGATACGCTCGCCGTAGCGCTCTTCAATGAAGCCGAAGACCTCGGCGAGCAGGGGTTCGTCCTTTAGCCTGAGATCTCCCACGACATCCGCCGCAAGGCGCGACAGCTCCACGAGCAGGAGCGTCAGGTGCGAAAGGACCGCCTCCCGGTAACCATCGCGCCTCCGGCTCAGTTCCAGGTCCAGGGCGGAGAAGCGTTCGGACCACGAAGGCCGCTCGCTGAGAGGCACCTTCAGGCGCTGGGCGCCCCCGGCCGCGCCCCCGACGAAGGGGAAGAGCAGCGGGTGGGCGCGCCAGGAGAGGAAGACGCCCGGAGCCTGTGAACCGAGAGCCTCGGGCGGAAAAGAGACGCTCCAGCCCTCGCCCCGGTGAAAGCCGCTCGTGCCGGCTCCCGCCCCGACCACCTCGCCGGGGGCAATCACGTACGCGTCGCCGTCCTCCACCGGCCACTCCCGGTTATCCAGCCGCAGCGAGCCGCCGCCCCTCTCGAAGTAGGCAAGCGCGAGGAAGTCGTGGGAGTGGGCGTGCCCCGCCGGCGGTCCGCCTGGCGGAGGCCCCTGGCCGTCGAACCTCAAGACGCTCACGGGCGGCACCCCGGGCACCGTCTCGTAGGTGTGGACGGGCAGCCCGTCGCCCCGTCTGCCTGGGATTCTCGTCGCGTCCAACCCGATCCTCGCTTTCCTCGGTAGCCGCGGCGCCCAACGCCGACGGCCGATCACCCATGATGTACCGAAGATAGTCCCATAAAATCCGAACATCCGCCCTTTTGAACCCCGAACTCGCCTTCGATACTGGTTTTGGATCGAAACATCGCCCCAAAGGTCGAGAGAAAGGACGGGCATGAACACGACGGAAGGGCACGGAAAGGGCTACGTCCCGGGCATGGGACACGATTGGCTACTGCCCCTCTACGATCCCCTCCACAGGTTGCTGGGCATGGCTTCGGTCCACCAGCCGCTGGTAGATCAGGCGGGAATCCGGCCGGGTCATAGGGTCCTCGAGCTCGGGTGCGGCACCGGGAACCTGGCGCTCCTCGCCAAACGCCTCCATCCGGGCGCTGAGGTGGCCGGGCTAGATCCCGGACCCGAAGGCGCTCGTCCGTGCGGCCCCGCCCCTTTCGAGAAGGGCATCGAGTGGTGGGTACGGAACTAAAATTTCTGGAGGAAGGAGCACAAGATGCAGGTAACGGATAGGCAAGATCTCGTAACGTACGATGTCGTGGTGGTCGGTGGTGGCGCCGCAGGCCTCAGCGGGGCCCTGACGCTGGGGCGAGCGCGGCGCTCGGTGCTGGTCATCGACGCGGGCGAGCCGCGCAACGCGCCCGCATTCGGGGTCCACGGGTTCCTCACCCGGGACGGCATGAACCCGGCCGCGCTGTTGGAGACCGGCCGGGCGGAGGTCCGCCGCTACGGCGCGCAGGTGCTCGCCGGGCGCGGCGCCTCGGCTGCCTCCGTCGATGGCGGCTTCACCGTGATGCTGGAGGATGGTCGCCGGGTCGGCGCCAGGCGGCTGCTGGTCACCACGGGGCTCGTCAACGAGCTGCCGGACGTTCCGGGGGTCCGAGAGCGTTGGGGGCGCGACGTGCTGCATTGCCCGTACTGCCACGGGTGGGAGGTCCGCGATCAGCCGATCGGCGTCCTGGCCTCAGGTCCGTGGGCCGTGCATCAGGCGCTGCTGTTCCGGCAGTGGACGGCGGACCTCACGCTGTTCCTGCACACCGAGCCTCGACCCACCGACGCAGAGGTGGAGCAGTTGGCCGCACGCGGCATCGCGGTCGTGGAAGGGGAGGTCTCCTCCCTCGAGGTCGTCGAGGACCGCCTCACGGGTATCCGGCTGCGCAGCGGCGAGGTCGTCGCGCGTCGGGTCCTGGCGGTTACAACGCGCTTGAAGGCCCGCGCCGGGATGCTAGCCGGCCTCGGCCTCGAGGCGACCGACCATCCCCTCGGCGTGGGCGAGCACGTCGACGCCGACGGGATGGGCCTCACCGCTGTGCCAGGGGTCTGGGTAGCCGGGAACGCGGCCGATCTCATGGCGCAGGTCGTCGGTGCCGCCGATGCGGGCGTCCGGGCCGGGGCAGCCATCAACGCCGACCTCATCGCCGAGGACACGCGACACGCCGTCACCGCCCACCGAGATCGCGCGTCGTTCACAGCGGGAGGGAGGCAATCATGACCGGGATCTTCGGCCAGGCGTTCTGGGACGAGCGGTACCGGTCCCGAAGCCAACTGTGGAGCGGCGAGCCCAACCCCCACTTGGTCAGCCAGGCCTCGGAGGTCAGCAGCGGGACGGCGCTCGATGTCGGCAGCGGCGAGGGCGCGGATGCCATCTGGCTGGCCGAGCAGGGCTGGCAGGTCACGGCGGTCGACGTGTCCACCGTGGCGCTGAGGCGCGGCGCCTCGCGCGCCGCCGAGGTCGGCGCCGACATGGCACGGCGCATCGACTGGCTCCACGAGGACCTCCTGACCTGGGAGGGCCCCAAGCCAGATTTCTACGACCTGGTCTCCGTCCAGTTCATGCACCTGCCCAAAGAACCGCGCGAAGCGCTGTTCCGGCGCCTCGCCGCCTCCGTGGCGCCGGGCGGCACCCTGCTGATCGTCGGCCACCACCCTTCAGACCTGCAGACCACCGCCCGGCGCCCACCGATGCCCGAGCTGTTCTTCACCGCCTCCGAGGTCGCAGCGTCACTCGATCCCCATGCGTGGGAGATCGTCGTCGATGCGGCGCCCGAACGTTCCACCACCGACCCCCAAGGGCACACCATCCTCATCCACGACGCAGTGCTCCGTGCTCGCCGCCGACCCGATTCGAGGTAGTCGGTTATGCCCGCTGCCGCACCTGCACACGATGCCGCCTCGGCTGCCGGCTGCGGTCCCACCGCGCCCCGCCGGCCGAAACCCTGGGGAGGGCTGTTCGTATAATCTCATGGTTGCACGAACGCGAGAATATACGGAGGTATCTCTTGAAAAAGTCTGTGTCCAGGGCATTCGGAACTTTGCTCTTCGCGTCGGCGATGTCGCTGGCGGTGGTGGCTGCGGGGTGTTCCTCGGAGAGCAGCGCGGATCCCGGACAGAAGAACGTGGCCCAGGCGCCGCCGCGGGCGCCCTCGGAGATACCGAAGGATGAGCCTGTGGCGAGGGTCGCGTCGCAGGTGGAGCAGAGCGTGGTGCAGGTCAACGTGCGGGCCGTGCAGAATACACCATACGGCGCCCAGGAGTCGCAGGGGATAGGGAGCGGTGTGATCTACCGCAAAGACGGCTACATCGTCACCAACAACCATGTGATCAAGGGCGCCAGCGAGGTCAACGTCGCCTTCGCCGACGGTTCCACGGAGCGTGCGGAGGTCGTCGGACGCGACCCGCTCACCGACCTGGCCGTGATCCGGGTAGACCGCAATAACCTGCCCGCGGCCAGCTTCCAGGACAACGAAGACCTCACCGTGGGCCAGCTCGCCGTCGCCATCGGCAGCCCCAGCGGTTTCGAGTCCACGGTAACCTCGGGCGTCGTCAGCGGTGTCGCCCGCGAGATCCCACCGGAGTTGACGGGACGCCTGGATCCCTCGCTGGTGGACCTGATCCAGACCGACGCCGCCATCTCGCCCGGCAACTCCGGCGGCGCGCTGGTGAGCCGCGACGGCGAGATCATCGGCATCAACGTCGCCTACCTGCCAGCCGAGACCGGGGCCGTGAACATCGGCTTCGCCATCCCGTCGGATACGGCCGTCTCGGTGGCTGACCAGCTCATCGAGACCGGGGAGGTCTCCAGCCCCTACCTCGGCGTCGAGACTGCGGACCTCAGCCAACAGGACGCCGACAGGTTCAACCTTCCGATGGACTCCGGCGCCATAGTCGCCCAGGTCGTGCCCGGTAGCGCCGCCGACGACGCCGGCGTCCGCGTCGAGGACATCGTCGTGGGCCTGGGAGACACGGAGATACGGAGCTCCGGAGACCTGTTCGGCGCGCTACGCGACTACCGGCCCGGAGATAACGTGAAGCTCACCGTCGTGAGGAACGGCGAGAAGCAAACCCTCGACGTAACGCTCGATGAACGGCCCAGCTAGCTGAACGGCTCGGGCACGGTTGCAGCCGGACGGAGAAGGAGGATTCTGGAGACCTTCGCCACCGCTGCTATCCAAAAGAGGATCTCCAGCGTGAGGCCACCCCGGAGACTCTCATTGCTTCCAGAGCCAGAACCCCGAATTGTCCATGGTATCATCCGGTTCATCGCCGGTAGCCGGGGGTGAAGGTGATCGAGGCGTGGAAGCAATGGGCCAGGAAGCTCAAGGTCGAGGTGTACGCGTTGTACCTGGCGTACCGGGACCCGCGGGTTCCGTGGTACGCCAGGGTCTTCGCGGCGTGCGTGGTGGGGTACGCCTTCAGCCCGATAGATTTGATCCCCGACCCCATCCCCGTCCTCGGTTACCTGGACGATCTCATCCTGATCCCCCTGGGCATCGCGCTCGCCATACGCATGATCCCGGACGAAGTGCTGAAAGATTGCAGGGAGAAGGCCAGGGCCGCCGAGGGGCGGCCCGTGAACCGGGTTGCGGCCGTCATCGTGGTGGCTGTCTGGGTGGTCCTCGCGGCCCTCGCCGTCTTCCTCGTGATGCGGATGATGGGGTCGTAGTAATTTTCGGTCGTGTGCTACGATCCAACCTGTTCGTAGCGAGCGAGAAAGAGGCAAGGGCTTGGGCAAGAAGAGAGGTACGCAGGACCGGCGGGTCTCCGAGGGCGGCGGCTCCCGGAGGGCCGGGATAATCATCGGGGCGATAGCGGCCGTGTTCCTGGTGGGATTCGGCGCGCTGGTGTTCTTCGACAGCCGCCAGCGTTCAGGGAGCGCGCCGCCGGGCGAGGTCGAGTCCTTCGACGTGGGACCGGCTGGACAGCACACGGAAGCCTCCGTGGACTACGAGCAGAGCCCTCCGGCCGGCGGGGAGCACAACCCCGTATGGCAGAACCAGGGCTTCTACACCGAGCCGGTCCGCAACGAGACCGCCGTCCACACCCTGGAGCATGGAGGAGTCTGGATCACCTACCAGCCCGACCTCCCGCAAGCGCAGAAGGACCGCATCCGCGAGCTGGTCGAAGGACAGACCTGCATGCTGGCGAGCCCTTATCCAGACCTTTCATCCCCCGTCGTGGCCTCCGCGTGGGGCAAGCAGTTGAGCGTGGAGAACGCCGACAGCCCCGACCTGGACCGCTTCGTCCGGGCCTACCGCCAGGGGCCGCAGACCCCAGAACCCGGAGCCACCAGCACCGGCGGCGTTGGGGCGCCCTCGTAGCCTTGAAGGCCGCACCTCCCCGAACCACACCGGAGCGTGGCAAGAACCCGCCGCCCCGGCGGGACCCGATGCTCCTGCCCCTCGCCCTGCTCGCCGCGCTGGCGGTGGCGGCGGTGTTCGCGGTCTACCTGTCCATGCGTACGCCGGGCGATGGCTCGGTGGAGGCCGGGTTCGCCAGGGATATGTCCACCCACCACGCCCAGGCCGTGGAGATGGCCGAAATCGTCCAGAACAAGACAGGGAGCGACGAGATAAGAACCCTCGCCAGCGACATCGCCCTCACCCAGCAGGCCCAGATCGGGCAGATGCGGGGCTGGCTCGACGTATGGGGCCTCTCCCCCACCGGCTCCGAACCCGCGATGGCCTGGATGGGACATCCGACCGAAGGCCGCATGCCTGGCATGGCGTCGCCGGAGCAGATAAATCAGCTTCGCGAAGCATCGCCCGAGGAGGCGGACAAACTCTTCCTGCGGCTGATGATCCCACACCACGGGGCCGCCGTGCCGATGGCCCAGGCCGCCATCGAAGATACAGATCGTCCCGAGGTGGAGAACCTCGCCCGGACCATGATCGCCTCCCAGAAGGCCGAGATAAAGATAATGGAGGACATGCTTCGGGAGCGGGGCGCGAAGCCTCCCGCTTCGGAAGCCTCTCCCATGCACGATGGCATGGACATGGGGGGCGCGTAGCATGACGAGCACGGCTAGGCCACTCGTGAGCCGCTGGACGAGCGTGGTGGCGGCCCTGATCTTCTCGCTGGCGATCTTCGCCGTGGACCAGGGGCTCAAACGCCTCGTCGAAGGAGCCATGCGACTCGGCGAGACCCTGCCCGCCATCCCCGGCGTCCTGAATTTCACCTACATCGAGAACGACGGTGGGGCGTTCGGCATCCTCGGTGGCAGCCAGGTCGTGCTGCTGATAGGGAGCGCCGTCGCGGTCGGTGTTGTCCTGTGGATGCTCCTCTCCGGGGAGCCGTCGAAGCTGACGGGCGCCGCGTGTGGCCTCGTCCTCGGGGGGGCCACCGGAAACCTGCTCGACCGGCTCTCCGCAGGGAAAGTAACGGATTACCTCGACTTGCAGTTCTGGCCGCTCCGGGAATGGCCCATCTTCAACGCCGCCGACATTGCCATAACCACCGGCGTCGGGCTGCTCCTCCTCTCCGCGATACGCAGCCCCGAGAAAGGGTAGCTTACCCGACGAGTCTACGATATCGGGGTGGACTGGTCGCTAACCATCCTCCACCCGCCCTCATGGCGCACCCACACGGAGACGTAGCACGCAGCGTAGTCGAAGGACTGTCCGGTGTTTACTCCCCTGGCCCGCCAGCGTCCGACTACTACGGCGGTGTCTCCATAGATGCGGACATCGTGCTCGTCGCTATGAGCGTCCTCCCAGCTGCGGTCCCCGGACCTCATGGAAACGAGGATGGCCTCCCGGTCCAGGATCTCCCCTCCGTCACCTACGTGGAAGCAATCCGGTGCCATGAGGCGATCGAGAGCATCCACGTCGAGCCTGAGGTGGGCGACCAACCATTCGTACTCCGCCCGGAGGACCTGCCTCTACGACCCGATCTGTCCGTTTATCCACAAGACGCTTCTCTCTAACATCATGACCACCGGATTCTTTGCCATAGCGCACGACCCCGGCAAGCTACCATTCTCGCACGTTAGCCGGACGGCGACGCGAGCTAGCTACTCCAGGCGGCTGAGGATGAAGGCCAGCAGAAACCCGGCTGAGGTGACGATCCCGACAACGTCGCCGCCCTCCTCGTAGGCTTCCGGCATCATGGTGGAGGCCAGCATGGTCAGTATGGCCCCGGCGGCGAAAGCCTGGATGCCGGCGATCAGGTCCTCCGGAGCCCCGTCAAGAAAGAGATACCCGAGGAGCGCCGCCGCCGCGGAGGCCGCGGTCACGGCGGACCAGAGGCCGATCACGTGCGCCGTGGAGCGGCCCGCCTGCTTCATCCCGGAGGCGGAGGAGAGTCCCTCCGGTATGTTCGAGAGGAACACGGCGGCGACGAGGGCGGCGCTGACCCCGCTCCCTTCGATGAGGGTGATCCCGATGGCCGCCGACTCCGGGATGCCGTCGAGCAACGCGCCGATGGCGATTGCGCTCGCCGAGCCGCCCTGCTTCTCGCCGGGGCTCTTGCGGCGCTCGCCACCCCTGCGGTTGACCTCCCGGTCGGCGACGAAGAAGACCGCGGCGCCGGATAGCAGGCCGATGGCCGCCGCATCGAAGCCTCCCCTGCGGTACGCCTCGTCCATCAACTCGAAGGCGACCGAGGACAACAATACGCCGGCCCCGAAGGCCATGATGAAGGCGATGGTGCGCCGCGAAGCCCCGGCGTAAATACCCAGCAGGGCCCCGATCAGGAGCGAAGCGCCCCCCACGAAGCCCCAGAAAGCCGCTATCAGCGCCCCGATAGCGACGGCTTCCTACCTTTCCATCAAACGCTTGTATATCGCCCGATACAGGCGGATGGCCTGCCGCAACTCCTCCGTGCCCTCTTCGTCCGTTCCTTCGGCGGAAGAGTCGCCGGGACCCCGCGCGGACCTCGCCACGACGGCGGCCCGGATGCGCCGGGCCTCACGGTAATCGTCGGCCACTTCGGGGTGCATCACGGCGAGCCCTTGCTCCGTCTCCTCTTCGCCCTGGGAAGAGTCGGCGACGAAGTTGCGCTCCTCCAGGAGATCGGTGACGGTACGGTCCGCCAGCTCAATGGAGCGTTCGGGATTGTCCACGAAGACGCTTTCGACCTCCTGCCACCGCTCCTCGTAGCGTCCGTGACTCTCATCAGAGAGAGGTTCGATCTGGCGCTCCATCCGGCCTTGTCGCTGACGCAGCTCCCTCTCGGCCTCCTCTTCCGAGCCCCGTTCCTCTACTGTGCGGTCGTACTCGGACCCGAACTCTTCGCGCGTCCGCTCCCGCTGCTCTTCGCCCCGCTGCGTCCGTCTCCGGCGCTGGGCGAAGATCACCAGCAAAACGATCACGACCACCACGACGACAGCGATGATGATCCCCAAAGTCGTGCCACTCACAGGTTCTCCTTCCGTTAGATCACCTGGACGGCATCATTCCCGGAAATGCCGCTTTCGTAACGCTTCGGGCGGACGTCCTGCCCCGCAGAGAACCCGATACGGTGGAGCCTGCCTGCGCCGCCTACGCGACTTCGCGCAGCTTACCCGTCTCGACCTCGTAGACGAAGCCGCGTACCGAGTCCTTGTGCGGTACGAACGGGCTCGCCTTTATGCGCCCGATGGACTGGCGCACGTTTCCGTCCAGGTCCGAGAAAGACTCCAGGGCGAACCCCGGCTTTATGCCCACGTCGTCATATATTTGCTGCTTCACCTCGTCGTCGGTGAAGGTCAGCATCCCGCAGTCGGTGTGCTGTATGAGCATGATCTCCTGCGTGCCGAGCAGGCGCTGCGAGATCAACAGAGAGCGGATCTCATCGTCGGTGATGACGCCCCCGGCGTTGCGTATGACGTGAGCGTCGCCCTCCGAAAGCCCGAGCATGACATAGGGGCTCAAACGGGCATCCATGCACGTGACGATGGCTATCTGCTTGCCCGGAGGCATCGGCAGATCACCCTTATCGAAAGACTCCGCATACGCCTCGTTGTTCTTCAACAATTCGTCGGTAACACTCACGATATCAGGCTCCCTTCCATCGCCAAACTCGATAAATTCAGTGGAGATTAAAGCATAGCGTCACGGCCGCTTCAACCGCATCGGAGCATCCCCGCAACCTCTCCATACGGGTTTGGGCAACCCACGTATTGGTATAACAGTACCAGCAACTCCCGATACCTGGAGAAAGGAGAGAGCATGAGCGAGCGCGAACGCCGTACCGGAACCGGTGGCACAGGGGACAACGTCAAGGACGAGCTCGACGACGCCGCAAAGAAGGACGCTACTAAAGAGGCTGTGGAAGAGGAAGAAGCTACGGGAGGCCCCGAGGGGAGCGAATCCGGCGGCGTCAAAGGCAACGTCAAGGATGAGTGGGACGAGACACAGAAGCATTAATCATCTGTTGCAGGGGAGGCGGTAGAGTCCCATCTTTCCGCCTCCTTCTGAGACCTGCAAGTAGCCACCGACATAGCCGGATCGTAGGCCGCGCATCATGCACGAAGCCATCCTTCGCGGCGTCCAGTTCGCGGGGTGCGTCCCACAGCATTCCCGGACTAGCAGGGGACACCGGCGGGACAGCGTCAAGGCAGCAGCGAAGGCTCCTATCTCCCACGTTGTACTCACTTTCCGAAACAGGCAAACGTGACTCAGCAGGTAGAGCAACTCAGTCGCAACGAGCAGGTCAGGGGTTTGAATCCGCTCGTCGGCTCTTCGGGATTTTCCATGGATAAAGCGATTACTCGGAAACTGAACGATTTCTACTAGTGTGTTGCACGGAAGGGGGGTTGATACCATCCTTATACTACTGAGGAAGAGCGCCCTGTATTGGCTGGGAACAACA
>Ga0136619_10000646_pt1 | contig 13326 bp, 13 predicted proteins | sample AntDrymUQ3532106_2_FD_104807 | JGI IMG/M metagenome (GOLD analysis project Ga0136619, IMG submission 104807) | Polar desert sand microbial communities from Dry Valleys, Antarctica - metaG UQ353 (21.06) | ecosystem: Environmental > Terrestrial > Soil > Desert | place: Antarctica: Dry Valley...
CCACCACCAGTGCGCCGACGATCAGCACCCATCGCTGTCCCACGACGACCACCGCCTCCCGGACATCGAGCGTCCCCTCGTCAACGCAGGCCGGTCACAACCAGACCGGCAGCTCCGACGTCATGCCTGCCGGCAGATCCCGGCTCAGGGTGTCGGGTCGGCGTACGTGCCTCCGTAGATGTCGGTGTTGCCGAAGGAGTTCTGACTACCCTGCGGGCACTCCTGGTTCGGTCCCGGACGCAGCTCCGTGGAGTGCGTGTTCGGGATCTCGGAGGCACCTGCCCGGTCGCGAGGCCGGTCGGCCACGATCGGCTCGGTGTCACCGCTGCGCACGTCCTCCACGAACGCCCGCCGGTACCTGTTGATAGGACCGCAGACGGCGGCGTCTCGGGTGTCGTTCCACACCGCCGACCCCGTGTCCCGGGTGGCCACCGCGTAGTTGTAGTCGCCGAGGAACTCCGCGGTCAGACCGTTAGCGCTTGAGCCGCGAGCGTCGCCGATCTCCCCGCGGTGCAGGGAGCTGACGCCGCCGTTCGGAACCACGTAGTTGACGACGCCGAGCATCCTGCGCACCGCGGCCGTGTTGTTGCGCCACGGGTCGAGATAGGCGTTGTAGACGACGTAGACGTCGCCACCGTCGGGCGCGATGGCCACCGCCGGCTGGTTCGCCCGGTCACCGGGTTCGGACACGACGCGCGGGACGGAGTAGCTGGTGCCGCCGTTGGTCGACCGGACCAGGTACGCCTTCTCCTGGTTCGTGCCGGCCCGGTCGTCCGACCAGGTCAACACGATCTCGTCGGTGGCGTCCGCACCGGTGGGGGCGCCGTTGGCGATGTCGATGCTGGGGAAGGTGTTGGTGCGTGCCCCGGCGATGCCGTCGATGGTGAACCGGCCCTGGGCCGGGTCGAGCTGGCCGATCCCGGTGTGGGTCTGGATGACGCGTGGCCGCTCGAACGTACGCCCACCGTTGAACGAACGGGTCTGGTAGAAGACCTCCGACCCGAGGCGCTTGCTGAAGCCGTCGAAGACCACGTACACGACGCCGTCCGAGTCGGTGCGGATGGTGCAGCCCTGCCGCCCACCGGTCTGGTTGTTGTTCGTGGCCGCCGTCAGCTGACGCGTCGTCCAGGTGTCGCCGCCGTCGGCCGAGCGGGCGAGCAGCACCGGCTCGGAACCAGCAGAGCCGCGGAAGCCGACGTTGCAGACGTAGGCGTTGCCGAAGTACGGGCTGGACTCGGCGTTGTCGGCCCAGACCTGCTCCTTGTCGCTGAACAGCGCCTCGTTCTGGCGGGTCACGATGACCGGGGCCATCCACGCGTCATCCACCCCCGCCGCCGCGGCGGCCACGTCGTCCGTACGCGACACCGCGATGGCACCGTCACCTGCGAAGCCCTGACGCCCCGGGAAGTTGGTGGCGATGTTGGCGTAGTACAGCCGCTGTCCGTTGTCCCACGAGAAGTCACCGGACGCGTCCGGTACCGGCCCGAACGCGAGCTCGGGGTCGCCGTTCGACACGATGTCGTTCTCGTAGTAGTGCGGCAGCGTCCCGATGGGTCCCACCGTCGGCTGGCACACCGCGTCGTCGGGAGTGTCGGTGCGGCAGCTGGAGTTGCGCGCCGAGTAGCCGGTGTAAGTCGGCTGCACCCAGGTGGTCCCGCCATCCAGCGAGAACTGCACGCCGGACACGCCCACTCCGGGCGTGAACGGGCAGTCCGTGTCCGGGCCGGCGTAGCAGCGCTCGAGGTCGATGTTGTCGTTGGCTCCCGCGGCCAGGATCTCGGTGTTCACCGGGTTGACCGCCAGCCCCGGCTCGTTCTGCTTGTTGTGCGAGAAGTACCGGTCGTCGCTGCCGACCGTCACCTCCGTCTCACCACCGGGCGTGACGGCGGCTGCCACAGTGGCCACTCCCCAGAACATGATTGCGGCTGCCGCAAGGACTACGGGTCGTCGAAACTGCACAGCGCCTCCTCGTCAGGTCGCGCAGGTCGCGGTCGGCGCCTGCGGCTCGGTGGGACGGGATTGAATCTCCACCCTCGACATGGCCGCTGGCTACCCCTCGGGCCAAAGTGGTTGGCCCTGCCCGTCACGCCAGGCAGATCCGGGTCGCCACCGGACACCCCTTTGAATATCACGTTGCGTGAGTGCACGTCCACGCGACGTATACAGGCTCTTCTCAATAAGCGTGGTAGCGGCGGGGCGACCTGGCCGCCCGGTGACGCTGGTGTGGATCAAGCGGATCTGGCGCTGCGTCGAGCTGCGGTGTCCGGTGGCGACCTGGACCGAGACCGCCGCGCCGCCGATCCGTGCGAGGGCGTCGTTGACCGAACGTGCCCGCCGGGAGCGTGCCGCCGGGTCGGTCAGGACGGCCACTCGGTGGCCCAGGTCGCCGCCGCCCTCGGTGTCGGCCGGGCCACGGTGATGGCCGCGGTGCGCGAGTACGGCCGGCCGCTGGTCGACCACCCGGACCGACTCGCCGGCATCACGGCGTTGGGCGTGGACGAGACCGCGTTCTTGGCCGCCAACGCGACCCACCACACCATGTTCGTCATCGGGATCGTTGATGTCCGACCCGCTCACGGTGGGCCGCCGCGGTTGCTCGACATGGTGCCCGGCCGGAGCGGGACGGCGTTGTCCAGCTGGGTCCTGGACCAGCCGGCCCGGCGGCGGGCCGGCATCCGCGGTGGCCGCGCTGGACCCGTTCCGCGGGTATGCGACCGCGCTGCGCACCAGCCTTCCCCAGGCGACCCGGGTGCTGGACTGCTTCCACCGTGACACGGCTCGGATTCGCCGCCGTGGACGACGACGTGCGCCGGCGAGTGCAACAAGAATCAACCGGGCACCGCGGTCGCCGCGACGACCCGCTCTTCCGGGATCCGGCGGGTGCTGCGCCGCGGCGCGGAGAACCTGACCCCGCGCCTTCATCAGCCGCTGCACCGTGCAGCGGGCGACCGGGATGCCTTCGCGGTTGAGTTGCAGCCAGACCTTGCGGGCGCCGTAGACACCGTAGTTCTCGTGGTGCACCCGGGGCGATCGCGACCACCAGCCGCTCCTCGCGCAGGTCGGTCTCGGTGACCCGCCGCCGCGACTTGATCGCGTCGTAGTAGGTGCTGGGGGCGATCGGCACGCCGTGCTCGGTGAGCACCCGGCAGATCGGCTCGCGTCGACGCTCCTGCGGTCGACATGGCCAGCGATGAATGCCACCACTACCGCGGTGGCCGGTCGAGCTCGGCCGCGAAGAAACCCGCCGCCGCCTTGAGGATCTCGTTGGCTCGGCGCAGCTCCCGGTTCTCGGTACGCAGCTTGCGAACCTCGACCGACTCCTGGGTCGTCATGCCGGGCCGCTGGCCAGCGTCGATCTCAGCCTTGCGGAACCCACTTGCGCAGGGTCTCGGCCGACCCGATTCCCAGCTTGGTCGCGATCGAGTCGATCGCCGACCACTCCGACTCGTACTGGTCGCGGCTGTCGGCAACCAGCCGGGCCGCGCGTTCCCGCAGCTCCTGCGGATACCTGTGTGACATGCGTGCCATCGGACTCCATCCTCACGGACCGAAGCCTCCGGACACGCCGGGACGGTTCACCCAGCGTCCCAGTGTGGGTCTGCTGTTTCATGTGTCTGGCGTGAGGCTGCTTGGCGGTGAGCGGGTGCCGTCGGGCACGGTGGCGTTGCTGCTTTTTGACATCTAAGGGTTCGACGGCGCCGGGATGCGGCAGGGAGCGGAGGTCTTGACACGGGTGTGGCAGCGGAGCAATGTTGCCCCAAAGTTGCACGTCGGCTTGGAGGACAGCTATGGCCAATCGTCGTCCGGCGTTCACCGTATTGCTGCTGGGCACCGTAATCACTCTGGTTGCCGGCATCACGGTGCTTCTCTCGACCGCGCAGGCTGACCCGGATCGCGATGCCAGCGTCGAGCCGTCCGAAACCGTCCTCGAGGTGCTGGAGAGCAAGCTGCACCATGGACTCGCGACTGCCCGCAACGTCTCGGGTTCGCGGAAGGTCGCCAGAAACTTTGATGTGCTTGGGCATGTCGACTTCGGCCGGCGGGACTCTAACGGTGATGTGTTCGTCCACGACGGCTTCGCCTATGTCGGAACCTGGCGATCTCCGTGCAGCGCCCGTGGCATCAAGATTGTCGATGTTGGCGATCCCCGTGATCCCCGCTTCATCGGCACGCTGGCTGCTCGACCTGGGACGAGCGCGGAGGACGTGGTAGTCCGGACGGTGTCGACCGCCGCCTTCACCGGCGACCTGCTGGCGGTGGGTCTTCAGCGCTGTGGTGACGACCCCAGCCTCGACGAGCAGAAGTTTGGTGCACAGTTTTGGGACGTGACGGACCCCCGTCACCCGGTGAAGCTCGGTGCAAGCAATATGGTCGACGGGTTCGGTGGGGTGCATGAGCTCGATCTGGTGCAGCGTGGCAGCCACGTCTACGCCTTGCTGGCCACGCCGTTTACGGAGTGGTTCGACCCGCAGCAGGACGGCGAGTTCCGCATCGTCGATGTGACCAACCCGGGACAGCCGCAGCAGGTCGGCCAGTGGGGCGCCGCTGAGCATGGCCTCTCGCCCGGTCCATTCTTCGGTCAAGGCAGCTTCGGTTCGTCCTTCGACCACAGCGTGCGCGCCAGCGCCAACGGCATGCGAGCCTACGTCTCGTACTGGGACCTGGGCGTCCTGACGCTGGACATCAGCGACGTCACGCGACCTCGTCTGGTGACCCGGACTCGGTACTCGCCGGTCGCGGACGGCGACGCTCACTCCGTTTCGATCTACCGCAGCGGGAATCGGAAGTTGCTGCTGCAGAACGACGAGGACTTCGACCCCCGCTCCCCGGTAGCGCTGCGTTACGGGGGGCAGCGGGTCGGGGCTGGCAACGAGTCACCAGCCGCACCGGCACTGTGGTCCCAGCCGGGCCACAAGGTCTTTGGAAGGTTCATCCGGGCCGATGGGCAGGGGTGCGTCAGCGCTGCCTACCCAGCCAGCACAACCGGCAGTATCGCGGTTGTGAAAACGCGTTTCTCGTTCCTAGGAGACCCGCGCTTCGAGCCGAGGTGTCGGCAGGTCGTGCAGGAGCGGGCGGCGCAGCGGGCTGGGGCGATCGCTGTGCTGCACGACTTCCGATCGCCTGACACGAGCGCGCAGTGGTGGAGCATCGGCCGGGTGCGGATTCCGGTGGTGTTCGCGGAGCCGCGCGACGTTGCCGCCCTGGTCGATGCTGGGCATGGCATGCTGCGTGCTCGTCGTCCCTCCTGGGGGTTCATGCGCATCTTCGACGCCGCCTCGGGCCGGCAGGTAGCTATTTTCGACAGCGTGGCGAACGTCCACACCCTTCCGGCACCCGATGGTGCCTGGTCGATCCACAACAACGAGGTGGCAGGGGACCGCAGCTACGCCTCGTGGTACAGCAACGGCATCGTCGCGCTCGACCTGCGCCCACTGCAGGCCGCCGACCCCCGCAACCCCGTCCAGGTCGGCCGGTTCATCCCGCCGCGTGATCCGCTGATCTGGGGCGTCGCGGTCAAGCGTGGGCTCGTGTACGCAAGCGACCTGAACAGCGGGCTGTGGATCCTGCGGCCCACCGGCGAGGCGGCGCCCTAGCCTGCGGCTCGACTGGCCGCCCTTAGCACCGACGCGGCGCCACGCACGCCTACCGTCGGCAGGACTGATGGCTGCAATCCATAGGTGGCACTCCTTGTCAGCCGGCGGGGCAGCAGTGCGTCGCCGATCACCTCGAGCTGGTGCCTCCGGTACAACCGCTGACCGCCAGGCAGAGTCACATGGGGGAGCCGATCGTCGGCTGCGAGCTGCTTTACCCGCGCCGTGTTGACGCCGAGCACGTCCGCGGCCTGCGCCGTGGTTTGCCAGTAGCAGCTGGGGTCGCTCGTTGGCGTCAGCAGCGTCCAGTGCGTTGGTAACGAACAGTGACACTGCGAGTGAGCGGACGGAGACCGGCATCGTGCTGAGCATGCCGCGCCCCCGGACGTGACAAAGCGAGCACCGGATCCCGAACAGGCGGGTGCACCCCTTTGGATCCGCACCCATAAGCGCTGTTATGGGGCAGTCGGCCGCTGCGCCGGCCCCCGCCGAGGCTCTAGTCCCGGCCGGCGACGTGCGCCGCTGCGGTCGCTAGGGCGAGTTACCGGGAGACGTGCCTCGGCCCACTCGGGGAACCCATCCTCAAGCCGAGCTGCGGCGAGGCCCTTTTTCTGTAGCACCCGCACTGCCTCGTCGGCATAGACGCAGTACGGGCCACGGCAGTAGGCCACGACGTCGGCACCGTCGGGGATGTCGCCGAGCCGCGACTTCAGGTCGGCGATCGGGATGGAGATCGCGCCGCGGATGTGGCCGGCGACGTACTCGGCCTCGGGTCTTGCGTCGAGCACGACCACGTCACCGTCGCGCAGCCGCGCCCGGAGGTCGTCGCGGGTGATCGTGCGGAGTGTGCTGCGATCACCCAGGTAGTCGGCTGCCAACTGCTCGAGTCCGGCGACGTGCTGTTGCGCGGCCCGTCGCATGGTCCGCCATAGGTCACCGACGACAGGGCTGGACAGGGAGTAGTAGATCCGCGTGCCCTCGCGACGGGATCCGACCAGGCCCGAGCGCAGCAACCGCTGCAGGTGCTGGGAGGTGTTGGCCACGGTCTGGTCGATCTCGTCGGCGAGCTCCTCCACCGATCGCTCGCCCTGGGCGAGCACGTCAACCAGCTCCGCGCGACGCCCGTTGGCCAGCGCCTTGGCCGACTCGGCCAACGCGGCGTACAGCGCCGACTTCGCTCCGTGATCCGCCATCTCGTCACCACCAGCCCTCAACTTATTCAAGATTTCTCTTGACAATACCTCATGGACGGTAGTCTTATTCAAGATATCCATTGAGTATGCTGGAGAGGTGCGGACGATGACCGTCACGGTGAACACCGAAGAGCTCGAGGCCAAGGTCAAGGACATGTACCGGCACGTGGCCCAACAGCCGCAGGACCGGTTCCACTTCGAGCTCGGTGCGCCGGTCGCGCTGAGGGCCGGGTACGACGCCGACCGACTCGCGGCCGTCCCCGAGAACGCGGTGGAGTCGTTCGCCGGGGTGGGCTACTTCTTCGACCTGGCCGACCTGCGGCCCGGTGAGACGGTGGTCGACCTCGGGAGTGGATCCGGGATGGACGCCTTCTACGCCGCCGGCCTGGTCGGTCCGACAGGCACGGTCTACGGAGTCGACTTCACCTCCGAGCAGCTGGACAAGGCCCGTCGGCTCGCCGACGAGGCCGGACTCGCCCACGTCAAGTTTCGCGAGGGGCGCATCGAGGCACTCCCCCTTGGCGAAGCGAGCGTCGACTGCGTGATCTCCAACGGCGTGATCAACCTGTGCCCGGACAAGAACGCCGTCTTCACCGAGGCCGCCCGGGTGCTCAAGCCCGGTGGGCGCCTGGCGATCGCCGACATCATTAGCGAGCAACCGCTCACCGACGCTATCGTCTGCAATGCCGACCTGTGGGCCTCCTGCATCGGTGGCGCCGCCCAGCAGGAGCTCTACCTCGAGGCGATCGAGTCCGCGGGCTTCGCCATCTCCCAACACCGTGCGAACGCCTACGCGTTCATCTCCGATCAGGCCCGCAACGCGAGCGCCACGTACGGCGTCAAGAGCATCTCCCTGCTGGCCACGAAGGCTGCAGACTGACCATCACCGGATCATCACCGGATAGAGAGAGGAAGAACCATGTCCGACACGCAGAACATCAACACCCCGCACGAGCGACGTCCCTTCGCCGAGCACGGCCACATGGACGTGGTCACTCTCGGCGACTTCACCCTCGGTCGCGGCGTCTTCGAGCCCGGCTGGCACTGGTCCGAGGACGTCAAGCCCATCGCGAAAACCGACTCCTGCCAGACTCACCACACCGGAATCTGCCTGTCCGGGCAGATGACCATCCGGTTCGACGACGGCAACGAGATCACCGTTGGTCCCGGCGACGTCGTGAACCTCGACCCTGGCCATGACGCCTGGACCGTGGGCGACGAGCCGTGCGTGCTGCTGGACACCGGCATCAAGGCGTACGCCAAGCCCGCCTGACCCGCAGCGATCAACCGGAGCGTTAGCAGCAGACCACTCGGTGCAGAACGACGATGTCGGCCCGGTCCACCTCGTCGGGGACCAGTGCGATGTCGAGGAACCGGCGATCGAGGCCCGCATGCCGGCGCGGTCGAGCAGTTCGACGGCTTCGGGCTCGTAGTTGGTGGACATCTCCAGGTTGGTTGCCCGGGTTGCCCCGCGTCGCAAAGTTCGACCTGGATATCGCCGACGCCGCCACCGATCTCCAGGACGCTCGCTCCCGCGATCCCACGCTCGCTCAGGAAGGACACGATCGCTCTCGACGACCGGCTCAGGCCGCGCCTGCGGTACCGGCGGGCCACCCGGCGGGCGAACCGGTCGCTGAACGCCGCGTCGTACCCGTCGGGTTCGCAACAGTCGCCCACACCTTGAGTATGCGGCGCGCCCCGACCCTTATTCGCGATCTCTCTTGACAAGCTGGGCCCGGCGCGACACTATTCAATAGTTCACTTGAATTACGTTTGGGTGGATGTGATGGCAACACTGAGCGACCAGGTGCAGGACCTGGACTGCTACGCGTTCCTGGCGGTGCTGGGCAAGCGGGTCATCCACCCCGGTGGCCGGGCCTCCACCGACCGCCTCCTGGAACTGGCCGCCGTCAGCGAGGGCGAGAAGGTCCTGGACATCGGCTGCGGTGTCGGCACCACCGCGATCCGTTTGGCGCAGGAGTACGGGCCCCAGGTGGTCGCCGCCGACATCGCCCGTTGATGCGCGACCGTGCCGAGGCGAACGTCCGCGCCGCGCGGTTGGCGGATCGCGTGAGTGTCGAGGACGCCGACATCCGGTCGCTGCCCTACCCCGATGACACCTTTGACGTGGTAGTCGCGGAGGCGGTCACCATGTTCGTCAGCTGCCGCCGTGCCGCCGCCGAGTTCGCTCGGGTCACCCGGCCTGGAGGCCGCGTGCTGGCCACCGAGTTCTACTGCGCGAACCACCCACCGGCGAGGCCCGCGAGGTGTTCTTCGGCCACGTCTGCCCCGGGATGCAGTTCGACTCGATCGAGGAGTGGACCGGGATCTACGGCGGCGCAGGTCTTGTCGACATCCGCACCGAGTCCGGGCCGTTCGAGATGATGACCGCCCGGGGTTTCCTGGCCGACGACCGCGGTCACGCCCCCGCGGTGATGGCGCGAGCGATCAGCCGTCCGGCGTACCTTCGCAAGATGGCCTGGCTGATGCCCCGGATGTCTCGCGCGATCCCCTACCTCGGCTACGTCCTGGTCTGCGCCCGCAAACCCGGCGCGCAGGGGACGGAGACCACGTGACGGTCCCCCGTCTCATCCCCGTCGTGGACGATGGCCTGGGCAACACCGCCTACCTCGTCGACCTCGGTGACGGCCGTGCCCTGGCCGTGGACGCCAGCCGCGATCTCAGGGCGATGGACGGTGCCCGCCAAGGGCTCAGGGTGGCCTTCGCCGCCGACACGCACCTCCATGCTGACTTCCTCTCCGGCGCCCGCCAGCTCGCCTCGACCGACGGTGCGACGGTGCTGGCCTCGGCCGCGGGACAGTGCGAGTTCGGCCACACCGGACTCCGCGACGGCGACGAGATCGACCTCGGCGGCCTCCGGCTGCGGGGGTTGGGCACCCCTGGGCACACCGACGAGCACCTCTCGTACCTGCTGCTCGACGGTGGCCAGCCGGTCGGAGTCTTCACCGGTGGATCGCTGCTCGTGGGGGCGGTCGCCCGCACAGACCTGGTCGACCCAGCTCGGACCGAGCAGTTGGCACGCGCGCAGTACCGGTCGGTTCAGCGACTCCTCGAGCTGCCCGACCGCGTCGCCGTGTGGCCCACGCACGGGGCGGGTTCGTTCTGCGCCGCACCCGCCGGTGCGCAGCGGACCAGCACGATCGGTGCCGAACGCGCCGGGAACCCTCTCTTGCGGGTACGTGACGAGGACGCGTTCGTCGCCGAGCTGTTGGGCAGCCTGGGCTCGTACCCGCCGTACTTCCGTCGACTCGGCGAGGCGAACCGTCGCGGCCCCGCCGTGCTCCCCCGGCAGTTGGCCGTCGCGTCGATGACACCAACGGCAGTCGCCGCCGCGCAGGCCTCCGGTGCGACCATCCTCGACGTCAGACCCGTCCCCTCTTTCGCCCGGTCTCACCCGACCGGCGCGCTGTCGATTCCGCTGCGGCCGGCCTTCGCCAGCTGGCTGGGGTGGCTTCCTGCCCACGATCACCCGCTCGTCATCGTGCGCGAACCGGACCAGGACCTCGACGAGATCCTGTGGCAGGCCGCCAAGATCGGGTACGACAACATCGTCGGAGAGCTCGCAGGCGGCATCGACTCATGGACTGCCGCAAGACTGTCCACGACCTCGGTGCACCTGCTCGAGGCGACAGCCGACGACGCCGTCCGGGTGCTCGACATCAGACAGGAGTCCGAGTTCCGGGCCGGACACGTGCCGGGCGCGTTGCACATCGAGCTCGGCGACCTCCCGGGCGCCTTCGACCGGCTCACCGACGTACCGACGGTGGTGATGTGCGGCCACGGAGAGCGAGCCATGGGGGCCGCGAGCCTCCTGGGCGGCAAAGGCTTCACTCACGTCAGCGTCCTGGCTGGCAGCCCACAGGACTGGGCAGAGGCCAACGGTCAGAGGCTGGAATCCGCCCCGTGAAATCCACCCGATGAAGTCGACCCGGGAAACCGCGACACCGGTTCTCGGGCTCCGCGCCAACGCAGCCCAGTTCGTCCTCCTGGTCGCGGTCAACGCGCTGGTCGGTGGGATGCTCGGCCAGGAGCGCACCGTCCTGCCGCTGCTGGCCACCCAGGTGTTCGGGCTCGACTCCTACACCGCAGCGCTCACCTACATCTTCGCCTTTGGCCTGGCCAAGGCGTTCACCAACTACCTCGCGGGGACCTGGTCGGAGCGCTACGGCCGCAAACCCGTCCTCGTCGCCGGCTGGTTGGTCGCCGTACCTGTCCCGCTGCTGCTGATCTGGGCTCCCAACTGGTGGATCGTCGTCGCCGCCAACGTCTTGCTCGGCATCAGCCAGGGCCTGACCTGGTCCACGACCGTCATCATGAAGATCGACCTCGTCGGCCCCCGCCGGCGCGGTCTCGCGATAAGCTTCAACGAGTCCGCCGGCTATCTCGCCCTCGCTCTCACCGCGCTGCTCACCGGCAACATCGCCGCCCACGCCGGTCTACGACCCGAACCGTTCCTGGTCGGCATCGCGTATGCCGCCCTCGGCCTCGGCCTCTCGACCCTCGCCGTTCGGGAGACCCGTGGCCACGCCGACCACGAAGCCAGCACGCACGCCGAGCCCAGTGATCTGACCGCCCGGCAGGTGTTCGCACAGACCAGCCTCCGCGAACCAGCCCTCTCCTCGGCCAGCCAAGCCGGCCTGGTCAACAACCTCAACGACGGCCTCGCCTGGGGCATCTTCCCCGTCCTGTTCACCTCCGTCGGCCTCACCCTTGGCAAGACCGGCATCCTCGTCGCCCTCTACCCCGCTGTCTGGGGACTCGGACAGCTCGCCACCGGCGCCCTGTCGGATCGATGGGGCCGCAGACACCTGATCACCACAGGGATGCTCCTCCAAGCCGCGGCCCTCGCCTTCATCGCAGCCAGCCACACCTTCGCCAACTGGGCGATCGCCTCGGTCGTTCTCGGCGCCGGCACCGCGATGGTCTACCCCACCCTGCTCGCCAGCATCGGAGACGTCGCCCACCCCTCCTGGCGTGCCCGCGCCGTCGGCGTCTACCGGCTGTGGCGCGACCTCGGATTCGCCGTGGGTGCACTTCTCACCGGCATCCTCGCCGACGCCTTCGGGATCCGGGATGCGATCTGGGCGATCGCCGGCCTCACCGCCGCATCAGGCATCTTGGTCGCCGTACGGATGTACGAGACCCACCCCCGCCAGTCCCGCAGTTGAACGTCAATCCAACCCCTGCCCTTTGGGTCGCTGGCCCGGAGGTTATTGGCTCACTGAGCGACCGTCAGCCTTCGCCGATCTTCGCCTCCAGTTCACCGTCGACGGCCAGGACGCGAAGGTTCGGGGTGCGGACCGCGACGATCGCGATCGAGTGGGCGTCGCGGGCGTCGGTCTTGCGATTGTGGCCGGTGTCGAACAGCCGGACGCGGGCAACGAGCTTGGCTGGGACGTCGACGACGTGCTCGCCGGCCTCGAGCAACCGCTGGGCGAGGGGACGGCCGACGCCGTTGGCGCCCTCGACGGCCCAGACCCGGTCCTGCCAGGTCCTAGCGTAGGTCCGCATCGCGGCATAGCCGGCCTGGTCGGTGGTGAACCGACCCGAGCCGAGCAGTTTTCCTGGCCGTCGACGACCTCGATCGTGGCCGACAGCTTGTCGGGGATCGACCCCGATGATGACGTGCTCCACGTGCTGCTCCCGCCTGTGCTCGTTCCGATAGGGACGGCGAGGTGGGCAGTGCTACTACGAGCAGGGCAGTCCCTTCTGGAGCCACGCCTCGTCACGGTGCCCGGCGGGCTGCAGACCGAAAGTGAGCCACACCCAGACACAGGTGGGCAGCCCAGAAGAGAGCTTCCCGCCGGACACCCGGACCGAGTCTGGCCAGACACCGATCCTGCGGGAAGTCTCTATTAGCCCAGAATGACTCGCGATCGATGCATCGAATGGCGCTGGACGGAGTCAGTGTCCTGGTTCAGGACATGGCGACACATGTCTCACGACATCGGCGACACCTCAGGTCATCGGCGACAACCCGGCCCCCGGCCGATGGTCGGCCATGCCGAGAGCACGCCTGTTCATCACTGCCCTGTTCCGTACCTTCGTATGGCCGGCAAGTTCGCCCGAGGCGTGTGCCGTGCGTGTGGACGGGCTTTGGGACACCACCGAGGGTCGGATGATCCCCGAGCCGGTGCAGCCGCACGACCGTTCTCACGACCGCAGGATCGGGCAATACTCCCTCGTAGACCCGCATCTGCCAGACGACTGAGCACCGGAGGAGGCGCCATCACCCTCCCCTCCCTTCACGTCCTGGCCGGCGTCGCCGCTGCGATCGGCGGTCTCGCCTGGGCTGTCAAAGCTGCAGCGATTCTCGCGACGGGCGACCAGCCACCCCTGATGTTCGAGGCAGCACCACTGTTCTTCGGTGTCGCCCTGACCGCCTTGGCGCTGACGTCCGACCTTCGTGGCCGACGTCGCACGACGGCCATCGCCCTGGGACTCCTGACCGTCACGGCCGGCGTGGTCGCCGGCGTGACCGAAGCCGTCGGACAGGTCTGGGGGCCTGCCATCGCGGCGTC
>Ga0136619_10000648_pt1 | contig 13319 bp, 16 predicted proteins | sample AntDrymUQ3532106_2_FD_104807 | JGI IMG/M metagenome (GOLD analysis project Ga0136619, IMG submission 104807) | Polar desert sand microbial communities from Dry Valleys, Antarctica - metaG UQ353 (21.06) | ecosystem: Environmental > Terrestrial > Soil > Desert | place: Antarctica: Dry Valley...
CGAGAAGCCGTGGCCACTTCGGTGGTATCGGCAGTGGGTCTGACGAACCTCGCGCGGACGCGCCAGCAGCGTGGGCGGTAAAAGGACGTGTCCGCCGAGAACTGCGCAGCAGCCTCGCCGACGATGAGGTATTGAGCTGGAGGGCGGCCGGGTCGCGCTGGCTGGCAAGGAGGACCGCGAGCGGGAGCTGCGCCGGCGGATCCGTGAGCTGGAGCGGGCGCTGGGTCGCAAGACCTACGAGCTCGAGATCGCGGGGGAAGCATTGAGACGCTGGGAGTGAGCGAGCGCGTCGCCCGGTCTCGAGAGCTGGGCGCACGCGGCTTCGCCGTGGCGACGGTGGCGCGCGTGATGCAGATCAGCCGGCAGGCGCTCTATCGGGTGCCGACGCCGCGCCGGCCGCCGCAGCGGCGGCCGCCGACGGATCGGGTCGAGCAGGCGATCATCGAGGTCGCCGAGGCGGACCAGACCGACGGCTACCGGATGGTCTGCGAGATGGTGCGGCGCAAGCGGGTGCTCAGGGTGATCGGGAGCGGAAGCTGATCCAGCGCAGCCGTCCGCTGGAGCGCCGGAAGCGGCCCGGCTTCTTCCGGGTCGAGCGACCGCGGCAGCTGTGGCAGCTCGACATGACCTCGGTCTGGGTGACCGAGCACGGCTGGACGTACCTGATCGCGATCATCGACTGCTGCGCGCGCGAGATCGTCGCCTGGCAGCTGGAGCTGCGCTGCCGCGCCGACGAAGCGATCGCCTGGTAGACCGCGCCGCGGCCGCCTACGCGATCGAGCCCGGCGAGCTCACCCTCGGCAGCGACAACGGCTCGGCCTTCACCGCCCGCCGCTTCAAGGCGAGACTCGGCGAGCTCGGCGTCCGTCACCGCCGCGGCGACACCGCGACCCCGAGTCGCAGGCCTTCATCGAAAGCTGGTTCGGGAAGCTCAAAGAGAGGGGGCGGCGTGGCTGAACGCGTACGAGACCCTGGACGACGCCAGACGCGGCATCGGCGGCTACGTCCGCTACCACCACCACCCGCACGCGGGGCTCGACTACCGGACGCCCCTGGAGTGCGTCAGACCTGGGAGCAGGTCATCCCCTCCAGTTCTTGCACCGCCGGCTGGCGCGCTGCACCTCGCCCTCCACGCGGCTTAGGATGGACGGCCTCCGAGATGTGCCGACAGGTGCGGCTCATCTCGCCTCCATCTTGCGGGCACCGTAGACGATGTCGGCGGGGATGCGGGAAGAACTCCGGCGGGTCTTCGAACCGACCTCTTGCACGATCGGGCTTATCGCTTCGCGGAAGCGGCCGACTGCCTCCTCGGACTCCCATACGTCGACAATGCAGAGATGGCGACTCCACGCGGCTCTTGCCGGTTTGTGAGCCTGCGAACGACTTCCTCGTACTTCTTCTGAGTGAGGCTGGGGCCTGATGCACTGCCACGATCAGCATTGCGACCTCCTTCGGAGCTGTGAACGGCGCCCCCGCTGGGCTCCATGAGGCTCCATTCTCGAAGCCTTACGTCGTCCCGACCGCTGCCCGCGCGAGTGCTTTGCTCGTATCTCTCGTGGCTACACCGCGGGGTCGAGAATCTGGGCATGCTCGGTCTCGGGCGGGGTGCCGTACGCATAGACGACGAGATCCTCGTCGCCGTGGTTCGCCGTCTGGAGTGGCGTGCCGGGCTCGACGTGGATGACGCCGCCCGTCGGCACGTCCTCGCGCTTCGGTGGCTCGCCCAAGTACATCGACAGCGTGCCCGAGAGGACGACGAACGTCTCCTCCTGGAACGGGTGCTGGTGGCGGCGCCCCTTCGCGCCGGGCTCGTAACGCCAGACGTTCGCACGGGTGTGGGCAAAGCCGGCCAGCTCGCTCAGCTCCGCCACGTGGCGTGGCGGCTCCTCGGGGTCATGGGGGCGCGTTATCCACTCGAGTTCGTCCGGACGGATCACGCGAAAGGCCACGCAGGCAGCCTAGTTGAGTCGTTCTTGTGCTCGGGTTCAGTGGACCGAAGCAGCTCCCCCGCGAGCGTCGGCTCCCGCCTGTGGCCGCAGCCCCGCACGCTGGCCAGGCCATGTCCGGCCCACCGGCGGCGCGCCTTCAAGAAGCTTGGAATGTACGGTCGCTTCGCCGAGACGAAGGCCGTGCCGGTTCCGTGCGGCGCGGGTCACATGGCGGAGTCATGACTTGCACTCAAAGGCGGCGCGAACGACGCGGCGCCACGCGTACGCCGCTTCTCGTCCGCCAGATCTGCAACGCAGTTCCATATCTGCGCGAGTGAGGTTGGAGCCAAGGCCGGACCGCGCCAAGAGCGCGCCGGAAGTCGTCCGCCTCTCCGGCGTCACAGACCGGCCAGCCTGACGTCGAGCCTGTAGGGGTCGGGAATCGTGAGTTGGCTGCGGTCGCCGGCGTCAGCTCGGGTCGGGGGTGTCGGTGAGGGCGGTGGTGAGGAAGCGGTGGGTCCGGTCTTCGGCTTGGCGGCGTGTGTCTGCGAAGACGATCGGGATGCCCGGGTATCGGACCTGGAGGCGGGTGAGTTGGTCGGCGAGCCAGTTGCCGTTGACGTGCTCGAGCTTGAACGAGGCGCTGTAGCGGGATTCGACGACGATCGCGGCGAGCAGGAGTTCGGCGAGCCGTTGTAGCTGGAAGGCGAGGCTGCCGTCGGAGAGCGTGGCGGCGAGGTTGTCGAAGCTCTTGCGCTCGACGGCGGCAAGCAGCTGCCCGTCAGCGGCGTGGATCGCGTAGTCGCCCGCGGGAACGGCCGCGCGCACCGTGGCGGCGCCTTGCTGGGTGAAGCGGTAGGGGTAGCGCTCGCGGGTATCGACGGTGATCGTGACCGGCTCGGCGAGGGCGCGTCGCCGCGGGACGCGGCCGCCGGGGTTGGCGGCGCGGGCGGTCTTCTGCGTCTGCCAGAAGATCGCTTCGCGTCCTTTGATCTCGGTGAAGACGAACTGGGAGCGCGCCTGCCGGGGTCGGTCGAGGACGAGATCGACCGCCGGCCCGCGACGGCGGCAGACGAGCGCGGCGACGGCCGAGCGGCCCGGGATGAGTCGAACAAGCCGCAGCAGGAGCAGATGCACAATGAAGGAAATCGCCACGCACGATCCTAGGGATTGCCCGCAACCGACGTCGTGGTAAAGTGACCACCGTAGAGACCACCTGGGAGCGAGGAGAGAAATGGCGGAGATCGGGATCAAGGAGCTGAAGAGCGGCGCGTCCCGCGTCGTCGACGAGGTCGCCGCCGGGCGCAGCTACGTCATCACCAAGCGGGGGCAGCCGACCGCGGTGCTGATGCCCGTCGAGGAGGCTGAGGATCTCGTGCTCGCGAACGCGGAGGAGTTCATCAGCGTGCGCCGCCGCGCCCGCGGGGCCTACCGCCGCGGCCGCTCCAAACCGCTCCGGGACATCGCCTGAGCGGCCCCTACGAGGTCCGGCTCGCGCCCACCGCCGCGCGCGACTTCAAGAAGCTGCCGGCGCCGCTGCGGGAGCGGATCCGCACTAGCCTCGAACAACTCGCCCAAGCCGCAGCAGGAACCGGCCGCATCCGCGGCAAGAAGGTAAAGACGATCCGCGGCCACACGGACACCTTCCACCGACTGCGCGTCGGCGACTACCGCGTCATGTACGACCTCATCCCCGACGACCGCGTCCTCCTCGTCCTCGGCATCGTCCACCGCAGCGACCTCGAACGCTGGCTCCGAACCCGCTAACACGACGCATCACGATTTCCGACCCCTACAGGGTCGAGGCGGAGCGTCCCCGTACGACTGCACGGCGACGCCGGCATCGCGGGCAGCAGAGCGGAAGGCGCCTCCGCAAGCGCGCTCCGGAAGCGGTTGCCCGTGCAGATGAAGACGACCTCGAACGGTCGCCCGATTCCCTGCGCGACGGCGTCGCGCTCGTCGATCCAGTCGAAGTCCGCCACGCGCCACCTTCCCGCAGGACACACACTTCAGGGCCCTGCCGCTGCCGTAGCCCGCGCGCTGCACGACACGCTGATCGAGGGCGAACTCGCTGTCGAGCGCCTGCTGGACGCGCTCGAGCCGCCACCCGCGGTCGACGAGCGCGACCTGCGGCGCGTCACGGCACTCGTGAAAACCTTCGAGCGGCCAGACGTCGTACGGCGACTCGTGGAAAGCATGCGAAGGCTGTATCCGGCGATGCCGATCATCGTCGTCGACGACAGCCGCTCGCCCGTCGCGCTCGAGGGAGTGCGAGTCGTCGAGATGCCGTTTGACAGCGGCATCGGCGCCGGACGAAACAAGGGGCTCGAGCAGGCCGAGACGGACTTCGTGCTGGTCCTCGACGACGACTTCGCCTTCACGCGGAAGACGCACCTGGGCTCGGCGCTGGCGCTCATGGAGCGGCACCCCGAGATCGACGTCATGGGCGGCCAGCTCGTCGATCTGCCGTTCTACTTCCAGGCGCCGATTCCAAGAGGGCAGATTTTTCCCACCGCCGCGCTGCCGCTCCGCCCGCTCGGCAGCACCGTCGGCGGCCTCGAGGTCGTAGACAAGACGCAGACGTTCTTGCTTGCCCGACGCGAGCGACTCGCGACGGTCCGCTGGGATCCGCTTCCGAAGCGCATGGATCACGCAGACTTCTTCACGCGCGCGCTCGGAGTGCTCACGACGGTCTATAACCCAGATCTGAGAGCTCTTCATGCGCGCACGCCCTTCGATGCGAAATACATGAGCTGGCGGATGGATCTGACGGGGTCTCGCGACGCCCTGGCAGAGCGCTACTCGGAGCCTGTGCCGTGGCACGAGAGCCGGAAGGCCGCGTTGACCGAGACCGTCGGGTTCCTCGACCTTTCCAAGCAACGGCCGAAGCGGCACCCGTGGACCCGTCCATTCGTTCACGCCTTCGACTACGCGACCGCCCGGCTGACCCGGCTGATGTTCGGCCGCGGGCTCGACACGTCCGGCAAGTTCGTCGACCCCGCCCACTTCCATTCCGAGCGCGTGCCGTACGAGCCGTCCGGCTGGCGTTACCTGCGACGCGCGCTCCCTCCAAGCGAGGTTACCGCCTCCGACGTCTTCGTCGACTTCGGCTCGGGCAAGGGCCGGATCGTATATCAGGCCGCGCGGTACCCGCTAAAGCGCGTCATCGGCGTCGAGATCTCAGAGAAGCTGAACGAGATCGCTCGCGCGAACATCGAGCAGAACCGTACCCGGCTGCGCTGTCAGGACGTCGAGCTCGTGACGTGTGACGCGGCCGACTATGGGATCCCCGACGATATGACGATCGCCTACTTCTTCTATCCGTTCGCCGGAGAAACGTTTCGACGCGTGATCGAGAACATCGTCGATTCCCACGGCCGGAATCCACGCCGCATTCGCCTGATCTACGCGTGCCCCCACCTCGAGGATGTAGTCCTGGGCACCGGCAGGTTCCGACTCGTTCGCGCCGTTCGAATCGGGCGCCACGACTATCTACCGCGTCGCATCTCGGTTTATGTCAGCGACGATCCTCTGGCCTCGGCGTGAACAGGCGGCTGGCGACGCAGTACCTCGAAATCGCTCTCGCGGACGCTCGGGTCGCCGTCGAGCCAGGCGTGGGCCCGGAAACTCGGTTCCGAGCGGGCTACGCCGATCACGACATCGCGGGACTCTCCGTCGGCGGCATGCCAAGCCTGCAACACGAGCGCACGCTCGAGGCAGGTGCGCCCGCGTCGCCTGAGGACGGCCTCGACGACACGACCCGCCTCGGGGGGGAGCGAAGGCGGAACCAAGAGGGGACCGACGCCGCCCAGCCCGTCTGAGATCAGCCGCCTCCGAGCGAGCGCTGCCGCGCGATCGGCCCACCAGGCGGCGCGCAGGGTCGTGATGCTGAGCCGTCTCACGTCTCCTCGACCAACAGCTCTTGATCGCGGAGCTCCTGGAGGAAACCATCCACGTCGGACTCCGCCGTCGACGGCTCGAGGTCGAAGTCGTCGACAAGCCTCTGCACGAGTGCGCTGCGTGTTGCCCCGGCAGCAAGCCGAGGCCAGAGCAGTGCGCCGATTCGGTTGACCGCGAGGTAGGTCGAACGGCGCAGGTCGAGCACCACGATCTCGCCCTCGATCTCCCGCCACTCGACGTCGTCCTCTCGAAGGCGAATCTGTCCTGCCAAGCAGCTCCCTTCCGTCGAGTTCAGTATTGGGCAAGTGTCGCCGTCTTGCGCGCCCGGCGCATGGCGAGGCCGAAGAGCCCGAGTGCGAGCGGAAAGCTAACGAGCGCCGCGGCGACGAGGATGACGAGCGCCTCTACGTTCGTCTCACCTAAAATGAGCGCGTCCCGCAACGCCTTCAATGCCCACGTGAAGGGCAGGATGTCCGAGACGGTACGGAGCGGCTCGGGCAGGACGCGGACGGGGAAGTAGACGCCCCCGAGGAGGGCGAAGCCGGACGTGACCATCCCGAGCAGAGCTGTGGTCTGCTTGAAGACGACTGTGAACGCCGCGACGGCCACGCCGAGTGCGACGAAGAAGACCATCGAGACGCTGGCCGCAAAGAGCGCGACCAGGATCGCGACCGGGTCGCTCGCCAGCCGCAGGCCGAAGAAGGCAACGCCCAGAAGGACGAATACGACTCCTTCGACCGCTGCCCTGATCATGTCGTAGGCGGCACTGGAAAGGATGAGAAGCGACGGCGCCGCCGGCGTCGACATCAGCGCCTCGAACGTCCCCGTCATTTGCTCTTGCCTGAACCTCTGCCCCAGCGAGGTCAACCCAGTCTGAGCCACGCCGAGCAGGGCGATTCCGACGACGACGAACGCGAAATAGCCCCGACTGAGCTCCTCGTCCGCGCCTCCAGAACGATCGACTAGTTGACTGAGGTAGAAAAAGAGCGCGAGCGAGAACAGACTCGACGCGAGCCGGAGCGCGAACCCGACCTTGTACGAAAGGCTGATCGCCAGGTCGCGACGGAGGAAGGCGCCGAGGACGGCAGTGGCCGTCATCGAGCGGCTGCTACGAGCTCGTGCTCGAGTTCCCGCGGCGAAGCGCCGCGGTACTTCGAGAAGACAACTTTCCCGGCGACGAGGGCTACCGTCCGGTCCGCGACCTCTGCCGCTTCGTGGAGATCGTGAGTGGCCATGAGAATCGCCGTGTTCCGCCGGCGCACGAGCTCTGCGAGCGTCCCGTGGAAGTCGGCCGTGGCGGCCGGATCGAGGTTACGTGTCGGCTCGTCGAGGAGGAGCACCAGCGGCTCGCTGATCAGCGCTCGCGCGAGCGACAGCCGTGCCCGCATTCCCGACGAGTAGCCGTCGAACCTGCGTTCGGCCGCGTCGGCGAGCCCGATCTCCTCCAACAGCTCCTGAGTCCGGCGCGCGGCTGCCTGGCGCCGCAACCCGTGGATGACGGCGAAAAACTCGAGGTTCTTCCGTCCGGAGAGCCGCCAGTACCAAGAACGCTCGTCCCCGAGCATGAGGCCGACGGAGCGCCGCACCAATCCCGGTTCACGCTCGACGTCGTGCCCGGCGACGACGGCCGTACCTCGGTCCGGCAGGATCGAGGTGCCCAGGATTCGCAGCAGCGTGCTCTTCCCTGCGCCGTTCGGCCCGAGCAGCACCACCCTCTCGCCGAGCGAAACCTCAAGATCGACGCCTCGGAGGGCATCGACGGTCCTGAACGACTTGAACAGGCCGGATAGGACGATGCCGGAAACTTTGATGTCCTTCAGCGCGGTCGCGTCAGCATCGTTGAGGCTCGATAACTGTCGCCGCCCCTCGACCAGGGGTTCTGGTAACCCGCTAGTGCCTACTAGGTAGCAATGTTATTGGCGTCATTTCCGCCCCCGGATTCGCCGCGTGTCAATTCTGCGATGGTCCCAAGCACGGCGATACGAGGCCGCTCGTACGTGACGGGCGTACCCGCCTGAACGCTTACCTTCTCACTCGCACGTTCCATTGCTCTGACCCTCCTATGGAATAGACGCTTGGGTCCACGCCGTCGCGGACACATTCCAGATTATCAGAGAATTTCGACAGCTGCGCAAGCTCCGCGGCTTCCCCGAAGTGGATCGCCTGAGGCGGGGCCGGGAACCAGTCGCTGCGCACAATTTGCTCGAGTTCGGGAGGGAGTGGCGTCTCCCAGAGGCAGCGCGCTTGCCTGGAAGGGCCGCGCCACCCTCCCTTGTCCGTCCGCCCGAGGTTCTCTGCGGGGACATCGCCGCTGACGGCGTACCGCAGCAGCTTCTTCGTTCCGGGACCGAGGAGATCCCGCGGGTGTGAGCGAAAGGCGAACTCGACCAGCTCCCGTGTAGCGAAGGGGAACGAACGACGGACGCCGTGAGCGCTTGCCGCCTCCCAGTTCTGCGCCAGCCAGTACTCGTCTTCGACGGTGAGGGCGAGGTGGCCGAGCGGCCTTCGCTCACGTCCGAGCTCCCGGCGCCGGCGCTCGTACAATTCACGGTATTCCGCACGGAGTTCCGGCCGGATCACCTCTGACAGGTCGCTCGCGCAGAACATCCTGGGCCGTCGGACGAGCCGGAGCAATCCGTGCTTCGTCCACCGGAGGATGTCCGACGCGCCGTAGGGAAGGCGGCGGAGGCCCGCGAGAAGCTGGAGGAGCGACGTGTGCGCCGTCCAGTCGGGAAGCGTCATCCGGGATCCGCAGACTTCGTCCCCGAACTCGCCTCCGAACAGGACCTTGACCGGAGTCTCCTCAAGGACGCGCGGCAGTGTGAGCAGCACTGGGTGCTGCACGTGGTACAAGATCCGGTGGTCGCTGAGCAGGAGCTGGATCTGCTTGGCGGGACTCAGCGCGATCGTCCACCGTCGTTGGAGCTCCACCTCATTCGCGAGCGCTTCGATGAAATGGAGCTGCACCTTTTGTTCAGGCTCTGGCGGCACGAAGCTCACTGTCGACACTCGTCGGCTCGTGATCCGAACGGCGAGCGCTGCGAGCGTCGTCGAGTCGACACCGCCGCTCAGGGAGAGGAGGTTGTCGCCGTCGGGGTCGAGCTCGCGCTCGAGATTGTCGAGCAGGAGCTGGCGAAGTATCCGGGGGCGCTCGGGCCCGCGGATGAGGTCCGACTCGCGCTCGGGGCGGGGATCCCAGTAGGCGCGCGCCCGCGCACGCGCACCGGGTGCGAGGCGGACGAAGTGGCCCGTGCGTAAAGTGGATACGCCGGTGAAGAACGTTCGCCCATCGGCTGGTAGCCAGCCATGGCCCGTGCAGATCGCGTTCACGAGCGGGTCGAGCGGGAAGTCGCGTCCGAAGAAGCGGACGATGTACTCGAGGCGCGTCGCGACGGCGATCCGCTCGGCGTCGAGGGCGTAGTAGAGCGGGACGAGCCCCCCGCACGAGCGGACGACGGTGACGGCGCCGTCGTCACCGAAGAGGAGAAAGCCGAAATCGCCCGGGCGGGTAGCGAGATGCTCAGGCCGCTGAATGACGGTTTCCCGGAGGCCACGAAGCGCATCGACGTCGATCTCCTCACGGCCCGCGACTCGGTCGCGACCCTCGGCGAAGGCAAAGCCGAGTGCTCGCACCTGGTCGCCATCCGGTGTCCCGCCGGGCAGCGGCGCAGCGGCTGCCAGCCAGTCCGGCGCTGGCTCCCAAGCCGCGGCGACCTCGGCCCTCGCCTGGAGCCCCAGGAGCACGTCGTGGCGGCGCTCGGGGTCCGGCTCCCGCATCGCGAAGAGGTTGGCGAGCGGAGGGAGGCTCATCGAGTCCGGATCACAGCAAGGTCACGCGTTCTGTCGATTCCCACGCGTTCCAGCAGTTGGCGGGGCATGGCCGAATCGAACGGCGGTCCCCAAGGTACCTCGGCGCTGAACACGGGAACGTTCATTGCGACATCGGAGAGGAAGCGGAACGACCGACGCGTGGGTTCGCTCACCCGCCACCCGAGTAACCGCGGATAGCGGAGAAGCTCGACGAGTGCAGCTCGGCCGCCCAGCCGCTCCACGATCAGTTCAGGTGCTTCTCGCGACGGCCTCGGGATCACTATGGCATGCAGTTGAAATCGCGATCCCGCAGCCTGCTGCACTCGGACGCCAATCCTTCCGTCTGAGGTCGGGATCGTCATTCCGTCTGGAAAGAGGAGCGCGAGCTCGGCGGCCGCAGGCCGGAGTCGGATCAGCGATGTTCCTGCAAAGCAAGCCGTTCCTCTCCTAGAGGCCGTGAGCCGAAGCACATCATCCGAGATCAGCCGCGCTCCCGCAGCGCACAAAAGCGCGGTGATAGTGGACTTCCCCATGCCCGACGCGCCGGCGATGGCAAGCGCCGAGCCGTCGATCTGGACGCCGCTCGCGTGCAGCACGCACTCCCCCTGAAGCGTGAGCACCGAAGAGAGGACGTTTCCCGCCAGCAGGATCGAAGCGAGTTCGGGATCGCCCCCCGGGTACACCCGAGCCTCGATCATCCTGCGGCCGCAGGAGATCTGGAACTCGAAGTCTCTCCCAAACCGGACCAGGTACTCGCCCGAACCGGTTGCGATCAGCGTGTACTCGATCTCGTCGACCTGAGCGAGGACGCTTCCATTCCGAGGAGCCTTTGCCTCGCCGGCTGGGTCGAAGAAGCGGACGTCCCAATCCGGGTCTCCGAAACTGTCCAAGACCCGACCGTCAAGGCGAAGCTCCGACCGGACGTTCAGACCGTGGAGCTCGTAGACGCGCGCGCTCATCCGAGACGCCCCGGACGTGCCTCGCGTTGCGCTCGCCGCCACGCAAGGAAGCCCGGACCTGCGTGGACGAGAAGCCAGAGCAGTCTCCACGCGTATGCCGCCGCAAGCCCAAGCCGCCCGCGTCGCGCCTGCGGCGACCAGGCTCGGAGCCACTCCGGAGGCGGCACGAGCTTCCGCGCTACGAAGTGCCCCTTCGCGCGCAGCCCCGGCAGGTTCTCGAGCCAGGCGAAGCCGCGCGCCATGTCGGGCGGCGTGGCCGCCATCAGGGTGACATCCGTGGTTTGCGAGCGCGGCAGCTTCAACGCAGAGGCGATGGCGGCGCCTGCCGGGACCAGCCGCAGGCCGGCCGCGAACGCAGACAAGGCGTCGAGCCGTGTCGCTATCTCCGCCGCCTCGGCCCAGAGCTCGAGCGGCAGAGCGTCGACGGCTCGCTGAAGGTCGCGAAGCGGTGGCGTCTGCTCCTTGCCGTGCTGCGCCGCGTGAAGAGCGACGTGCATCGCTCGCGCGCCGGGTGCGAGAGCGTCGACCTTCGCCGTCCCGACGTCGAGGACATCAGTCTCCGCAGCGAGAATGGTCCAGGTGACCTCGGGCGTATCGCCGACGCCGATCAAGCTGCGGTGAAGGTCGACCTTTGCTCCACAGGTGCCTCCGCTCCAGAGGTGCGCCGGCACCGGCCGGTCGTACGGGAGTCCGTCGAGCGCGCGCGACTCGAAGCCAAGTCGTTCAAGCACGCCCTCGGCGTCGTCGAAGCGGTCCGGCGGAACGAGGAGGTCGACGTCGACCGATGTTCGGGCGGGGTCGGGGCTCGGCCAGTCGCGAAGAGCGGCACCCTTGAGGAGGATGGTCGGGATTCCCTCGGCCCGAAATGCGGCGGTCACCTCCGCAGTCGCGACGTCGAGTGCGAGGTTGATCGCGGCGCTGACGATCGGCTCGGTGTGAGTCATGCGACGCATTGTGGCCGACTCGCGAGATCTTGGGAGGTGGGGCCGCTGTCGACACATCGGACAGCGGTAACTATGATCCGTCAAGTTTCCGAGGGGGGGTACGTGATGAGCGAGCAACAAGAGCGGCAGCACGCCTGGGATCCGCACGATGGATCCGGCGTTCGCACGTACCTCGAGGTGCTGCGGCGGCGTAAGTGGATCTTCCTCCAGGCGCTGATCCTCGTGCCTCTGCTCGCGCTCGCGTTGTCGCTGCGGCAGACGCCGCTGTATCAAGCCTCCGCACAGGTTCTCCTCAAATACCAGAATCTCGCCGGAAGCGTCAGTGGGATCCAGGACGTCTCGGGCGTCTACCAGGACCCGACCCGGATAGCGGCCACCCAGGCCAAGGTTGCGATGGTGCCCGCCGTTGCAGACCGCGTTGTCGCCGCTGTCGGTCTCCGACGCACGACCGCGGACGACTTTCTTGCCAACGCGAGCGTTTCCGTCCAGAGCGATGCCGACATCCTCGACTTCCGCCACACCGACCGTAACGGCATCCTCGCCGCCCGTCTTGCCACCGCGCACGCGCGGCAGTTCATCGCCTACCGCCAGGAGCTGGATACGGCGAACATCACAGCAGCGCAGAAGGAGCTACGACAGCGGATCCAGCAGCTTCAGGCCAGTGGCGCCACCGGCTCGGCTGCCTACGCCAAGCTCGTCGAGAGTGACCAGCAGCTGCGGACGCTGGGCGCGCTCCAGACGTCGAACGCAACGCTGGTCCATCCGGCCGACGGAGCTGCGCAGATCCAGCCGCGCCCGGTTCGGAACGGCATCTTCGGCTTCGCGCTCGGGCTGATCCTGGGCCTCGGCCTGGCGTTCCTCGTCGAAGCCCTGGACACGCGCATCCGAAGCGCGAACGACGTCGCCGAGCGGTTGGGGCTGCCGCTGCTCGCGCGACTCCCCAAGCCTCCTCGGCGGCTCCGGAACATGAACCTGCTGACGATGCTGGCCGAGCCGACCAGCATGCGTGCCGAAGCGGTCCGTCTGCTACGGACGAACATCGAGTTCGTCAACCTCGACCGGGACGCGCGCGCGATCATGATCACGAGCGCCGTCGAGCGGGAGGGGAAGTCGACGACGATCGCGAACCTGGCGATCGCCGAAGCCCGTGCCGGCCGCCGCACACTCCTGGTCGACCTCGACCTTCGCCGGCCGTTGCTTCACCGTTTCTTCGACCTCGAAGGGCCGGGGCTCACGGACGTCGTGCTCGGATACGCCAGCCTCGAAGAGGCGATCAAGCAGGTCCCGCTTGCACATCCCAAGGCCAAGGACGTGACCAGGTCGAGCCGCAACGGCCGCGTCGACCTCGGCGGCTTCCTGCACGTGCTACCCGCCGGCCACCTGCCCCCGGATCCGAGCGAGTTCGTCGGCAGCCCTCGCCTGACGCAACTCTTGGATTCGCTTCGCGAGCAGGCCGACGTCGTGTACGTCGACGCGCCCCCACTCCTCCACGTCGGGGACGCGCTGGCGCTCAGCTCGAAGGTGGACGGGATGGTTGTCGCCGTCCGGCTCGACATCGCGCGTCGCCCGATGCTGACCGAGCTCGCGCGTGTGCTGGAACGCGTGCCCACGGCGAAGCTCGGGTTCGTACTCACAAACGCGGAAGGCGAGGACGGGTATGGCGGGTACGGCGGGTACGGCTACTACAATGAAAAGGGGGCGCCGCAGCAGCGCGCCGAAGAACGGGGGTGATCGGGTCCTCAGAGAGGGGGTTCGGCGGCGGGCAAAAGGGCGGCAAG
>Ga0136619_10000650_pt1 | contig 13308 bp, 14 predicted proteins | sample AntDrymUQ3532106_2_FD_104807 | JGI IMG/M metagenome (GOLD analysis project Ga0136619, IMG submission 104807) | Polar desert sand microbial communities from Dry Valleys, Antarctica - metaG UQ353 (21.06) | ecosystem: Environmental > Terrestrial > Soil > Desert | place: Antarctica: Dry Valley...
CGCGCACCTGCTCGTTGGAGCCTTCGAGAGCATCGGCCGCCTCGGCTTCACGCAGCCGCGCCTCCTCCTGCGCCTCCGGCGACAGCGGGGGCGGGGCCGGGGCAGTGGCCGGCAGGGCGGACACCGCGCCGGGAGCGGCGCTCGCCGCAGGATCGAGACCGAGCGGAATCGCCAGCGCGGACAGCACGACGAGCAGCGACGAGCGGTACGCCCGCCGCCGGCGCCGGCGGCCCGGCGGCCTGCTCGGCGCGCGACCCGTCGGGACGCCTACCAACATGCCACCAGACGATCGCGGCGCCCACGAGGACGGCGGCGAGCCAGACGTTGCCGGTACCGGGCCAGAAGCTCACCTCCGAGAGCGCGAGGATCGCACCGAACGCGAGCAGGCCGACACCGATCAGGAGCCAGGGCCGGTCGCGGTGCTCGCGCAGCGCCTCGACCGCGATCGAGTCGTCGCTCGATTCGCTCGGCATCACGAGCCAGGCGGCGAGGTAGAGCAGCAGGCCGGTGCCCCCGGCGAGCGAGAGCGCCGCGAATGCGATCCGATAGACGAGCGGGTTGACGTCGAAGTAGCGGCCGAGCCCAACGCACACACCCGCAAGCCAGCGGCCTTCGTCGACCCGGACGAGCCGGCGGAGCGAGGCCCCGTCGACGGTGGTGGTTTCGGTGATCGTGTCTGACATCGTGAGCCTCCTTGGAGAATGCTCACAGCTTCGGGGACGGGCGACCGGAGCGGTATCCGGCAAGACCCTGAGCCGACCCTGATCTTCGCCCCATCTAGACCCTATGTAAAGCTAGCTTGACATCGATCGAATGTCAAGCTAGCTTTACACCAGATGAAGAACGCAATTCGCGAGCTGCGCGCAGCACGGAGCCTTTCTCAGGCCGAGCTGGCGAAGGCAATGCGGGTGTCGCGCCAGACGATCAACGCGATCGAGACGGAGCGGTACACGCCGTCTCTCCCACTCGCACTCGCGCTCGCTCGCTATTTCGACTCGACAGTCGAGGAGGTCTTCGATGGAGGCAACGACGATGCTTAGGTCCAAATGGTTCCTACCGGGGTTCTCGGCTGCCCTCGGGCTCGCCTTCCTGGCGGCGCTCTGGGCAGGTGGCAAGCCTCGCGACGGGCTCTTCTCCCTCGGGGTGATGACCGTCGTCGGGCTGCTCATCCTGCTCGGTGGGCGCAGCGAGACGATTCGCGGGTTGAGGGGCGACGGCCGAGACGAGCGGTTCGCCCGCCTCGACCTCGTTGCGACCGCGATCGCGGGAAACGTCCTGATTGGTCGTGATCGGCGCCTGCGTCTGGGAGTGGGCGCACGGCCGCGACGGCACGCCCTTCGTCCAGTTGGGCGCGGTCGCGGGCGTCGCCTACATTCTGGCCCTGGGCTTCCTGAGGTGGCGGAGTTGAGCGGCGTGCAGCTTCGCACGCTCGCCACTGTCGCAGCAGTCAGCGCGCTCGTCGCAGTCGGTGTCGCGGCCGCGGCGCCGCCGGCCTACGAACGGTCGCAGCAGCGCATCCTCGTCGATGGCCGTGCGGTTGCCGCGCTCGTGCGGGCAGGCGACGCCGACGGCGTCTTCGAGCGCTTCATGCCGGGTCTCGCCCGTGCCGTCCCGCTCTCCGAGGTCGAGCGGATCCTCGGTGAACCCCTCCGGATCGCGCCTGTCGGGGGCCCGACCGCCGAATCTGCCCTGCCGCTCGGACCGAGTCGCCGCGGCTACGTCGCGCTCCATCAGTGGGGCGAGCGGGCGATCATGCTCCAGGTCTTCCTCGACGCGCGGGGGAGGATCGATGCAATCGCCCTCGCGCCGCCGAAGACGCTTCCGCGCGATCCAACTGGACGTCGTCAACTGCGTGCTCGCCTGGTGCTGCCGTTCCACGGCACGTGGTGGGTCGTCTCGGGCGGGCCCACCGAGCAACAGAATCATCACGTCGTCGCGCCAGACCAGCGCCACGCCTACGACCTCGTCGTGTGGCGCTTCGGTGCCACGCATCGGGGCCTCGGGACGAAGAACGCGGACTACTGGGCCTGGGGGAAGTCCATCCTTGCGCCGACCCCGGGGGTCGTCGTGGCAGCCATGGATGGAATCCGCGACAACCGGCCGCAGGTGCAGGTCGAGAACCGAAACGCCCCCGCCGGCTATCACGTCGTGCTCGATCTCGGCAACGGCGAGTACGCGTTGCTGGCCCACATGCCGAAGGGAAGTGTCCGCGTCCGCGCCGGCCAGCGGGTTCGGGCGGGTGACGTCCTCGGGCTCACCGGCAACTCCGGCAACTCGTCCGAGCCGCATCTGCACTTCCACGTCCAGGACCGGCCGGGTCTGTTCGGTTCCGCCCGCGGCCTACCCGTCTCGTTCGTCGGCTACCGCGCCGACGGCCGCCACGTGGCGCGCGGCACGCCGGTCCAGAGCCAGTTCATGCGGACGGAGGTACGTCGTGGAAGCTGAGACGCGTCGCCCGCTACCCGAGTGGGTCGTTCCGTTGCTGGTCGGGGCAACCGGACTCCCGACCTTCGCCGCATTCTGGATCGGTGGCCGGCCCGACCTCGGCGCGCTATGGCTCGGTGCGAGCGTGATGCTCTCGATCGTGCTGGCCGTGGGCGGCAGGAGCGACACGATCCGCACGCTCCGCGGCGGCGAGGACGACGAGCGAGCGCTTCTCCATGAGTATCAGGCGACGACTGCCACGGCCATCGTGCTCGTCGTGGCGCTATGGGGACTCTTTCTCGCGGACGGCATTCGCGGGGAGAACGGGCTTGTCTATGGGGTGCTGCTGCTCGTGGCCGAGGCGGCCCACCTCATCGCGCTCGCCGTGCTCAACCGAATCCGCTAGTCGCTCCACCAATCCGGCACGACCTCGGACTCGCGGGGATCGGTGCCGGCGCCGAAGGCGAGGTACTCGACGCCGTCGGGGCCCGCCTCGACGGCCCGCATCGTGTCCTTGTCGAATCGGATCGCGTCCCATTCGGCCAGCTCGACGATGTCGTACTCGACCTTGATCCGCGCCGAGCCACGCACCACGACGTAGACTTCCTCCTGTCCCGAATGCTTGTGGCCAAAAGGGATGCGGAAGTTGGGAGCGAGCTTCATGTGGCTCAGTCCGAGCGTCTCGCCGCCGAGCGCCGTACGGGCGAAGCGAGCCTCGAGCTCTGCCGGCATCCCGAACTTCGGCGCCTGGTTCTCGACGTCTTCCTTGAGGTTTTTCTTCGTGTAGCTGCTCATGCGGGCGATTGTAGAACGTGTCGCTGGCGTTCTCGCGCGCATCCGCCCGACCAAGCGGAATGTTTGCTCCTGTCGGTTACTGTCGGCTCGTGCTCCATGCTTCGTAGGCTCCGTATCGAGAATCTGGTCTTGATCCGTAAAGCGGCTCTCACGTTCGGGCCTGGGCTGAATGTGATCACAGGCGAGACGGGAGCGGGGAAGACGATCTTCGCTCAGGCGATCGGGCTCCTCCTCGGAGCCCGTGCCGACGCGGCATCCGTAGGCGCAGACGGATCGGAGGCGTACGTCGAGGCGGAGCTGGACGTCCCGGATGGCTTCTTCGACGAGGAGGAGGTTGCGACACTGGCGGAGCTGCGACCTGAGGGCGAGGCGGGCCTCGTGCTCGCACGCCGTGTGTTCGGGGACGGCCGGACGCGGGCGTACGCGTGGGGCCGCGCCGTCGCTCGTGAGGATGTGGCCGCAGCCGCAGAGCGGCTTATCGCCATGTCGGGCCAGTTCGAGCAGCGTCGGCTCGCGCGCCCGTCCTTCCAGCTCGACGTGTTGGACGCCTTCTGTGGCGCCGAGCACGTGGCGCGTCGCCGGGAGGCTGGTGTTGCGTGGAGAGAGCTAGCGGCTGCCCGCCGCGGCTACGAGGAGCTGACCCGCGACGCCGACGCGGTGGCCACCCGAATGGCCGAACTTGAAGCGCTGGTCGAGGACACGGAGGGTCTTGCGGTGGGGGACGAAGACGCGCTCCGCACGAAGCGCGAGCGGCTTCGTCACGTTGCCGAGCTGGAGGAGGCTGCTTCGACTGCTGCCGAGGCGATCGCTCCCGACGAAGGCGATGGGGCGGCTTCCCTGGCCGCACAAGGAGAGCGCGTGCTGGCGCCGCTCGAGCGCATCGCGCCTGAGCTCGGGGTGGTGGCGACGGAGCTGCGCGATGTTTCCGTGCGCCTGGTCGAAGCCGGGAGCGATCTCCGCGGTTTTCTCGCATCGCTCGAGGCAGAGCCGGGCGCGTTGGAGGAGGTCGAAGGGCGTCTCGCCGGCATCGCCGACCTCCAGCGTCGCTTTCACGCGTCCTCGTTCGAGGAGCTGCTGGAGCGAGCGGCTGCTGCCCGGGACCAGCTCGACGCAGCTGCTGCCGGCAACGATCCGGTGGAGGCTGCCGCCGCTGCAGTCGCCGCCGTCGAGGCAGGCGTAGCCGCGCACGCGGAGGAGCTGCATGCGGCGAGGCATTCGCAGGCGCGCGCGTTCGGCGATGGCGTCTCCGAGGAGCTGACAGGACTCGGCATGGGCGACGGGGAGTTCCTCGTCGAGCTCCGTGAGCGCGAGCCCGGGCCGTCAGGCGCGGACGAAGCTGCCTTCCTGATCCGGCCCAATCAGGGACTGCCCTTCGGACCGGTGGCCGAGACCGCGTCCGGAGGCGAGCTCTCGCGGATTGCATTGGCCCTAGCCGCGGTCGCCGGCGGAGAGACCCTCGTGTTCGACGAGATCGACGCCGGTATCGGCGGAGTCACCGCCCACGCGGTCGCGGCGACCCTGCAGCGCCTGGCCGAGCGCGCGCAGGTTCTGACGATCACTCATCTCCCGCAGATCGCCAGCGTCGCCGACCGCCACTTCCGCGTGGAGAAGGTCCCCGGCGATCCGACCCACACGCGGATCGAGGAGCTCGATGATCCTCTCCGTCGCGAGGAGGTCGAGCGCATGCTCGGCGGGCAGGAGTTCCTCACGTCGCTCAAAGACTCCACCGTCTGAAACGCTTACGCAGTGGCCGCGAAGCGGACGCCTTTAGGGATCTTGCGCGACCGGAAATCCGCGCGAGCGGATTTCCGGTCTTGCGCCGACCATGCAGCCTGGTACGGTTGGATCCCGTGGCCAAGTACGTGTTCGTCACGGGTGGTGTGGTCTCCGCGCTCGGCAAGGGGATCGTCGCTGCGTCCCTCGGGCGCCTGTTGAAATCCCGCGGCCTCTCGGTCAGCGCGCAGAAGTTCGACCCGTACCTGAACGTCGACCCGGGGACGATGAGCCCGTTCCAGCACGGCGAGGTGTTCGTCACCGAGGACGGGGCCGAGACCGACCTCGACATCGGGCACTACGAGCGCTTCATCGACGAGAATCTGTCCCGAAACGCCAGCCACACGGCGGGCGCGATCTGGGACAGCGTCCTGCGCCGAGAGCGTAAGGGGGAGTTCCTCGGCGCCACGGTTCAAGTCATCCCGCACATCACGAACGAGATCAAGGCCCGCATCCGGCGCGCCGAGAAGGTTTCCCCAGCGGACGTCGTCATCTCGGAGATCGGCGGTACGGTCGGCGACATCGAGTCGCTCCCGTTCCTCGAGGCGATCCGCCAGTTCCGGCGCGAGGTCGGGCCCGAGAACGTGCTCTACCTACATGTCACGCTCGTGCCGTTCATCCCCGCCGCCGGAGAGCTGAAGACGAAGCCCACCCAGCATTCGGTCAACGAGCTCCGCCGCATCGGTATCCATCCGGACATCGTCGTCTGCCGCTCGACCGAGCCGCTCTCCGACGACATCCGCGACAAGATCGCGCTCTTCGCGGACGTGGATCTGCGCGCGGTGATCGCCGCTCCCGATGTCTCCGACGTCTACCTCGTCCCCGAGACGCTCCAGGCGGAAGGACTCGATGCGCTTGTGTGCGAGAAGCTCGGGATCGACGTGCCGGCCGCCGACCTCGGCGAGTGGCGCGAGCTCACCGACCGGAGCGCCGAGCTCCGGGAGGAGGTCGAGATCGCGCTCGTCGGCAAATACCTCAAGCTCCACGATGCGTACCTCTCTGTGCACGAGGCGCTCAAGCACGGAGGTGTCCATTCGGGTTGCCGTATCCGGGTGCGCTGGGTCGATGCCGAGCACATGTCGCACGAGGAGGCCGTGCGAGAGCTCGAGCAGGTGGACGGCGTGCTCGTCCCGGGCGGCTTCGGCTCACGCGGCTGGGAGGGCAAGATCCTCGCATGCCGCGTCGCGCGCGAGCGCGAGATCCCATACCTCGGCCTCTGCCTCGGCATGCACGTCGCGGTGTCCGAGTTCGCGCGAAACATCGCGGGAATGGAAGGCGCCAACTCGACCGAGATGGATCCGGAGACTCCGTACCCGGTCATCGACCTGCTCCCGGAGCAGAAGGAGATCGAGGATCTCGGCGGGACGATGCGGCTCGGCGCGCAGGCGGTCGAGCTCGCCGAAGGGACGCGGGCCTGCGAGGCGTACGGCGAGCCCGTGATCCACGAGCGGCACCGCCATCGCTACGAGGTCAACAACGAGCTCCGCTCACGACTCGTCGACGCGGGCCTCGTCATCTCGGGCACGTTCCAGGAAGGAAGGCTCGTCGAGATCGTCGAGCTGCCGGATCACCCCTGGTTCGTCGCGAGCCAGTTCCACCCGGAGTTCAAGTCGCGGCCAACGCGTCCAGCGCCGCTCTTCCGTGACTTCGTCGCCGCGGCGCTCGAGCGAGCCCGTTCACGGTCAGGCGTGCGCGCTGCAGCTTCCTAGCGGCGGCGAATCAGCACCGCCACGGAGCGGCTTCGACTGCCGTCCAGCGACTCCACCGCCGACCGCAGGATGTAGGCCTCTCGGAAGGAGTCGATGACGGGAAGCTTCTCGGTTCCCGAGCGAGCGCGAACGTCGACCGGGATCGAGAAGGGCGGCATGTTGGGCTTCGGGTTCACGAGCGTGAGGTGGAGCCGCGTGGGTGGGCAGTCACCGAGGATCTGCTCGAACGACCACTCTACGAGCACGTGCTGAGTGAACGACCCTGCCCCGACTTGGAGCATCTCGTTCCGGAACTCGGTCGAATTCCCGGCGTGGGCGGGATGATGATCGACGGCACGTCACCACTCGAGATGCGCTCGCACGTCTCTCCGGGCTCGAGCTCGTACGACATGGGCTCGGGGGTGGTGTCGAGGTATCCCGTGGCGATCGGGTACTGGGCGCCGTAGGGGCGAGGAGGTGGTGGGGGCGGCGGCGGAATCGCAACCGGTCCTCGTGCCCGGGCAGTCAACTGCATGGACTCGTCCGAGGCTCTGACGGCGACATACGCCTCACCTCGGGTGAACGTCCTCTCGAAAGTTGTGCCGCCGGCCTCTGTCCATTGCTCGCGGAGGCGACGTTGGTAGAAGGCGACAACCTTGCTTGCTCGTGTGCCTGCGGGAAGACGGAAGGTCCTATACGTGGTGTAGTACGTGTACGGGCCGGTTGCCTCGAGACATCCGTTGTTGTCGCGATGGCCAATCGAGTACTCGGTGGCGAGTTTCGCGCCGGCGACGGCAGGCACGCCGTCGAGCACGTTCCGGTTCGCCGTGACGAACGACTTTTTTTTCAGCGCCTCCCTTTCCGGGCACACAACGCTCGAAGAAGCCTCCGATCGTCGCCTCCCGGTAGGCAGCGACCTCCGGGCTGGCGGGAACGTCGAACGGCGGCAGCCGAGCCATGAACTCGTCGAAGGTACGGGGTGGTGCGTCCGGCGCCGCATCGGTCGAGGTCTCTGTGGTCGTCGTCGTCGGGGTCGCCTCCGTCGTGCCCGAATCGGAACCGCCGCAGCCGGCGACGAGCACGACAAGGACGACAGCGCTCAGCCACCTCATCTTGTCCCACAGTGGCTGATGCCCATGGATCGCGCAACCGGGACGTACGATCAGCACTGCTGATGACCGATCCGCGACCGGTCCTCCACATCGCCTCCGCGATCATTCGTCGTGACGACGAGATCGTGATGATTCGACAGGCGGCTCCTGATGAGGAACCGTTCTGGTCCGTCCCGTCAGGCCGAGTTGAAGACGGTGAGCTGGTGACCGAGGGTCTCGCGCGCGAGGTCTTGGAGGAGACGGGTCTTCGGGTCGTCGGGCCTGGACGGCTGGCATTTGTCCTCCAGATCGACAACCGGCGCGCTGAGCAGCTTTTACGGAGGCCGTGGTCCAGGAAACGGATACCTGGCGACTGTTTGGACTTTCGAGGTCGACTCATGGAATGGCGACCTCGAGCCTCGCGATCCGGACGGTTTCGTGGTGGACGCGAGCTTCATGTCTAGTCCCGACGCGATCACGCACCTCCAGAAGCTCGAGTGGCAGTCCGTCACGGTCGGCTACCTTCGGGGCGAGATCGAAATGGGGTCGCTACATCTTCAACGCTGGCACGAGGACGGAAGCGTCGAGATCTTCGCCTGACCACCGAAGTGACAGCTTGTAACTTGGCGCGATGGAATCCGTCCAACAGCCGCTGGCCTCGCCGCTCGTCGATCTTTTTCTCGAGCTCTGCGCGATGCCGAGCCCTTCGGGGCGGGAGCGCGCGGTGGCTGACCGCGTCGGCGCCTACCTCACCGATCTCGGCCTGGAGTGGGACGAAGACGACGCGGGCACGAGGCTCGACGGTGACACCGGGAACATCTATTGCCGGATTGTCGCGACCAACGGTGGCAGCGGCACGCCGATCTTCCTCTGCGCGCACACGGACACCGTTCCTCCCGAGAAGGCCATGGAACCCGTCGTCGGCGAAGACAACATCGTCCGGAACACCGCGGGCACGATCCTCGGCTCGGACAACAAGGCAGCGGTCGTCGTGATGCTGGAGGCGGCGCGACGAATCGTGGAGGAGGACCGGCCGCACGCGGGCATCGAGCTGCTTTTCACCCCGCAGGAGGAGGTGTCGCTTCGCGGAGCAGACGCGTTCGATCACACGAGGTTCGTGGCGCGAACGGGTTACGTCTACGACCAGGGGGCGCCGCTCGGCGAGATCGTCCTCGGCTCGCCGCACGGTCGGCTGCTCGACTTCCGCTTCCATGGTCGCTCGGCCCACGCGGGGATGTTTCCCGAAGATGGCCGATCGGCGATCGCGGCTGCCTCGCGAGCGATCGCCGACTTTCGGCTGGGGCGGATAGACGAGGAGACCAGCGCGAACGTCGGCACGATCGCGGGCGGAACCGCGCGGAATGTCGTCCCCGAATGGTGCTCGTTCATCGCCGAGGTGCGCTCGCACGATGAGCGAAAGGCGGTCGACCTCGTGCGGGAAATGCTGGAGACAGCCGCCTTTGCGGCGAGCCTCGGCGAATGCGAGGTCGAGTCCGAGGTGCGCCCGAGCTTCCCCGGCTACAGGTTCCGCGAGAACGCTCCGCCGGTGGTGCTCGCTGCGACGGCACTAAGAGCTGCCGGGTTCGAGCCGACGTACGCGCTCAGCGGTGGCGGCGCGGACGCCAATGTTTTCAACGCGCGCGGCCTCTCCTGCGTGAACCTGGCGAACGGGATGATGGAGATCCATACGCCGGACGAGCACATCGCCGTCCGAGATCTCGAGGCGATGGTCGAGGTGACGCTCGCCCTCGTCGATGCTGCCCGGGTCGCGTAGGGGCGAGGCTCGCCTCGCCCTCGCCGAGTCATGACGAGAGCGTCACCGAGCCGTCGTCGGCGAGCGTCCAGTGCGGGTTGTGGGCCACCTCCCACGGGTGCCCGTCCGGGTCGACGAAGACTCCCGAGTAGCCGCCCCAGAACGTCTCGGCGCCTGAGCGAACGATCGTCGCTCCGGCCGACTCGGCTTCGGCGAGGACGCCGTCGACCGCCGCTGGCGAGCGGACATTGTGCGCGAGGGTGACACCGCCCCAACCACCTGAGTCAGCCACCGCAGTGTCCTCGGCGAGCCCTGCGCGGCTCCAGAGCGCGACGATCATCCCGCATGCCTGGAAGAAGACGACGTCGTCATCCGGCTCGGAGCCGGTTGTCCAGCCGAGCGCCTCGTAGAACGCCCGCGCGCGGCCGATGTCGACGACGCCGAGCGTGATCAGGCTCACGCGCTGCTCCATCAGCCGCACCTTAGATGCTTGATCGGGAATTCACGGCGGGCCGGATGGCCACGACACTGCGCCGGATCGCCACCCTCCCACGCCGTCCAGGCTTCTTTCCTCGCACGGCGAATGAGCGCGTCGCCCGGCTTGGTCGTGACCGCCCCCCGGGACTGCGCGTCATTCCAGATCAAGCATTTGGGCGCATCTCGCGCGTCGGTCGCTATCGTCCGCGCGCCATGCGGATCGGCGTCGCCAAGGAGATCAAGCCCCAGGAGCATCGGGTCGCTCTCACCCCCGCGGGGGCACGCGAGCTCGTGCAGCGCGGGCATGACGTCCTCGTGGAGTCCGGCGCCGGGCTCGGGAGCGCATTTCCGGACGAGATCTACGAGCGTGCCGGCGCGACGATCGTCTCGGTCGACGACGTGTGGGACCGGTCCGAGCTACTGCTCAAGGTGAAGGAGCCGATCGCGATCGAGTACCCACGACTCCGGCCCGGCCTGACGCTCTTCACGTACCTGCACATCGCCGCCGACGAGCCCTTGACCAGGGCGCTGGTGGACTCCGGCATCACCGGGATCGCCTACGAGACGGTCGAGACCGACCTTGGCGGGCTGCCGCTACTCGCCCCGATGAGTGAGATCGCCGGCCGCCTGGCGCCGCAGGCCGGCGCGCACTATCTCGAGAAGCCGAAGGGCGGGCGTGGGATCCTCCTCGGCGGGGTCGCAGGTGTGTCGCCGGGCAAGGTGGTCGTCATCGGCGGCGGCATGGTCGGCTACAACGCCGCGATCATCGCGATCGGGCTGGGAGCGCAGGTCACGATCTTCGAGCGCTCTGTCGACCGCATGCGCTACCTCGAGCAGATCCTGAGCGGGCGCGTCACGCTCATCATGTCGTCGAGCCTCCAGATCGAGGCGGCGCTCGAGGAGGCGGACCTCGTCATCGGCGCGGTCCTCATCCCGGGCGCCCTGGCGCCGAAGTTGATCACTCGCGAGATGCTCGGCGGGATGAAAGAGGCGTCGCTTCTCGTCGACGTGGCCATCGACCAGGGAGGATGTGCCGAGACGTCTCGCGCGACGACGCACGACGACCCCGTCTACACGGTCGACGGCGTCGTCCACTACTGCGTCGCGAACATGCCAGGCGCTGTACCAATCACGTCGACGCGAGCGCTGACGAACGTGACGCTGCCGTACGTCGAGACGCTCGCGGATCACGGCGTCGTCGCGGCGATCGAGCGCGATCCCGAGCTTGCGCGCGGCGTCAACGTTCTTGGCGGCCGGATCACCTACGAGGCCGTCGCTGAGGCGCACGGGCTCGAGTACACGCCGCTCGACGACGCGCTCGCCGCGACGGTCCTCTAACCGGCTCGCAATCGTCGCTGAAGGGCGACCGGCCGAGCCCAGGAATACGATCAGGGCGATGGAGCCTGAGCGTTCGCTCGAGCAACGTGTCGAGGCCGTCGAAGCGCTGCTACGGACGATCCTGATTCGCCTCGAGGAGATCGAGCGCGGATCTCCAGAGGCTCGCGCCGAGCCTCGACCAGCTCCCGCGACTCCGTCGCCACAACAGCCGCCTGCCCGGCCCGTGATGCCGCAGCCTGCGGCCGCCGCGCCTCCCACCGCTCCACCTACGACTCCATCGCCACCGCGCAAGGTCATGCGGCCCGGAGAGACGCTCGAAGACGTCCTCGGCGGCCGCATCCTCGCGGCTGTCGGCGGGCTCGCGATTCTGATCGGCGTCGTCCTCTTCCTCGTCATCGCCGTCGATCGCGGCTGGATCGGGGTCGAGGCGCGGGTCGCGCTCGCCTTCGCGGGCTCGACGGTGCTACTAGCAGTCGGGCTCTTCCTCTACGAGCGGCGCGGGCAGACTGATGCCGCGGTCGCGGCTGTGGCCACCGCGCTCGCATCGCTGTATGCGTCGCTCACCTACGCGACGGCGGTGAAGGACGTGATCGCGACGGAGCCGGGCCTGCTCGTGGCGGGAGTCATCGGCGCGGCCGGAGCCGCGATTGCCGTTCGCTGGCAGTCGCAGTTTGTCGCTGCGCTCGGAATGCTGGGAGCGCTCGCTGCGCCGGTGCTCGTCGACAGCGGCACCTCGACCCTCGCCCTCGGCTTCACGGTAATCGCGCTCGTGGCCGTGGTCGCCGTGCTCTTGTGGCAGCGCTGGGGCTGGCTCTCGATCGGCGCGTTCCTGCTCACCGCGCCGCAGGTCGCGTTCTGGGCGGAGGACAGGAACGACCTGGCTTTCCCGCTCGCGATGCTGGCGCTGTACTGGTGCCTGTTCGTGGTCGCCGCGATCGGGTACGAGCTACGCGTCCCGACCTCGGCTCTCCGCGCGTCCTCTGCTTCTGTGCTCCTCGTCAACGCCGGGTTCGCGGCGGCGGTCGGCTGGTACGTGGTCGACGACCGGGGCTCGTCGACCGCGGCGACAGCGTGGGTGCTCGGCCTCACGATCGCGCACATCGCTCTCGGAGGATTCGGATTCCGGCAGAGGATGTCGAGCGAGATAGCAGCCCTCCTCGTCGCCGTCGGCCTAGGGTTGTCCGGCGTCACGCTCGCACTCGCGCTCGACGGCCCTGCTTTAGTCGCCGCGTGGTCGGCCGAGGCGGCGATTCTCGCGTGGGTCGCCCGCACCACGGGCGAGCAGCGCGCGCTCGTCTTCTCGGGCGCGTTTCTCGTTCTTGCTGGCCTGCATACGCTGCTCGACGAGGCTCCCCCGGAGGCGCTCGTGGACGGCGTGGGGAATCTGAGCACCGCGATCGTCGCCGTCCTCTGCGTCGCCGTCGCGGCAGTGATCATGGGCGCTCTCGTCGAGTGGCCGGATCTGCGGATGCTCCTGCTCGCGGTGGCGGCGGTGGGATTCGTCTATGCGGCCTCACTGCTGATCGTGGACGTGATCCAGGGTGACGCGCTGGAGCGCTCTCAGACCGCGCAGGTCGCGCTGAGCTGCTTCTGGGGTGTCGTCGGGCTCGCGGCGATCGTGGCCGGGCTGGTGCGCGACGTTCGGGAGCTGCGCTTCGGCGGACTCGCGCTGCTCGGGCTCGGCGTCGCGAAGCTCTTCCTCTACGACCTCTCCGAGCTCGACGAGCTCTATCGCGTGCTCTCGTTCGTCGCAGTCGGGATTCTTCTCCTCGCCGGCGCCTATGCGTACCAGCGGGTGCGCGCGGTCGGGAGGACGTCGTGATCCTGCTCGCGACCCTCGCCGCGGCGCTCGCAACGGCCGCTGCGGATGTCGACGAGACCCAATTTCGCTATGCACGGACGCTGAGCGCGCCGAGCGGCGCTGCGGTGCGCTTCGATCCGGACAAGCAGATGTACGGTCACGCCCGCA
>Ga0136619_10000652_pt1 | contig 13293 bp, 11 predicted proteins | sample AntDrymUQ3532106_2_FD_104807 | JGI IMG/M metagenome (GOLD analysis project Ga0136619, IMG submission 104807) | Polar desert sand microbial communities from Dry Valleys, Antarctica - metaG UQ353 (21.06) | ecosystem: Environmental > Terrestrial > Soil > Desert | place: Antarctica: Dry Valley...
GAGCGTGGTCAGCTTCATGCGCGACGTCGTCGCGGCGACCGCGCCCAGCACACTCCAGGCGAAGGGGCTGTCGCTGTGGCTGTCCAGCCACGGATGGAAGTGGTCGGAGATCACGGCGAAGTCAAAGCCGAGCTCCTCGGCGCGCTGCGCCTGGGACACCAGCGCCTTGGGGCCGTTGAGTCACTGAACAGGGTGTAGCCGTACTGAGTCATGCTCCCGGCCCTGCCCGCGTTGACCGCCCCGGAAACGAGGGTGTGTCGCGGGGATGCCAGTAGGCTGACGCGCCATGGAACCGGTCTACCGTCCCGTCATCGGCGCGGTGATGACCCTGTTCAAGGTCCTGGGGTGGCAGGTGCGCGTCACCGGCAGCGAGCACCTCCCCGCCGTCGGTCCCGGTGTCATCGCGACCAACCACATCGGCTACCTCGACTTCGTCTTCGTCGGCTACGGGGTGCGCCCGCGCGGGCGGCTGGTGCGGTTCCTGGCCAAGCAGGAGATCTTCGAGCATCCGGTGGCCGGACCGATGATGCGTTCCATGAAGCACATTCCCGTCGACCGCTTCGGGCGCGCGCAGCAGGCGCTGACCGACACGGTCGCAGCCCTGCGTCGCGGCGAGCTGATCGGCATGTTCCCCGAGGGCACCATCAGCCGGTCGTTCGTGCCCGCCCGCGGCAAGCCGGGAGCGGCGCGGATGGCGATGGAGGCGGGGGCGCCGCTGATCCCTGGCGCGGTGTGGGGCAGCCAGCGTCTGCTGACCAAGGGGCGGCCCCGCAACTTCCAGCGCAACGTGATCATCACCGTCGACTACGGACCGCCGATTCCGTACACGCCCGGAGACGACCCCGCCGAGGTCAACAAGCGCCTGATGGGGGTCATCGAGTCGATGGTGGACCGGGCCTCACGCGACTACCCCCAGCAACCAGCGGGGCCGGATGACCGCTGGTGGCTGCCGGCGCACCTCGGCGGGGCCGCACCGACCGTCGCGCAGACCGAGACCATGGCCGCCGCCGAGTCGGCCGAGCGACGCGAGCGCCGTCGCCAGCAACGACCGGGACGCCAGCCGGGCAGGTCGTAAGCGGCCGACGCCATCGGCCTCGTCCTCGTCCTCGTCCTCGACCGATCAGGTCGGGAAGGGGTCCGAGTCCCGTCAGGCCTCGACCGAGGTCGCCCGGAACACCGGGCCGACCTGGCAGGTGGTGGCCATGTCCGGCGCCTCAGCGCCCTGCACGGTAACGGTGTCCCCGTTGCCCGCGATCTTGCCGTCGGGGCCGAACAGCGCGCCGGAGGCGACGTCGAGGCGGTAGCCGTGGGGATAGATGACCTGCCAGCGCCGGCCATCGGCCTCCAGCCAGGCGCAGCCGCCCTCCAGGGTCTCGTCGCGGCCGAGTGTGCCGGTCAGCGTCATCGACTGGCGCCCCCCGGCCGATTTGCCCTTCCTGGCCGACTTGGCCAGCTCGCGCAGCTCAGAGGGGTCGACGCTCGGCCCGGCGACGGTCGGCTCGTCGGAGGGCTCACTGCCGGGCTGCGCGCCGCCGCCCTGCCCGCCGCCGCCCTGCGCGCCGCCGGACGCAGGAGGGCCCGTGCCGCCGGCGCAGGCGGCGACTAACAGGGCGACCATCCAGATGGTCAGCGCGGGCAGGCGCATGCGGCAGACTCCACGGCAGCAATGAGTGACCCGCAACCCTACGTGCACGCCGCCACCGCCACTGACGCGCAGGCGTGGCTGGGGCAGATCGATGGCGTGGCGATCGTGGCGGTCGACACCGAGACCAACGGGTGGGACCCTTACTGCGACCGGCTGCGGCTGGTGCAGGTCGCGGCGGGGCCCTCGTTGCCCGTGCTCGTCCTCGATGCCGAGCGTGTCGACCCGGCGGTGCTGGCCCCGGTGCTGGGCGACACCGGTGTGCTCAAGGTGTTCCACCACGGATCGTTCGACCTGCGCTTCCTGGCCACCTCCGGAGTCGCCGTCCGCCGCGTTGCCGACACGATGCTGGCCCAGCAGCTGCTCGACGGGGGCGAGAAGACGGCCACCGGCATCGGCTTGGCCGGTATCGCGTCGTTTCGCCTCGGCATGGAACTGGACAAGTCCGTGCGCGAGTCCTTCGGCAACGCCGGCGACTTCACCGAGGCGCAGCTGCGCTACGCGGCCGACGACGCGGTCGCCACCTTCGGCGTGTTCTCCCAGCAGTGGCGCGAGCTGGTCGGCCACGGGCTCACGAAGGTGGCGCAGTTGGAGTTCGCCGCACTGCCGGTGCTGGCCGACCTGCAGCTGCGTGGCATGGCCTTCGACGCGCCGCGGTGGACTACGGTCGTCGGTGCACTCGAGGCCGAGCTTGGAGAGCTGGAGGCCGCGGTGCAGGAGGCGCTGGTCACCGACGACAGCCCCCAGACACTGCTGGGCCCCGAGCCGGTCAACCTCGACTCGCCCGAGCAGCTGCTGGCGGCGCTGCACCGGCTCGGCATCGATCTGCCCACGACCCGGGAGGTCGCGCTGCGCGACCACCGCGAACACCCGGCGGTTGCCGCGCTGCTGGAATACCGCCAGGTCAGCAAGGTCACTTCCAATTGGGGTGGCGACTGGGCGCAGCGTGTGGTGCATCCGGTCACCGGGCGGATCCATCCCGACTGGCGCCAGATCGTCGGTACCGGGCGGATCGCCTGCAGCGACCCCAACCTGCTGCAGGTTCCCAAGGGCCCGCGCTATCGCGCCTGCTTCGGCGGGACGCCCGGCCGCGTGCTGGTCGTGGCCGACTACTCCCAGCAGGAGCTGCGCATCCTGGCCGCGGTCTCCGGTGACGAGGCGCTGACCGAAGTCTTCCGTCGCGGCGGCGACTTGCACCGCACCACCGCGGCGATGGCCTTCGGCGCCGCAGAGGACGCCGTCACCCCGGCGCAGCGGATAGCGGCCAAGGCGCTCAACTTCGGGCTGATGTACGGCATGGGCGCGCCGGGCTTCGCCCGCGCCACCGGCATGGACCTGCCGCAGGCGCAAACGGCGATGGAGCGCTACTTCGCCGCGTTCCCGCGCGTGGCGGACTGGCTGGCAGAGGCCGAGGCCGCGGGGCGTCGCTCGGGGCGGGTGCGCACCGCGCTCGGTCGGATCCGCAGGGTCGACCCGTCCCAGGGCAGCATCGTCACCTTGGCCCGCAACGCCCCAATCCAGGGCGCGGGTGCCGACATGACCAAGCTGGCGCTGGCCGAGGTCGACCGGCGGCTCGCCCAGCGCTTCGGCGACGAGGATGGCACGGTGCGCCGCGACGGGCTGGTCCTCGTCGTCCATGACGAGCTCGTCGTCGAGGTGCCCGCCGAGCACGGCGAGGAGGTCGCCGCGCTGGTCACCGAGGGCATGCTGGTGGCGGCGCGCGAGCTGCTCGGCGACGTGCCAGCCGCGGTGGACGCCTCCGTGAGCCCGCGCTGGGGCGCCCTCGAACCCGAAGTGCTGTGACGTTCGCACCCTGCCGGTAGCAAAGTCACAGCACCCGGGTTTGATACCCCGCCGCTAGCCTTGGCGGTTGGCAGGACCGGGACAGGAGCCGCCATGGCTGAGCTGCGAGACGCCGTCTACGTCGACGGCGTCCGCCTGCCGATCGGGCGAGCCGGCGACAAGGGCTACTACGCCGCCACCCGCGCTGACGACATGGTGGTGCGTACCATCCGGGCATTGCTGGACCGCAACCCGCAGCTGGACCCCGCGGCGATCGACGACAACGTCTGGGCGGCGACCACGCAGCAGGGTGACCAGGGCCTGACGCTTGGACGCACTACCGCGATCCTGGCGGGCTTGCCGAAGTCGGTGCCTGGCTACGCCATCGATCGGATGTGCGCCGGCGCGGTGACCTCGATCACCAACGCCGCCAACGCCATCCGGGTCGGCGCGCAGAACGTCGTCATCGCCGGCGGGGTCGAGCACATGGGTCACCACCCCATCGCTGAGGGCGCCGATCCCAACCCCCGCTTCCTCGCCGAGAAGCTGGTCGACACCTCGGCGTTGGTCATGGGCGTCACCGCTGAGAACCTGCACGATGAGCTGCCCGAGATCTCCCGCCAACGCGCCGACAGCTATGCCGTGCAGTCTCAGGAGCGGGTCGCCAAGGCACATGCCGAGGGTGTGTTCGACAGCCACGTCGTGCGGATGGGGGTGTGGAGCGAGGCCGGCTGGCTGGTGGTAACCGAGGACGAGCATCCCCGCCCCGGCACGACGCTGGAGGCCCTCGCGGGGTTGCCAACGCCGTTCCGCCCGGGCGGCCGTGTGACCGCCGGCAACGCGGCGGGCCGGAATGACGGCGCCGGCTGCGTGCTGCTGGCCGACCGTCAGGCCGCGGCGGAGCTGGGCCTACCTGCCCACATGCGCTTGATCGACTACGTCTTCGTCGGCGTCGAGCCAGAAACCATGGGCTACGGGCCGATTCCCGCGACCCAGCGGCTGCTGGCCAAGACCGGCCTGTCGATCGGCGACCTCGACGTGATCGAGATGAACGAGGCATTCGCCGTGCAATGCGTGGCCTTCCTCGACCACTTCGGCCTGCCGACCAACAGCCCCAAGGTCAACCCGTACGGCGGGGCGATCGCCATGGGCCACCCGCTGGCGATGTCCGGCGCCCGGCTGACCCAGCAGCTGGCGCACTACTTGCAGACCCACGACGAGGCCCGTTACGGCTTGGTGACGCTGTGCGTCGGGCTGGGCATGGGAGCCTCCGTGCTGTGGGAGCGGATCTGAACGCGGCCAGTGAGCTGGTCACCAGCTGCAAGGTCAGCTACTTCGACTCGTCCGAGGCCGGGCGCCTGGCGATCCTGACGCTGGACAACGGTGCCGACCACCGCAAGCCCAACACCTTCGGCGAGCAGGGGCTAGCGTCGCTTCTCGCCGCAGTCGAGGAGGTGGGTGGGCAGTCCGATGTCAAAGGCCTGCTGCTGACGGGGAAGCCGTTCGTCTTCGCGGCCGGCGCCGACCTGGGCGGTTTCGAGGGCATGGACGAGGCCAGGGCTCGTGAGGCGGCGCGGCGCGGCCATGAGGCGTTCGGGCGGCTGCGTGACCTGCCGTTTCCGACGCTAGCGGCGATCAACGGGGTGTGCATGGGCGGCGGACTTGAGCTCGCGCTGCACTGCGACTACCGGACGCTGTCGGCCTCGGCGGCGGGAGTCGCGTTTCCCGAAGTGTTCTTGTCGATCGTCCCGGCGTGGGGTGGCACGCAGCTGACGCCGCGCGTCGCTGGCTTCGCCAACGCGCTGATCGTCATCGTGGGCAATCCGCTGAACAGCAACCGTGTGCTGCGCGCCGCGCGGGCGGCGCAGCTGGGGCTGACGGACCGCCTGCTCCCGGCGACCGACTTCTTCGAGGAGTCCCTGGCGACGCTGGAAGGCCTGGTCACTGGCCGGTTGCCGTTGCCCGCCCGCGAGCCGTCGACCGATGGCCTCGACGAGGCCCTTGCCACCGCCCGCCGCGCCGCCGACGACCGCGTCCACGGCGCGACCAGGGCCCCCTATGTCGCGATCGACTTGATCGAGTTCGCCGCCCGCGGTGGCGATCTCGCCGAGGGACTGCGCCGTGAAGAGCAGGCACTCGCCGAGCTGCTCCCTGCCCGGCAGGCACAGGCCGCCGTCTACAGCTTCGGGTTGACCCAGCAGCGTGTGAAGCGCCAGCCGTGGAAGCCGGCAACCGCATCGCGGCGGATCGCCAAGGTCGGCATCGTCGGCGCTGGCCTGATGGGCGCGCAGCTCGGCGCCTTGTTCCTACAACGCTTCGAGGTGCCGCTGGTGCTGACCGACATCGACGCCGGCGTGCTCGAGCAGGCGCGCCGGCACATCGACGGCGAGCTGGACGCACGCGTGGCCAAGGGGCGCCTACGACCCGGCAAGGCCGACCACCTCAAGTCGTCGGTGACGACCTCCACTGACGTCGCGGACCATGCGGGCGCCGACTTCGTGCTGGAGGCCGTCGCCGAGGACCTCGGACTCAAGCAGCGGATCTTCGCCGACCTCGAGGCCTCGGTGGACGCCGGCTGCGTCCTGGCGACCAACACCTCGGGCCTGTCGGTCACAGCCATGGCCGCCGGTCTGCTGCACCCAGAAAGGGTGGTGGGCCTCCACTTCTTCAACCCCGTGGCGGTCCTGCCGCTGGTCGAGGTCGTCCGAACCAAGGCGACGTCCGACGAGGCGCTGGCCACGGCCTTCGCGGTGGCCACGACCTTGCGCAAGTCGGCGGTGCCCTGCGCCGACACTCCCGGCTTCGTCGTCAACCGGCTGCTGACTCGCTTCATGGGCGCCTGCGGCCAGGCCGTCAACCAGGGCAGCGGGTTCACCGAGGTCGACGATGCCATCAAGGAACTCGGCCTGCCGATGGGTCCCTTCGAGCTGCTCGGCCTGGTCGGCCCGGCCGTCGCGGCCCACGTCGCGCGCACCCTGCATGAGGCCTACCCCGACCGCTTTGCGCTCGACAACAACTTCCAGATGCTCGGGTCCAGCGGCGTGCCAGGGGTCTACGACTGGAGCAACGGCCGGGTGCCGTACAGCGAGGTGACCGAGCGTTGGCAGGTCAGCGCCGCGGGCGGGCAACGCATGACCGCCGCCGAGATCCGCGACTCGGCGGTGGAGGCCGTGGCCGACGAGATCGCCGTGATGCTCGACGAAGGTGTCGTGGCCGACGCCCGCGACATCGACACCTGCCTACTGCTGGGCGCCGGGTGGCCTTTCTTCCTGGGCGGTATCTGCAAGTACCTGGACCAGACCGGCGTCAGCCAGACGCGCTTCGGCCGCACCCTCGTCAGCGCCACCGACCACGCCGCCACGCGGCCCGAGCCAGGCATGCCGCTGGGGGCCAGCGGTGATCCGTTGCTCGCCGCGAGAGCCGATGAGCATCTGGCAGGCTTCGGCGAGGAATGACGCCTGACACATTCGGTGTTCCCGGCCAGCCAGCGACGCCCGTGGGACACTGCGGGGATGCAGCTTTCGGACCGGCTCGTCGAGCGGCTCGCCCGAGCGGGCGTCACCGCCGCCTACCTGTTCGGCTCGCGCGCCACGGGAACGCACACCGCGGCCAGTGATGCAGACGTCGCCGTGCTGATGGCACATGGTGGGCGCATGCTCACCCTCGCCGAACGTTCGGGCTTGGCCAACGCCTTCGCTGATGCGTTGGAAGCGCCGGACGCTGACCTAGTGGTGCTCAACGAGGCACCGCTGGAGCTGCGCGGTCGCGTCGTTCGAGAGGGCCGCTTGCTGTACCGCGGCGACGAAGCACACCGTGTCCGCTTCGAGGTCGACACCCTGTCGCGTTGGCTGGATGTCGAGCCAACCGTACGGGAGCAGGACCGGGCCTACCTCGCCCGGGTCGCTCGCGAGGGCCTCGGATGATCGACACCCCTCGGGTCCGGGCCCGCCTGGCGTTGCTGGCCCGGTACCGCCGTCGCCTGGCCGGGCTGCGGGATCTGCCGCGCGACTCCTACCTGCGAGACCACGATCTGGAGGGCCGCTATGCGTTGCAGGCCGCGGCGCAGATCTGCATCGATCTGGCCAACCACGTGATCGCGGCGAACGGCTGGGAACCGGCCAGGGACTTCCGTGACTCGTTCACCCGGCTGGAAGAGCAGGCGGTCGTGGACGGCGGACTCGCAGAGCGGCTGCGGGCACTCGCCGGGCAGCGCAACCGGCTGGTCCACCTCTACGACGACGTCGATGACTCGCTAGTGCAGGACAACCTGGCCACGGGACTGGATGATCTCGACGACTTCGCCCGCATCATCGCCGGCCTGGCCGGCCCGGACCCGCCCTCATGAACAGCCGGGTCCACGCGCCTAACGCGTACGAGCCCGGCATACGACATGCAGCGTAGGGACCAGGAGGGGCGCTGCAGGCTGTTCGCGCCGCATGCCAGGGCTGCTCACCGGACGTCGACGCGTCTGTGCTCAGGTCCATGCTTTCCGCCACCGCCGCCACCACCGGTCCGGTGTGCTGACCGCCTCAAGTTGGGGTTTCTACGGGACGGCCGTCGCTACTCGACGAGCTCCTCGGCGAGAAGGTCCATCAGCAGGCCGTCATGCCAGGTGCCGTCAGGACCGCGCTCGTATCGACGCATGACGCCGACCGGGCGGAAGCCCACCTTGCTGTACGAGCGGATGGCGGCCGTGTTGCCGACCGCGGGATCGATGATCAGCCGGTGGTGACCGTGATCGACGAACAGGTGCCGCGCGAGCGTTCGGACCGCGTCGGTGCCGACGCCGCGACCGTGTACCGCCGGGTCGACGTAAATGTCCATGTTCGCGTGCCGGTAGTCCGGCTCCTCCTCGGCCTGGCACTGGATCCAGCCCACGACGCGGCCCTCGAGCTCGATCACGTAGGCGGTGACGTCCGGCTCATCGAAGTCCTCCTCGACCGCGGCTATCATGTCGCCCCCGCCTCGCCAGTGCTGATAGACCTGCGGCGTCTGGCGGATCTGCACCAGTTCGGGGATATCGGCCCTGGCGGCTGGCCGGAGTCGGACAAGCGCTCCCTGCAGCGTGGTCATCCGCAGAGAGTACGGGCGGCTTCGCTCATGGCGTGATCGGGCCTACTCAGCCTTCGGATCTCCCCCGACCGGTCACCCAGCGAGCCTGCCATGGGAGCGCGAGGCTCAACGGTCGGCACGGCGGCCGCGGCTGATCTCGCTGGTGTCGTCCTCCCGGCGGGTGCGCAGGAGCAGTCCAACCCAGGTGCGGTACGGCCGCCAGCCGTCTGCGACGGCGGCGAGCTCCGCCAACGTGGGATCTGTGAGCCGGTATGCGCGAGCGATCTCTTCGTGCAGGCGTCGCTCGGCGGTAGGGAACAGGTCCGGGTGGCCGGCGCCGCGGGCGAATGAGCTGGGCTGAGAACGGCCCGATCCCAGGCAGCTGGGTCAGCTCCTCGAGTGCCTGGTCGGTGTCGAGGTCGCGGAGCCGGGCGCCGTCGAGCTTGCCGGCCATGGTGGCGGTCGCGATGGCGTGCAGCCGCTCGGCCTTGACCGCGGGCAGCCCCGGCAGCACCCGGCCTTGGAGCCGTTGAGGAGCGGGGAAGGCGGCCAGCTGTTGCCCGGCGATTGTCACCCGCTCACCGAGCTGCTCGGCCAGGCGCTGCTTGATCGCGGCGGCTTGCGTGATGCGGATGCGTTGAGCGATGATCGCCCAGCAGGCGGCCTCGTACGGTGAGTGGAACGACACCGGTCGCAGGCCCGGGTAGCGGTCCCGCAGCTCGCCGACCACGGGGTCACGGCGCCCGAGCTCGGGGAAGCCGCGCCCGTCCACGTCAAGCGACAGGATGCGTTCGACCTGGGCGACGATCCTGTCTTGGTCGTCGATGTCGCCGGTGAGCTCGACCGTGATGGTGCGGCCCCGCTGCCGGATGGCTGCGCCGACCGGCGGCCAGTCGACCTCGGCGGGGAAAGCCAGGCGCAGCACCCCTGGCTCGGTAGCGGCGTCGGACCGGCCGGCTGGGGCGAAGCCCTCGAGGAAACGGGTGCTGGCGGCCAAGTCGAACGCGCCGCGCACAGCCAACTCGGTGGTCATCGTGCCGGCAACCTGGACCACGACTCAACCGACAGCGAGGTTCATTCCCTTCCCTTCGAGTTGCTGAGGATGGAGCGTACGGGCTGGTGGCGATGCCGTCCGCAGCGATGCCCGCTGCCGCGGCTCCGGCGCTGCTAACTTCGCGCGGTGGGCGCAGTTGGCGGTCCCGCGGTGACGCTCGTCGACATCGACGAGCCGACCCTGGATCGGTTGGTCAACGCGGCGATCACCGATGCGCCTGCCAACGAGGTAACTGCACCTGTCGCGACGGGCGACGAATGGTCTCCCGCGCGGATCGCCTGGCTGAAGGACTTCCACCGCAATCGCCGGAACGGGCTCAGCGGATCTGCGGGTGAGGTCACCTGGGCCATCCTGGTCGGTGGACAGGTTGTGGGCTCGGTTCGGCTCAAGCGGACGGCCGTGCCTGGGATCCTGGAAACGGGCATCTGGCTGACTCGGCGCATACGCGGTCAAGGGGTGGGGCAGCTGGCAATGGCTGCTGTCCTGCGGAGAGCGGCCACGCTCGGTGCTCAGGGCGTGCGAGCCGATACGACTGTCGGGAATGAGGCTGCCCTCGGCGTACTGGCACGTCTGGGGTTCGATGTTGCACCGAGCACGGACGGTGCTGGTGTCGACGTTCTCCTCATGTTCAGCACTGGTATGGCGAGGACCGACTGACCCAAGATCGCGACGAGACGCCACCCGCGGCCGCCGCGGGCTGACCACAACCGCCACGGAACGTCGGTGCCAGCGGCCGCTGATGCTTGGCACAGTGGCCTCATGCGGAAACCGTTCGCGCACGAGGCCGTCCTGACGATGGCGGCGGACGCCGATACCCGAGCCCCAGGAGCGGCGATCACGGCGGCCCTGTGCGGACACTGGAAGCACGAACCGCCGTGCCCGCTGTCGCCGCACCACAGCCGCGCCGAGTGGGTTGGCAGCGAGGTTCATGTCCAAATCCTGTTTGCCGCTGAGCCGGAGATGGAGGGCGATGTCCGACACCGCATCGACCAGGCGCTGGTAGGCGGCCGACTGCAGGGCCCGAATGGCGTGACGACTCAATGGCAGTTGCATGGCAGCAGCCTGCACAGCGCCGTCTTGGAGCAGGAGGCGGACCACGCCCAGCGCCTGACTCGGTTGAGCACGTTCGGCTGCTGCCTGTCGTGAACGGGTGTCTAGGGCGTCCACGAGGGGTCGCGGCCACTGAGGCCGACGGCGCGGTCCAGCAACGCAGCGTCGGGCGGACGCCGACGATCGATCCGAACAGTCCCGCCTGGGCCTCCTCGTCTGCGGATTGGGACAGGAACGCGAAGATCGCCTCCGTGCTGGCGGTGTCGCACGCAACTGGTTGCCTGGTGGCGCGGCCGGCGAGGCCTGGACGACACCGGTAACGACGAGGGTCTGCCCCGCGACGAGGGTGCCGCCGTACACAACCAGCACGCCAGCGGCGATCCAAGTGCCGGTCAGCAGGAGGCGACGCCAGCCAGGTGACTCGGCACGCAACAGCATGACGCCCAGTGCCGCCGCAGCGATCTTGACGGCGACGACCACCCAAAGCGCGAGCAGGGGCAGCCGCTGGCGAGCGTGAGCCATCTGCTCGAGCTGCCCGCCGAGGCTGTCCAGGCCTGCCGTGCCGCCCAGTGCCCAGTAGGCACTGACCGCAGCGTTGAGCAGGCCGACGGCTAGCGCGCCCCAGTCCGCCCATCGGACCACAGGCCGCATGGTTGTGCTGCGCGGTCACGCGATGGTTGGCACGACCTGTGCCGTCTTGAGCAGGTCGACCATCGTGAAGGCGTCCCCTGAGCCGTAGGTGGGTGTCCAGTCGGGGTCCTGGCGCAGGTACGACTGGCTGTCGCCCTTGAGCAACCCCAAGATGACCTCAGCGACGATCCGGCCGCCGACGGGGCCGAGGTGCTCGCCGTCGCTGGTGACTGCGGCTTCCCGCAGGACGTAGAACCATAGCGGGGTGCGTTTGTGCAGATGCAGGTCCTTGAGGTCGGCAAGGTCGCCGGATCCCAGTTGCGGCAGCTTCATCGCCCGCGCGACGCGCTGGCCCGAGGGCACGTGCATGGTCAGACCGCGCAGCAGGTTGCGGGTGGCCAGCGAGGTAGTCGAGCCCGGCGATTGCCCCATGAGGTCGAACAGCACCGTCGACAGGATGGTGTCGATCTTCTTGTTCGGCCGGGCCCTGCCGTCGCCGAAGTCGAAGAAGGTCTGCCAGTCGATGAACCGGCGGGGGGCGCGTCGTCCGCCACGCAGGTCGGCCGGGTCGTCGAGGTCGGCTGCCGCAGGGTCGAAGACCAGCGCGAAGAACTGCTGCGACGGATCGGTGGCGCTGGTACCGAAGTTCGCCCGATAGCTCGGCCGAATCTGTGAGTGGCCGAAGCGGTAGGCGGCCACCGAGAACTCCACCGGGATGTAAGGGGCGTTGCGCCACTGGTAGTGCTTGAGGCCTCCGCTGCGCACGTCAGCGATCGTCGACTGCCCAACCGTTTTGGGCAGGAACTCGTGCAGGATGAGCCACTGGTAATGCCAGCGCACCGTGCGCTGCGCCTCGGCGAAGATCTCGTCGGCGGTGTAGCCGGGACCCAGGTCGGCCCTGACGTCGGCCACGACGGTGTTGTGGAAGCGCAGCATGGCGAAATGAAGCTGGGAGACCACCAGGTTCTCGTCGTTTCGCGGGTCGCCCACCAGGGCGATGGCCTGGCTGTTTCGCGGCAAGTCGTGGCGCGCGACGCCGTCGATCGACACGGTCGCGGAGCCCGGTATCTCCTCGGTGAGCAACGTCGTGCGGCCGCCGTCGATCGAGCGGTCGTACAGGTGCGGCGAGATGCCGGGGCCGCCGCCGTAGACGCTGTCGAGGTCGAGTGCCGGAATGCGGAAGTTGCGGATGGACTCAGGGTCCTGCCGGCGCGCCAGACTCGACGTCGGGTCGAAGGTCATGTCGTGGTCGAGGAACTGGCCCAGGAACGTCAACCCCGCCGTCATCTTGGGGTTGTTGGGATTGTGGGTGCTCTTCGTCGGGTCGGTGATCAGCGTGATCGGATCCGACAGGTCGTCGCCGGCATCCATGGGACCGCCCGGCGCGCCCAACTCGGCGAGGGCGTCGCGGACCAACGCGGTGTCGGCGGCGAAGGGCGGCAGCGTCGGGAACAGTCGTCCGAAGCGGCCCTGATCATAGAAGGTCGATCGTGGGGTCAGTTGGCCAGCATCTGCGTTGCCGTGGCCCATGACGGACCTCCTTTGGCGCAGGACATCGGTGAGTCCGCGGGCCTGCCGTCGCCAACGTGCGCCGCAGATTGCTAACGCTGGGTCTCGTCGGCTCGGTCGTCGGCCAGCTTCGTTCTAGCACGAGGGGGTTACGCCAGCCTCATTGACGCTGGTTGCGCGAGTGGTTCTTGGCCATCCGCTCGTTCCCGTGCTGGTAATGGCCGGTCAGTCGAGCCATGAGCTCTTGCGGGTCGCCGTCTGCTACCTCAGCCAGGAACTGCTGGCGGCAGCGCCACGCAGCGTCGTCGCACGACGGCCGCGATGACGGATGACGACGTTGCCGCCGATCACCTGGTACTCGAACCGTCGGGTGGACTGGCCACGGCGTGCAGCATGGCGTGCAGCATGCCACTACTGCCAGGAGAGCTGCTGACGAGGCGCGGGTGGCCGGCGCCCGATCAGAGGCGGCCGATCTCTCCTCGGCGCGCAGCGCAGCCGCTCTACGGTTGCGGGATGACATCCACGAACTGGCCGGCAGCCGAGGCCATCGAGACGGCGCGGCTGATCCTAGAGC
>Ga0136619_10000653_pt1 | contig 13280 bp, 10 predicted proteins | sample AntDrymUQ3532106_2_FD_104807 | JGI IMG/M metagenome (GOLD analysis project Ga0136619, IMG submission 104807) | Polar desert sand microbial communities from Dry Valleys, Antarctica - metaG UQ353 (21.06) | ecosystem: Environmental > Terrestrial > Soil > Desert | place: Antarctica: Dry Valley...
CTCTTCTTGCGAACCCAATCGCAGGAGTGGTTCGTCAATTCCTGGCATTCTATGGCTCACCTCCACTTCTCGCGGAGGCGCAGCGTAGCTTACGACGCGCGAACTTACCAGCGGATACTTAGCGGCGGAGCTCTCTGAGGTTGTCCCACAGGACGTAGAGGCCCACGACGAGCACCGACAGGATTACTAGTTGCCAGAAGAACTCGTAGGCCAGTACCAGGGCAGACACCACGGCGAGCCCGATGTTGGCGGAGCCGATCAGGTTTGTCAGCCGGCCCCTGAAGCTGGCTTCGACGAAGGCGAACAGCGCGATGCTTGCGACCAGCACGCCGATCAGGTGCTCCCGCTCGAAGGCGACGATGCCGACGAGGCTGATGAGCACGAGCCCCACGCTCAGGGCCGCCCACGCTTCGGCCACGCGACCCATGCGCAGCTCGGTGTCCGAAGCGGGCTGGTGGGCGTGGGAAATGTGGGTCCGGGCCGGCCCACGCTCGCCAGACTCCAACCGGCCCGCGTGCCCCTCCAGCGACTCCCGCACGGTCTCCCCGGTGGCGTGCTCGGCCTGGAGCCCGGCGACCTCCGCCGATAGCTCTTCGAGCTCCCTGGCGCGGGCATTGTAAGGTACGCTGAGGTGAGAGTTGTCGCGCATGGCTTCCACTTCCAGGCCCAGCTCCTTGATCCGCTGGCTCTTGTCCTCGATCTCCGCCCGCAGCGTCTTCCGGCGCGCCTCGATCTCCTGCCCTCGGATGGAGACGATCCGGAGCGCCTCCGCCCGGGGGGGCACCTTGTCGAGTCCGGCCCACCCGACGGGGTCGTACCACGCCGGGTCAGGGCTTTTGTCGCGCCGGTACATCGGGCCCGCGGGCGCGTCTTCGCCCTCGAACGGGTCCCTGGTGTACAGACCCCATAGCCCCCGGTACCCGCGCACCCAGGGCGGTTCGGGCTCCTGCATGAGCCGGGGCGGGTCCCACTCCCTGTCCTGTCCCGGGCCCAAAGAGAGTCCGTCCCCGCGAGCGTAGTCCACGAAGGGTATCCGGAACAAGCCGGCCCCCTCCGTTCTCGTCCCCTCGCCGGAGTATTGCCGGAGCTTCTCCCGCCAGAAGCCGCGGACGGCGCGGGATGCCCTGGACATCGGACCCGGGAGCCGAATTTCCAGTTCCGTCAGGTACTCGCCCGCCGCGAAGAAACTGGCGTGGGAGCCAGCCCCCACATAGATCACCGGGTGCTCTCCCACCTTCTCCACCTCGGGGTCGTCCCAGCGGCGACGGAGGTTGTCCCCGGTATACTCGTGGGCCGCGTAGGCCACCCACTCCGGCGTGAACTCTCCTTCCTCCGGCTCGGAGAGGTACACCATTATCTTCTCCCAGTCGGCCTCGTGGTCGTTGGCCCCGAAGAACCCCGAGCGCCAGTCGTTGAAAGCGTAGAACAGCCAGTACTGGAGCACCGTCCAGCCGTTGTGGCGCAGCACCCGTCCGTGGTATCCGTAGCGTTCGCCTTCGTCCATGATCCGGCCGTAGGAAATCGAAGCCGCGGCGGTGGATTCCCCCGGCACACGGCCCCGGGCCAGAAGGGCTATCTCGTAGAGCGCGTCCGCGAAACGCGAGGCGTACCCGACCCGCGCCAGTCGTCCCCTTCCCGTGCGGAAGACCTTCTTGACCCCTTCGTCTTCTTTGGTCAACTGTCTCCGGCGCCGCAGTTCCTGTCGCGCGTCGCGGGAATACACTTCCCTGAAGCTCTTGGGATCGGTGAACCGCAAATAATGCACGGCCCCGAACTCGTCCCTGGGTTGCTGCGCCAGGCCGTCCAGCGTCAGCTTCCCGCGCGGGAGGACGCAGACCGGCTCCTCGCCGCGCCGTTGCACCCACAGGCTGCAGGCCCGCACGTACGGCTCCACGTCCAGCGGGAAAAACTGCTCGCCCCGCGTGAAGCGTATGACGGGTTCGAAGCGCCGGAGCAGGGCCGCGGCGGTTTCCGGGTCCACGCCCCCGTCCCTCACGACTGCTCTTCCTCCTCCCGTGGAACCTGACCCGTGTGGAATAGCATCCGCACGGTGCGGGAGTTCAGGTAGAGGACGATGACGATGCAGTAGACCATGACGGGGTAGACATAAACAGGCTCCGGCTCTGTTTCGGAGTAGAGCCACAAGCAGACCCCGAGGCCGAGCCCCTGCGAGATCACGGCCAGAAGCCAACCCCTGCGGGCCAGGATGATTAAGCTCAGAGCAGCCAGGAACGACAACCCGGCGGTCGGAACCAGAAGAACGGACGCCAGAGCTTCGACCTCCTGCCGCGAGAGGTCCGGCAACTCCTCGACCTGGATCCACCAGTTGACCTGCGAGAACTCGAGGACCATGATGCCTACCAGCCCGGCCGCCTCCAGGATCAATAGCAGGCCGATCAGCCGCACCGGCCGGTAGCGCGCCCGCTCCACGCGTTCGAAACCGATGGGGCCGTCCGGTTCGCTCTCGTGGGTAACCGTATCCGCCATACCGCCTCTCGCTCTGCGCTTCCACTGGACTTGCAGATGGGGGAATTGTAGACCAGATCGGCGCGTGTCCCTATAGTCCATCCGCCCGCTGGATGGGCGTGTTTTCAGGCGTTCCGTTGTCGTTGGATATCCAGGATCAAGCCTCGCAACTCCTGGACCTCGTTCCTCAAGGCGGGGATATCCGTGTCCGACAGGCCGCTCACGCCCTGTTCGATGCTCGTGAGCCTTTCTTCCAGGCCGGAGAAGTCCGGTTCCTGGGCATCCAGCAGATCCCGCAGGCGTTCGGTGGATTGCTCGTACAGGTCGCCGCCTGGGACGCGCCGGATCAGGCGTTCTATCCCGGTCCTGAAGACCAGGCCGAAGACCGCGATCACGAGGATGGCGCTGCCGAAGCTGGCGATCATCTCTATCAGCACCTCCCGCAGCACCACGTCCGTGCCGAACAGGCGGGTCACCCCGACGATGAGGCCCCCGAGGACGACGAGGGCCACTATGCCGGGTATGGAGATCAGCCTGGAGAGGTTCGAGGGTTGGAAGTCTTCGCCTGGCATGGGTTCCTTACCCGAAGATAGAGAGTGGCAGGTAGGAGGAGACGATCCAGTTCGGCTGGTCAACGATTTCGCTGATCTTGAGGTCCACCACCAGGCTCGCCAGCACGTAAGCCTCCACCGGCTCCATGCCGTAGGCGCCGCTTATGTGCTCGACCATCGCCCGCAGCGAGTCCTTCGCCGCCTGCATGAGGTCCGGGTTGACGCCCATCGTGGCGTACCAGCCAGCGCCCTCGGATTTGGGGGTCAAAGAGCCGGGGGTCTGGAACTGCGGGGCGGGGATGGTCTTGCCCTTGATCAGGTTGAAGCGCAACGAGGCGTACATCGGGCACTCGATGCCGGTGACGCAGACCTCGCCGTCGCCCTGTGCGGCGTGGGCGTCGCCGCAGGAGAAGAGCGCGCCCGGCACCTGCACCGGCAGGTACAGAACGGAACCCTTCGTGAGGTGGCGGGTGTCCATGTTCCCGCCGAACGGTCCCGGCGGCATGATAACGGGCTTCTCGGGGCCGGCCTGGCTCACGCCCATCGTCCCGAAGAAGGGCTCTATGGGGATGGCGATGTCGTCCTTGAAGAGCGCGTAGTCGCCGTTCGAGAGGTCGAATACCTTCAGGTATGCATCGGGGAAGTCCTCCGCGAGCAGCCCGAAGCCCGGGATCACGGCGGTCCAGCCCCAGCCGACGGTGTGGATGTCCAGAACCTCGATCTCCAGCGTATCGTCGGGCTCGGCGCCCTCCATCGCCACGGGCCCGGCCAGTGGGTAGAGGCGGTCCCAGTCCAGGTTAGCCAGCGCGTCGGCGGTGGAGTCAGGTCCGATCTGGCCGTCCGACACCTCCCTGGTGTGGTAGACGACGGTGTCGCCGGGCGCGATACCGACGACGGGCTCCAGCTCGTTGTCCCACAGGTAGTGGACCCTATCCTCGGGGAAGTAATGTGTCTTCGCCACCGCCGTGAACCTCCTCGTCCGCTCGTAATCCTCCGGCAAACTCTCTCAGGAGCCCGCCCCCGGCGCAAGCCTGGGAAGATCCTCACATCGCAGGCCGCCGTCCCACGCTAGACTTCGTGACCATCATAGCGAGGAGGATAGGCGTGAAGATCTCTGGCATCCCCAACTACCGTGACCTGGACCTGAGCGGCGAGTCCCGCGCCGCCGCGAGGCGCATGGAGGACCGCGCCCTGACCCCTGCCTCGCGCGCCATGTTCGAAGACCTCGTGGATCCGCTGCTCGGCGGCTTGTCCGGCGCTCCGTCGGATTCTTCTCCTGCCGTCCTGGAAGTGGGGTGCGGCACCGCCGCGCTCTCTCGGCGCGTCGCCCGGACGTTGCCCGGCGCGACCGTCTACGCCGCAGACAAGAGCGAGGGCATGCTCGCCGCCGCCCGCGAGTACGCCGAAGCGGAGGGTGGGGGAGGTGGGGAGCTCGTCCTGGGCTGGTGGGATGTGCTCGACCCGGCGGCCTTTCCCTTCGACCGGGATCGGTTTGCACTCATCCTCTCCTCCGTCATGGCGCCATACCTGGACGACGACGGAACCGAGGCGCTGGTGCGGGATCTCAGCTCGCGCCTGGCTCCGGGCGGAACGCTTGCCTTCATCGAGCAGGATCTCACCACCGACACCGTGAATTTCCCCGACTTCGACCTGCTGCGCCGCGTCTACGCCAGGGACGAGCGCGACCTCAAGCGGACGGTGGCCCTCGGCCTGCGGCCCCTCCTGCGCGAGACCGGCCTGCGCCTGCTGCCCCGCAGGTCCTTCCTGTGGACCGATGACGAGTACCTCCCGTACACCCGCGACCTGCTCGGCCGCATCGCCGATGACGCGCTGAAAGCCGGGCGCATCACCGACGCCGAGCGTGGGCGCTGGACGGAGACCCTGGAATCCCTGGCCGCCGCCGGAGACTTCTACTACGGCATCGTCTACCATCGCATCGCCGGACACGCCCCAGCGTAAGCTCCGCGATTAATACGGAGCCGGAAAGGCTATTGCCTGGTGGGTCGCACCACGACGAAAGCCCGCCGGAAGCCCACGACTTCGACATCGGCGTTGGGTTCCAGTGGCGGTGAGCCGGGGTCTTCGGGGAGCGCGCGCCACAGTTCGCCGTGTACGAATACCATGCCGCCGGAGGGACTGGAGACCGTGCGCCGCACCGTACCGATTTCTCCGATCATACCCTCCCGCCCCGTGCTGACCCGCCACCGCCTGGTCCTGAAGATCGCGAACAACGCCCCCGCGCCTATCAGTGCCGCGAGGACCAGCGGCACCACAATCGCGTAGAGCGGGACCCCGAACCTCTCCCGGAAGCTCGGGGGCTTCTGTACCAGCGCCGCGCCCGCAGTTCGCAGCGTCAGGCCCTTCGGCTGCACGGAAGCGCCGTCGGCCGCCTCCAGAACAGCCTTCAGGTCCGGCTCGATGTGCTCGATCACACCCCTCTCCAGGGCGTCAGTGGCGTCCAGTGCAGCCGCTTCCCGGACGGCGCTCTCGGCCCACGCCTCGTTGCGGCCGTGCGCCTCGGCGAGCCCGGTGATGAGGGCTGCCGCGTCGTTCCTGACCTTCTCGCCCATGACCCCTGGTATGTCCTGGCCGAAGGCGTCCACCGGCGTCGCCGCCCCGAGCCGGGTCTGCGGGGCCATCGCCGCCACGTCGCTCCCCATGACGATGAACGTACCGGCGCTCGCCGCCTGCGCCCCCTGCGGGGTCACGTAGGTGATAACCGGGACCTCTCCCGCGCCGCTGATGTCCTCGACCATCTCCTGCGTCGAGTCCAGCCGCCCTCCGGGGGTATCCAGCGTCACGGCCACCGCGCGGGCGTTCGCGTCTTCGGCATCGGAGATGACGCGCCCCACGTACTCCGCCACCCGGCCGTCTATCTCACCGTCCACCCGCGCCACGAACACTTCCGGCTCGCTCTGTTGGGACGGCGCCCTGTTCCCGCACGACATCGGGGCGCACGCCGCCGTGAGGATCAAGAACATAGCGAAGAAATAGGCTTTGCGTCGCCTCATGCAACCTTGATTCTACTACCCTCCCGGGGACTCCCCGGCGCGGGTGGCTGGTGCGGCTTCGCTACAGGGTTTTGAGGGCTTGCTCGAGGTCCCCGATCACATCCTCCGGGTGCTCGATGCCCACCGAAAGACGGATCAGGGCCTCCCTCACCCCAAGCCTCTCCCGGCGCGCGGGCGAGAGCTCGCGGTGCGAGGAGGTCGCCGGATGTATAGCCAGCGTATACACGTCGCCGAGGCTCGGGGCCTTTACGCAGAGCCGGAGGGCGTTCAGGAACCGGAAAGCTGTCTTTCTGGCGTCGGCTTCGTCCACGGCGAGCTCGAAGGACACGAGGCCGCCGGCGCCCGAGAGGACGCGGCGGGAGATCTCCGCGTCCGGGTGGTCGCCGAGAGCGGGATGGTTGACCTTCGCTATCTTCGGGTGCGCCGCGAGGCGGTCGGCTATCTCCCGCGCGTTCTCGCATTGGCGTTCCACGCGCAGCGGTAGGGTCTTGAGGCCCCGGTGCGCCAGCCACGCCTCGAAGGCGCCCAACGTGCAGCCGACGAGCTTGCGGAACGGCTCCAGCGCCGCGTCATAGGGAGGCCCGGCGACCACCACGCCAGCCGTGATGTCGCCGTGGCCGGAGAGGTACTTGGTGGCGCTGTGGACCACGATGTCCGCGCCGAGCTCCAGAGGCCGCTGGAGGTAAGGGGTGGCGAAGGTGCTGTCCACGATCAGGGCGGCGCCAGCCGAGCGTGTGACCTCCGCGATACGCGGCACGTCGGCCACGCGCAACAGCGGGTTCGAGATGCTTTCGATCACCACGGCCCGCGGCTTCAGTTCCTCTACCTTTCTCTCCACGGCATCCATGTCGTAGCAGTCCACGAAGCGGGTCTCGACGCCGTTCATGCCGAAGATCTGGACCAGAAGCGTCGCCGTCGAGCCGTAGAGCTGCTCCGCCGCCAGCACCGTCGCGCCAGGCCCCAACTCCGCCGTGGCGAGCGCCGCGTGCATCGCCGCCATACCAGAGGCGAAGGCAAAAGCCCTCGCATCACCCGCCGGGCTCTCCAGGGCGGCGACCGCCCGCTCGAAGGCGGCGACCGTCGGGTTGCCGTAGCGGGCGTAGCTGTATCCGGCCTGCTCTCCGCTCAGGATGCGATCCGTGGTCTCGATGTTCGGGTGGGAGAAGGTCGTCGAGGCGTAGATGGGGGTGGAGATCGGGTAGTAGCCGCTCCCGTTAGCCTCTTCCGACGCGGCGCGGCTCTCTCCGGCGTGGACGGCGTCCGTCTCGAAGCGGCGCTTCTGTTCTCTGTCTCGTGGGTGGTTCGTCATGGTGCCCTATACTAACGTACCGGGTTCCACATTTTACGGGAGGTCTCATGGAGGACGCGGGAAGCAGGATCAGCTACTTCGAGCGGATGCTGGCGGATAACCCGGACAACCCGACGGGTCTCCTGGCCCTGGCCAACGAGTACGGCAAGGCCGGGCGCCACGAGGACGAGGCGTCGGCGCTGCGGAGGTACACGGAGTCCCACGAGGACGAGGGTAACGCATACCTGCGTTTGGGAGAGGTACTCACCCGGCTCGGGCGCAGGGAAGAAGCACGCGAGTCCTACCAGGCCGGGGTGAGGCAGGCCGAGAAGTACGGCCACGACGGGATGGCGGAGGATCTTCGGCTTGCCATCCAGGGGTTGGGAGCGCGAGGATAGATCCGGGCCGTTTGGGGTAAGTACGGAGCCGTCGTGGTGGGGTATGATAAGCGAGGTTGAAGTGTCCGGGCATTTTACAAGAGGGCGCCGCGATAGCCGCCTCCCCGGCAGGCTGCGGGAGCCTACTCGAAGAACCGATGTGAGGGTGTGATCCGGTTGCAACAGAGCACAGAGAGCCAGTTCTACGGGCCGAACCTCGGCTACGTGTTGGAGCTTTACGAGAGATTTAAGGAAGACCCCGAGGCCGTGGACGAGCGGACCCGCGACTTCTTCGAGCGGTGGGGACCGCCCCAGGTCCCTGGCTCGAACGGGCACGCCGCCGCGACCGCCGGAGCGGGCGTAGGTGCGGCCGGCGACGCGGCGGACGTGGAGAAGAGCGTCGGGGCGTCGAAGTTCATCCGCCACATCCGGGACTTCGGGCACATGGCGGCGCAGCTCGACCCGCTCGGGAGCGAGCCGCCCGGCGACCCGACGCTCGATCCTTCCTTCTACCGCATCAGCGAGGAAGACCTCGAAGGTTTGCCCACCCTTATTGTCGGTGGTCCCGTGGCGGAGCGCACGGCGAACGCGAAAGAGGCGGCGGACGAGCTGCGGCGCATCTACTGCCGGACCACGGGCTACGACTTCGGCCACGTCCACAACCCGGAGGAGCGGTTCTGGCTGCGCGAGGCGGTCGAGTCCGAGCGTTTCGGGGGGACCATGGCGGCGGATGACGCGAAGCGTCTCCTCAAGCGCCTGACACGCATAGACACCTTCGAGAAGTTCATCCACCGGACGTTCCTCGGCCAGAAGCGGTTCTCGGTCGAAGGCAACGACATGGTCGTGCCGATGCTCAACGACCTGGCGCGGGCCGCCGCCGACGTCGGCACGCCGGAGATGGTTCTGGGCATGGCCCACCGCGGCCGGCTGAACGTGCTGGCGCACGTGCTGGACAAACCGTACTCCAGGATCTTCAACGAGTTCCAGCAGCCCGACAGGGGCGAACAGTCTTCGGTCTCCGAGAGCCCTGGCGGCGCCTGGGTCGGGGACGTGAAGTACCACCTCGGCATCCGGGGCTTCCACCTGAACGAGGACGAGGCCGACCAGCGGGTCATGATCAACCTTGCCCCCAACCCGAGCCACCTGGAGCACGTGAACCCCGTCGTCGAGGGCATGGCCCGCGCCGCCCAGGAGCGGCGCGAGCAGGCCGGGCCGCCAATCCAGGACATGGAAGCCTCCCTGCCAGTGCTGCTGCACGGCGATGCGGCCTTCCCCGGGGAAGGCGTGAGCGCCGAGACGCTGAACCTCAGCCGTCTGCCCGGATACACTACCGGGGGTACGATCCACATTATCACCAACAACCAGCTCGGCTTCACCACCGAGCGTCAGGACGCCCGCTCCACAACCTACGCCAGCGACCTGGCGAAAGGGTTCGAGATCCCGGTGGTCCACGTCAACGCCGACGACCCGGAGGCGTGCATGGCGGCCGTCAGGCTGGGCTACGCCTACCGCGAGAGGTTCGGCAAGGACTTCATGATCGACCTCATCGGTTACCGCCGCTTCGGCCACAACGAGGGCGACGAGCCCGCCTACACCCAGCCGACGATGTACGAGAAGATCGGCGATCATCCGTCCGTGCGCGAGGTCTGGGCGAAGGAGCTGGAGCGGCGCGGCGTGATCGAGGATGGCGAGGCCGACGGGATGGTCGAGGAGATCCGGACCAAGATGGAGGAGGTCCACGAGAAGCCCTCCGACGAGAACCTGGATGAGGACGTCATAACCGACCAGCCCCATACCCCGCTCGTGGAGGTGCCCCGGACGGCCGTCTCCCGCGAGAGGCTCGTGGAGCTGAACGAGGCCCTGCTGGAGCGCCCCGAGGGCTTCGAGGCGAACTCCAAGCTGGAGCGCCTGTTCCAGAGAAACCGCGGCGAACTGGACCGCATAGACTGGGCGCACGCCGAGGTGCTGGCCTTCGCCTCCTTGCTCGAAGACGGGGTCCCGGTCCGCCTCACGGGCCAGGACACCGTGCGGGGCACCTTCTCCCAGCGGCACGCGGCCCTCTACGACGCGAACACCGGCGAGCAGTACGTGCCGCTGCAGAACATCCCGCAGGCGAAGGCATCGTTCGCGGTGCACAACAGCCCGCTCTCGGAGATCGCGGTGATGGGCTTCGAGTATGGTTACTCGGTGAACTCGGAGGACACGCTTGTCTTGTGGGAGGCCCAGTACGGCGATTTCGCCAACGTGGCCCAGCCAATGATAGACCAGTTCATCGTCAGCGGGCAGACCAAGTGGGGCCAGACCTCGGAGCTGGTGATGCTGCTACCGCACGGCTACGAGGGGCAGGGCCCCGAGCACTCCTCAGCCCGGCTGGAGCGGTTCCTACAGCTCGCGGCGCACGAGAACATCAGGGTCGCCAACCTGACCACGGCGGCCCAGTACTTCCACCTGCTGCGCGCCCAGGCCATGCTCCAGGACAACCAGCGCCCCCTCATCATCATGGCGCCGAAGAGCCTGCTCCGGAACCCGATGGCCGCCTCGACCCTGGAGGACCTTACCGGGAGCGTATTCCAGCCTGTGCTGGACGACGAGGAGGCCAGCGGGCGGACGGAGTCCGTGGAGCGACTGATCCTTTGCACCGGCAAGATCTACACGGAGCTCGTCGGCAGCGACTACCGGGAGGAGGCGGTGGACACCGCTATCTGCCGCGTGGAACTTCTCTATCCGTTCCCCGAGGAGCGAATCCGGGAGCTGGCCGAGGGATACCCGAACCTGCGGGAAGTCCTGTGGGTTCAGGAAGAGCCGCGCAACATGGGGGCCTGGACGTTCTTGGAGCCGAGGTTGCGGGCGCTTTTCGACGACCTGCCCGTGTCCCACGTCGGCAAGCCGGATCGTCCGAGCCCGGCTCAAGGATCGGCGCGGTTCCACAAGGAGGAGCACGCCTGGATCGTCCGTTCGGCATTCGAGAGCGTGGACGGGAACTTGGAGAAGGCGGAGGCCGCCGCGCAGGGAACGCAGTCCCGCGCCTCCGAGCCGAGCGCGTAGGGCGCCCGGTGCGAGCGGGGATACTGAGAGGAGAGGTGAAACGTGGCGGTTGAGATACACGTCCCGGAGCTCGGCGAGTCGGTCGCCGACGCGACCGTCGGGCGCTGGCTCAAGGGCGAGGGCGACGTGGTCTCCGCGGGCGAGGCGCTAGTGGAACTGGAGACCGACAAGATCAACTTCGAGGTAGAGGCCGAACAGGACGGCGTCCTCGAATCCATCGCCAAGAACGAGGGCGACACGGTCAACGTCGGAGAAGTCATCGGCACCATCGGCGAAGGCGATGGCAGCGCGGCTCCCGCCGCGCCCGCGGAGGAAGAGACCGCGGAAGAGGAGCCCGAAACGGAGCAGACGGAGGCCGGACAGACGGAGCCCCAGGCCGAAGAAACCGAGGCCGGGGAGGCCAACGGCCACCGGGAGGACGGGGAGGTAAGGGCCTCGCCATCGGTTAGGAAGCTGGCCGGGGAGTACGAGATAGACCTGGCCGGCGTCTCCGGCTCGGGCTCCGGCGGGCGGGTGACCCGCGAGGACGTGGAGCGCATGATCCGGGAGCAGTCTCGAGGCTCCGAAGGCACGGCCCCCACCCGCGAGGCCGAGCGCCCCGCCGAGTCCCCGGAGCCTGATGGCCGAAGGGAGACGAGGCCCGAGCCGGCGCCCACCTCCGAGGACGGCCGCGAGGAGCGCGTGCATCTCTCGCGCAGGCGGCAGACCATAGCGGCCAGGCTGGTCGAGGCGCAGCAGACGGCGGCGATACTCACCACTTTCAACGAGGTGGACATGACGGCCGTCATGGAGCTGAGGAACCGCCGCAAGGCGGAGTTCCAGGAGCGCACCGGCGTCAAGCTCGGCTTCATGAGCTTCTTCACCAAAGCGGCCATCGGCGCGCTCAAGGCGTTTCCCAAGGTCAACGCGGAGCTTCGGGACAACGAGCTCATCCTCAAGCATTACTACGACATCGGCGTGGCGGTGAACACCGAGGAGGGCCTCGTGGTCCCCGTGGTGCGCGACGCGGACACCAAGGGCTTCGCCGGCATAGAGAGCAGCATCTCCGAGCTGGCCACGAGGGCGCGCGAAGGCAAGCTCGGCCTGGAGGATCTGCGCGGCGGGACGTTCACCATCACCAACGGCGGCATCTTCGGGTCGCTGCTCTCCACGCCCATCCTCAACACGCCGCAGGTGGCGATACTGGGGATGCACAAAATCCAGGAGCGCCCGATGGTCGTTGACGGCGAGGTGAAGGTGCGTCCCATGATGTACCTGGCGCTATCCTACGACCACCGCATCATAGACGGCGCTGACGCCGTCCAGTTCCTGGTCCGCATCAAGCAGCTCATCGAAGACCCGGAGTCCCTGCTGCTAGAGGGATAGCCTCCGCCGGACAGCGTTCTGAGAGGGCTCTCCCCGGAGAGTCCTTTCCGTTGCTCGGAAAAGCTACAATGGTCGGCGGAAGGGAAGGCGACGAAGGAGGGTCATGGACCTGCGTTCCGTACAGAAGCCGCTCAAGGAGAGCTTTCTACATCACAAACACTTCCGACAGGATCGAGCACGCTCCCATCAGGATATAACGCGCCGGAGATGCGCACTTCGCCCTCTTCATTAGCTTCAAGGCGCAGATCAAGATACCTGTAGGTTGCGGGCTGATCTTCGGGCGGAAGATCGGCCACCTGCTTGACTGTCAGAAGAGCAAAGTGCGTGAAAGCCTCATCCCGGAAGCGTTCAAGCTCTTGGATGTGCTCAGCACTTCTCTGGGCGGATGCCAACCCTAAGTCTGACAGATTGGCCAATTAACGTCGATCGTCGCGTCCATCGTCGCTGTTCCCTACCAGCTAACACCGTCCCTACGACGATAAGGATCGTACCGACAGCCAGCAAGCCCAAGGCTACCCCCGACAGTGCGGGTGGAAGCAGTTCGGGTAGAAGCAGTTCGGGCAAGTAGACGCCTAGAACCGCAACCAAGCTTACTACCATACCCGGGATAGTAATACGCGCCATCCTGATCGTATCCGTCAGTGGTTTGATATTCGTAACCCCAACGATTCTACTGTCCCACCCAAAATCATTCGCATTGGCGACTAGCATTCTTATTCCTACTATATCCCCTGCGTTAAGCAGAACTGGTTCCAATGTTACTGTGTTCGTGGTATGCGACAGCGCAGCGCGTATTTCCTTGGGGTCTTCATATAGCACTTCGGCTGAAAGAACCTGCGCATTGTCGCCGAAACGGAAAGTGAGCGGCCGTTGGTAATGGTCTGCTTCTATGTCCCTGTTGCCTGTGTTCAACAGTTCTATCACCACAACGTCAACATGGCGGGCCTTGAACTTGCGCCCGCCGATTTCCAACGTGGCGCTAGATGCTGAATCTGCGTTAATCCCGTGAAGGTACACCAGTTGCCAGCCCAGGGTCTTACGCGGCCAACTAAGAATAGCAAACCCGGTGTGCAGGTTTCTGGTCCAAACCCACGGGTTCGTCTACCATCAAAGGTGACCAAACCAAAAGACGGAGGCGAGACCCGTGGACTTGGACACCTTTATTGTAGCCACCTAC
>Ga0136619_10000657_pt1 | contig 13253 bp, 15 predicted proteins | sample AntDrymUQ3532106_2_FD_104807 | JGI IMG/M metagenome (GOLD analysis project Ga0136619, IMG submission 104807) | Polar desert sand microbial communities from Dry Valleys, Antarctica - metaG UQ353 (21.06) | ecosystem: Environmental > Terrestrial > Soil > Desert | place: Antarctica: Dry Valley...
CGATCGGTGGCGGCGGCTCGTCGTACGAGCGGCGCCAGCGCATGAACTGCTCCTCGCCGAACTCCTCGAGCGTCGCCTTCTTGTCCTTGCCCTGCAGCGCACCGTAGTGCCGCTCGTTGAGCCGCCAGCTGCGGCGGACCGGGATCCAGTGCCGGTCTATCCCGTCGAGGCAAAGCTCGGCGGTCGCGATCGCGCGCCGGAGCACCGACGTGTGCACCACGTCCGGCAGCAGGTTGCGGTCCTGCAGCAGCTCGGCACCGCGGGCCGCCTCCGCCCGGCCCTTGTCGTCCAGCCCGACGTCGACCCACCCGGTGAACAGGTTCTTGGCGTTCCAGTCCGACTGGCCGTGCCGGAGCAGGACCAAGCGGTAGCCGGCGCTCATGTCGCCGACCCTAATGGGGGCGGCGCTCGAGCAGGTGCCGGAACGCCTCTAGGTTGCGGGTGGACTCACCGCGTGCGAGCCGCCACTCCCACTCCCGCTTGATCGAGCTGGCGAAGCCGAGCTCGAGGATGGTGTTGAACGACTCGTCGGCGTACGTCGCGACGGCCCCGAGGAGCCGGTCGACCTCCGCCGCCGTCACCGAGTGCAGCGGAACGCGTCCGTCAAGGTAGATGTCGCCGGCGGAGTCGACCGCGAACGCGACCGCGTAGAGCCGCAGGTTGCGCTCCAGCAGCCAGCGGTACACCTCCTCGGCGTTCTCGTCTGGGTGCCGGGCGACGAACGCGTGCACCGCGAGCGCGTGGTCGCCGACCTCCAACCGCACCGTGGTCTGCAGCTTGCGCTCGCCGGGCAGTGTCACCTCGAAGACACCCGGCCGGTGCTCGACGGCGTCGAGGTCAGCATCGGCGAGTGCTTCGCGGACGACCTCGACGGCAGTCACGAGGTCAGGGCTAGTGCGTCGTCGAGCTGGCTCGGCAACAGGATGGCGTCGTGGTAGACCTGCACGGTCTCGTCGGTCGTGCGGTCCCAGCCGAAACCTGCCGCGTGCGTACGGGCCGCCGCGCCCATCACTGCCAGCCGCCGTTTGTCGTCGAGCAGCCGCGCAAGCTGGCCAGCCCACTCGACCGGGTCGTGCCCGTCGACGAGGACACCGGACCGACCGTCCCGGACCGCGACCGGAAGCCCGCCCACCCGGGCGGCGACAACCGGGGTGCCGGCCGCCTGGGCCTCGAGCGCGACGAGCCCGAACGACTCGGAGTGCGAGGGAACCGCAACAACCGTCGCGGCTGTGTACCAGTCGGCCAGGTCGTGGTGCGCCGCCGGAGGCACGAAGCGCACCACGTCGGCGAGGCCGAGGTCGGCGGCGAGCTTGCCCAGCGCCTCGACGTACTCGGTCCCATTCCCGGACGGCCCGCCCACGATCGGTACGACGAGCCGACCCCGCAGCTCGGGTCGAGCAGCAAGGAGCGCGGCGGCGCTGCGCAGCAACACGTCCGGTCCCTTCAGCGGCTGCAGCCGACCGACGAACAGCAGCACGTCAGCCGGCGCGGGCAACCCCAGTCGTCTCCGGGCGACGGCTCGGCCACCGCCTCGCTGCGCGCCGAAAGCGCCCAGGTCCACCCCCGGGCTGACGACGGCGACCCGCTCGCGCCTGGCGCCGTAGCGCTCGACCAGCACACCCGCCTCGCCGTCGGTGTTCGCGACGAGCAGGTCGCTTGCCTCCACCACCTGCTCCTCGCCCACCACCCGCGCGTACGGCTCCCGGGCGTCTCCCACGGCCAGGGCGTCGTTCTTGACCTTCGCCATCGTGTGCATCGCGTGCACGAGGGGGACGCCCCAGTGGTCGGCGAGCACCGCGCCGACCTGGCCGCTGAGCCAGTAGTGCGAGTGCACCACGTCGTAGCCCCGGTCCGGGAGCAGCGGCTGGGTGCGCAGCACCTCACGCGCGAACGGGAGGAGCTGCCCCGGCAGGTCGGCCTTCGACAGTCCGTCGTACGGACCGGCCACGACCGAGCGGACCCGCACACCCGGGGTCAGCTCCACGACGGGCGGGACGAGCGGCGAGGTGGCGCGGGTGTAGACGTCCACCTCGATGCCACGATCCGCAAGCCGCCGGGACAGTTCCCGTACGTAGACGTTCAAGCCGCCGGCATCGCCGCTGCCGGGCGCATCGGTGGGAGACGTGTGCAGCGACACCATCGCCACTCGGCGCAGGGCCCGGCCCACAACGCGCACGCCGCTGCCACCTCCTCGGGACGGGTCCGACGGCTGGTCCGCTCTGCTGCTCCGCTGTGGAAGCAACCGCGCCCAAGCCTGGCTCATTCCACGGCTGGCAGCATGTCGTCCATGGCGGGTTCACGTACGGCGGTGGTGACCGGGGCGAGCAGCGGTATCGGCGCTGCAACCGCGCTCGCGGCGGCTGGCTGCACGGTGGTGTGCGCGGCGCGCCGGACAGAGCGGATCGAGGCGCTGGCCGCCGAGATTGGCGGGCGGGCGGTGCACTGCGACGTGACCGACGACACGTCCGTTGCCGCGCTCGCGGACGCCGTCGGTCCGCGGTTGGACGTGCTGGTCAACAACGCCGGCGGGGCGGTCGGGATGGAGACCGTCGCCGAGGGGACGTCGACGGCTGGCGATGGATGTTCGAGCTCAACGTGCTCGGTGCGCTGCGGGTGACCAAGGCGCTGCTGCCGGCGCTGGTCACGTCCGGCGACGGGGTGCTGATCAACGTCGGCTCGACGGCCGGCCGGATCGCGTACGAGGGCGGGGCGGGTTACACCGCAGCCAAGCACGGTCTCGCGGTCATGACCGAGACGCTGCGGCTGGAGCTGGTCGCGCATCCGGTGCGGATCACCGAGATCGCGCCGGGGATGGTGCGCACGGAGGAGTTCAGCCTTCACCGGTTCGGCGGCGACGAGGAAGCGGCGAACAAGGTCTACGAGGGGGTAGCCGACCCGCTGGTCGCCGAGGACGTCGCTGACGCGATCGCGTGGGTGGCGACCCGACCGAGCCACGTCAACATCGACCTGCTGGTGGTCAAGCCGCGGGCCCAGGCCGCTCAGCACAAGGTCCACCGCGAAGGGCTCCCGTGAGAGTGACGCTTCTGCGACGACACGCCGAGAAAGCGCGCAGAAACGTCACTCTCAGCGGAGCGGACGCTCAAAGCGCCGCGCTCACTGCGGCCTCTGCGTCGGCGCCGAAGGCGACGAACCGCACCAGCGCGACCTCGGCCTCGCTGTCTCGGACCGTCTCCACCGCGATGCGCGCCGCGTCATCGAGCGGCCAACCGTAGACGCCGGCGGACACCAGCGGCGCCGCCAGCGTCTGGGCACCGAGCTCGTCGGCGACCCGAAGCGCCTCGCGGTAGCACGAGGCGAGCAGGTCGGGATCGGTCTCACCGGCATGCTGGTTCGGCCCGACCACATGGATGACCCAGCGCGCCGGCAGGTCGCCGGCCGTCGTCCACCCCGCCTGGCCGGTGTCGAGGCCGTCGGGGAAGCGTTCGACGCAGTCGCGCAGCACGGCCGGCCCCCCAGCGCGATGGATGGCGCCGTCCACCCCGCCACCACCGCGCATCGCCCGGTTGGCAGCGTTCACTACGACATCCACGTCCTGGGTGGTGATGTCGCCGCGGACGACCTCGACATCCATCAGCCGTACGTGCCGCGGCTCCCCCCGCCGCGCAGCGCGCGAAGGGCTGGCCGGGCATCGGCCAGGTAGACGAACGCGGCGACCGTGCCGATGAGGTTGAGGATGCCGATCGGGCGCCAGAACAACATGTGGGCGACCAGGAACAGCCCGAGCACGATCACCCAGAACATCTTGGTCTGCTTGTCGACCGCGACATAGGCCTGGGCCGGCCGGCTCACCGCGTCGACGAAGGCAAACGCCTTGACGAGGAACAGCACGAACGAGATCGCGAGCTCGATGCTGTTACGTACGTCGAAAAGGACGAGGTCCACGCCGGAAGCCTAACCGGCGTGGACCTCGCTAGTGCTTGGCGTTGAGTGTCAGTTGCCGACCTTGCCGGCGGCATCGGACACGGCCTTGGTGGCCGACTGGGCGGTCTTGCGAGCGCTGGTAGCGGTGCCCTTCGCCCGCGTGCGGGTCTGCTTGGTCGCCTTGGTCGACGCGCGCTTCGCAGTGCCGGTGGCAGTGCCCGCCTGCTTCTTGGCAGTGGTCGCGGTGCCCTTGGCCTGGGCACGGGTGGTCTTGGCCTGGCTCGCGGTCCGCTGTGTGGACTGCTGCCTGCGGACGCGGTCGACGAGCTGCTCGCCGCGCTCGACCAGCCCGGCGTACGTACCGGCAGCGAGGCCCAGCGCCTGGCCAAGCACCTGCTGCGCGGACTCCTGTGCGTGCTCGGGGAACTCGCGCCAGTCGACCTTGCGGTCGCGGAGGTCGCGCAGGTCGGACTTGAGCTCGCCCAGGTCGATAGCGTCGGCGGTTGTACGGATGCGCTCGACGACCAGGTCGCCGGCGCCGACGACGGCGTACAGCGGGGTCGGGGTCTTGGTGCGTGTCATCGCGGGGTCCTCCTCAGGACTTGGTGGGGGTCAGGTCGGGGATCAGGTCGGTGGTCGGGGTGGGCCCGTCGGTTTCGGCCCGGAACGCGGCGTAGATGTCGATCAACGCCTGCTTCTGCCGTTCGGACAGACCGGAGTCAGCGAGCACGGCGAGCTCGACCGAGCGCGAGCCGTCCTCGTCGGGATCCAGGATCCCGGCCCGGACGTACAGCGTCTCCGCGGAGATGCGCAGCGCCCGCGCCAGCCCCTGCAGCACCTCGGCCGACGGCTTACGCAACCCGCGCTCGACCTGGCTGAGGTACGGGTTGGACACCCCGGCCAGCGCGGCGGCCTGGCGAAGCGACAGCTTCGCCTGGGTGCGCTGCTCGCGCAGGTACTCGCCGACGGTGCCGACGGTCCTGCTCATGTCCAACCGGGCCATGGCCCCACTGTGCTAGCAGGGTGCTTGCTCATGCAAGCGGAGCGATGGTGACGCTGCTCACCCCCGCCGCGACCCCCTCCGTAGCGTCATAACGAACGAGGGTTCTAGCGCCCGTTCACTATGACGTCCCGGCGGTCGTCAGGCCAGGACCGGGCGGACCTCGCCGACCCGCTGCCCGCCACCGAGGACCGGTGCGTGCGCCTGCTCCTCGAGCACGGGGTGCTCGAGGCCCAGCGCCTGCAGCACCCCCGCCATCAGGACCGGCCGGGCCCGCTGCGCCCCGTCGGCGACCTTGAGCGCGACGGCGGTTCCGTCGGGCAGCGCGACCGCGTAGCAGCCCTCCGCGCCGGCCTTGCCGATGGCGCCGGGCAGGGCGGCGAGCAACGCGGCCTCGTCGCGGTGCGACCCGCTCACCATCGTCGGGTGCGCGCGGATCGCCTCAGCCACCTCCCCTTCCGGCGTCTTTTTGTCAGCCAGCGCCAAACGCGCGAACGCTCGCGCGATCCCGGTCAGGCTGGCCGCGAACAGCGGCGCCCCGCACCCGTCCATCGCTGCCTCGCCCGTCGGCTCGCCGGTCAGCTCCGCGAACGTCGCCGCGATCGCCTGCTGCAGCGGGTGGTCCGGGTCGGTGTACGTCGCGGTGTCCCAGCCGCGTACGGCGCAGGTGGCCAGCATCGCGGCGTGCTTGCCCGAGCAGTTCATCAGCACCGGGGACTCGCCACCGCCGTCTCGCACCACCTGCGCACGCGCGTCGTCGTCGAGCGGCCACTGCGCCGGCGTCCGAAGCGCACCCTCGTCGAGTCCGGCGTCGGACAGGATCCACCGCACGCCGTCGACGTGCAGGGGCTCCCCGGAGTGCGAGGCCGACGCGAGCGCGAGCAGCTCCGGCGGAAGGCGCAACCCCAGCCGCACCATCGCAGCGGCCTGCAGCGGTTTGTTGCACGACCGCGGGAAGATCGGTGTCCGCACCGCCCCGCGCGCGAGCAGCACCTCGCCGTCGGGGCCGAGGGCGACCACCGACCCGTGGTGCTGGCCTTCCACGAAGCCGGAGCGCACCACCTCGGCGACGACGACCGGCGACTCCCGCACGAGGCGTGACGCTAGCCCCCGGCTCGCTGGCATGATGCGCCGCGTGTTGCAGTGGACGCCGAGCCAGCGCGAGCTGGACGAGCTGGAGCTGGTGGCGCTGGAGGCCCTGCCCGCAACCGCCCTCGACGTGCGGCTGCCACCCGACGTCGCGGAACGGGTGGAGGCCGGCGGCGGTGCGGTCGAGCTGCTCGACCCCGAAGGGCTGCCGCTGGCGCGGTTCACGCCGTCGACGGGCCTGGTCGAGCCGCTGGCGCACCCGGAGTTCGGCCCGTTCCGGCGCTACGTGCTGTCGCCGGCACGTGTCCGGGCTGACCACCCCGACGCCTTTGTCGTGCCGGTGACCAGTCCGCTCAACCGCGAGGCGGTGGAAACCGTGCGCGAGCACGCCGCGGACACCGGACGCACACCGGTGCTGCTGGTCTGCACCGGCACCGGATCGCCGCTGGGCCTGTCGGCACCGGGTCTCGTGCGGGCGACGCTCGCCGCCGCGATCGAGCTGCCCAGCGCGGTCGTGGTCGCTGCCCCGGTGACCGGCGGGAACTGGCAGCCGGTCGCACCCGCGTACGCCGACGGCCAGCTCGAGCCGCCCATGACCGGGGACCTGGCGCCAAGCGTGCAGGCGGTGGTCGACGAGGACCGGCCGCCACCCGCCCGCGCCGGCGTCGTCGTGTTCCTCACCGGCCTGTCCGGGTCCGGCAAGTCGACGATCGCGCGCGGACTCGTCGACCGGCTGCTGGAGCGCGGCGACCGCACCGTGACCAGCCTCGACGGCGACGTGGTGCGCCACCACCTGTCCAAGGGCCTCGGCTTCGGCCGCGAGGACCGCGAGACCAACATCCGCCGCATCGGCTGGGTCGCCGCGGAGATCAGCCGGCACCACGGGGTGGCGGTCTGCTCGCCGATCGCCCCGTTCGACGCCACCCGCAAAGAGGCCCGGGCGATGGCCGCGGCGGCGGGCGGCGGGTTCGTCCTCGTCCACGTCGCGACACCGCTCGAGGAGTGCGAGCGGCGGGACCGCAAGGGCCTCTACGCCCGGGCCCGGCGCGGCGAGATCCCGGACTTCACCGGGATCTCGTCGCCGTACGAGGAGCCGACCGACGCGGCCGTACGCATCGACACCACCGGGCGGGCGCTGGACGAGTGCGTCGTCGAGGTGCTCGCCACCCTGACAGAAGCGGGTTGGCTGGCGACCTGACGGGTACGCTCGCGCCCGTGTTGGACCAGACCGGCCTGCTGATCGTGGTCGCGGCGCTGGTGGTCGGCATCGTCGTCGGGATGACCGGCATGGGCGGTGGGGCGCTGATGACCCCGGCGCTGATCTTCCTCAACATCAACCCGACCGCCGCGGTCGCCAACGACCTGGTGGCGGCCGCCATCTACAAGTCCGTCGGCGCCGGCGTGCACTACCGCGAGGGATCACCCAACCTGCGGCTCGCGATGTGGCTCGGCGTCGGGTCCGTGCCGTGTGCGTTCGCGGGGGCGTTCATCATCCAGGCGATCGGCGGCGAGGGCGAGCAGGACAGCTTCGTCAAGATCGCGATCGGGTACGCGCTGCTGCTGGCCGCCGGGACGTACACGCTGCGGCTGATCGTCAACCTGCGCGAGATCACCCGCGGCTCGGCGCGCCACGACGCCGACCCCCAGATCCGTCCGGTGGCCACGATGCTCGTCGGCGCCGTTGGTGGCCTGCTGGTGGGGATCACGTCGGTGGGGTCCGGCTCGGTGATCATGGTCACGCTGCTGCTGCTCTACCCCGGTCTGCAGGCGGTCGCGCTCGTCGGCACCGACTTGGTGCAGGCAGTGCCGCTCGTCCTCGCCGCGGCGATCAGCCACGTCATCGTCACCGGTATCGACTGGGACGTCCTCATCCCGCTGCTGATCGGCTCGATCCCCGGCATCTGGTTCGGCAGCAAGGTCGCCAACCGGGTGCCGCAGATGTTCATCCGGCGGGGGATCGTGCTGCTCCTGTTCGTGACCGGTCTCGGCCTGGCCGGGGTCGACCCGGTGTACGCGCTGGTGATCGGCGCGGTCGCGTTCGTGCTCGGCACGATCGGGTGGGCGCTGCTCCGCCAGCGCTACGGTTTGCCCGCTTTCGGGACCGTCGCCCGCATGGGTGGGTCCGAGCGGCAGGAGGACGAACGGGTCTGACGACACCCGCTCCACCGATTCGTGGGGCGCGCCCCGGCCTGGCTACGATGCGAAGTCGCTCGAAGGACGAAGGAGCACCCTCCCCCCATGCCCCCCACGAATGACCCGACGGTCGCGCACCAGGAGCGCCACCTGAGGCCGCCGAGCCCGCCCGCGCACGCCGACTACCGGATGAGCCAGCTGGACGAGCTCGAGGCTGAGTCGATCCACATCTTCCGCGAGGTGGCCGCCGAGTTCGAGAAGCCGGTACTCATGTTCTCCGGCGGCAAGGACTCCATCTGCATGATGCGGCTGGCCGAGAAGGCGTTCTTCCCGGCCAAGGTCCCCTTCCCCGTGCTCCAGGTGGACACCGGGTACGACTTCCCCGAGGTGCTGCAGACCCGGGACAACTGGGTCAACCGGCTCGGCCTGCGGCTCATCGTCGCCAGCGTCGAGGAGGCCATCGCCAAGAAGGTGGTCGTCGACGATGGCAAGACCAGCCGCAACCGGCTGCAGACCGGGACCCTGCTGCACACCATCGAGGAGGAGGGTTTCACCGCCGCGTTCGGCGGTGGGCGCCGCGACGAGGAGAAGGCCAGGGCGAAGGAGCGGGTCTACTCCCACCGCGACGAGTTCGGCCAGTGGGACCCGAAGATGCAGCGCCCCGAGCTGTGGGACCTCTACAACGGCCGGCTACGCGAGGGCGAGCACATGCGTGTCTTCCCGCTGTCGAACTGGACCGAGCTCGACATCTGGTACTACATCGGCCAGGAGGGCATCGAGATCCCGACGATCTACTTCGCGCACCGCCGCAAGGTGTTCGCCCGCGACGGGATGCTGATGTCGGAGAGCGAGCACAACCCGCTGCGCTCGGGCGAGACGGTCGAGGAGCGCACCGTACGGTTCCGCACCGTCGGGGACCTGACGCTGACCGGGTGCGTGGAGTCCGAGGCGTCGACCATCCCCGAGATCATCGACGAGATCGCCGTGGCGCGGGTCACCGAGCGCGGCGCCACCCGTGGTGACGACCGCTTCAGCGAGGCCGCCATGGAGGACCGCAAGCGAGAGGGCTACTTCTGATGGCAGAGCTGTCCATGGACCTGCTGCGGTTCGCCACCGCCGGCTCGGTCGACGACGGCAAGTCGACCCTGATCGGCCGGCTGCTGCTCGACTCCAAGGCCATCTTCGAGGACCAGCTCGAGGCGGTGGAGCACACCAGCAAGTCCCGCGGGTACGACTACACCGACCTGGCACTGCTCACCGACGGGCTGCGGTCGGAGCGCGAGCAGGGCATCACGATCGACGTCGCGTACCGGTACTTCGCCACCCCCAACCGCAAGTTCATCATCGCCGACACCCCGGGCCATGTGCAGTACACGCGCAACATGGTCACCGGCGCCTCGACGGCCGACCTCGGCCTGGTGCTGGTCGACGCGCGGCAGGGGCTCACCGAGCAGTCGCGGCGGCATGCGCTGATCCTGTCGCTGCTTCGGGTGCCGCACCTGGCGCTCGCGGTGAACAAGATGGACCTGGTCGACTACGACCGCGATGTCTTCCGGAGGATTCACTCCGAGTTCACCTCGTTCGCCACCAAGCTCACCATCCCGGACCTCACGATCATCCCGATCTCGGCGCTGAAGGGTGACAACGTCGTCACCCGGTCCGAGCCGATGTCGTGGTACGACGGCCCATCCCTGCTGCACCACCTCGAGAACGTGCACGTCGCCAGCGACCGCGACATGGTCGACACGCGGCTGCCGGTGCAGTGGGTCGTACGGCCCAAGTCCGACGCACACCACGACTACCGCGGCTATGCCGGGCGGGTCGCAGGCGGGGTGCTGAAGCCCGGCGACGATGTGCTGGTGCTGCCGAGCGGCTTCACCTCCAAGATCGCCGCCATCGATCTCTTCGACACCCAGCTGGACGAGGCGTACCCGCCGATGTCGGTGACGGTTCGGCTCGAGGACGACCTGGACGTGTCGCGCGGCGACATGATCTGCCGCCCGCAGAACGCGCCCAAGCCGAGCCAGGACGTCGACGCGATGGTGTGCTGGATGACCAACGAGCCGCTGCGACCGCGGCAGAAGCTGGCCATCAAGCACACGACGCGGTCGGGCCGGGCGATGGTCAAGCAGATCCAGTACCGCCTCGACGTCAACACGCTGCACCGCGACCAGGACGCCGGCGAGCTCGGCCTTAACGAGATCGGCCGGGTGCAGCTGCGTACGCAGGTGCCGCTGCTCGCCGACCCGTACAGCAAGAACCGCACCACCGGCTCGTTCATCCTCGTCGACGAGGCGACCGGTGTGACCGCCGGCGCCGGGATGATCAACTCCGTCGGCTAACCGGGGGCGGCTGGGCGGTTCTCCCCGTTACGCGGCAAACGGCCCTGGGGCTGGCGGACGGCTGGGGACGGCGCCGGTCGGCATCGCCGGCTCCGTCCGCCGCGCTTGCTCAGGTGTTGGCGCCGCGCCGCCGAGGTGCGCCGGGTGCCACCACGACGACCCGTCAGGCTCGGGCTGGACGGGGTGGGAGCGCTGCACCTGATCGAGCAGCTCGGCCATCCGCTCACCCAAACCGCGGGTCTGGTCCACCACGCTGAGATCGCACGCACGGGGAACGGACGGTCCACCAGCACCCGGATCGGCCGGCCGTGGGTCAGGTCAAGCCGGTGGCCGACGGTGTAAATGCGCTGGCTGCCCCAGATGACGACTGGGAGCAGTGGGGCGCCGGTCGCCAGCGCCAACGCAACAGCGCCGGGCCTGACCGGGCGGATCGTGAACGAGGTGCTGACGCCGGACTCGGGGAACACGCCGACCGCCTCGCCGCGGCGAAGTGCGGTCCGCGCGGTGAGAAGGGCGGCGGCGGGCGCCGCACGGTAGACCGGGATGGCCGGAGTGGTTGGACGCCAACACCACCGGACCGTGGGTCGGGACCTGCTCGTCGCCTGTCACCGTGATCCGCAGCCCCAGCGCCCGGAACGCCGTCGCCATGACCGCGATGACTGCGGGATAGACGTCCGGCACGGGAGCAGACGATAGGTCTAGCTCAACGAGTTGGTGACCGATGCGACGCGTCCAAACCGTCTACCCCTCGCGAAGAGCGCACTTCACGACCACCCGCCGAGCCCACCACCCGGGCATCCAGACCGGGAGCCCGGTCACGCCAACGGTCAGGTCCTGGCCATCGCACGGCGGTCCGGAGAGCATCGGCTCGACCAGGCGACGAACCCAACGGGGGGCTGCCAATAGTGCTCGATCAGCTCATCGGTCACGTTTGACATCTCGTCGACAGAGTGAGAGGGGTAGGCATGAAACTCGACTTCGAGCGCTGACCACACCGGCGAGCATCCCGCACTGGGCATGTCGTTCACGTTCCTGTCAGGGGCGCGCCCCGCAGTTCAGGTCAGCGAGGCAGCCACCGGTAGGTGAGGACTAGGCGGCACCAGCCCATCCCTGCCCTGCCGCGCAACGACGACAACGCTCGGCCGGACGCGCTCAGAGGCGGGCGCGGACGTGCAGGCCGACCTCGGGGTCGACGAGAACCTCCTGGCCGGCAGCGACTCCGTCGGCGAGCAGGTCAGCGGCGGGGTCGGTCGAGCGCTTGACCATGCCGAGGCCGATGGGTCCGAGCTCGTGGTGGCGTACGGACGAGCCCATCCGACCGACCGCTCGGTCATCGAGCATCAGCTCAGACCCCACCTCCGGAAGTCGCTCGGCCGAGCCGTCGAGGTGGAGCAGCACCAGCCGCCGAGGAGGACGACCGAGCGTGTGTACGCGGGCGACGGTCTCCTGGCCGCGGTAGCAGCCCTTGTCGAGATGCACCGCCGACCCGATCCAACCGACCTCGTTGGGGATGGTGCGCTCGTCGGTGTCGAGCCCGATCCGCGGCCGGCCGGCGGCGATCCGTATGGCCTCGTGCGCCCAGGTGCCCGACGGCTCACCCCACCCAGCGGCCAGCGCTGCCAGGTCAGTCGCCGGCACGAACCGGTAGCCGTCGGCTGCCCGGTAGACGACGGACTGGTCGGGGTCGACCTCGGCCTCGACCCGCAGCATGAACCGCATCGACACCAGGAAGTCGGCCAGCGCCTGGCCTGTGCCGGGCTCGGTATGCGCCATGAAGCTGGTGCCGTCGTCGACTCCGACGAGATGATGCTCGACATGGCCGCGCGGAGACAGGATGAGCGCCTCGGTCCACTGCCCGGTGGTGAGCCCCGCGAAGTCCTGGGTGCTCATCGCGTGCAGCAGGTTGAGGCGGTCGGGACCCGCGACCGTCACCACGTCGCGATGGCTCAGGTCCACCCAGCCAGTGCCGGCCTCTAGCCGACGCTGCTCGGCGACCGGGTTGCCGTAGTGCCAGGCCACGCCGCCGTCCACGCCCTCACCGGCGACCGCTCCCGGCCGGTCGAGCAGCGGGCTCGTCATCCGGCGGCTCCCGTGCGGGCGCAGCGCGCGCACCGGCCGAAGACGGTCAGGTGTCCCATGTCGGTCTCGAACGCCAGATCGGCCCTCAGCTGTTCCGCGAACGAATCCGCAGCTCCCGTCGGCACCTCGGTGACCGCGCCGCATTCTCGGCAGACGGTGTGAAAGTGGTCGGCGGTCCCGCCGAAGTGATACGTCGGCGCGCCGTGGCCCAGGTGGGTGTGCCGGACCAGGTTGAGCTCCTCGAGCAGGTCGAGGGTGCGGTAGACGGTGGACGGGTTCACGCCGGCGGCGGTGCGCTGCACCTTAACGAGCACCTGGTCCGGCGTGGCGTGGCCGAGCTCGCGGACCGCGTCCAGCACCAGCTCGCGCTGCGGGGTCAGCCGGTGGCCGCGGGCGCGCAGCGCCGCTCGCCAGTCCCTCCCGGCGTGCGCTGCGGTGCGGGCCTCGCCCGTGGTCGCCATCGCCGCTCAGTCTAGGTGGGCGCACCCTCGTCGCCCGGTGGATCAGAGCCGGGTCGATCCGCGGGCCGCACCAGCCGCCCCCACAGGTGCGACTGCAGCTGATGCCCCTGCGCCGCCATGTCGTAGGTCCACAGCAGGTCGCCCTCGACCAGCCCGTACAGCCGGTGGCCGGCGGTCACCTCCTTGGCCGACTCGGTCCGGGCGACGACGTCGGTGGTCAGCTCGATCTTGTGGCCGTCGACAGTGCCGTACCAGATCTCGGCGAAG
>Ga0136619_10000658_pt1 | contig 13247 bp, 11 predicted proteins | sample AntDrymUQ3532106_2_FD_104807 | JGI IMG/M metagenome (GOLD analysis project Ga0136619, IMG submission 104807) | Polar desert sand microbial communities from Dry Valleys, Antarctica - metaG UQ353 (21.06) | ecosystem: Environmental > Terrestrial > Soil > Desert | place: Antarctica: Dry Valley...
CCGACACTGGCGGCGGTGACGGCACCGACGCCCCGTCCGACACCGGTGGTGGCGACATCACCGTCCCGGAGATCACGACCCCGACCAGCTGACTCTGGTCGCAGTCCTCACACGACGCAAAGAATGGCCCCGTAGGGGCCATTCTCTGCATCTGGCATCAGGACGAGTGGGCGCCCGCCGACGGTACGCACACGTGCAGGGCCCGGCGGGACACGCTGATACGGAACGATGTCGCCTCGCCTGCACCGTCGCCGTCGAGTTGCAGCGCTGTTTGGCGTGACCAGTCCACGTCGAGATCGGAGCCACGCAAGCGCACCAGGTCGTTCTGCGACGGAGAACGATTGCGCGCCAGTTGCGTCATTGTGCGGGCGAGGGCGAAGGCACCGCGACAGCGCATCACGGCGACGTCGAGAACGCCGTCGTCGAACGCCGCATCGGGGGCGATGTCGAAGTCGGCCGTTCCGCGCTGTCCGACGTTGAGGACCAGCACGCTCGTGGCCCGTCCGGTGAACATCGTCTCACCGTCGGCTGTCAAGGTCACGCGCGCCGGTGGCGTGCGGATCCGCTTCGCCGCCTCGACGACGAAGGCGAAACGCCCGAGTCGCTCCTTGCGGTCCCGCGGTGTCTTGGCGATCACCTCGGCGTCGAATCCCATCGTCGCGTTGAGCAGGAACTCCTCGTCGTTGCACCGGGCGACGTCGAACGGCCGCCGCTTTCCGCTCGTCGCCGCGTCGGCGGCAGTCGAGGCGTCGTCGATGCCGAGCACCTGGCCGAGCAAGTTGACGCTGCCGCCCGGTACCACACACAGTGCGGGGGCGGGCCGTGCCGTCGAGCGGGCGAGGGCGATCCCGACCTGGCGCTGCGAGCCGTCACCACCGACCACGGCCACGACCTCAGCCCCGTCGCCGACCGCCGTGCGCGTCACCTCGCCGAGCTGTTCGTACGAATCGACCTCATACTCCTTGTGCTCGGCACCGCCCAGAGCGGCGAGGAACTCGTCGCCGAGCCCGTCGTCGCGGTCGGCGTTGGTGATCACAGCGATTGGTGCAGCCACCCCCTGCGTCTACCACGTTCATGACGCGGCCGCCGAAGCGCCTGGAGGCGCCGGCGTGCCGAACCGGGTCCTCAGCTCTGAACGACGCGACCCGGGCCCGTTCATGACGCGGCCGCCGAAGCGCCTGGAGGCGCCGGCGTGCCGAGTCGACGATCACGCCTGGAGCGTGGGGCGCTGGTCGTAGTGTTGTGGCGTGGAACTGACCGTCGCATCGGTGCAGATGGCGATGTCGGACGAGCGGGCGGACAACGTCGCCACGGCGGAGCGCCTGGTGCGCAAGGCGGCTGCGGAAGGTGCCCGGCTGGTGCTCGTTCCGGAGTTGTTCGAGGGGCCGTACTTCTGCAAGGACATGGCGCCTGAGCACTTCGACCGCGCCATGCCGATCGAGGGCCATCCGACCGTGGAGCACTTCCAAACCGTCGCCGCTGAGCTCGACGTGGTGCTGCCGCTCAGCGTGTACGAGCGGGCCAACAACGCCACGTACAACTCGCTGGTGATGATCGACGCCGACGGCGCCGTACTCGGCGTGTACCGCAAGAGCCACATCCCCGACGGTCCCGGCTACACCGAGAAGTACTACTTCAATGTGGGCGACACCGGTTTCCGGGTGTTCCGCACAAAGCACGCCATTGTCGGGGCCGCCGTCTGCTGGGACCAGTGGTTCCCCGAGTCTGCGCGATGCATGGCGCTGCTCGGCGCCGAGGTGCTGTGCTACCCGACGGCCATCGGCAGCGAGCCGCCAGACCCGGCATGGGACTCGAGCGGCCACTGGCAGCGCGTCATGCAGGGCCACGCCGGCGCCAACCTGATGCCGCTGATCGCCTCGAACCGCGTCGGACGCGAGGTCGGGGCGTCCACGGAGATCACGTTCTACGGCTCGTCGTTCATCGCCGACAACACCGGCGCCAAGGTCGCCGAGGCCGGCCGTGACGGCGAGGCAGTGCTGACGGCCACGTTCGACCTCGACGACCTACAGCGCACGCGGCACTCCTGGGGCCTGTTCCGCGACCGGCGCCCCGACCTGTACGGGCCGCTGCTCACGCTCGATGGGTCGACACCCCCGCCGCTGCCGGCATGAGGATGCCGGCTGAGTCGGCCCCGCACGAGCGGACCCTGATGTGCTGGCCGACCCGCGCGGCGCTGTACGGCGAGCTGATGGCCGACGCGAAAGCTGCCCACGCCGATGTGGCGCAGGCGATCAGCGCCTTCGAACCGGTAACGATGGTGGCGGCCCCTGGCTCGGGCGAGCAGGCGGCCGATCGGTGCGGACCCGGCGTCGACGTGGTGGAGCTGCCGATCGACGACTCGTGGGCCCGCGACACCGGCCCCATCTACGTCGTTGACGCCGGCGCGCTCGTGGCACTCGACTTCGCCTTCAACTCATGGGGCCGCAAGTTCGCACCGTGGGACGACGACGACGCGCTCGCCCAGCGCCTGGCGGCCCACACCGGCCACCGGGCGGTGTCCGTGCCGATGGTGCTGGAGGGTGGGGCCATCGCTGTCGATGGTGAGGGCACGCTCGTCACGACCGAGCAGTGCCTGATGCACCCGAACCGCAACCCAGAACTGTCGCGCGCCGACATCGAGGCCGTGCTGGCGGATCACATCGGTGCCGAGGTGACCGTTTGGCTGCCCTACGGGTTGGCGCTCGACGGCGACACGGATGGCCACGTCGACAACGTCGCCGCCTTCGTGCGGTCAGGCGTGTTGCTGATGCAAGGCTGTTCCGATATCGGCGAGGACGACTGGTTGCGTTGCAACGTCAACCAGCGCTGCGCCAGAGGCGCGCTCGACGCTGCAGGCACGCCGATTGACGTCGTGGACATTCCCGTGTTGCCGTTCACGGAGATTGACGGGCAGCGCGTCGCCGTGCCGTACCTGAACTTCTACGTCGGCAACGGCTTCGTCGCCGTGCCGACGTGCGGCAACGACGCCGACGACGACATGTTGGCCCTGATCGGCGACCTGTTCCCGGGCCGCCAGGTGGTGGGGCTCGACGTCGGCGCCGTCCTCGCCTACGGCGGGGGTGGCATCCACTGCATCACCCAACAGATCCCGCTGCTCTCCTGACCTGTCACGATGCCAGCGCCTCCGGGCGCTTCGACGGCCGCGTCAGACGGGGAACCGGTGGCGGATCCAGTCGGCGAACACGGGATCGACGATGGCGTAGCCGTGGGCGGTCCGCGCCAGGTGGCCCCGGTTCACGAGGCTCGTGCGAGCGTGCTGGGCGGTCCCGGTCGGCAGGTCGAGCACGCGGGCGGCCGTGCCGAAGATCGAGCCGCCACCGGCGATGGCGCGCAGCACCGTCTTCTCGCCATCCTGCAGGCTCGAGAACAGGCGCTCGTTGCCGTCGGACGTGGCCGACCGCACTCGCTCGAGCGTGTCCTCCCACGTGGCCTGCGTCGCCGCCTCGCCGCGCCCCACGAGCCGCCAAGCCGTGTCGGCGACCTGCATCGAGCGCTGCGGATGGCCGGCCGCAAACGCGGCGATGTGCGGCGGCAGCGGGCCTGCCTGCCGCTCGGTGTCGGCGAACCCGTCGACGACGAGGCTGACGATGTCCTCCGACGACAGCGGCCCGATCTCCACGAGATCGGCTTGGGCATAGAACGGTGCCGCCTGTTCGGTGAACAACGTGCGCATCATCGAAGGCTCGGACCCGGCGAACACGATTCCGAGGTCCTGGTAGTGGTGCTGGAGGCGCGTGCGCAGCAGCCCGGCAGCGCCGTCGACCTTGGCGATGCTGGAGAACTCGTCGAAGAACACGACCGTCGGTGTATTGGCCGCGGTGCGCGTCAGGACGTCGAGCAGGTGGTGGGCCGTCAGCACCGGATCGGGCCGTGACGAACCGGCGGACCGCAACTCGAAACTGACGACGCCGAGGTGGATCGAGGCCGCCGCCGCCACCTTCGCCGCCATGTCGGCGAACCGGCCCGGCACACGGGCGAGGGCGTCGTCGAGGCGGGCGGCCACGTCGGCTGTAGATGCCACCTCGTACAGGTCGACCCACACGACGGCCACGCCGGCGGCGATCACGTCGGACGCCACCCTTCGCAGCGCACTTGTCTTGCCGTAGCGACGGGGACCGAGCAGCGCCGTGACGCGGTGTTCGGTCACGCGCTCGACGAGGTCGGTGATCAGGTCGTCGCGGCCGCGCACCTGCGCCGGCTCCAGCGGTCCCTGATACGGAAAAGGAGACACGTCCATGGTGCAGAGCCTACTGCTGAGAAACAGCCCGGACCTACTGTTGGGCGGTAGGCTAAGAATACTGTGAAGCAGTACTCTTCAGCAGCTGGCGCAAACGCCCTCGATCGAACTCTGCGGGTTCGGTAGCGTCGACGAACGAGGTGAGCACGTCGACGAAGCGGTCCGGGTCGGCGATGTGCGGGTGGTGACCGGCGTCGTCGAAGATCTCGAGGCGACTCGCCGGCATGTCGCGGTGGGCGGCGTACCCGTGGTCGACCGGGATGATCCGGTCGTGGTCACCCCACATCAGCAGCGTGGGCACGTGTTCGGCGAGGTACAGACGGTCGCGAGCGTCGATGCGCTGGCCGCGGTGGTCGACCGCCGATCGCAGGGTGGCCAGGAACGCACGGCGGGCGTCGGCGTCGGCGAGCGACGCGTACCCCCTGGCAGACTCCACCAGGTCGCGACTCGGAGCAAGCCCGACGGCGTGGGCCCAGCGCCCCGCTGTCCGGCCGGCATCGATGACCTTACGGTGGGCGATGAGTGGGATGACCAGTTCGGACCCGGGGAGCGTCGCCGCCCGTAGAGCGACGTTCACCTCGTCTCCCAGGCCACCGCTGGCGACGAGCACGAGCCGTTCGCAGCGTTCAGGGAACTGGTAGGCGAACTGCATGGCGATCCCACCGCCGAACGAGTGGCCGACAACGGTGGCCCGGTCGTGACCGAGGGCGTCGAGCAGATCACGCAGACAGCAGGCGTAGGCGCCGAGGGAGTAGTCGGCACGTGGCTTGGAAGATCGCCCATGGCCCGGCAGGTCCGGCGTGATGACGGTGCTGTGCCGGGCCAGGCCAGGCACGACGGCGTCCCACGTGCGCATCGAACCGGCTACGCCGTGGATCATGACCAAGTTCGGTCCGACACCGGCCTCGCGGTAGGCGATGCGGTGGCCGTGCAGGACGATCTCGTCCACACTGAGGTCGTTGAGGGAGGAAGCAGTCATGCTCGCCAGCCTAATGCTGACAGTGTTCACTGGCAATGTTTTATCAGCAGCGATTACCGTGTCGGCGCCGCGGACTACAGCCAGTCCCTGCGTTTGAAGACCAGATACAAGGCGCCGGACATGAGAAGCACGAGTACAGCAGCGGCTGCGACACCCCAGGTCTCGCCGGAGCCGGGATAGGGGACGTTCATGCCGTACCAGCCGGTGATGAGGGTGGGCACGGCGATGATCGCGGCCCAGCTGGTCACCTTCTTCATGATCTGGTTGGTTTGGTAATCGCGCAGGCTGATGTTGGTCTCGACGATGGTGCTGACCAGATCACGCAGCGCGTCGGTTGACTCGCTGACGCGGAGGACGTGGTCGTAGACGTCCTGGTAGTAGGGGTACAGGTTCTCGTCGATCGTGGATTGCTCCCGCCGCATCAGCCCGCTGACCGCTTCTCGCATGGGGACGACGAGTCGATGGAACTGAATGAGTGCTTGGCGCGTGCGGAACCACTGCTGCTGATCCGATGGCTGTACAGGAGTCTCGGCGAACATCGCCTCGCTGACCTCGTCATAGAAGTCGTCGAAGGCCTCGATCGTCTCGAAGTACCCGTCGACGACCACATCGAGGAGCCCGTAGAGCAGGAAGCCGACACCGTGCACCGCCAGGTCCGATGAGCGGTCCCACCTGGCGAGAACCGGGTCCATGGGGAACCCTTCGTTCTTCCGCACGGTGACGAGCCAGCGTTCGTTGATGAAGGCGTCGATCTCCGACTCGGCGAGAAGCCCCTCATCTCGGTCCATCTGTACGGCGTGGCACGAGAAGAACAGGTGGGTGGCGTAGTGGTCGAGCTTTGCCCGCTGATGGGGCTCGAGGGCGTCTTCGACGGCGAGCTCGTGGAGGCCCAGCTCGTCGGCGAGCTCGTGCAATTGCTCCTTGGAGGGTCCGCAGAAATCCACCCATACGACGGTGTCGGGCCGCTCGAGGTGTTCCGAGACATCGGCGACCGGGAAGCCCTCGGCCTCCAGCACCCCTTTGCAATACACCCTCGTGAGGGCCATGGCATCCTCCGTGCTCTTCGCGCGTGCTCTGTCTCTGCTGGCGTCCGGGCCTCGCCGTCCGCCAGTATGCAGCGACTTCCTCGCTGTACCGTTCGGTTGATGGGGCTGAACCATGGCGGCGGCCCGTCGCTCGGCGAGCGATCCAGCAGTCACCCGTCATGGATGCCGGCCTGGGAGTTGGTTGGGCTGATCGCTGCGATCATCGTGTTCGTCTGCGCGTCGACGAGCTTCGCCCTTCAGGTCCCAGCGTTCCACAGCACCGACGAGCGAGCACATCTCGGGTACGCCCACGCGATCGCCGATGGGCACCTTCCGGAGATCGATGACCGTCCGGACATTCCCAGAGAAGCGACGGTCTGGCGCGACGTTGTCACTGGCAAGTCACGGACCGACAGCTACCGAACGGTGTGGGTAGCCAACCATCCGCCACTGCACTACGTACTCGTTGCGCCGCTCATCTGGCTGTCCACGGCAGCAGGCCGAACCGACGGCGGGGTCATGTACATGCGGTTCGCCAACATCGCCTTTGCCTGTGCCGGCATCGCCTTCACCTACCTGCTCGCCGTGCAACTGACGGGCGGAGAGCGGCGTTCGGGCCTGGCGGCGGCGAGCCTCGTCGCGCTCATTCCGCGTGGTCATTTCGAGTTCGCCCAAGGCTTCAACGACGGCCTCAGCTTCGCTGCGACCACAGCGGTGGTCTGGTCGGCCGTTCGTTACCTACGGCATGGTCACTCCTCGAGCGGCCTCCTCGTGCTCGGTGCCACCGTCGCCGTGGCCGCCGGTTCACGTGCCGCGGCCATGATCGTCGCCGTTGCGGTCGTGGCCGTGGTGAGCGTTGTACGTCTGATCACCCATGGCGGAACCGTTCGCCTGCGAGCACGCGCGGCGGCCCTCACGGCGATTGGCGGCCTGGCTCCTGCGGCGGTCCTGTTCGGCTGGTTCTATCTGAGGAACGTGAGTCTGTACGGCGACATCGGGGCCTCGAGCTATCTGCTGGAGCGATTCGAACGTTCGCCCGTCGGCACTCCCCTCGGTCTCTTCACCAGGGGACACATGTGGGTGCGCATCTATCAAGAGCTGCCGATCAAGTCGCTGCTCACGATGCGGGCAGCCCCACCGGCGACGATCGTGGCGAACGTGGTCGCCGTTCTCACCGCAATTGGTTTGGCCATCGGTGCTGTCACCAGACGCGGGCTGGCGGGAAGCGCCCGCAGGCGGTCGCTCCAGCCCAGCGTCTCCGCACTGGCGGTCTGCGCCGTTGTCGTGTTGGTCGTCGCGACGACGATCGTTCAACACACTTCAGGTGGCGGGGTGGCCACCTCTCGATACGTCTTTCCAGCTCTCGGCGTGCTCGCCGGGCTCTTCGCGATCGGCCTCGACAGACTCATGGGACTACTCCCGGTGATCGTCGTTGCCACGTTGGGGCTGTGGTCCGCCCGCTTCCTGCCAGGGCGAATCCTTTCCGAGATCGAACAGGCTGGAGTGACCCAGGCGGCGCTGAGTGGCGTGTCGAAGGCCGTCCTCTCCGGACTGTCGATCGTGTGTGTTGTCGTGCTGATCGCGATTCTGTTCGCCACGCGGCGGTCAGCCGCGGCGGATGCGGCCGCGTAGCGCGGCGAAGCACATGGTCATGCTCACCGCGGCGACGACGCCGACCGCCACAAGCGCGCTGGCGAGATCTCCCCACTCCCAGCCCTCGACGACGAGCGATCGGAGTCCCTCGAGCAGGTAGGTGACCGGGTTGAACGTTGCCACCGTGTCGAGCCAGCCGGAAAGCTGCTCGCGGGGCACGTACGAGCTGGTCAGGAACAGGAACGGGAAGAACAGCAGGAAGCTCGAGTTCACCGCCGCTGGATTGCCGGTCTTGAGGGCGATGGCGTACCCGAATCCCGAGAAGGCCAGGCTCCACAACGCTCCGATCGTGATGAAGACGACGACGCCGAGCGGACCGGTCTCGAAGCGGACACCGACGATGAACCCGACGATGACGATCGGGATGATCAACGCGCTGGCGACGGTGATGTCGGCAGCCATGTGCCCGAGCAGGATCGCCAGGCGCCGGATGGGGGTGAGCAGCAGGCGGTCGAAGTAGCCGTTCTGCACGTCGAGCACGAGTGCCGGCGCCCGCGACACGCCCGTGACCCCGAGCAGGATGGCCGTCGGCAACTGGAAGGAGGTGAAGTTGAACCCCTCGATCTGTGTCTCGGTGATGTCGGACAGGGTGGCGATGTTGACGAGGAAGAAGAACAGGGCGATGAAGATCGGTGGGATCACCGCTTCGACGTCACGGGGGATGGCCCGCAGCGCCCGCCCGGCGATCGCCGAGGTGTCGGCCACGAATCCGGCCGGACGCGCTTCGATCGCCCGCACCGAACCCGTATCGGTTGTCGCTGCGATGGTCATGACCCGACCTCCTCGGTCTCGTCGTGTTGGATACGGCTGCCGGTGAGCTCGAGGAAGACGTCGTCGAGCGTCGGGGTACGCAACGTCAGATCACGCACCCGCACCTCACATGCGCTCAACGCCACCGCCACCGGGCTCACCGTGGCGGAGCCGTCAGTCGTCGACACGACGAGCTCCGATCCGCGTGCCTCGACGGAGAGCACTCCCTGCACGCGCTCGACCGCCTGGCACACATCGGCGGCGTCACCTTCAACGCGGATGATGATGACGTCGGTGCCGATCGACCGCTTGAGCTCGGCCGGCGTGCCTTCGGCGACGATGCGGCCGGCATCGATGATGCCGACGCGATCGGCCAGGGTGTCGGCCTCCTCGAGATACTGCGTCGTGAGGAAGATCGTCATCCTCAAGTCGGCGTTGAGCCGGCGAACCTCCTCCCACACCCGGGCACGGCTGACCGGATCGAGGCCGGTCGTCGGCTCGTCGAGGAACAGGATCCGCGGATTGTGGACGAGCGCGGCGACGAGGTCGAGTCGACGTTTCATGCCGCCGGAATAGGTGCTGATCGGTCGGTCAAGGGCATCGACGAGGTCGATCAGCTCGCCGAGCTCGCCGACGCGGCGGTTCGCCTCGCGCCGCGACAGCCCGTAAAGCAGCCCTTGAAGACGCAGCAGCTCGGCGCCGGTCTGACGCGGGTCGAGCGCCGCGTCTTGCAGGGCCACGCCGATGCGCAGGCGGACGGCTCCGGGGTCGTCGACGACGTCGAACCCGGCGACCGTGGCCTGGCCGCTGGTGGGCGCGAGCAACGTGCACAGCATCCGCATCATCGTCGACTTGCCGGCACCGTTCGGACCGAGGAACCCGTAGATCTCCCCGGTGGCGACGTCGAGATCCACCCCGTCCACCGCTGTCAAGTCTCCGAACCGGCGCACCAGCGCAACTGATTGAATCGCTGAACACATGTTCGGTACTTTACGCTCGGCGTCGGCTCGGTTCCGGTGTCCGAGCGGCTGCTCGGAGGACTCGGTCGACGTCATCTCGTGTCTCCTGTCGGTTTGGCTGTCTCGGCTGTCAAGAGACTCAGACCGTGCGGCGCCACGAGAGTCATCGGTCCCGACTCGACTTCTCCGTCATCACTTCTCCGCCTTCGCTCGACAGAGTCCACTGGCCGGTACGGAACATCATGTGCCCGGCGTTCAGGGCAAGTCTTGAACTATTGGGAAGTCGATCGCTTGATTCGGCGGACCTTTCTGGTCGGAGGATGACGACCTGGCACGACGTTCGGTAACGTGACTCGATCCCCCGCCACGCCGCACGACAGGAGCAGGTGACACTGATGGCAGCCAAGCCCCGCAAGGCGACGAAGAAATCGTCATCGTCCAATCCGAAACCCGCCAGCAAGTCGGTTGAGTCGTCGACCTCCGGGTCGCGGCCGCAACGATCAAGGACGGCGAAGACGTCGGCAGCGAAGCCGGCCGAGCGAGATGCGGCCGCCGCCCGAGACCCCAACGCCCTTTTCGAGTTCGGTGAGGGCGGCGAGACGCATCAGACGGTCGGCGATGGTGGTGTGCGGCTGACGACTCAGCAGGGCATCCCCGTGGCCGACGACCAGAACACGCTGCGCGTCGGTGAGCGTGGACCCTCATTGCTGGAGGACTTTCACTTCCGGGAGAAGATCTTCCACTTCGATCATGAACGCATCCCCGAGCGTGTGGTTCACGCCAGGGGCTTCGGCGTCCACGGCTACCTCGAGACGTACGAGTCGCTCGCCGACATCACCCGTGCCGACCTGTTCCAGCGCCCTGGCGAGAAGACCGAGGTCTTCGTGCGCTTCTCCACCGTTGCCGGCAACAAGGGCTCGTTCGATCTCGCCAGGGATGTGCGCGGCTTCGCCGTCAAGTTCTACACGCAGGAGGGCAACTGGGATCTCGTCGGCAACAACATCCCGGTGTTCTTCATCCAGGAGGCGATCAAGTTCCCTGACGTCGTCCACTCCGTGAAGCAGCAACCCGATCGCGGGTTCCCGCAGGCCCAGTCGGCGCACGACAACTTCTGGGACTTCATCTCCTTGATGCCCGAGGCCACGCACATGGTGATGTGGACGATGTCCGACCGGGCGATTCCCCGCTCGTTCCGCTTCATGGAGGGCTTCGGGGTGCACAGCTTCCGGTTCGTCAACGAAGCCGGCGCCTCCACCTATGTCAAGTTCCACTGGAAACCGAAGCAGGGTCTGCAGTCGGTGGTGTGGAACGAAGCCGTCAAGATCAACGGAGCCGATCCCGATTTCCACCGTCGCGACCTGTGGGACGCGATCCAGGCCGGCGATTTTCCAGAATGGGAGCTCGGTGTTCAGCTGTTCGACGACGACTTCGCCGATGCGTTCGAGTTCGACATCCTCGACGCCACGAAGATCATCCCAGAGGAGCAGGTGCCGATTCGGCCGATCGCCCGCCTCGTGCTCGACCGTGTCGTCGACAACTTCTTCGCCGAGACCGAGCAGGTAGCGTTCTGCACCCAGAACATCGTGCCTGGCATCGACTTCACGAACGATCCGCTGCTGCAGGGACGCAACTTCTCCTACCTCGACACGCAGTTGAAGCGCCTCGGTGGACCCAACTTCACGCACATCCCGGTCAACGCGCCGAAGTGCCCGGTTGCCCACTTCCAGCAGGACGGGCACATGGCGATGACCAATCCGGTTGGGCCGGTCAACTACGAACCGAACTCGTGGACGGGCGACAACCGTGGCCCGCGCGAAGACCCCACCGGCGGCTTCCAGACGTTCCCTGCCAACGAGGCGGGCGAGAGGCGCCGGGTGCGCTCCGAGACCTTCGCCGACCATTACAGCCAGGCCCGGCAGTTCTACATCAGCCAGACACCCGTCGAACAGACCCACATCGTCAACGGGTTCGTGTTCGAGCTCAGCAAGGTCGAGACACTCGCCATCCGCGCCAGGATGGTCGCCAACCTCCGCAACGTCGACGACACCTTCGCTCGTCGCGTGGCGGATGGTCTCGGACTCGCCGAGCTCCCCGAACCCAGCGACGCGGCGCGCCCACCCATCACAGACCTGCCCGAGTCACCTGCGCTGAGCATCATCCGCAACGGCCCGGACAGCTTCGCCGGCCGCAAGGTCGGTGCGCTCGTCACGGACGACACCGACGCAACCGTGCTCGATGCGCTGCGCGACGCGCTGGCAACCGAAGGGGCGTTGCTCGAACTGATCGCCCCCAAGATCGGCGGCGTCACGTTGAGCAACGGCACCCACGTCCCGGCGGACCAGAACGTCGCCGGCGGGCCATCTGTGCTCTACGACGCCGTCGCCCTGCTGGCATCGGCCGACGGTGCCGCGCTGCTCGCCGCCGACGCCGCAGCGAAGGACTTCGTGACCGACGCCCACGCCCATTGCAAGTTCGTCGGGCACGTCGAGTCCGCTGGACCGCTTCTTGCTGCCGCCGGTGTCATCGACATGCTCGACGACGGTTACCTCCCCCTCGACGATGACAGGAGCAGCGTCAGTGCATTCGTCGAGGCCTGCCGGCAACTGCGGTTCTGGGAGCGAGAACCGCTCGTCGATCAAGTGTGAGAACCGCGCTCGACGTAGAGGATTGCGCGACTCCATGATCGTCGCCGGTCCCGGCTTAGGCCGATTCGGTCAGGCCAGCCGGCGGACCCTGAGCGGGCGGGCCACCGCGATCCGATCGAAGTCGCGATCGACGTGAACGACTCCTAGACCATGGTGGAGCGCCGTCTCTGCGATCAGGAGATCGGGGATCGGTATGCGGTGCCACATGCCGTGATGGTGAGCAAGGTCGCGCTGTAGGTGGAGCGCGCGCTGGAGTAGATCCGGTGGTGCCGAAACGATCTCGAACGCCGCGTGGAGCTCCTCTTTGAGTCGGTCATAGTCGCCAGCGGACCGCGCCGAGTACAGCTGCTCGAGCTCGCCGACGGCACACACGAACAACGAACCGGCGAGTTCGCCGAACGCCTGGCCGAGTGCCGGGTCGTCCGCCCGAGCGGCGGCGCTCTTGTCGAGCAGCCAGCCGCTCAGCGCCACATGTCCTCCGAGCGGAGCACCTCGCGATCGGTGTGGCGATGCAGCCGATGTAGGTAATGCAGCTGCTGCTCGGCTCGTTCACCTCGCGCGCGCTCGGCCGAGTCGGCGGCCTGCCGGAGTGCTTCCTCGATGGTTGCTCGGGTCGTGGGCTTCCCGAGTGCACGTTTGGCACGAGCGAGAAGGTGCTCGTCGAGCTCGATCGTGGTCCTCTTCACCATGCACACATCTTAGCAACGAGTATGTACACACGACGTACGGCGACGCGTGGCGTGGCGACTAGGGTTGCGGACGGCGATCCAGGAGCGCCGCCGGTCCGCGGGAAGGGCGAAGCCCACCTGGTGTGGTGATCGAAGGTTGATCCGTCTCCCTCCTGCCCGACCGTGCGGACGCCGGGCCGACTGGAGAGGAGGCTGCCGTTCCAACTGACTGCCTGCCCGACAACCCGGACATCGAGCAGCTGAAGGGCAATGCAAAGACCCTTCGCGATCTGGTCCGTGCCGGTGCGGA
>Ga0136619_10000663_pt1 | contig 13202 bp, 18 predicted proteins | sample AntDrymUQ3532106_2_FD_104807 | JGI IMG/M metagenome (GOLD analysis project Ga0136619, IMG submission 104807) | Polar desert sand microbial communities from Dry Valleys, Antarctica - metaG UQ353 (21.06) | ecosystem: Environmental > Terrestrial > Soil > Desert | place: Antarctica: Dry Valley...
TCCTACGCCCGCAAACTCGGCGTCCGCTACACCCCCACGCAGTTCGCCCAGCCGGGCGGACAAGACGCGATGCGCGCCGACTTGCTGACCGTCCTGCGAGGCGCTCACGACGCCGAGCCAATGACTGAGAAGGGCTGGCCGCCCCGCTACGCCGCGCGCCGGATCGCGTGGCACGTGCTCGACCACCTGTGGGAGATCGAGGACAAGAGCACCTGACACGTCGCCGACCAGCAACTGTTCGCACAGTTGGTCGGCGAAGCCCCCAGCTGAGCGCCCAGCGGATGATGATTAGACGTACAGCGCCGGGCGGTAGCGCGGCTCGGGGATCGGGATGCCGCGCTCACGCGCCGCCGCGAGCCACGCCTCCTTGGCGGTCAGCACCTCGCCGAGTGCCTCCTGCGGGGTTGAGCCGAACGCGGAGCACGACTCCAAGTCGGGGATGTCGGCGATGTAGCCGCCGTCCTCCGCGCTATGAAAGACGTTGATGTGGTAATCGCTCACGAGTCGGCCTCCGGTTGCAGATCGTAGCGCTCGAGGAGTCGCAGCACTTGGCGGACTTGATAGGGCTTGGCCGTGCCGGCGAGCTCCTGGAGATTGACCAAGCCTGGGACATCTGAATGCGCGAAGATGTGATGGCTGCCGGAGACGCGCACCAGCTCGAATTCGCAGGCTTCGATCAGCCGTACCAGGTCGACGAATCGGACGTTCGCGTAGTTCCCACCCGAGATTCGGCGGAGCAGCTTCCTTGGGCGCATTGCTGGAACGGTAATTGCAGGGTGTGACTGCCGTACCGATGATTCTTCGGGTGCGCCAGGGTCTGTATCGGTGAAGCAGGCTTGGTTCAGCGTGTGACGAACGCGAGACGCTGCACGAAGGAAGCCTTGTGGGGTCCAACGAGCGGATTGTCCGGGCCAACGGCGTCGACCTTTGTGTCGAGACGTTCGGTGATCCCGCCGACCCGCCGATCCTCCTCATCGGTGGCGCCGCCGCGTCGATGGACTGGTGGGAGGACGAGTTCTGCCAGCAGCTTGCCATCGGCTCCCGGTTCATCATCCGCTACGACAGCCGCGACACCGGCAGATCCGTGAACTACCCGGCTGGCGCGCCCGCGTACAGCCTGGCGGATCTCGTCGAGGACGCCGTTGGCTTGCTCGCTGCGCTCGGGCTGCGAGCGGCTCACGTGGTGGGGATCTCGATGGGTGGCGGCATTGGCCAGCGGCTAGCTGTCGATCATCCGGATCGCGTGGCGTCCCTGACGCTGATCTCGACCAGTCCGGCCGGTCCAGGTGGACCAGCGAACCCCGATTTGCCGCCGATGTCGGACCGACTCCAGGCACACTTCGCCGCACCGCCGCCAGAACCGGACTGGTCGGACCGTGCGGCCGTCATCGACCACATCGTCGAGGGTGCGCGTACATTCGCCGGAGAGCTCCAGTTCGAGGAAGAGCGCGTACGTGAGCTGGCCGGCCGCATAGTCGACCGCACCGGCAACATCGCCTCGAGCATGACCAACCACTGGCTGATCGATGGTGGTCAAGCGGTCCGTCACCGGCTCGGGCAGATCACCGCGCCGATGCTCGTCATGCACGGCACCGATGACCCCTTGTTCCCCTATGGGCATGCCGAGGCGCTGGCCACCGAGATTCCCGGAGCGCGACTGATCCCGCTGGCGGGAGTCGGGCACCAAGTGCCGCCACGACCGGTGTGGGACATCGCCGTACCCGCGATCCTGCGGCACACCTCAGGCGGATGGGAGGAGCAGGCCGACCGCCTGGCGGCGAGGTCCCTCGCCGCCGGCGATCCCACCGGCTGGTTCGAGCACTTGTACGCCGCCGGCCGCAACGGGGAGGTGGCGATGCCCTGGGACCGGGACCAACCGCACCGCATGCTCGTGCAGTGGGCCAGGGACCGCGACCTCAGCGGCGCTCGTCAGCGCGCCCTCGTCGTGGGCTGCGGTCTCGGCGCGGACGGGGAGTACCTCACCGCGCTGGGGTTCGACACAGTCGCCTTCGACATCTCCGAGACGGCTATACGGATCGCCCGCAGCCGTTTCCCCGACTCTCCGGTTCGGTACGTCGTCGCAGATCTTCTGGATCCACCGTCCGCCTGGCGCGAGGCCTTCGACCTGGTGGTCGAGATCTACACGGTTCAAGCGCTGCCGGACCCGCCGCGGCGCAACGCCATCACCAACATCACCGGCATGGTCGCGCCGGGAGGGACGCTCATCGTCCTCGCGGCCGCCCACAACGACGTGCAGCCCCGGCCTCAGGGTCCTCCGTGGCCGCTGACCCGGGCCGAGATCGACGCATTTGCCGACGGTGACCTCTCACCGGCCGCCGTCGAGAACGTCCAAGACCCCGATGACCCTACGGTGCACCGCTGGCTGGCCGAGTTTCACCACCCGCTTCCTCAACTCTGAGTGTCGAGCCAGCTGGGTCAGCGCCCGCCGATGGTCACGAATCCACGGGCGAGCTACGGGGTGCCGGCCGGCCGGGTATGCCACGTGGTTACATCGACCCCCAACGGTTCAGTGCCCGACGTTGCGGGTGACGACGACCAGATCGTTGACCGCGGCCACGGCGGCGATCTGCCCATCAGCAAACGAGGTGCTCCAACCAAGGGCTTCGAGGGGGGGGCGGGTGGACGCGTGCCAGACGGCCGCACGGTCATCGTAGGCAAGGACTTCGAGCAGAGCGACGACTTCGTCCAGGTAGCGCTCCAACGCGCGTCTGCGCCGTCCACCGGCGAGCCGCACCGCAGCTCGGACAGCACGTTCGGTCAAGCAGGTAGCGCACGTTACAGCGTGATCGGCCGCCCGGCGGCGGGTCTCGAGGACCCTCGAGCTCATCACTCAGCAGGTCGGTGGCATCGGTAGTGGCACGGAATCGGCGCAGCGCCTCGGCGAACGTCCCGGCGTCAACCTTCAGCCGCTCAAAATCGCGCGGCGCGACGACGACAGCGGCCACCTCGCCGTGCCGGGTGATCTGGATGGACTGACCGCTAGCAACACGGTCGAGCAACGCGTGGAACCGCTGCCGGGCGTCACTCATCGTCCAAGTCGTCATACCGCGCCTCCATTACAGGTATCCATCGCCTGTACATGCCAGGTACATAACTCGGAGCCACGCCGGCTCTCCGGGGCTCGCGTCTCCAACACCGCCTTCGCGGGTCGAGATCCTTGCCGGTCCCGATGCACTGAAAGCGGTTCCTGACATCAATGGTGTATCATATTCGGCATCATGCGCACCACTCTGACGATCGACGATGACGTCGCCGCACTGGTCGAGCGCGAACGTCAGAGAACCGGCGAGACGCTACGACAGGCCACGAACCGCCTATTGCGGCAAGGCCTGCAGCGTCGGCGAGGCCAAGCGTCTCCGGTCGAGCTTCCGACGCTGTCGGGCAGGCCACGGATCGATGTCACTGACACCTCTGCTGTTCTCGCCGATACCGACGACGACCACCTCGCGGCCAAGGGCACGTATTGAGCCTGCTGCTGGACACCAACTTGCTCGTCTACGCCGCGATGCCCGCCATGGAAGAGCATGAGGCCGCCCGCACCTGGCTGCGGGCGCGCTATGAGGACACCGCGGAACTCGTTGGCGTCTCCTGGCCGACGCTGTATGCCTTCGTGCGGCTGGCATCCTCGCGCCGGATCATGGGCGACGACGCCTCCCCGCTCGGCGGTGCGTGGAGGGCTGCCATGGCGTTCGTCGAGCAGGAAAACGCCCGCCTGATCGAAGCGGGCCCAGTGCACGCCTCGATCGCAGCCGAGCTGGTCGCGACGCCCGGGCTCACCTCGAATGACGTGCCAGACGTCCAGCTGGCTGCCCTGGCAATCGAACACGGTCTAACCCTGTGCACCCACGACCACGGGTTCGCGCGGTTCGGTCGGCTGGCATGGACCGATCCCCTCGGAGCGTGACATCGTCCAGTTCATCAGTTTCGGACCCGCCGCCGCGCTGAACGGCCGGCAGATGCGGAGTGATCTGCGGTTTGCATGCACTGCTGTGGGAGCCGTGAGTTGACGGGCTCGACCCTTGACCGTGTGTCGTCACCCTGCGAGCATGTGAATGTCTTCACAAGAGCGGAAGGTGGGGGCGTGTCCACTCGCAAGCCAGCCGGCCAGACTTGGGAGTCGTTCGTCGACCGGCAGATCCGTGAGGCGCAGGAGCGCGGGGAGTTCGACAACCTGTCCGGTGCCGGTAAGCCCCTTGCCGACCTGCATCGCCCGCACGACGATCTGTGGTGGGTCCGCAAGAAGCTCAAGGAAGAGAACCTCTCATACCTGCCACCAGCGCTGCAGGTGCGAAAGGACCTCGATGACGCGCGCGAGCAGATCGACCGGGCCAGCTCGGAGCGGGAGGTCCGTCGCATCATCGCGGCCGTCAACAAGCGCATCCGCGAAGCCAACCGGACTGCCCTGCAGGGACCGGCTTCGTCGCTGATGCCGCTGGACGAGGAGCAGACGGTCCGCCGGTGGCGCGAGCGCCAAGCCGGCGAGGAACGCTAGCGATAGCTCCACTGGCGTGCACAGTCGAAACGGCTCGCAGGCCTCGGGCATTGGCCGCCTGCCGAGACCTCACGCGGCCTCCGACGACGAATACGCTCTGACGGTGCGAAGTGTCCCAGAGATTCACCGAGTCATCGTCGCACCCAGCATGTCCATCCCCTACGCCGACCAGGGTGTCCAGGCCGTTGGGCCTGTCGTGCTGATCCATGGTCTGGGCGACTCTCTGCGCTCCTACGAGCCCGTACTGGCTCACCTGCCCCTCGACGTGCGGGCACTCGTGCCGTCCTTGCGCGGACATGGTGATGCGGACCGTCCCGACCAGGGCTACACCCCCGCAGATCACGTCGGTGATATCGCCCTTCTGCTGGACGATGCCGGAGTGAATCAAGCGGTAATCGCTGGCCATTCGTCGGGTAGCCAGATCGCGCAGCTGTTCGCGATCACCCACCCGCGGCGCACCCTCGGCCTGGTCCTGATCGGAGCACCCGGACCGGTTCCCGACCGGGCGGCCGCGGCAAGGATGACGGAGGAAGTCGCCGCCCTGAGAGATCCAATAGATGACACGTGGTTGCGCGATTTCGCGGCCAGCACCCTCGCTGGTCCGATCCCTGAGGCATTCCTGGACACGATCGTTGCCGAGAGTCGCAAAGTACCTGCGCGGGTGTACCAAACCGCCTGGCCCGGGATACGCGATTTCGACCTGTCAGGTGATCTGCAACGCATCACCGTGCCCACAATCATCATCTGGGGCGATCAAGACCGGGTCCCCGTGGCGACGCGGGAGTGTCAGAACCAGCTTGTCGACGCCATCCCCGACGCCCGGCTCATGATCTATCAAGGTGCCGGCCATAGCCCGCACTGGGAGCGGCCGCAGCAGTTTGCCGCCGATCTTGCATCATTCGTACGCAGTCTCCGCGCATGATCTTCTGCGCGACGAACCGTCAAGTACCGCGGCTCGAATGGCGGACCGCCCAGCCCGATTGTCCTCGTTCGGTGACAGCTCTGGGAGATTGATGTGATGGTCGATCGCCTGTTCTCCGACGCGGCTCTCGTCGAGTTGTATGACGTTCTCTGCCCTTGGGAGCAGCGAGGCGATCTCGACTTCTATCTCGAGCTGGTGATGTCGGCAAAGGCCGTGCTCGACGTCGGATGTGGAACGGGTGCGCTGCTGCACCGGGCTCGTGAGATCGGGCATGCCGGGCGACTCTGTGGGCTCGACCCCGCTAACGCGATGCTGGACGTGGCGCGGACCCGCTCGGACATCGAGTGGATCCACGGTGACCTGGATGCGGTCGCCTGGGATCGGCAGTTCGACCTCGTTGTCATGACCGGTCATGCGTTCCAGGTGCTCGTCGACGACGACGAGTTGCGACGCTCGCTGGCCACGATCCGCTCGGCCCTCACCGAGGACGGCCGCTTCGCGTTCGAGACTCGCAACCCGCTGGTACGCTCGTGGGAGCGTTGGACGCCGGACAACGCGGCCGAGATCACCGATGCCTCCGGCGCTGATGTGCGGGTCTGCAACGAGTTCGAGACACCGGTCACCGACGTCGTTCGCTTTACCACGACGTTCACCAGTCCCCGATGGGACCAGCCGCAGCTCAGTAGCAGCACGTTGAGGTTTCTCGATGCGCCATCGCTGTCGGTGTTCTTGTCCGAGGCTGATCTGACCGTCACGGAGCAGTTCGGGGACTGGGACCGGCAGCCGCTGACCGACACGAGCCCGGAGATCATCACCATCGCGCGACGAGGTAAAGCATCGGCGCCATGGAACGCCACCCGTACGCATGAGGGATCTCCGCCGCGCCATTCGCTCCTGAGCCGGCGCGCGACGCTCGGTTGGCCTCCACTACGCATGGTGCGCTACTAGGACGACGAGAGCAATCGCCGCCGCGTCCAGCGTGCTCACGGCCGAGCAGACCGAAGGGTCTGCGGCTCGGCCGCCGTACAACCAGCACACCGGCCGGCTGCTGCGGCTGACTCAGCGAGGGACCGGCGCGCCGACCGCAACTCCGGCGTGACTCGTGCGGGCGAGGTGGTCGAACCAGTCGACCGGGGCCTCGGCCGCGTCAGGCAACGCGTCAACCGCCCGCTCGAGCAGGTCACGCAGCCGGGCGACGCCGTTCGTCTTCCACGCGGCGACATCGTCCGCCACCCGCTCCAGGCCCTGCGTGATGGCGAACCGAGGATGCACGCCGTAGGCGAATGGCAGGAGCCGACCCTGTTCGTCAACGATGAGGGGATTCACAAGGTCGGACAGCCGCAGCATGTCGGCGCCGTCGCGCAGGAGGGCGTGGGCCGCGCCCGCCTGTTCGCGAAGGGCGCCGGCGGGGGCCAAGTCGACTCGGACGCCCACCTCACTGTCGGGGTCGCCGCCAAGGAGGTCGGCCACGAGAACCAAGCGGGCCAGATCGGCAGGATTCAGGCCCGCGTCGCCCAGGTCGTTGCCGCGGCCCACCAGCGCCAGCGGCCGCAGGTTGAGCAGGCGGGCACCGCTGTCGACCGCGATGCCATACAGCTCGGGAACATCGACCAGGTTGTCCGCGGTGACACAGCAGGTCAGCCCGAACGGCACCCCGGCCTCGCGGACCAGTTGCAGGCCGCGCAGCGCGTCGTCGAAGGCTCCTTGGCGACCTCGGATCAGGTCGTGACGGTCGCGGACGCCGTCGAGGCTGACCGCGACGAATGCGAGGTGGTGCGCCACCTCGGACAGCCGTCGGGCGGTGAGGACCGTCGCGTTCGTGACGACGTTGACGCTGTAACCCAGCGCCGTCACGCCGTCGACCAGGGAGCGCAGCCCGCGGTACAGGAACGGCTCACCGCCCGACAGGCTCACCACGCCGAACCCCTCGTCGCCCAGGACGGCAAGAGCTCCGAGCAGGGCGTCCACGCCGAGCTCGCCGCGTGCCGAGGGTGAGGACGAGGAGTAGCAATGAGCGCAGGTCAGATTGCAGCGCAGCGTCGGATGGACGTGGACGATGCGCTGCGAGAGGAAGCCCGAGCCGGTCAGTGACCCCTCGTGAGACCAGCCAGCTCGGGGATCTTCTGCTCGACGCGGATCTGCACGATGTCCCAGTCGATGATCCCCCAGGGGAACAGCTCGAGCCTGCGGATCGGCAGGTCATCAGTGAGCAGGACCTCGAGCACCTCGCGGTACCGATCGACCGGGACGAATCGGTCGATGCAGATGCCGTACACGCACACGTCGATCCGGTGGATCGGCCACTTCTCGTGGGCGTAGACGAGCTGCTTGGCCACCGACGCGACGACGTCGTCGGGGAACTCGCGACCGGCGACCGCCTTCGCCAACTCCAGCCGCAGCGCTGCCTGCATCTTCGTGGGGTCCGTTCGCTCTGCCATGAGCATCCCTTCCGTATCCGCCAAGGGAGGAGCGCCGCGATCCAGGGGAGCCCGCCTCCCAGCCTGTCCCGCGACAGGCTCCTCGATCCTAGGAGTCGCCTAGGCAGCGGTCAATCCACGATCGGGAATCCCTCGACGAGGAACGTGAGTGTCTCACCCGACCCCTCCGCCGGTAGCCGATCCCGAGTAGAGGTGACCGTTTCCGCCGTGTCGTATCCGACGAACGCGTGCTCATTCAGCTCGTCGCTGTCGGGGAGTAGCGGTGCAGGATGCGCCGTTCACCTCCAGCGTGGTCCAACCATCATCGGGCACGCCGCTCTGGACGGGGTCGGCGACGAAGGTGTAAGCCGCTGGCCGCGCGGGGTTCGGCTCGAGCCGCTGGGCGCTCGGCCGGTGAGGCGGGGGTCAGCCGCGGCCTCCAGTCGTCCGGGGTGACGGCTCCGAGGCGCTGGACCTCGACGGTGACGTCCTACGGCTCGCCAACCCGCACCGCGGCGTCGCCGTCGTCGACGTGCCAGCCGGCGTACTGCACAAAGATGCGCACGGCCACAGCCCTCGAGCCCTTGGCGTGTAACGACCCGGCCCGTGCCGGACATGGGAAGGTGAGGGTGGCCATCCGTGGCGTCCGGAGGAGCGAGGAACTACGTGCCACGCCAACGAGACCGGCCAGCCGATGCTGATCACCGGGAACGGTTCGAGGCCATTTACAACGCGTACTCGCACGTGATCCTGGCTTACGCACTGCGGCGTACGGCGCGCGCAGAGGATGCTGGCGACATCGTTGCTGAGACGTTCGTTACGGCGTGGCGTCGCATCGCCGATGTGCCGGCCGGCGACGACGCGCGGCTGTGGCTGTACGGTGTCGCACGCCGGACGCTCGCCAACTACCACCGCGGACGGGGCCGGCATACCCAACTCGTTGCTCGACTCCACAGCGACCTGCCGCGACTGGTTAACGACGCGACCACAGACATCGCGGAACGACCAGACACCGACACCATCGTCGCTACGTTCACCGGTCTCAGCCACCAGGATCAAGAACTCCTGGCCCTTGTCGGTTGGGATGAGCTCGGCCACAACGAGATCGCGACGGTGCTGGGATGTTCGCAGGCGACGGTGCGGGTCCGACTGCACCGCGCCCGCAAGCGCTTCGATCGTGCGTTACGGGAGGCGGGGGTGCAACGTTCGACGGCGTCTGGACATGAGTCAGGCGAATGGGCGATCGCCCGCCGCGGCAAGGAGAACGTGTTGTGAGTGACCCTGAGCGCTCCGTCGACCAGTACGTCCGTCGGCTCGACGGCGTCGAGGCAGACCGGCTAGCTGCCTCCTGGTTCGACAGTGGAGCCAAGCAGGCCCTGTTCGAGCAGATCGTCAGCATGCCGGCCGACACCCAGCCCATCGCCACGCCCCGCCGAGGCGCAGTCACGGCACGGGTGCCGCGCAAACGGCTGGCCGTGGTGGCCGTGGCCACCGTCATGATGCTTGGAGCTGGGGGTGCCTTCGCCGCTGGTGTGTTTTCGCCCGACCCCGTAGATGTTGAAGCTGTCACCCGTCAGGGTGACGCAGCAGCCGACGTTCATCTTGACGGCTGGCGTCTGGAGCTCGACGCGGAGACGGTTCGCTGCGACTACGGCCAAGGCGAGGTGATCGAGACCTGGGCAGCGCAGGGGTCGCTGAGCCAACCGTTGTCCATCGACCACCTGGTCGACGAATGTGCCACCGGGACCGACATGGCGACCCTGGACGCCGCCTCGGCGGTCGTCTGCTCCGCTCCCCGTGGTAACTATCTCTTGCCGGTCGTGCTCAACGGTGGGAACTGCGTCACCAGGGGATACGACCCGGTCGACGAAGCGACGCTTCTGGCTCACGTCAACCATCTCCGCGAAGTTGAGATCGCCATCCGGGGCATCACTCGACACAACGAGTGCTTGGTGGCGGCAGATGCCGAACGGCTGGTTGTTGAGAGAGCCGAAGCCAGTGGCGAGGACCTCGACGTTCAGGTCAGTTCGGACGATGGTCCCTGCTTCGCCGCAACCGTTTCTTGGGAGACGCAGCAGATCTTGATCGCACCGCCCCACGGTTAGATCCATCAGGCAAGCAAGGTGCTGGCGTTGCAGGGGCTGTCGCGCCGTTGACGTGATCGCAGCGCCTCGACGGTGCAGGCGGGGGGCGGGGGAGTGGCGGGGCCAGAGCTACATCTGCGCTACCGTCGCCGCGTCGATGAGGGGACGGCGCCATGGCTGCCAAGAGCACCGCATTTTGGATCAGCCGGGGCAAAGCAGCGCCTGCGGGCCGCGCTGAACGCGACGGCGTGGGCGCCACGGCACTGCTCGAGCGCCTCATCACCGAAGGCATCGACGCGCTGAACCACGCCGGAGTCATCCACCGTGGCCTGCCCCACGACCGCCGGGCGGCTTTGGCCGCCGGGCCTGACATCTGGGAGATCATCGCCCGGCTGCGTGAGCTTGAGGGAAGCGAGGAGCAACGCATGGCCACTCTCATGCGAGAGACCGACCTACACCCCCGGCAGATCCGGATCGCGATCGACTACGCCGCCGAGCATGCCGAGTAGATCCTCGACCGCATCGAACGCAACGAAGCCGCGGTGCCCGACAGTCAGCAAGCAGTCGGTCAGCGATGAGTTTCGAGCCGCTCCGCCGTCTCAACTAAGGTCAGCGCCATCATCGGGGCTCCGGGTATCGCAGCCGCGATGTTGGTGGTGGCTGGCGACCTCCGAAAGAAGGATCGCGTCAGTCGTGAAGAAGGTGCCGGCGAAGACCGGCATGGGGCTCGAAAGGAGTGCTGATGAGCGGGGTACGGGTACTGGTTGGCACACGCAAGGGCGCGTTCGTCCTGACGTCGGACGCGAAGCGGGAGCGGTGGGACATCGCCGGCCCCCACTTTTCGGGCTGGGAGATCTACCACGTCGCGGGTTCACCCGCCGACCCGAATCGGGTGTATGCGTCGCAGTCCACCGGCTGGTTCGGGCAGCTGATTCAACGCTCCAACGACGGGGGCACGACCTGGGAACCGGTGGGTAACCAGTTCGAGTACGACGGTGTCCCCGGCACGCACCAGTGGTACGACGGCACGCCGCATCCATGGGAGTTCGCGCGAGTCTGGCATCTCGAACCGTCCTTGACCGATCCGGACACGGTCTACGCCGGGGTCGAAGACGCCGCCCTGTTCCGCTCGACCGACGGCGCGCAGACATGGCAGGAGCTTTCGGGACTGCGCCGCCACGACTCGGGGTCGTCCTGGCAACCAGGCGCCGGCGGGATGTGCCTGCACACGATCGTTCTGGATCCACGCGACCCCGGGCGGATGTTCATCGCCATCTCGGCCGCCGGCGTGTTCCGCACCGACGACGCCGGCAAGACGTGGCGGCCGACCAACCGCGGTCTCCAGTCGGGAGGCATCCCCGACTCGGATGCCGAGGTCGGCCACTGCGTTCACCGCATTGCGATGCACCCCTCGCGGCCGGACGTGCTGTTCATGCAGAAGCACTGGGACGTCATGCGCAGCGACGACGCCGGCGAGTCATGGCACGAGGTCAGCGGCAACCTGCCGTCCGACTTCGGGTTCCCGATCGAGGTGCACCCGCACGAGCCGGACACCATCTACGTCGTTCCCATCAAGAGCGACTCGGAGCACTACCCGCCCGACGGCAAGCTGCGCGTATACCGCAGCCGAACGGGCGGAAACGAGTGGGAGGCGCTCACCGAGGGCCTGCCGCAACGGGACTGCTACGTCAACGTGCTGCGCGACGCGATGGCCGTCGACTCGCTCGACTCGTGCGGCGTGTACTTCGGCACCACCGGTGGGCAGGTGTACGCGTCGCCCGACGCAGGGGACAACTGGACGCCCATCGTCCGAGACCTTCCGGCCGTGCTGTCCGTGCAAGTCCAGACGCTGCCATGATCCGCGTCGTGCTCCCGGCACATCTGCGGACGCTGGCGCACGTTGACGGCGAGGTGAAGCTTGAGGTTGAGGGTCAGGTCACCCAGCGATCGGTCGTCGATGCGCTCGAAGCACGCTATCCGATGCTGCTGGGCACGATCCGTGATCCCGCCACGCAGCAACGCCGCGCGATGGTGAGGTTCTTCGCCTGCGAGGAGGACCTGTCCCACGAGCAGCCCGACGCCGCGCTACCCGACGCGGTCGCCAAGGGTGACGCGCCGCTGCTGGTCGTGGGCGCCATGGCGGGGGGCTAACCGCACCCCTGCGGTCGATCGAGCCTCTGCAGACTGACCGAATCCTTGGGCGACCAAGTTCAAGACTCGCGAGGCGCAGTACGTCCCGCCCGCGATCGGTCAACGGGTCCTGGCCGTCCCACGCCGCCACCGCCAGCTCGGATGAGATCACCCGCTGACCCGCTGTGCACATGGCGCAGCAGCGGGTCAGCAGTGGCCCCGTACTCGTCCGGGAGTACTCAGCTGTCCTGAAGGACGGACAGGACGTTGCCGGCGGGGTCCTTGAACCAGGCGATGAGCGGGCCGCCGCCCCGGAAAATCCCCTTCTCGTCGAGGTCGAAGTCGTCGTAGCGCTCGAAGCGCACCCCGCGCGCGGTCAGCTCGTCGACCGCCGTGTCGATGTCGTCCACTGGGAAGTTGAGGACGGTGAACGACGCCGGCGTGTGCTCAGGCTTGGGGTAGACCAAGATGCCGCTGTCACCGGTGACGCGAAGCCACAGCATGCCGTTTTCCTCCGACACATCCAGCCCCAGCGTCTCGCTGTAGAACCTCTTGGCCGCCGGCACGTCGTCCACCGAGAAGCCACTGAACGCCTTGCTGTTCTCGAGCATGTCCGTCTCCTTTGTCTGTGATGGGTTCTGCGGTTGGTCGGGTCAGGACTTCCTGCGGTAGACGTACATGGTCAGGGGACCCAAGATCGCGACCAGGGCCGCGCTGACCGCGAACACCACCGCGATCTCGCCGTTGACCGGCTGTCCATGCATGAGGCCACGGATCGCGGTGACCAGGATCGTGATGGGGTTGACGCTGACGGCGCTGCCATCGGTGGGCCGCAGCAGCGTCGCGAACATGCGGAGGGCCGTGGTCTTGCCGGCGCCGTTGGGTCCTAGCACGCCGTAGACGAGGCCGGGGAACCTCCAGGTCCAGACCGTCGACCGCCCGCGTCGTGCCGAAGTGCTTGACCAGACCCGTCGCCTCGCTCGCGATATCAGGTCGAGAACGCATGTTGCTGCTCCTTGGTGGGATTCGGCTCTCGAAGGGGTTAGACCGCCTGACGGGGCACAACTCATCGGATGGCGGTGAGTTTTGCGCTGCCGGGCGGTCTGTACCTGCAAGGCCGCGAAAGGAGGTCCGCA
>Ga0136619_10000664_pt1 | contig 13173 bp, 14 predicted proteins | sample AntDrymUQ3532106_2_FD_104807 | JGI IMG/M metagenome (GOLD analysis project Ga0136619, IMG submission 104807) | Polar desert sand microbial communities from Dry Valleys, Antarctica - metaG UQ353 (21.06) | ecosystem: Environmental > Terrestrial > Soil > Desert | place: Antarctica: Dry Valley...
GCCCCACGAGATTGGCGGTGTGCGGGCGCGCCTGGCGGCGAGGGTGGCGTTGCATAACTTCTGCATCTGGCTTAACGACCAGCTCGGTCGTCCCTGGTTGGCTTTCGCTGACTTGCTGGCGTGATGATCTCAGCAACTCACACCAAGCGTTTAACTGTCGCTGTAACATTGCTTGTATTGCTACCCGTTGGCAATCCGTCCGAAACTCTCCCGGGAATACACGGAGCCTACTATTAAGGGTTCGCTGCGGGGCTTTGGCGGCCCTTCCCGGGCGTGCTATGATCTCCCCTCTTTGCTTAGAGAGGGGACGAAGACGGGCCGTATCTCGCATGAACCATCGCCCGCCGATGCCGCGCGCAAGCGTGAGTCAACACTGGGAATCGTGGTCTCGGAGGACGACCGGACGGTCGGAGGCCCGCGCTTTCACGTCTGCCGGCCCTTGACGGGCTGCGGACTTCAACCATGATCGCCGGACGTATCCAGGCCCCGTAGGCCCGTGTTCCGGAAACCTCGCCTGAGCCTCGCCTGGTCCCTCGGAGCGTTCACCCGCCCGGAGCAGGGGGATATTTCACCCCTGTACGTGTTCTTCGAGGTCACCAACGCGGGACGGCAGAGCGTGGAGGTATCCCGGCTCTACGTGTCCCCGAAAGGCGCTGGCCCGGCACACGATGAACCACTCGAAGGCGAACGGAGTCTCCCGCTCACGCTGGAACCCGGAGACACGGCCCGGTTCTGGACGCAGGCCCGGACTCTGGCCCAAAACCTCGAAAACGCCGGCCACGGCGAACGGCCCCGCCTCCGGTTGGTGGCCGAGGACGGGCTGGGCAATGTCCACGAAAAGCGTTTCGTGTTCCGGGCGGACGAGTACCTGCGATTACAGGACGAGTAGATCCAACATAGCGAATCCAAACGGAGAATTCGCTTCGTTGGTGCGTGCGTGAGTGGTGAGGCGCTCGCGCTCCGACCTCAGTTCTCGGCCTCGCGGCATTCCTCTCCGCCACACGAGCGCAGCGCCGTGAGACGGTCGTGGAGTCGGGAGATCCGGGCCTTCTCCACCGTTCGGGCCAGGTTCTCTAGCTGGTGGGGGTCCAGGGAGAGGTCATAGAGTTCCGTCTCCCCCGTCGCGTACTCCACGTAAGTGGCATCCCCGGTGCGCATGGCGGCGTAGGCTGGCATGTCCTCCGGCGGCTCCTCCCCGAAGCCCGCTCGGCTCTCGACCAGGAGCGCCGTCCGCCAGCGTTCGGGTGGATTCCGGCCCAGCAGCGGGAGAAGAGAACGCCCATCCACCGTACCCGGCACGGATACTCCCGCTATACCGGCGAAGGTCGGCGCGAGGTCCGTGTTGGAGACGAGATCCCCCCGGACCACACCCTCCGGCACGCCAGGACCCCGGACGAACATGGGCACGGCTATGTCCTCCTCGTAGGGCGTGTGCTTGCCGCGTGGAAGGCGGTGCGTCCCCGCGAGATGGTAGCCGTTGTCCGTCCAGAAGAACACGTATGTATCGTCCAGCTCGCCGGAGGACCGGAGGGCTTCAAGCACCCCGCCCACGAGGTCGTCCAGGGAGGAAGCGGCCCTGAGCCTCGCGCGGTGCGCGTCGCGCTCCCCAAGGAGTTGCTCGCCCGTCAGACTTGGACCCTCGCGCACGTATCGGGGCTTGTCCGAGACGTCCGCCTCGTTGCGGCTCGGGGGATCTGGTAGCGCGGCGTCGGAGAAATCGTTCGCGTGCCGTTCGGCTGAGTAGTACGGAGAGTGGGTAGCGTTCGGGGCAACGAACGCGAAGAAGGGCTCCTCCGTGTCGCGGATAAAGGCTTCGGTCTTGCGGGCCATGAGGTCGGTGTCGTGAACTTCGGTACGGTCGTAGGTTTTTATCTCGCCGTTCTCGTTCAGATGATAAGCCTCACCGGGGTACTCGCCGAGGTAGCCGTTCCAGACGTCCCAGCCGGGTGGGACGTAGCGGGTATCGTCGTAGCCATTGAGGTACTTGCCGGCGAAGAATGTCCGGTAGCCGGCGCCGTGCAACCACGTCGCCACCGTGTTTTCGTCGAGTCCGCGAGCGTGGAAGGCGGGCCACCCGCTCCGGATGCCCCTCGTGTACCAGACCCCATGGTTGTGAGGGTACTTCCCGGTCAGGATCGTCGCCCGCGACGGGCAGCACATCGGGAGAGATGTCACGGCGTTCTCCAGCGTCACGCCCCGGTCTCGTAAACCTTGCCGGGTCTCGGGCATTGCCCTCAAAAGCGTGGGATCGAAGTCGTCGGCGAGCACGAGGATGATGTTGGACCGCTCGCCCGAAGGATGTGGGTCGTCGCGGGTGTCGCTTCGCTCCTCACCGCACCCAGATGCGATCAGGAGCACGGTCAGCGTTACGGCAGCAGTCCGCTTCCCGTACCGACACCACTTTGAGCCAGACGACTTCGGCGTCTCAGCCGTCCTCTTCCGCGCCAGGCGGCACCATCGGCACCATCGGCACTTTGTCCGGCGTTGCATCCGACCTGCCATACGATACCTTGTAGCGATCCAACAACTCAGCCGCCCGCTGCGGGGTCGGGACCTTCCTGGTGTAAGCCTTCATGCTCAACTCTTCATCCCGTAACTCGAACACGGTCTCATAGCCGAGCAGTTTCTCGTCGGATCTGATCTCACACCGGCCCGCGCCGGCCATCTCCGCGGAACCGCCCTCTTCCCGGACCTCCCACCCAGCCCTCTCGAACATCCCCGCTACATCTTCTCCAGCCACGACAGACTCCTTCCATATCTCTCGAAGACCAGTCTAGCCCACGACATGCCGTTGTCGAACACAGCCCGAGACCGGGCCGGCGCTATGACTCTACCTACCAAATACTTGATTAACGCAAATAAAAATTAGACAATGGCAAATATACGAGGAGGTGGTGTGTGCGGAAGGAAGAGTTGGGATCGGAGGTTCGGGATGTCCGGCATTTCAACCGGTTTTTCACGCGCCGGATCGGGGTTCTGCGCGAGGGGTTGTTGCACAGCCCGTATTCGCTGGCCGAGGCGCGGGTGCTGATCGAGGTCTCGCGACGCGGCGACGCGACCGCGACGGACGTTTCGCGGGAGTTGGGCCTTGACCCGGGCCACCTCAGCCGCATCCTGGCAGGGTTGGAGCGGCGGGGGCTCGTGGACCGGGTCCGCTCGGAGGCCGATGGTCGGCAGCGTATGCTCTCCCTCACCCCTGATGGCGAGGCCGCCGTTTTGTTGCTCGACGACCGTTCGCGCGAGGAGGTGGCCGAGATGCTCGGTGGCCTTGCGGAAGGAGATCGGCGGCGTCTCCTCGACGCCATGCGGACCATCGAGGGCATCCTCGGCGAGGAACCAGGCGGAAGGTTTAAGTTCTCCGAGCCCTTCTTCCTGCGCCAGCACGAGCCGGGCGACATGGGCTGGGTGGTCCACCGTCACGGCGCGCTCTACGCCCGGGAGTACGGCTGGGATGGACGCTTCGAGGCGCTCGTGGCCCACATCGTCGCGGACTTCGCAGAAGCCTACGATCCGGCGCGGGAGCGAGCCTGGATCGCCGAGATGGGAGGCAAAATCGCCGGTTGCGTCTTCGTCGTGAAAGAGAGCGACACGGTCGCCAAACTGCGGCTGCTGCTGGTCGAGCCGGAGGCGCGCGGCCTCGGCCTGGGAGCCCGCCTCGTCGAAGAGTGCATCCGCTTCGCCCGCCGCGCCGGATACCAGAAGCTCACCCTCTGGACCAACGACGTGCTTCACGCGGCCCGGCACATCTACGAGGAGCAGGGCTTCCGGCTCGTGGAGGAAGAGGAGCACCACAGCTTCGGCCACGACCTCGTCGGGCAGAACTGGGAGCTGGATCTCTGAGCCGGACATCAGAGTCACAGATCCGTGGCACGGCCCGGCGTGTGGTGTAATGGGGCGCGTCGTATCGAATGCGAGGGAAGGAGCGCCGGGGTGGAGCTGGCGGATCGGATGGGGCGTCTGGGGACCGAGTCGGCCTTCGCGGTGCTGGCGAAAGCCAAAGCTCTGGAGGCCCAGGGGCGCGACATCATCCACCTGGAGATCGGGGAGCCTGACTTCGACACGCCGGAGCACATCGTCGAGGCCGGCTGCCGGGCGCTGCGCGAGGGGCACACTCACTATACCCCCACGGCAGGCATCCCCGAGTTGCGAGAGGCGATAGCCAGAGACGTGTCCCGGAGCCGCGACATTGCGGTTGACCCCGGGCAGGTCGTCGTCACGCCGGGCGGGAAGCCGATCATGTTCTTCGTCATCCTGGCGCTGGTCGAAGAGGGCGACGAGGTGCTGCTGCCCAACCCCGCGTTCCCGATCTACGAGTCCATGGTCCGCTTCGCTGGCGGACGGCCCGTGTTCGTGCCGCTGCGCCAGGAGAACGACTTCCGCTTCGACCCCGACGAGTTTCGCGCCGGCCTGAGCGAGCGGACGAAGCTCGTGATCCTCAACTCCCCCGCCAACCCCACCGGCGGCGTGCTGACCGAAGACGACCTCACAACCCTCGCCGCCGTCCTCCGCGAGCGCCCCGATGTCTTCGTTCTTTCGGATGAGATCTACTCGCGCCTCGCATACGAGGGCCGATTCGCCTCCATCACGTCGGAGCCTGACCTCGGACCCGACGGACGCACCGTAATACTAGACGGATTCTCCAAGACCTACGCGATGACCGGCTGGCGCCTGGGCTACGGCGTGATGCCGGAAGCCCTCGCCGCGGAGATCACAAAGCTCCAGGTCAACTCCAACTCCTGCGCCAGCGCCGTCGCCCAGTACGCCGGGCTCGCCGCCCTCGAAGGTCCTCAAGACCACGTCGAGCGCATGCTGGCCGAGTTCCGGGCTCGACGAGACCTGATCGTCACGGGCCTCAACGCCCTCCCTGGCGTCGAGTGCGCCACACCGAAAGGGGCCTTCTACGCCTTTCCACGCATCATCGGCACCGGATATTCGGCGCAGGCACTGGCGGACGCGCTCCTCGAAGAAGCCGGCGTTGCCTGCCTCTCCGGCACGGGGTTCGGTGAGCACGGTGAAGGACACCTGCGCTTCTCATACGCTAGCTCGCGCGAGAACATCTCCCGGGCTCTGGAGCGGATGGACGAGGTCCTGTCTCGAAAGGTGACACGGTAGGCCAGATCTCCACCCTTCTCCGTTCACGCCCGCATACCCGGGCCAGACGCGATGACCCAGATGCTCTCGTGAACCAAGCAACACGAGCCATCGACGCTATGTGCTTCTGGCATATAATCTATCCGTTGCCGTTCTCGATTTGCGGAGGTGATCTGCATGAAGGACGAACTCTACGGCATAGCCTTACGGAACGCCGACAGGTACGAAGCTCTGGCGAGAAACGCCGAGCGCAGCGGCGATGATGAGCTGGCCGGTTTCTTCCGTCGAATGCGCGACGAAAACCGGCGGAGCGCCGAAGAGGCCAGGCGGTTTCTCTCCCAGCGGGTGGCCGAGTAGGTCGAGGGAGCAGGTTGTCAGTATGGCTACTCCACCCGTTTGAGATGGGTTATCACCTTGCCGCGCAGGGCCAGCGTCTTCATCCGGTTTCCTCGACGGCCGAAGCGGCCTCCCGGTCGAGCAGGAAGGTGGTATTGGTGTGACGCCGCAGCATCGAGGCTGGCACGGACTCCGATATCTCTCCCCCGGCCGCTGCCGCGACGGCGCGGGCCTTGTTCGCGCCCGAGGCGAGGAGCAGTATCTCGCGTGACTCGAAGACGGTGCGCATCCCGGCCGTGATGGCCTTCTCCGGGGCGCGGCCACCCTCGAAATCCCCGGCATTGACCAGGCGGGTGGTCTCGGCGAGCCGGACGACGCGGGTGCGTGAATCGAAGGGCGCGCCTGGCTCGTTGAACCCGATGTGGCCGTTCCGTCCGATCCCGAGCACGCACAGGTCCACGCCGCTCGCCTCGCGGATGGCACTCTCGTATCGCTCGCACTCCGCCTCAGGGTCCGGCGCCGCGCCCTCGGGCACGTGGACGCGCTCGGGGTCGGCGTCCACGAGGCCGTAGAAGTTCTCCCGCATGTAGACGTGGTAGCTCGCCGGATGGTCGGCTGGCAGACCCAGGTACTCGTCCAGGTTGAAGAAGGTCGCTCCGGCGAAGGAGAGCCCATCCCGGACGTGCATCTCCACCAGGCGCCGGTACATTCCGAGGGGTGTGATCCCGGTCGGCAGCAAGAAGACCGCTTCCGGCTCCGCCCGCAGCCTCTCCGCCACCGCCTCCGCCGCCGCCAGGCTCAAGGCATCGTAATCGGGGAGGACACGGATCTTTGGCCGCATTGACTGATGCCGGGTCATGCGCGATTCCTCAGCCACGTCCCATCGCCATGCGGCGGTAGGTGTGGCGGCGGCCCCGGATGGCGAGCGACGCGGTCAGCACGTTCATTGGATCGGCGATCCCGGATATTCCGGCATCACCCAGATGCAGCACGTCAGCCCCGGCCCGTTTGGCGGCCAGAGCCAGTTCCCTGACCGTCTCTTCGTCGGAGCCCTCCTGCGAGGTTCCGACCGCCGCGACGACCAGTGCCCCGGACCCATGAGCGGCGTCGGCTAGTTCCGCCACGAGCGGCTCCCGGCTTCCCGGGACGGTTCCTGGCGCCGGCAGCAAAACCGCGTCCGACTCCTTTGCCAGACGCGAGATCTCACCCTCCCCCACAAGTCCCCGCCCGCCGCTGCCGTGCATCTTGCCGGCGAAGACGAGGGCTCCGGACAGGGTCTCCCGGACCAGCGCGACGGCGGAGAGCATCCCGTCCGCGCCCACCTCCGCGTCAGGGTTGGCCGTGACGACGATGAAGTCAGCGTCCGCGAGACGGCGCAGGTTCCCGTGACTAGCCCGCCGATGCTCGGGCACGCTATCCGAAGGTTCCACGTTCACGCCGACAGGGCGTCCGAGGCGAGCCTTGATACCGGCGAGGTCATCGCCATCGAACATGTTGAGCAGGACGAGATCCGCGCCGAAGGCCACGACAACCTCGGGGTTCGAGACGCCGTCAACGAGCGGGGGAGCGGGCCACAGGACTTCGCAGAGGGTGGTGCGTCCCTCCGAGCGCCGGACGGCTTCGAGGAGCGCCGCCCCGTCCATCTTCGCGAAGTCGGAGGCGGAGCAGTCGAGGATGCGCTTCAATCCCCGGCCTCGAAGAGCGGCTCCCCGGCGCTCACCTCGCCGCTACTGAGGTCGCGCACCGGATGCTCCTCGGGGTTGGTCACTATCACGGGGGTGATGGGATCGTACCCGGCGTTCCGGATCTCCTCCAGATCGAAGCGCACGATGGGCTGGCCGGCCTCCACCCTGTCCCCCTCGACCGCCAGCCGCTCGAAGCCGCCTCCACGCATCTCGATGGTGTCGAGGCCGATGTGTACGATGAGCTCCACCCCGTCGTCGCCCTCGATGCCGAAAGCGTGACCACCTTCAAAGAGCTTGACCAGCGTGCCGGAGAGCGGGGCCAGCGCCTCCCCACTCTCGCCGGGGACTACGGCCCCGCCGTCCCCGACCATCCCCTGCGCGAAGACCTCGTCTGGCACCTCGGTGAGGGGCACGGCCCGTCCGGCGATGGGAGCCAGGATCTCCACTAGCCGCGCCCGAGGAGACGGTTGATGCGCTCGGCGATACGGTCCGACTGGGTGCCCATGACCACCTGGGCCACCTTGCCACGCTTCACGACGCCGGACGCGCCGAGCTGCTTCAGACGGTCGTCCTGTATCTGTTCCGGGTCATCCACGAACAGCCGCAGCCTCGTGATGCAACCCTCGACGCTCTCGACGTTGTCCTTGCCGCCGAGGGCTTCGAGGACGTTCTCCGCCAGCACGTCGTCCCGGTCGCGGGCGGTCGTTGTGGAAGCCGGGGCTCCGTCGCCTTCGTCTTCGCCCGGCGATGGTCCTCGCTGACTTTCGGGGAGGATCCAATCCGCCGAAAGCCCGGTAGAGCTCTCGCCTCGTCCCGGCGTCGCCAGGTCGAAGCGCTTGATAAAGAAGGAGAAGACGAAGTAGTAGATCACACCGTACACCACCCCCAGCAGGAGGAGCGGTATCGCGCCGGTGGTGTTGTCCTTGCTGAAGTTCAGGACGTAGTCTATGAGCCCCGCCGAGAAACCGAAGCCCAGCTTGATGTCGAGCAGCGTCGCCACCGCCAGCGCCGTGCCGGTGAGGATGGCATGCACCAGGAACAGGAGCGGCGCAACGAACAGGAACGCGAACTCGATGGGCTCGGTAATGCCGGTCAGGAAAGAAGCAAAGGCGGCGGAGAGCAGGATGCCCGAGGCCACTTTCGGGAACCTGGCGTGCCGGATCATGGCGAGGCAAGCCGCCGGCAACCCGAACATAAAGATCGGGAAGAAGCCGGAGAGGAAGTATCCGGCGGTGGGATCACCGGCGAAGTAGCGCGTGATCTCACCCTGCACCGGGCCGTTCGGCCCTTCGTAGGTCCCGAGCTGGAACCACACGTAGGTGTTTATGACGTGGTGCAGCCCGATCGGGATGAGCAGACGGTTGATGAACCCGTAGAGCCCGGTCCCCAGGGCCCCGAGGCCCACTATCGCCTCGCCGACAGCGTTGATCCCCGCCCCGATGGGCGGCCAGATGAAACCGAAGATGATACCCAGGATCAGGGCAGCTAACGCCGTCACTATGGGAACGAACCGCCTTCCCCCGAAGAAGGCCAGGTAGTCTGGCAGCCGGATGTCCGAGAACCTGCGGTAGAGTCCAGCGGCCACGAGCCCCATGATGATGCCCGAGAGTACCCCCATGTAGTACACCGGCTCCGTCTCCCCGTCCCCGAGCTGGGGCGCGATGACGTTGAAGACCTCGGCGAAAACCAGGTAACCCACGAGACCGGCGAGCCCCGCGGCCCCCGCCCCGCCCGTAAGCCCCACCGAGATGCCGATAGCGAAGAGCAAGGGCAGATTGTCAAAGACCGCCTGCCCGGCCGCCGCCATCCACGGCAACCCCAGCAGATCATCCTGCCCCAACCTCAACAGCAGCGCCGCTGCCGGCAAGACCGCTATGGGCAACATCAAAGATCGCCCGACGCTCTGCAAGGCCCCCAGAACCCTGTCGAACCCGCCGGACTGGCCGGCCGCCGGAGTGGTCGTTGCTTCGGACATGACGTTACCTCCCTCTCCGGCTCGACGTTCGCGTCGCGCCGATTACCCCATTGTCGCCGATGTAGAGTTGACTGTAACAACAGTGCCGGAGTTGAGCAAGACGCAGAAAGGGCGCGTTATTGGTACCCGCCCCGCGATTCTCGGAGGCCCAGTACAGACATCTCGAACAACCCGGGGCAGGAACCGGAGCAAGGATTGATTCACCGTGACTAGTCTGGCGCCCGCAGTTCGAAGCGTGGCCCGGAGCCGGTAGACAGATGGATCCCGGCCAGAGCATCCACTACCGCATCGGCTTCGAAAAGCTCGTCCCTGCCGTGGGTCGTTGCTACCGCCACGACGGTCATGCCGGCCGCTCTGGCGGCCCGTACGCCGGAAGGAGCGTCTTCGATCACCGCGCACGCCTCCGCGGGAACGCCCATGATCTCCGCGCCCTTCAGGTATGCTTCGGGATGCGGTTTGCCCTCCTCAACGTCTTCGGCGGCGACGAAACGCTTCGGCACAGGGAGGCCGACGTGCTCCAGCCTGCGGGTCGCCAACGCCCTCGGTCCCGACGTGACCACGGTCCAACCGTCTTCGGGCAGAGAAGCGAGTAGCTCCGAGGCTCCTTCGATCCCGAGAATACCTTCGAGGTCCTCGATCTCGATCCGCCCCAACTCCTCGGTCTCTGCTTCGGCGTCCAGGTGCGGCGCGACGAGGCCGATGGTTTCGGCGGTCCTGCGGCCGTGGGCGACCTCCATGATGCGGTCCGCCTCGATACCCCGCCGTTCGGCCCACTTGCTCCAGATACGCACCACGACGGCGGTTGAGTCCACCAGCACCCCGTCGAGGTCGAACAGAATAGCGTCGCACCCGAAACTCCTCACAAACATCCCCTCCCGCAACCCATCGGACGCCCCGCCCATCGAGGACACGACTATACTACGGATCTGACGGGCGCCGGCCGGGAAGCCCAGGCATGATCGGAGTCAGACGAGCAATGCTAGCGGTCTTGGCTCAGGAACCTTCCCCCGGATGTTCTGGCTCCCTATAATTGATCCCTCGAATTTACATTGTGCTCCGCGCACGGCCGGGAAGGCTTTTTGCGCAAGGTAATTATCCCTTGACTGTATAAGAGCATTGTAGTACTATTACGTCATGGCCCCAGTGAACAGGAACAATCCCGTTAGAGCGCAATCGTCGGATTCGCAGTACTCCCTTATGGAGTTCATGCGCGAGTTTCCCGACGATGCGACGTGCATCGAATGGCTCTGGCGCAATCGACACTCCGAAGATGGGGAACATGCCCATTGCCCGAAGTGCGAGACAGAGCGCGTGTTTCGTCGCTACGGGACCAAGCAGCAACGCCAGTCGTGGACCTGCATCCATTGCGGGCATCACCTGCACCCAACGGCGGGCACGATCTTTCACAAGTCCTCTACCTCCCTTCATCTGTGGTTCTACGCGATGTACCTCATGACCAGCACTCGGTGCGGTATCTCCGCGAAGCAGCTAGAGCGTGAGCTTGGCGTGACGTACAAGACCGCGTGGCGCATGGCGAAGCTGATTCGTCAAGAACTCATGGTCCAAGACGACCAGCCGTTCGGCGGCGAAGTCGAGATGGACGAAACCTACATCGGCGGGCGGCGTCGCGGGACCAAGCGCGGGCGTCCATCTGAGGACTCGCACAAGACGCCGGTGTTTGGAATGGTAGAGCGTAGCGGGCATGTTGCCGCCATAGCGGTTCGCAACGTCAAATCCAAGACGCTCATGCCGCACGTTCGTAAGCGGGTGCTGCCTTCATCCGTCGTCTACACGGACGAACTCAAGTCCTACGATGGCTTGCAGCGTCAGGGCTACCAGCACAATCGCATCCACCACGCGGAGCAAGTCTATGTAAGTGGGACCGTCCACACGAACACCATAGAGGGCTTCTGGTCACTCACCAAGCGTGGCATAAACGGCGTCTACCACGCTGTTTCAGCCAAGCACTTGCAGGGCTACTTGAACGAGTACGCTTTCCGGTACAACAACCGGGGCCAGAACGGAGAGCAGTTCAAGAAACTACTGCTTCGGGCTACCCTTAGCTACTGATTCGCCGATCTTGGATACTTTGTGCAGATTCCGAAGAAATTCGCCACGTTTGGGGATGGGGATTTCTTGACCTTTGGGCGTCTTTTGTTTAGGTTCGTCTTGCTTGTGCTTTTCATTCCTCATGAACCGGAGTTTACCTCATGACCGACAGAAGTGGCCGAACCACAGGAATCTATGCCAAGATCGAACGGGCCAAAAAGCACGTCGGTGATCTCGAAGCGTCGGTTCAAGGGTTCATCCAGTCCAACCCCTATGAAGTCATCCGCCATGACGAGCCTGATACCGGCGATTGGGTTTTCAAGGTAAGAGTCTTGCGACAACCCCCGCTTGAGTTGAGTGCCATTGCTGGAGACGCTATCCATAATCTCCGCGCCAGCCTTGACCTGTTGGTTTGCGAACTGGTCCGTGGCGAGAGGAACATCGTCACCGACAAAACCAGTTTCCCCATCGCCAGAAACGCCAAGGTATTTAAATCCGGTCACATGCGAATGGTAGAGGGAGCGCCGCACGAGGCTATACGCCTCATCAAGCGATTGAAACCTTACAAGGGAGGGAATGAAGCGCTTTGGCGGCTTCATAAACTCGACATTGCCGACAAACACAGACTCCTGATAACCGTGGGAGGTGCCCACCAAAGCGTCGTTTTGGACTTCGCCCGCTACTTTGACAACCTCCCCGGCATGAATCCCGAACTGATCCCGCCTCAAGACCTCTCGATGCCAATAGGACTCAACGCCGCAGACCAACAATGGCCCCTCAAAGATGGCACAGAAGTCTTTAGGGTCGGCCATGGAGGCCAGAACCTTAAAATGCACGAGAATCCGCAATTCACCTTTCACGTAGCGTTCGGAGAGGGTGAGATTGTCCAGGGTGAGCCGCTTATCCCAACGCTGCATCAACTTGTCAATTTTGTGGAGGGAGTCATCGAGCCATTTTTGCCGTTGCTGCATAGTAATGACTAGAACCTTTCTACAGTAAAGGGATAATTACCTTGCGCAAAGAGAAGAGGAGCCCGGAATTCAGGCTCCCCTCTGTAGACGGACTTTGCTGGGTCCGGATCAGGCAGCGTCGCTGAAGGCGGGCTCATAATGCCCTCGCCTCAGCATCCGCTCGGCCTCCTTTTGCAGTTGGCGGATTCGTTCCCTGGAGACGCCGAGCTCGTCGCTAAGCTGGGCGAGCGTCGCGGGCTTCTCGTCGTCGAGGCCGTAGCGTCGAACCAGCACGCGCCGCTGGCGCTCGGGCAGCGTCTCGATGGCCTCCGCGAGACCGGAGGTTTCCATCTCGCTCAGTACCTCGCCGGCCGTGTCCGAAGACCGCTCGTCCTGGATGAGGTCGCCCACCTCCGAGGAACCCTCCTCCGCGCTCAAAGGCTGGTTGAGGCTGGTGGCGTCGGGGAGCGCGTCCTTAGTGTCCCGCACCTGCTCGACGGTCCATTCCAGGCGCCCGGCGACCTCCTCGTCAGTCGGCTCGCGCCGGAGCTCCTCCGAAAGCGCGTTGTAGGCGCGGGCCATCTTCCGGATCTTCTCTCCCATGTGGACGGGGACCCGGATGGTCCGGCCCTTGTCCGCCACGGCCCGCTGCACGCCCTGTCGAATCCACCACGTAGCGTAAGTCGAGAAGCGGAAGCCCTTGTCCGGGTCGTACTTGTCTATGGCCTTCATCAGGCCGATGTTGCCCTCCTGGATGAGGTCCTCAAATGGCAGCCCCATTCCCCTGTACTTCTTGGCGACCGACACGACGAGCCGGAGGTTCTTCTCGACCAGCCTCCGGCGGGCCTTCGCGTCCCCAGCCTTCGCCCGCCGGCTGAGATCCACCTCCTCCTCATGGGTCAACAGCCTGCCCTTGTCTATCTTGGCAAAATAATCCGGCAAGAGCCCCGGCGTCTCGTTGTCACGTCCGGAGCGTCGCCGCGTCGCGGTAGCTTCCATAAATGGCCTCCTTATAAAACTTGTACAACTGATGCTGGAACAGAACGAGATCTCAGAGCGCCAGGACCGCCACAGGGCGATCCCGTAA